>Ga0307513_10001775_pt1 | contig 30698 bp, 25 predicted proteins | sample 15_EM_MG_FD_202174 | JGI IMG/M metagenome (GOLD analysis project Ga0307513, IMG submission 202174) | Populus trichocarpa ectomycorrhiza microbial communities from riparian zone in the Pacific Northwest, United States - 15_EM | ecosystem: Host-associated > Plants > Roots > Unclassified | place... | reverse complement strand
CATTAGTGGATCCTCTAACCTTGACAATTGTTTTATCCTTGTTTAATCCTTACATCAATATCACATCTCAAAAGTTCTCTTCAACTCCTTTTCATTTATTGTTTATAATTTTATATAGTTCACCTCCCTATGGTTAGACCCCGGTCTTGCCGGGTTATTTATTACTTCGACACTCCTGCACCTGGGATAAAACTTAAACTCTTTGATCGTGTCACATAATTGTTGAATGGGCAAGAAACATTTTACATGAAGGGATCATGCTAAAAGAGAACTTTTATGCTGTTAAGTCCATGATGAAACCCTTTGGTCTAGGATACCAGAAATTAACATGTGTCTAAACTTCTGCATGTTGTACTACTTTGAAAATGCTGAGCTGACCGAATGCAAAACATTTGGGTATTCCCATTATAAACCCAGAACTGGTAGGGAAAAGACTATTATAATGCATAAAAAAAAACTTAGATACTTCCCAATCACATATAGACTGCAAACGTTATTCATGTCACCAAAAACTGTTGAGCACATGACATGGCACCAATCACATGATGCGGTAGATGAAGTGAAGTGTGGAAATATTTTCATAATGTGCATCCTCACTTTTCAACTGAATCAAGGAATGTGCATCTTGGATTATATAGAGACGGATTCAATCCATTTGGGTCATTTGTTGCTCCTTATTCTTGTTAGCCGGTTATACTTATGGTTTACAACTTGACACCAGGAATATGTATGAGGCTGGAATTCATGTTTTTATCTACGGTCATACCCAATCCTAATAGTCCGGGCCGGGATATAGTTTTTTATCTTCGACTGTTGATTGATGAGTTGAAACAGTTGTGGTCCTTTGGGGCTTTGACTTATGATGTATCGACGAAACATAATTTGCTTATAAAGGTAGCTTTGATGTGGACTATCAATGATTTTTTAGCTTATAGAATGGTTTATGGTTGGAGCATACATAGAAAACTAGTATGTCCATACTGCATAGAAAATAACAAGGCATTCACGTTAATAAATGGGGGTAAAACGTCTTTTTTTTACTACCACCAGTGTTTCTTGCTAATAGATCACAAGTACAAAAGGAACATAAATGATTTTTTTATTGGTAAAGTTGAAAAGAATGTTGCACCTCTGCGTCTTTCTTGTGAAGAATTGTATGGCATGGTGTCAAGAACGGTGACATTGTGTTTGGTTTTCAATTCGGTAAGCAGAAGTTTCCAGGTTTTGGTTTGACCCACAATTGGGTAAAGCGAAGTATTTTCTAGAAGCTTTCTTAATGGAAGACTAATCTCTTCCATCATAATCTTGACATCATGCACATAGAAAAGAACATGTTTGAGAACATTTTCAACACAATCATGGACGTAAAGGGGAAGACAAAGGACAACATCAAAGCTAGAATGAATATAGCGTTATTTTGTTACCATAAAAATATGGAGTTGGTTTATGCTGGTTGAACAAGTTGCTGACATGACACATTGAGAGGTTTGAAACGAATATCATCTAGACAATATACAAACTTGAGATGATATTCCCTCCATCATTTTTTAACTCGATGAAGCATCTACCCATACATTTACTGTTTGAGGCAAAAATTAGAGGCCCAATCCAGTATAGATGGATGTATCCATTTGAGAGGTTAGAGATTACAATTGCAATGTAATTAAAAATGTATTTTCATTGTTTTTGTTAATTGAAAACATTTGTTTAATTCCAAGCAAGTACTTGTTCAATCTTAAAAAATAAGTTAAAAACAAGGCGCATGTTGAGGCTTCGATATGTGAGGCCTATATTGTTGAGGATAACTCAACATTTATCTCGTACTATTTTGAGCCTCATTTAAGAACAAGAATCAATTGTGTTCCAAAGCATGAAGATGGTGGTGAAGTGCCTTCAAATAAAAACTTAGAAATATTCTCCAATCCTAAACGACCCGTACCAAAAAATGATGTTAGGGGAAGATATTTGTTTGAAATAGAATTCAGATAAGCATATAATTATGTGTTATTTAACTATGATGAACTGAGACCTTTTATTTAATAAATATATATACTACTTTAACTTTGTTATAAATGAACTATTTATCTCTTGTAATATCACAAGCTCATATATTGTTGAATACCTCATAGGCAACATCGTCAATATTTACTGTCTAATAATTCACAGCTGATCGAATCTTAAATCTTTCAATTACAACATGAACAATTTGTCACGTGGTTTAGAACACATATAAGTACTATCACAAACTCATTCATTGTTCATTGTGATACTTGATGTTCCAAGTTTATCAACTCGAGAAGGAATGATAATGTTACATTGTCTTTACTAAGTTTGGGTCCTGAAAGAAAAGTGAAGTGTTACAATGTGTATTTTGTTAATGAATACGTGTTTCATACTAAAGAGTATGAGAAGGGTAGAAAGACATATAACAATGGTTTTTATGTTAAGGGATCAACTTCTAGTGAGTTTGAAGTTGACTATTATGGGAAATTAGAAGAGGTAATTGAATTGCAATATCATAACGAATATAATAGAGTGTTTTTATTCAAATGTTATTGGTATGACACCACTAACAAAGAAATCATAGTAGATTCACATCATGGTTTGGTTGAAATTAGCTCAAAAGCTAGACTCGGCAACGTCAATGATGTCTTTGTTTTTACCAAGCAACGCCGACAAGTTTATTACACATACACCCCTTTCTTTGGAAAGAATTGTTTAAAAGTTGATTGGTTATCAATATTGAAAACCAAACCCAAGGGTCGTGTCGAGGTTGTTCAGGATGAGAACGATGACTCAAATGTGGGAGATGATGTCTTTCAAGTTAGAGAGTTGGTTGAACCATATCGAGTTGCCCCATATTGACTTAGAAGAAATTCAAATTTTCGCATCTTCTATAATATTTTTGTTGATGTTGATGTTGATGTTGAGGAGTTGAATGTTGTTTTGAGCTCCAATGGAGAAGCACAAGTCGATGAAGATGATGATAGCAATGATATCAACGTAAAAGATTGCAATAGAGCTGATGACGAGTCAATTGAAGAAGAAGAAGACAATTCTGACTAACTATTAAAACATGAAAGTGCAATGCCATAAACTATAATGTAATAGTTATTCACGAAATTCTCAACAAAGAAGTATTTATTTTCTTATTGTTATATGAACTTGTGTTATTGTGTTGTGCGTGCAACATTGGATTTAAGTATTTGTAGGATGGATAGATAGGGAATACAAATACAATCTGGTGTCATTCATTGTGCATAACATTGATGGAAATACTGACGGTTCGTGTCTGTCGGTGTATTCTAGAGGCGAAGGGAATTGTTCCCCTCCCCCGAAACTATTCATTATGCATAACACCGATAGAAATACTGATGCTTCGTGTCCGTCGGTGTATTCTAGAGGCGAAGGGAACTATTCTCCTCCCCCTAGAACTATTCACTATGCATAACACCGATGAAAATACCAACGAACTGAAAATCATCAGTGTATTCCAGAGGGGAAGGCAAGTGTTCCCCTTCTCATGTCGGTGATGGCAATTAAAGTTCACTGAGTCGGTGGCAGGTTTCCTGAGGAAATTACCAACGTACTGCAAATTCCAATGTGTTGGTAATTAATGCATCTCTGATTGTTTACTATTTACAGTTTACCAATGGAATCACGGACGAACCTTGTACAATCTGAACGGTTTTCTGAAATTTTTAGTGCGAGATGAAAATTTCAAGATGAAGTTACCTAGGGAATCACCGACGAACTAATTTAAAATCATAATATTTAATAGTCCATCCGTGATTTCCTCGATAAAACGTAGTATAAAACCCAACAAGGGCATCAGAACTTCATTTTTTTCTCTCAATCTCACATCACTCTCACTCTCTCAAATCCTTTCCTCAAATTTGTAATAAACATTAGTAGAAATTAAGGTTTTTTTTTCTCTCAACAGAATTAACATATATATATGGTGAATCTTTTGATGTATTTTCTCCTTATTTTTCTTCTTTTCATCGGTTTATTAACAATATATTTTTGTTTTTTTTTTATCACACGTAGATAAACTCTGAAATTAAGCATGTCATTAAGGTAAGAATTTTTCATTCCTAAGGCCTATATTTGTTTTTCATATTATTTTTTTGTCTACATTACAATAATATTTTATTGTTTTGTTGAATTTGAATTGTTATTGACAAATTTGTAGTATAAATGTCAATTGAACATATAGGATTAAATTTAATTATAAAAAATTGTTTTCAATTTACGATTAATATTATTATCACGTTTAAAATGAGATGAAATTGAATAATCCAAAATTGTTGGTAGAAATGAAATAAAATAAAATAAAATCAACTAGTTTGTGGCATATATGTTGTATATTTGCAGGAATGAAAATTCTGAGTAGTTTTCAGTACATGGGTGGTGCCGCTGAATTATTTTAAAAAAAATCAAAATTGTTTATGCAAATATTCATCAAATTTGTCTAGATGCATAAGGGAAAATTGCATGTCATGAGCATATGATCGGAGCTAGTTCTTATACCAATGATGATGACAACAACGTGTCATTAGGTGCCGACAAAGAAGAGGCATTTGTGTTGACTCACGACGCTGCCTTTTCGAGTGTAGTTCCACAACGTAGAGGCGGTGTCCCTTCACAACGGGATCCATACACCCGCAAGTATGAGGCACATTGGAAGGACGACCTTTCGATGTAAATTTGTTTTGCTTTAAATTGGTTTGTGTTTAACAATTTATGAACAAATAATATTTCATTAAATTTATCAATTTTCAGGTTCACAAACATTGAGGCTACCCGAGTAATAATATTGACATTTAAATCGTCAATGGAAATTTCATTGTTTGAATGGAGTTAGGTTTCCAAACATCCTGATTAAAAACTTTATGTCGATGCATGGTTTACAAGATTTAAGGTTAGTGTTAACTTAAAATTTTTACTATTTTCTATGTTAATTTCTTTACTTTATTGAAATTATTGATTTATTTTTTTAAAATTTTTAATGCACGGCTAAATTTGAGTGGGATAGAGCAAATGATAATATTGCGAGGAGGGTTTGAGAGAATCACACTGCAACTAGGTAACATAAAAAACAATGCAATAATTTTTTTAATTTTAAATATTAAAATTTCATTTGCCATTAACTCATATAGAAAACATTTGTATCATGTAGGTTGCGTGAGTTTTTGTATGAAGCGCAAAACAAATAAAAAAAATGCTAGAGAAAACGCTTTACGAGGCTGGAATGACGTGGCGGTTTGGAAGGATTTCAAGCCGCCATACATCCCGAAAAATATATGGCAGAATATATTCAGTGCATGACTTTCGAGCGTTTCACATGACACTCATAATCTGGTGTGGGGAACCGGAGCCGGGAAATTCATAGTTTGGTTACCATGCACACCAGCAGCTCTGTCCATTTGTTTTGCATGCGAAGCGGATGGTAAGATTAATTTTCATCACATCTATCTTTAATTAATTTTTTTTGTTATTGATAGATATATTTAACTAGCAACATTGTTTTCTTAGAGGCTACAGCTTTAGGACGTGAGTTAAGCCCAATGGAGCTTTTTGTAAAGACGCGCGTGTGGAGTGAAAACCGCCAAAAAGGGTGCAACAGTTCATCGACAACTGTGCTCAACACTTTTTGGTATATTTGTTTAACCATTTTCTTTCGTAAGTTATTATTTTCTTGAATTGAATTTGATGATTTCATTTTTTTATTTCCAGGAGACATAACAACCGCTTGAGGGAGAGATATGGGGACGATCCTTCGACCCACCCAAATTTCTATCCGGATTTATGGATGGAGCCAGGATCATCTGGTGGACTTGATAGGAATTGGTTGTACAGACTCTCCAACACTACGACCGAGAACTTGCGAACGACTCATAGTGTCTCAACCATTAGGAGCTCGCAAAATTATCAAGCACCCAATCTCAGGTAATGCGAACCTCGTGATCACGTGATCATGCAACCCACATGCAAAGATATCAATTCCTAGAAAGCCAAATAAATCAGGTTTGATAGAAGTGTGACATAAAGATTACTTGTACCTAGGCACCAACACTATTGGAAACGAAAACCACCACCCAACGAATATTGATTCATGAATGAGAAGTATAAGGATGACGCTATGAAGTTAATTGTTCTTCGATAAGTTCTTTTTTAGTTCTTTAGAGAACCAAGGAAGGAAGATTATCCCACCAACATACAACTAGTGTAGTAAACAAGAAGTTTTATTAATTTGAATTGTCTAACTTATATATCTGGTTATGCCTTTATTTATACTAACTCTAGACTTAAATAAACCCTAATGGACTCCCTTTAGGTGGACTTATATGAGGCACATTTACAATTGACCCAAATAAGTAATAATATCCCAAAGACTAAGAAGAAAATAATAAAAATCTAAAAATTATTATCCTAAAAATGCTAGAATCAGATTTGTCACACTTAAGAAGTTCCAAATAGACTAAGAAATCTGATATGAAGGTAGAATTAATTCTGAAGTCCTCTTTCCTTGTTGTAGCTAGGATGAATAAGGAATCCTTGTAAGAAAAGGATTCTGAAACATTTATGAATCCTTGCCACATTTGGAAACTATATTGCAGCCCATTAAAAATCCTTGTAGAACAAGAAGATTCCCAAAACAAACTGCCACATCCTTGTAGGAAAAGAATCCTAGCCAAATAGGAAGTTCACAAGTCAAAAGTAAATAACAAAATTCTTACAGCCTCTGTTGACCAGTATTGCAATGTCTTCTTGAACATCGATTGACCTAAAATTTTAATCGAAGGTAGGACAACATGTCAGGAGACTCCACATACAATGTCAGCCCGATCCAACGGTTGGATTGAGAATTATGATTGTTGTCGTGAAACATGATAGTTGTGCATTTTACGTCATAATCCGAATTTGATTGTTTTTTCATTGCCCTGATCGTATCATTAGAAGTTTGCAGCTTTGCAAGATCATACAACCCATTCGACTAAAAAATATGAAGAACTCCGCTGAATGGTCATGAATATTAGATCATAAATGGATGGTACATGTGCACCCTTTTTTTTGCCCTAGTTATTTTACTTTTCTTTTCTAGTTTAGGGATCTTGATGCAAGTGGAAATTTAAGACAAAAAACAAACATAAAACATATAAATTTGATGAGCGAAAGGGGCTGCAGATGTGAATCCCAAATTCACAACTTTCTCATATCCCCAAAATAAAACTCATCAAGTATGCCTCCTTAGGAGGTTTACAAAACCTTAATTAGGTCAGAAACCATACCTCAACTACTAAATAAAATAAAAATGCAAAGGAAATAATCATGAAATCAGAAGAAAAAAAATGCATGAAATCCAAAAAAAATTAACAAAATTGGTCCAAATCGAGGCCTGAAGTGAGATTTTTTTATATGAAAAACTTACGATCTATGTAGCGTAATAAGGGCTATGATAAGAGAAACACCTTTCAAAAACTTCTATAGAAATTTGAGCTTGATCCAACAATCGAATAAAAAGTTACGGCCTTCTTAGGCCATTATAGAGCAATTAGACCTCCTCTTGGGCCTAGACCTATCTTATTGGTCCATAAATGCATCTATTAGGCCATCCACATAATATGTCTATGGTAGATTCTCATCTAGTTGTGGTAGATTCACATCCTACTACTTAGAATAACCTGTTATCTCAAACCTGGCTATATCATTCTCCCAAAGTTGAAGATAACTTGTTCTTGAGTTCTGTTTCTCCTTCAAATAAGATGCCAAGTGTTGGACATTGAAGGCATTAGAAGACTTCAATTAATTAGGAATGATGAATCCTATAAACATTCTCATTTATTTTTTGAAACACCTCATAAAGGCTTATTTTTCTTTCATTCAACTTGTTATACTCACCCACTAGAAACTTGTCACGTTTAAAGACTTCCCTTACAAAATCACCAACCTCAAACACTACTCTCATATGATTAGTATAAGTCAAGGCCTTCTATTTGGCATTGTTGTCATTGATTGTATGTTTGACCTACTCATGAATGTTATGCATGTAAATCCACCATATCTACAACTTGGACGCTCTATCGTTCGATGTGAGGAATATGAATTAGTTTCAGTATTGCAAATGGATTATGTCTATAAACTATATAAAAGGGATTCAATTTGGTCTGATTTCGAGACTTATTATAAGCAAACTCTGCTTATGGCAATGTCATATCCTATTATTTCAGTTTATCTCTAGCCTGACTTCGTAGTAAGTTGCTAAGACTGTAATTAACCACCTTTATCTGACCATTTGTTTGAGGATGTTAAGCACTGCTAAAGTTTAGCTGAATTCTTACCCTTCCCCACGAGCTCTTCCAAAAATTAACTATGAAATTTACATCCCTATATGAAGTGATGGACTTAGAAATGCCATGCAAACCAACTACCTCATTGAAGCAAATTCAAGCTACCAAAGATGTATTTATAGTCTTTTGGCAGGCAATGAAAAGGGTCATCTTTAAGAACTTGTCAACAATAACAAAATTAGAGTTCATAGCCCATTGAGTATAGGGTAAGCCTAATACAAAATCCATGCTCATGTTTAACCATATAGCATTAGGAACTAGTTATGGGGTGTACAATCCAGCATTCAATAAGGCTTTCTAAAACCTCTAACAAATAGCATATCTTTTGACAAAATTAGAAACCTAACTTGGCAACTTAAGTAAATAATAATTTTTTAACACTAGAGCTAGTGCCTTATCCTATCTAAAATACGCTTCACAATGTAACTCATGAATGATATGATCATGCAAAGAAAAAAATGGAATACATAGCTGCAAACCATGAAAAAGATAACTATTCATAAGCACAAAGTTATCTCATTTACCTCCCTCCAATAACTAAGTATAAATCTTCCCAAATGAGGAATTACCTAAATAAAGCTTATAGAAAGTATCAAATCCCAACACATGTGTGTGTATAGTACCAAACAAGGTAACCCACCTACTTTGGGTTCTATAAGCTAGCTTGTTTGGTAGGCTAGAACATCGAATGAGGTTAACTCAATATTGTATCTCTCTTATGAAAGGTAACCCTTAGGATAACTCATCTGACATCAAATCTGAAAATTTTACCAAGACACCCTATACCTCATTAGGATTGTCATCAACTTCTTCCTCTTCCATAACTATAATACTAAAAGGCATTAGGGTATACACCACTCGCTCACTCCTTATTTCCTCTATAGACCGTGATAAGGACAACAAATTCTTTTCATTTTCAACCTAATCTCCACCTTCTCCCATATAGATGCTACCACTCTATGCTTTCTTTTAATGCTAATGGTATACATGTTTTTTCTACCATTATGAACAACAATCTTATCAAATAGCCATGACCTCCCTAGTAGAATATGACATTCATCCATTATTACCATATCGCACCAAACACTATCAAAGTATTTTTGACCTATAGAAAAAAGAAACAAGGTAGTGGTTATTCACAATTATCTCGGTATCTATATTTATCCATGTTAGCTTGTAGGGTTTAAGGTGACTTTTAGTTGCCAGCTGAAGTTTCTTTACTACCTCTACGGATACCACATTCTCGCAGCTCTTACTACCTATGATCAAACTATAGACTCTCTTTGATGGTGCATGTAGAGTGGAGAATATTTTTATGCCTTTAATCCTCATTTGAATCACTTATAGGTGTCAAGAAACTTTATGGTCATAAGGGTTGTACCACCATCTCCATGCAAAACATCCCCATCACTATCTGAATCATCTTCATTGTTAGAAAAATTATCAATGTTTTTTTATCTGGGTAGTTCACACATTACAATGAGACCATTCCTCCACTTGGGTAGGTCACTTATTACAATGAGACCACTCTTTCCTTTTTTCACCTGGGTAGGTCACCCATTACAATGAGACCACTCTTTCCTTTTTCCCTTTGGGTAGGTCACCCATTATAATGAGACCATTATTTTTTCTGGGTAGGTCACCCATTACAATGAGACCACTCTTTCCTTTTTATCTGGGCAGGTCACCCATTACAATGAGACCACTTCAGATTTTTCATTTGGGTAGGTCAAATCATGGGCTTAATTGCACAAATATTGAAGTTTGATGGGCAATTAGGGATTTAATTGAAGAAATCCGAAACCAAGGACCAAAATGAAAAACACGCGTAAATAAAGAGGTGGTAATTGACCGTATCAGGAACTAAATTGAAGAAATTGAAAGTTTATGGATCAATTAAGGGTTCAATTGCATAAATTCAAGACCAAGGATCAATGTGAAAAAGGTGGCCAACTTTAGGGTCGAAAATTAAATTTGGCAAGGATGCAATTGAATTGATATTTAAAATCAAAATTGCTATTGAGGACTTGATTGAATAAATCACAAATTGAGGACTGAGTTGGATACTGACATGTTTTTGGAACCATTTCTTTTAAATGAAACGGCGCGTTTTGGTAAAACGACGTTGTTTCATCCACTGTTTTTTTAAAAAAAACAAAGACCCAAACGGTGCCGTTTTGAACGACAGTGTGGGTCTTCTTCTTCCCCTGGACACGTGAAGCAGGGGAAGAAGAAGATTTCCTTCCCCTGCTTTTCTCTTCCCCCTTTCTCCAAAATAACTTAAAAAGATACCGACAAAAACTACCCACTTGCTTGCCACTTGGTGGAAAAATAGAGGGGATGTACCCCTTGGGCAGTTGCATAGTGGCCGCCCCGGCCACCCTACCCCTGCACGAAGACTGGGCAGGGGTAGTAGGGCTATCTCTTCCCCTGTTTTTTTGCCTATAAATATAAGGGAGAGAGAGAGCAGAAGGGGGAGCAAAAGGAAAGAGCAGAAGGGGGAGCAAAAGGAAAGAGCAGAACAAAAGAGGGAAGGAGCTGAAGACCGAAAGAAAAAGGAAGATAATAATAGAGGAAGAAAACAAAAGAAAAAGTAGAGAAGCAGATGAGAGAAGAAGAAGGACCGCCGCCTGGAGCCACCGCCATTTCGCCACCAGCATCACCGCCAACGACAACAGCCACTGTAGGTCAGCTTCCCCCTCCTCTTCCACCTCCTGCTCCTTCTTCTGTGTTTTCTTCTCCACTGTTCACGTTGTATGTGAATAGTGGAGAGGCCCACTACTGCCGGCCCAGCCTAAATGGTTGGGCCGGGTCCGGACCAATTCAAAAAAAATCATTTTTTGAAAAATTGTTATTTTTCCGTGTATTTTTCTACTAAATTTTGCTTGATATTAGTTTGTATTTTTATACCGTAAAAATACAAATCCGATATTAAAATACCCGGTTTCTGTCAAAACGTAAAAAAAAAATATTTTTGTTTTATGCATATGGCCAAGTGTCAAAGCTAAAAATCATATTGTATTTTCATACAATAAAGAAAACTTCAAAAAACAAATATGTTTTAGCATGCATTTTGGCTTTAATAACCAGTTTATTAAAGTCACGAGAATTTGGCCAATATTTCAAAAATTCCAAAAAATATAGATTTTTGTTTTGTTTTAGTATCAGGGATTACGAATTTATATGTAAAACGTATTCTCGATTTTAAAAAGGTATTTCTTTTGATGACATAGAATAGTTAGGTTATTACCCGATAAGATAAGCATCTCCTTACAGAGGAGGACTTTTCTTAAATCGTAGGCAGACCGATAATTAGAAACCACAACAAGACCTTAGATTTTATCAGACAACAAAACAATGCAGCTTACTTTAGATAGGGTGTAGTTAGGGTGCTAATACCTTCCCTTTACACAACCAGTCTCTGTACCCGATCTCTGAGACCAGTTAGGGTTCCTAGTGACCAAAATACTAGGTGGCGACTCCCATTCAAATTTTCCACTGATAAAAGACAAGAATTCCTCGTCTTTCTATATTTGCCAGATAAACTTACATATACCCTGAGGGTGGACGATCATCGCGACAGTGATGAAGATATTGATAAAGGTCATAGGGGTTTTTCTAAATATAGCAAGACTAGGCCTAATAGACATTCTTATAAGAGGATTAAATTTTGTTTAAAGATTTATGTCATAACTTTTAATGGAGATTTTAGTATTGAGTAATTTATGGATTGGCTTACTAATTATGATAGAGTGATGGAATAAATGAGATTGTCTAAGAAGAAAATAAGGTAGTCTATTAAGATGTTATTGAGATGAACAACGTTTTCATGGTAAAAACAAGTCCAAGATACTTTGTTAGTAAAAGTTAAGATGTGTATTTGAAGTTAGTTGCTGCATGAAATAATTATTAAGGGATAGATTTATTCTCTTAGATTACGAGTATAAACAAATAAAGCTCAAATCTTCTAATTATAAGGAACTAGTTGATGCAATCAATGATCCCAAAGCTAATTTGAAGTCGAAGTCAACCACAAAGGATATAAAGCGCTTCAATTAAAGCATGACATAACTCAAGAGTTCTTCATAGAATGGAATTCAAATTCTTTGGAATGGTAACTCCTTAAACCATCCTCACCTCAACAAGACAAGTATAGGCATGAACCTTTTACACTATACTAATTAATGTTATCTCAATAAATCCAAGTAACTTGAGGGCAATTAGATAATCGGTTAATCTCTTGGTTCTGACAATGTGATCCATTCTCCCTAGCCAAGGTGGTTGGTGGCTAATGGTCAGTGCTTGATACTTACAAAGGCCCTCTTTGATGAATTTAGGGACTTTTCGATGCTTAAATAAATATATTTTTTAGTGAAAAAGCTATCATACTTTAGAGAAAGACTCTGAAAATATATATACCATAGAAAACAAAGATTCTGAACCTCGTGTTTGAAGGATTTATGGTCTAATTATAGCTCATGAGTTTTGTTTCTTTCTAGAAAAAATGGGGCTAAAGTGTAAGCTAAACATCTTTGACTTATTAGGATAAAATATCTCTAACTCATCATAGAGTAAAATATCACTTACTTATCAGAGTAAAATATTTTTGACCTATCAGAATAATCATTGAGCCTAAGATTCTGCAGAGCTAAAAAAAGCATTAGCTTGGCACCTAGCTGAGTCCAAAGACGGTGGGTGTGATAGTTTGTCAGAACCATACATGTCTAAGCTAAGCGCTTGGTTGTGCCTAGAGACGGTGGGTCTGACAGCTCGACATACCTATACATGTTTGGGCTTAGTGCTTGGTTGTGCCTAAAGATGTTAGGTTATTACCATGTCTTTGGTTATTTTGTTAGAAAAAAAGGTCCAAGTAAAACCAAAAAATATTGATACATCACTAATAATGATGGAGATGAGCAGAAGAAAAGCAAGAATTATGCTTTCACAAAAAAAAAATTAGCTTGAATGATGATAACGAGCTGAGTACAAATAAGCAAAGAGCTAGGAAGATGTTTCAACAAAAAGAGACAAACATGACTTGGGTAACATAATGAATGACACATGGGAGCATACCTTACTGGAAAGTCATGAAAGGATTTTCACATGTCAACAAAGAAAGAATTTCATTAATAAAAGATACAAATTGTAAAGTAACAATGATGATTACATATTTTCAGTAAACAAATCAAATACATGCTACTTTGTGAATAAATAGACTAGTCACAATACTATATTCAAAATATCTATTATTTTAGAATGGCATAGTTCAATTTGTGATAGTTAAATTGCGCCGGAATTTATCATCTCAAGTCTTTAAGCTGTCTCATTCCAATATTGCGCCGGAATTCGTCAAACATTGTAGTTAGTAATGCTTTAGTGAACAAATTTACTAGATTATCTTTCAAGCAAATTTGTTGAACAACAATGCCACCACACTTTTCAAGGTCATGTGTGAAGAAGAATTATGGTGAGATGTGCTTTGTCCAATATCCTTTGATGTATCCTCCTTTTAACTAAGATATGCATGCAATATTATCTTTATACAGTATGGTTGGAGTTCCTCTATTGGAGGATAAACCATATGTTCCATGAATATGTTGAGTCATTGATCTCAGCTATACACACTCATGACTGGCTTCATGGATTGTAAGTATTTTAGCAAGATTAGATAAAGTGGCAACTAATATTTGCTTTGTAGATCTCCATGATATAGCAATATTACCACACGTAAAGAGATAACCTGTTTGAGATCAACCTTTATGTTGATCAAATAAAACTCCTGCATCAGCATACCCAACTAATGATTACCAACATTTGAATAAAATAAACCCATATATGTATTTCCTCGTAAATAACAAAAAATATGTTTAATTCCATTCCAATGTCTCCAGGTAGGAGAAGAAATATATCTTGCTAGCAAGTTCACAGAGAATGCTATATCAGGTCGCGTATTATTAGCAAGGTACATTAGCACACCAATTGCATTAAGGTATGGTACTTCAAGACCAAGTAATTCTTTGTTATCCTCATGAGGTCTAAAAGGATCCCTTTTTCAAATCAAGTGACCGAACAACCATTGATATACTCAATGGGTGTGCTTTATCCATATAAAGTTTTTTAAAGACCTTTTCTGTGTAAGTTGACTGATGAATGAGAATTTCATCTGCTAAATGCTCGATTTGCAGGCTGAGAAAAAAAATTGTTTTTTCCCAAATCTTTCATCTCAAACTCTTTCTTTAAATAATTTATTGTATTTGGTATCTCTCCATAAGTTCCAATAATATTTAAATCATTAACATACACAACAAAAATAAAAAAATTAGATTCTGACTTCTTTATAAAAAACACATGGGCATACAAAATCATTATTATACCCTTCTCTCAATAAATATTCACTAAGACGATTATACCATATGTATTTTGATTGCTTTAACCCATATAAGGACCTTTGTAACTTGATTGAGTAAACTTTTTCGGGATTTGAATTATATGCTTCAGGCATTTTAAATCCTTTAGGGATTTTCATATAAACATCATTATCAATTGACCCATATAAATAGGTTATGACTACATCCATTAGACACATATCTAGCCTTTCATAAGTTGTCAAGCTAATGAGATACGAAAATGTAATTGAATCTACTACATGAGAATATATTTCATCATAATCAATGCTAGGTCTTTGTGAAAACCTTTGTGCCATAAGTCGTGCTTTATATCTTACAATTTTATTTTTCTCATTTTTTGTTTTCGCACAAATACCCATTTAATTCTGTTTGGATTGCTTCTTTTCATTTTGGCAAATCATTTCTACTTCGACATTTTATGACAGATTTAGGCTCAAGATCCTTATTTTTATTAATGATATCAAGCAATATATTATATGAAAAGATATTGTCGATAATTATTTCATTACAGTTCCATCATTTCTTTGTAGAGACATAACTTATTGAGATCTTCTTATTTTTACTGTTTTCAGGTACCTGAACCTCTTCTAGGGTTTTATGATTAGTTATGTCTATCTCCTCATGAATATTTTATTTCTCAATAATGCCAATTTGATTATTTGCTCTTTTGTTTTAGGATTTTTGTCTTTTGAACCAGTTGGTCCACCACGCTTCAGGCATGCCATAGACTTATTTCCTATAATTTTAGTGGATTGTCCTACTGGGAGTTCAATTCGTGCTGGAGCATTTATAGCTAGTATATGAGATTTGGTTACTCCTTTTGAGTTACTGAATGCATTCGGTAGTTGATTTGCAATGTCTTGCAAATGAAGTACTTTTAAACTTTTGTTCACATTGTTTTATACGAGGACCAAAATTCAATAATGACAATGCATTCCATGAAATATCTTTATCCAATTGTTTAATTTCTCCCCCTAATGCTGGAAACATAATCTCATCAAAATGACAATTGGCAAATCATGTCATAAATAAATCACCTGTTAAGGGCTCAAGATATTTAATTATTGATGGGGACTCAAACCCAATATATATTCCTAGCCTCTTTTGAGGACCCATCTTTGTACGTTGTGGAGGATAAATTGAAACATATACCGCACAACCAAATATTCTTAGATGGGTAATGTTTGGCTCATGACCGAAAAACCAATTTTAATAGGGAGAATTTGTGGTACGTTGTTGGCCTAATGTGTATAAGTGTTGCTACATGTAAAACAGCGTACCCCGAAGTAGAGACAAGAAGTTTTGTTCTCATGTGCAGTGATCTTGCAATTAACTAGAGATGTTTAATAAGTAATTCGACAAGACCATTCTGAATATGAACATGAGCAACATGATGTTCAATGTTTATCTTAAGTGACATGCAATAATCATTAAATGCTTGAGATGTAAATTCATCAGCATTGTCAAAGCGAATAGTCTTGATTATATAATCTCGAAATTGTGTTCGTAATGTAATAATTTGACCAAGTAATCTTGTAAACGCCAGGTTGCGAGTTGATAATAAACACATATGTGACCATCTTGTAGATGCATTTACTAAAACCATAAAGTATCTAAATGGTCCACATTATGGGTGAATGAGCCCACAAATATCACCTTGGATACGTTCTAGAAATCTTGGGGATTTAGTCCCACCTTTAGCTGGTGATGGTCTAATGACCAATTTACCTTGAGAACAAGAAGCACACGAGAATTCCTCGAGAATTCCTTGAATTGAAGAATCTTCTGGTTCTTCAATGGATGACCATGTGAATTATTGATAATTCTTCACATCATTATTAATCCAGGATGACCGAACCGGTCATGCCAAATAATAAAATGATTTGGTTCATTGAAGTTCTAGTTTATTATTGCATTGACTTCGATTGTACTAATATTTGTGTAATACAAACCTGAAGATAAAACAATAAATTTTTCCAACATTTGTTTTCCAGTAGAGACATTTGATATGATGTAAAGATATTTTATACCATTGTCATTAGCAGTCTCAATATGTTAAGTCATATATCGTTAAAACTTAGTAGATTTCTCCTTGATTTATTAAAGAACAAAGCATTATCAATAATAAATCTTGTTCCATTAGGAAGCATTATATTAGCTTTTCTGGAGCCTTCAATCAAGTTTGTTGAACCTGATATTGTATTCATTTTTGCTTTCATCATTCTCATATTTGAAAAATATTGCTTATTGTTGCGATGTCGCGGTCGCACAAATTAATTACCCTAGCTTCAAACACAATACACAAGATAGTATAGAGCAAGCAAGGGGTCGATCCCACGAGGAAGGTTCAAGTCAGATTTTTATGCTATATGATATGCAATTTAGAGGGGGATTTGGACGTTATCTAGACTAAAGTAAAATAAAATAGAAAACTATCAAGCGAAATTAAATAAAATCAGAAAATGATCAAGAGAATAAGCCTTGGTCGCAAGTAAACATCCACCTACAAAAATCAGAACTGATCATGGAAACGAAATGTCAATTTATACTTTAAATATCTATCTTTTCTTATGTTGATTAGTTAACAGATCCGCTGTATAACTAATCCTAATCATCAAACAACCATAGTGTCCGCACTAGTAATTTAATTTAATGGCAGCCTTAAGAACTAGATGAGTTGATTAATCTAGATAACATAACTATTCACAATCCATGTTTAATTTGATTAATCAAATGCTCTTCCTAAGATTACTAATCTGGATCTGCCACAATTATTAATCTTAGTTGCTTCACAAGTTTATATACCACAACTCCGGTTTTGATAGCAAACATAGCAATAGATTGTTCACAATAATAACTTAAAGTCCACTCTAGCAATTAAAATAAACAATAATAGAAAATAAGCATAGGAGAACAAACATATTCATTCATCATATAAGCTGAAAAGAAAAGGTAGAACAAATCTCACAGTTCTTGAAATCCGAAAGTTTCTATATCCTTGCAACCAAGAAAAAGAGTTTACCCTTGCATGTTTATTGAACAACTAATCAAAAAGAAAGAAGAAAACATAATTTCGGGTTTGTGGAGGAGAAGGGGTGTTTTTTCTCTCTTGACTGGTTGTTCTCCCTTCTCTTCTCTCATTCTTTTTATATCCTAGGAAACCCTAGTTTATATTTTACAAAATAATCCTCCTTTAAGTAGACAGTTTACATTTAAGTACTTCAATAACTATTTTCCTAAAAAAGAAGAAATAGCCTTGCATGAAATTTTTAAGTTTTGACTTAGAGGAGCTAAATTGCTAAAATAAAAACTTGGATGTCAGTTTAGATGCTTTGGTACGTAATTTGGACTCGTTTCTTCATGAAACCTGTTTGCTGACAGAATTCAATTGTCATCTTTGAAAAATCATATCTCCCTCATATGACATAGTTTTCGGCTGACATTTAGATCGTTGATAGGTCTTTGAGTCAGTAATCTAAAACAATTGAATTTGCAATGACTTATGTAGCTCAATATATTCAAGTCGGAATGGCCAAATGTCAACCCTGACAGATTGCGAGATTTGACTTTGAAGGTTGCGATTTCCATGCTCTTCTTTATTTTATTTTCTTGCCTTAGATGTCCAAAAAGGTATGGATGTTAGCTTTTTAATGCCACTGGAATCACTGCATTTTAACCTCTAGATCTCACGCTTTGATCATCCAAAACATCGACTGAAGGTTTAATCTGCAATTACCTCCAATTTACTCCTTTTTGCATCTTTCATCCAAAAGTGCCTTCAAAACATAAAACAAAGAATATCAAGACATTTTATATGTAAAACATAGGCAAAACACTAGTTAAATGTGGGTGAAACTATTGAATAATATGGTTTGCATAACTTATGCCTAAGAATGGTATGTATCATTGCATTATCTACTAAGCATATATCTCCACCACTGATATTGAGTTTATTTATAGCATGACATGAATCCATATTCTCTTGATGAAAAGAAATAAATATATAATAAGTTCATAATAAGACATAATTATTATAACACAATCTTTTTCATTAAACAAGCCAAAATGAAAGGAAGAAAACAAAATACATTGAAATATACTCGCATAAAGGAAACACACTGAAAAGATAAACATGATTTTAAATTCTAACATTGTTATATTAACTAATTATTATCATTACGATAAATATTAACCTTCTCATCAGTTTGCTTAAAAAAATTTGCAATGTCAAGGTGTGTCATATCCAAAAGATAAATATCATCATTACCTTGATGTGGGTGAGCAAAATTTATTTCTATGTTCTTCTCCTTTCTTTTCAATGAAGACTGATATAAATTAACAAGATGTTTGGTCGTACAACAAGTATGAGACCAATGTCCTTTCATTCCACATCAATAACATGCATTTTCTACCTTCTTGGTATCTCTGCTATGCATATTGTTCCCCCTTTCTTGTTTCTCCTCATTTAGTGAGGGTTTGTAAGAATTTTATGAATTACGACCATTATAGTTGCGATAATTAAACCGTCGTCTCCCATGGCCACGTTCTCGACCTCTATTGCGATCACAATCATAATTATTATTATATCTTGTAGCATTCACTTCAGGGAATGGAGTTGAACCAGTTGGTCGTGATTCATGATTTTTCATTAAAAGCTCATTATTTTGTTCAGCCATAAGGAGATATGAAAGCAGTTCAGAATATTTCTTAAAACCTCGTTCTTTATATTGCTGCTGCAGGAGCATATTCAAGGCATGAAAAATAGAGAATGTTTTTTCTAACATATCATCATCGGTGATATTGTCTCTATATAATTTCAATTTAGAACTGATATTAAACATTGCAGAATTATATTCATTTATTGATTTAAAATCCTGCAATAGTAAATGTATTCAATCATAACGAGCTTTTAAGATAATAAATGGTTTTTTATTGTTATATCTTTCTTTCAAATTATGCCAAAGAATAAGAGGATCTTTGATTGTTAGATACTCTATCTTTAACTCCTCATGGAGATGACAACGTAAGAAAATCATAGCTTTTGCCTTGTTTTGACTAGATGCTTCATATCATCTTTAATGGTGTCTCCAAGAGCCATGGCATCCAGGTGAATTTTGGCATCAAGGATCCATGACAAATAATTCTTACCTATAATTTCAAGTGCCACTAACTCAAGTTTGGCAAGGTTTGTCATTGTTACTTCATAAAAAAATCCATATTGTTAGAAATTTGGTTATATATATATATATATATATTGGAATATAAAAATAGATTTTAAAATATAAAAAATATTTATAAAAATATAAATATAAAATAAAGATCAATACATGGCGTTGTTAAACTTGAGAATAATCTTAAGATTTTGTCACAGTTTCCATCCTATATACTTGATCTCAAAACAAAATGTAGAACATAAAACAACAATAGAAAAACATAGCTTTTACTTCTTATCAATAAACCAGATATGACTATCTGCTTCAAGATGAAACCGATGAGAAATTCATGCTTCTACTTTATACCAAATATGATTGTTTGCTTCAAGATGAAAGCGAGGAGCAATTCATACTAATAACTTATAATAAAACTATGTTTTAAGAAGCATACAATAATAAAACAATATAATTAATAAAGAGTACATAGAATATATAGGAACAATGAAGATTAGATGGATGAAGAGAGAACACTTTTATATGAATTTGTAGTTATATTCGTGTCTATTGTATTCTCTCAACAATACGATCCTATTTATAGGCACGTGTACATAAATGCTTGTAAGCTTCAAGATTATAAGAAAATGTAGATTCAAATGAACTTGGAGAGATTCAAATGAACTTGATGATGATGATGAATGGGTCTAGAAAGACATAGGCATCCATATAAAATATTTGATTTTATAACATATAGTTTTATTTTAGTATGAAAGAGATATATTAGGATATTAGCACAATGCTATTGCTTTGAACAAAATTTTCTTGTTCTGCGAGCAAGTCATTGTCGGCTATCTACCAGGAATCAGAATTTTAAACAGTTAAGGAAAGTAATGCTAAACAGTGGGTACAATCCACCAACAGCATCTCTTAATTAAGCAAACGATAGTGGACTAGAAAGTGGAAGTCCCTTCCACTTCCTATCAAGAATAACATGAGAGCAATGATAAAATAATTAATTAGCACTAATACAAAGTTTTTTATTTGCTGACCAGAACGTCTTCGTGTATATCGTTCCAGGTTCTGCAATGTGTTTGGAATTAATACTGTGATAGCTCCACTGGGTATCTTCTTCTCCTTCTTGTATGAAGGAACCCTTGCATGGCTTTTGTTACGTATCCATGCTAATAAAGGCAGAGTATATATTGTCTTCCTAACAGCATCATTCTTTCAAGCTTTCGGGTTTTTTTTTTTTAAAAAAAAAAAATCAAATTGGACTCGTGCGAATCTTACTATAGAGGAAAGTGTCATATTCGAGTGGATAAACTCAACCACCTCACTAGATGCTCAAAATAGACAGAACTGGAGCTCTTTGATTTCTAAACAAAGAAAAGAAATATCTTGATTATCAAAATTTCAGCGTACTACTCAGCCCAAAGCTTCCTGGTAGTCTAAAGAGGTCTCGTACTACATTGTAGGTGGATGCCAAAAGCTTTTATATCTGTAGAATAATGACTAGTATATGATTAGTATAGTAAATTACAAGCAATTATGCATGAATAATTTAATTAGTACAGTACTTTTATATCAAGAAATATCTCCTGCAAGTCCTGTCATTAGCACAGGAAACTACATTTTCACATTTACAAATTGCCATTCAAAATCCAGTTAGGCTGCTCTTTAGCAAGTAATCATCAAAATAGGCAACTGTGACTCTAATAGCACATGTTTTTAACAATTTATTCAGTCTTCCTTCGACATTTTATCCTGCAGGAAACAGTGTGCAATCCAATCATTCTAAACGGTTCCAATCCTACACTCATAGCAGAATCCTTACTACCACCACAAACTTCCCTGTCACTACAACTCTGTATAAATAACCTTCATCGGTGTTCAATCTCCTCATAGTAAAGTCCTTCAGACAACAATCTTCTGTATTGTATTCACGTCGCATGCCTTCTAAAGTCTCTCAACAACAATGTGGCAATGCATGTGAATCTGTGATGAATGTATTGATTCAAGAACATAACCGGCTTGAGGTGAATACAAGTTTTACACAAAATTATAAATGGGACTTTTTAAAATATTTTAATTTTTTTTTTTATGTATATCTGACAAATGAAATCTTGAACAATCTTTATTTTTTATTTAGAGTTTTTTTATTAAGCGGAGATAACTTTCATTTCATAAAAAATAATTTTGAAACAAACAATCTTTATTTGGAGTCTTGGGCTATTTTCTATATGCTCTGGCCGGCTCTGTTCATGAAAAGCCTGTGATAACTTTCAGCAAGAGTTCTTGCTACATGAGCCACTCCATCGAGTCGCTTATACGTGGATTTGGAGCAAACCTAACAGTTTATGAGCTCGACAAAATTCCAAATGGACAACAAATTGAAAGGGCACTGGTGCAGCTGGGGTTTCGACAGGGTGTACCTGTCGTGTTCATAGGCCAACAGCTGGTTGGTAACGAAAGGAAGGAGATGAGCCTCCACGTCCAGAAACAAACTAATCTCATTGCTTATACAAGCAATTGCAATATGGGTTTAGAATAAGTAGTTTCTCACTGACTGCTGGACATTTAGATAAAACCACCACTTCTGTTCATTTTTTTATTTTCTGTTTTCCCCGAGTAGGAGAAAATGATAAGAGGCACGGCTCAGAACCTCTTTATGTTTTTAATTTTCTTGAATAAAGTTTCAGAACTTCCACGCATCTACGGTGTACCTAACAAGGATGCGCTACTTCTGTTTCTTTCTACGGACTCAAAATCAAGCATTTGCGGTTGTGTGAGGTAGAAAGCATGAGCATTTTGTATCGAGAAATTACTAGCATGAGCATTTCCAAACCTTTTTTTATTTCAGTAAATGAGAAATTTCTTAATCAAAACTGTTCATTACCGTTATTCCTGACTTGACACAAGTTAGAGTGCTAGTATCTATCAAAACTGTTCATTTCTGTTGCTTAACCTAATGAAATTATATGGGGAAATAAATAATTTGGCATTTTCTATGTGACCATGTACATGTCTTTTGAGTAAATTATATGTATGTACGTACTTTGAGTGTTGCAATTCATGTAAATTAGTGTGGTTCATGTATTAGGTATTAATAGGAGTTCATGTAAGATATCAAGAGATTACTAGCATGTCTATAAATACCTCTTGTTAGATAATTGTAAATATGAGTGAGAAAATACAAAATCTCTTCCTTAAAGCACTTCCTTTTTCTCTTACAAAACATCATTTTATTTCTAATAAAGGGTTTAGTGATGGAAAGTAATAGAATGTACTCATTTTAATTTCCACTTCTTACAAAAGGAAACTATGATAAGTACTGGTGGTGTTTTTGTATGAGAGCTTTGCTTGGCTCACAAGATGTTTGGAAGATTGTATAAAAAAGTTAAGATCAAACATAAAATGAGGACTTAATATCTCAAAATAAGAAGGATGTTGATGAGTATCAGTCCAACACCATGCTTAATCATGCCAAAAACCTATTGGAGGTGTCAAGTGGATCAATTACAAGAGCTAATGCAAAGAAGCTTAAAGAAATATTGAATGAGCTTGTTCAGAACATATAGAGCAAGATGAATCTAGAGAAGCTTGGGACGTCTAGGGAGCATGAATGGCAGCCTCTAACTCATCTAATCCAAGTCCAAAAAGAGCCCAATTCATGTGGATCAAGGTGGTGATGTGTCCGGCCCCATAATAGCTTTGTTAGGCTTGTTTTTCCTAATGTTACAAGGATAGAAAGTCAATAATTTATTCTCCTAAACAAGAAAAGAAAGTAATTAAATCAACAACAAAGAAAAAAATTAGTGTTATTATTTGTCCAAGTTATATAAGGAAATCCAAGCTAAACAAAGAACTAAAGGGGAGGCAAATCAGGTCAGAATTTTCCTAGTCTACAAAGGACTGATAGTAGCGACAACTACTCCTATGAATGCAAGGAAGGATTATTTAGCTATAACAACTTATAAACTAGGGAAATTAGATTTTTTAGCTTTTTTTTTTTTTTTTTTGCTATATGCGACAACAATACCAGGCTTTGTGTTATTTTTATTTCTTTATGTTTTGGGTTATATTTGGGTTTAATTGTAAGTGAACCTCATATAAGTCCACATAAGAGACCCATTAAGATTTATTTCAGTCTAGAGTCAGTATAAATAAAACCATAATCAAACATGTAGGGTTACCCAATCTTGAGATTAATAAGACTTATTTGTCGCACCTTGTTATGTGAGTTAGTGAGATATTCTCTCTTCCTTGGTTCTCTAAAAAACTGAAATGACTTATCAAAAAACAACTGACTTTGTGATGTCATCTGTATACTTCTCGTTCAAGAGGTTCGCATCGGATGCTTTGGTAAGGATAAGGAAGAAGGATCAACAAGCCCTCACCCTTATTCATCAATTTTTGGATGAATCAATGCTTGAGAAGGTGGCTAATAGAACCACTAGAAAGAATCCTATAAGATTTTGCAAAGCTCTTTCCATGGGCTGACAAAGTATAGAGGATGCGACTCCAAGTACTTACAGGTGAATTTGAAACCTTGAGAGTGAAAGAATCTAGGTCAATTATGGATTATTATTTATGGTTGTTAGATTTTGAATCAAATGAAGAGATATGGAGAAAAGATACAATACATTTGTGTCATTGAAAAGATTCTTCACTCCTTGATTTTAAAATTTAATTATATAGTTTATGTTATTGAATCATAAGATATAGACTCAATGATAATTCAACAAGTAATGGATGAACTATAAACCCAAAAAGACAACTTTAAAAAGAGGCAAGATGTATCATTGGAGCAAGTCCTTAATCCCAAAGCTTTTTTGAAAGATGATGTTGAAGAAAAAGAGCTAAAGAGGATGAGAAAGAGGAAGTGGTCATGACAAGAAAGAAAAGGAAGAGGTAATTGTTGTAATTATAACAGCAGTGAAAAAAAGCCATCAATCAATTTTAGGACGTTGGAGATCAAGAGGAATAGGCCACTATCATAGAGTAAACAAGAGAAGGTATGAAAATTCTAATGGTCAATGTTATAATTGTCATAAATTTGATCGTTATTCTCGGGAACATTGCAATGCTACTAATGATGTTGAAGAAAATAAAAATCTCATTATTGACAAGCTAGAGGTAGATGAGTCAACCTTGTTGCTAGCGTACAAGAATGAAAAGATAGATGGAAAAAAACTTGTGGTACCTTGATAATGGAGCAAGCAATTACATGTGTGGGGCAAAGGAAAATTTATAGAACTTGATGAGAAGATAAAAGGAAATGTTTCATTTCGATACCTTTCAAAATTACAAATTCAAAAGAAATGTATCATTTTAATTTTCTTAAAAGATGATAGTTGTAGACTTATCATTTATGTTTACTTAGTACCCACCAAATTGTAAAGTAACATTTTGAATTTGGGACAACTCCTTGGAAAAGGGTATGAAATTCATATGAAAGATTGTTGTCTTTGGCTAAAAGATCAAAACGATACTTTGATTGCTAAGGTGTTTATATCCAATAAATAAATGTTTATGTCTAAAATCTATACCATTATTGCAAGTGCTTGGAATCTTGCATGGGAGATGAAATATGGTGTTGGTATATTAGGTTCAGTAACTTGTATTTTGTATCTCTCAAATCCTTAGGAGTAAAGAAGATGGTGAAAGGCATGCCTCACATTAATCATTCTAATCAATTATATAAGGCATCTCTCATGGACAAGCATATAAGAAGGAGTTTTCTAAAAGAAGCCATGTCAATAGCAACAATGCCACTTCAACTTTTTCATACTAATATATGCAGACAATCAATCTATAATCATTTGGTAACAATAAATTTTATTTTTTATTGATGATTATAGTAGAAAATTTTGGATTTCTTAGGACTTATGGGCTTTATCTTTATTTTTGTTAGCTACAACTCAAGACTTGTTTTGGCTTAATTAATACTTTGTTTTCAGTTAAGATTCAAAACTTGTTTAGATCAGGTTATGGGCTTTTCAGTTTAGGGTTTTTTGATCAGTTTTGTAAGTGGGCTGAATCAGTCAACTAGAATAGATCCATTAGGATTAATTTTTTAAGAATTATTTAAACTCATGTAACCTAAATTTCAGTAGTCATTAATGAATATTACTTTTGAATTTTTTAGTTTTATCGTGTGAGAGTGATTCTGCATTCTTCAGTTCTTGAACGAACTGAATCTAACTTATCAAAGATTAACTAGTTTTGTGGCGTTATTCTACTTCATTCCAATAGTGTTGGTACCTTGGGGCAAGTTTTCATTGTGTCACACTCCTATTAGACCTATTTCAACTTTCCGGGATCAGATCTCAATCTTGATTGTAGGTTGCGTGACCACGTGATTACAAGATTCGCATCAGGAAGTAGTTATTCTCATAAATTGAGGTATAAGGAATACCTAAAACTAATATACAAGTGTTTGTCATAAGACATGTACACTAAACTGATCCGTATGAGAATTTCATATGGAGAGAACACTTATGTTTATGGAAATGTTCACGTAACGATTGTGTAAGTGATCCTTAGACTTGAGATTACTAAGTTATCTTATATAAAGAATGTTATACTTTGATCATGTTACATGTTATCTTATATAAAGGTACATGAGCGATCAAGAGAGGATTTATCATCCTAAGTGAATTAAGAAAAATATTTCATTTGTTCTCAAATAGTATTGACTGAAAAATTCTTGCCCAAGGTGAAATGAGATTTAAAAAGAGTTCTAAATCTTATTTTGACGATCAATGACTATTATGTAGAGAAAAAATATGATTTAACATGACATATATACTTCATGTTTTAATGTTAAATCAAAACATTATTTATGAAATGATATTAATTATACTGAGAAACTGGTCACTGAAAGCTTAAGTCAAACCACTAATGACTTTTCTAATATTTGGAGGATCATGACACGTTGCTAGATGATGCATCTGATCTTCAAATATAAATTAATTAATTGTTGAATTGATAATAAATTAATTAATTTAATTCTATTTAATTTTAATTTTAATTTATATATGAGCCAGCATATTAGGAACCATTATCTAGAAATTAAACTGAGATGATTTAATTATGTATGACTTGATTAAAATATATTTTAGAAATTAAGGACTAAAATATAATTAATACAAGGATTATATTTCTAGACTTAGAAAAATCAAGGACTTAATTGAGTTAATTTCTAAAATTATCCTAAATTAATATATGGATATTATTTAGAGAACAAATTGATATTTTTTATTTTATAGGGTTTTTTCATATTTCCCTATAAATAATAAACTACATCTTTTATTTTGGTAAGGTTGTCTGTTAGACAAAAAAACTACATAAATACAAAATTAGAGCTAACACTATAGGCATAGTAATCTCTCTCTTCTAAATAAGGATTTAAGAGATTTTTTATTGGTAGTTCGTGTAGATTATCGTTGGAAGCCGGATAATTAGATGACTTGTAGTTTGTAACAACGTAACCTTTAAAGAATTATTTAAGGCAAAAAAAATCAAATCTTAAGATAATAAATTTCTAAAAAATTTTAAATTTGTTTAACGGTATTTGAAAAATTCCCAAATAGTTTTATTTTATTGTTTATATTGCGTGTATAATATTTAAAAACCTGAGTCGGGCTCGCATAACCTATATGTAGTGCCTGAGAGCTAGAGTTTTTTTTAGGATAAAATGGTTGTAGAAATGGTAGGACATGAGAGTATGGTGGTAGAGGAGAATAAAAAATTTCTATCAGAGTAGAAGCAAGATGAGGAGTCCTTGAATGTGAACAGCAGATCGCAAGTTTCTTTTTGTTTTAAAAGATGAATCTTCTGTTAGAGAATAATATAAATCATATCCTTGGACCTTACCTAAAAGCTTAAGCTATTGGGTTGAGATGGTTCTTTGACATGGTATCAGAGCTTTAATGACCAAGCGGTCACGAGTTCGAATCTCACCATCCCCATTTATTTGATAAAAATTAAGCACAAGGTAATGTGGGCCTGTGCAAGTTTCAAGCCCAAAGGGCTTTCACTTGAGGGGGGGTGTTAGAGAATAATATAAATCATATCCTTGGACCTTACCTAACAGCTTAAGCTATTGGGTTGAGATGGTTATTTGATATCTTCCTCGGTCTCTCTCATTTTTTTCCTCCATAAGATGCTCCCTCCTTAAAGAAAATAAAAGAATGTCAATAAGAAGAAAATCGCAAAGAAAAAGAGATAAAGCACATGTACAGTATTCACTTTCATCCATAAAATATCCCTCACCCAGCAGCACGACATCGAGAAATATTTTAATCAACTGTATGACACCCTGTTCCTTTCAATAAAGAGAGAAAGCAAAGTATTAAATCAATCGGAGGAACTCTCCACGAGGATGTGCACCTACACTCAGGGGTGAAACCAGGGGAGGCAAGTAGGGCCGGGTTCTTGTAAAATATTTTAATTTTTTGTATTTTTAGTGTTTAAATATAAAATAATATAATATATTTTTATTTTAAATAAATAAATTTTTTAATAATAAATTATATCTTGAGTTTTGATACTTTCTATTATATAATTTCAGCTCCACCGCTGCCCACACTTCTCACAGCTACAGACAAAAATCACAAGTCCACCTTCATCCTGGTAACGATTTCATTCTCCCGTGGAATGTAAAAACCATGCTATTATATGGTATGGATTAAGAGAAAAAATTTTAGAGTTGAATTCATATCTAATAACCCAATTATATTGTATGTAAAAACCATGCTATTGTATTTTTTTTAATGAACCATGCCCAATTAACCTAGCCCAAATACTCTAGCCAGCCCGTGAAAAACCCAACAAACTTTTTATGCCTCCATTAATTTTAATTTAAAGTTTAAATATATAAAAAATAACATATTCCTTCATTCCTAAAAATAGTTGAATTCTTATCAATGTAGCATACATAAGAATCGAACACTTATAGAAAATCATTTTTAAAGTATCTCCAAGCATCCTAAATAACATTTTATTTTTTTTATTAATTTAAAATACTTTTAAAAGATATATGATATGTATTAAGAGAAAATTTTATAATACACAAGAAGTAACTAATAAGATTTTATATCTTCAAAATGGATCAGCAATGGTGAGTTTTCTCTCTATATGTCTGTTGTATTTGTTTAGAGTGTTTTTTGAAAAATAGCAAGACCTATCTTTCCACTATATATTACTAATTTAACATGCGCTTTGCTTATTTTTTTTTCTCATATTTTATTTTTTGATGATCCTAGATGACTCATCAAGGTTTACATTGCTAATGAGTTTAAAACTTGTACTCTCTATCATTTTCTTATCTATAGCATGATAACAAAAAATTCAGTAAAATTTGCATCATACATCAAGAAACATTAATGTTCCATATGCCATTGAAAAATTGGATTCATTTTAAGTTGAACGAGTGAAAAGAGCTAGCTATAATCAAATCTATAAATGTTCTAATTTAGAACATTATATTTTACCCTTGTTTTTTCATTATATTATAAATAAAATAAAATAATTAAAGTTAAGATGATGAGCAAGAAAAACTGAGGGTCAAGTGATATAATGGAAGATTAGACAAATAAGGAAAAAAATAAAAGGGATCTTCTTTTATATATATATATATATAGAAAGAGAACTTGCACAATCTATAAAAGGAAATAAGTTAATATTTAACCATAAAAGCTTCATATTAGAAATCATCATTCAAGAAGAAAATAATATAAAAAATATTCCAATGCTTTTCAGTTTTTATAGGAATCCTAACACTATAAATTAGGTCATAGGGTATATAATAATGACATCATAAATACATGCCAACTTGAGAGATACATAGAAAAAAAGATAGAAAAAAACATCAAAAAAATAAAAGAATTAGACCAAAAAATTTGCATTCTCTCTTTCCCTCTCTACCAACACTAAAACTTAGTCACTATTTAATTAGTTTCTTTGCTTTGTCAAATATAATGAAAGATCAAATAAATAATAAAAATCCTTCTTTCATAATATATATATATATATATATATATATATATATATATATATATATATATATAACATGCACAGTCATGAAAAGGAAATAATTTATTATTTAACCATAATAAAAATCCTCATTCAAGAAGCAAATAATAAAGAAAATATTCCAATGTTTTTTTTCTAGTTTTGATAGGAACCTAACATTATAAATTAGGGCATGTGGTACACGATAAAAACATCATAAATACATTAGCCAACCCGAGAAATGCATAAAAAGAAAAGATAAAAAAAAAACATAAAATAATAAAAGAATTAAACCAAACCAAAAGACTATCTCTCTCTCTCTCTCTCTCTCTCTCTCTCTCTCTCTCTCCCCCTCTCCCTCTCCCTCTCCCTCTCATAAAAAGAAAATATTAAAAAAACATAAAAGAAAAAAAGAATTAGACCAAACCAACTCTCTCTTTCTGGCCCCCCCCCCCCCACCAAAACTTAGCGTCTATTTAGTTAGGTTTTTGCTTTGTCAAAAGTGACAGTCAAATGAATGACTTGCCAACCATACCTACCACTTGACATTCTTTGAACCACCATAAACCACCACAACAACAACATCAATCTCAGCCACTATATATCAGTCTTTCTTCTTACCTAGTAGATCAAATCAACCCACCAAACTAGTCCATCTTTACTAGCCATCCATAGTGCCACCATCACTCCTACCAAGCCACTAGAAAAAACCATGTTCTCCTCTTCTCTTCCCATCAGAAAAAAGCTAAATAATCATAGCAGTCTAAAAT
>Ga0307513_10001773_pt1 | contig 30712 bp, 30 predicted proteins | sample 15_EM_MG_FD_202174 | JGI IMG/M metagenome (GOLD analysis project Ga0307513, IMG submission 202174) | Populus trichocarpa ectomycorrhiza microbial communities from riparian zone in the Pacific Northwest, United States - 15_EM | ecosystem: Host-associated > Plants > Roots > Unclassified | place... | reverse complement strand
GACGAAACCCGGATCGACGGTCTTTGTGCCGGTGACATCGACATCGCCGACATTTGCCACCGGCCCGCCCTTGGCCGCAATGACGACATCCACGGTCGAGGTCTTGTGATCGGCTACGACGCTGCGCTCCGTGAGTTCGGCCAGTGGCCGGCCTTCTTCCTTGAGATCGACGACGATCTTCTCGCCGGCCTTGATGATCAGCGTCGAATCGGCGCGCGCCCCCGGGGGCAGATCGTATTCTGCAGGGTTGCGGCCGGCCGCGTCCCCCTCGAAGCGCACGGTGCCCAGCGTAAAGGCCGGCCCCGGCGTCACCATGATTTCGACAGGGATCGCTGCACCATCGGGGAACACCGGGTCCGGCGGCAGGTCATCGACATTCTGGCCGTTGACGCGGACATCGACAGTGCCGCCATAACGCGCCTTTTCGTAGAGGGCTGCGAGCAGGCGGTCGCGGTCGTCGCGCGCCTTGATGGCAAGGCCGAGATCGCCGGAGACCGGCTTGTCCTTATCCTGGAAAAGGCGCGAACTGTTTTCCAGTGTCTCGCGCAGTTCTTCATCTTCGCCGCCGCCATTCAGCGTCAGCGTGTAGTTCACCGGGTCGATGACCTCGGCCGCTTCCTCATCTTCGAAAAAGCTCATGCCGAAAATCTTGAAGGCGTGTGCCTGCGTTGCTGACAGCGGGCCGCACAAAGCCATTGCGGCAACCGCGAGGGCAGTGCCGGCCTTCCGATACGCAAGACTTGATCTCGGCAGACGCATTCGTTTCCGCATTCCGCTCTTCAGGCTACTCGTGACACCGGCCTGTTGTACGGCAGGCGGACACAATCGCATGTCAAGATTTTCCATTCGTTAACGATGACACTACACAGCAATGCCGCTCGCATGAAGCATCAAAGGCAAATTTTGCTTGAGAGCCGATTTGCGCCGATGCTGATACCAAAAAGCCCCGGATTTCTCCGAGGCCAGATGTATTTTTCTCATTGGTCAGCGCATTGTGACGGATAGATGTCCTGGTGTGCAGGGCATGCGCTGCGTCCGTCGATCAGCCGCGCGGGCAATCGTCCACGTAGCGGCGGCCGTAGCGGTCGCGGTAGTAGCACTGGCCTGGCTGCTCGGAGACATTGCCGATCACGGCGCCCGAAACGCCGCCGATGGCTGCGCCGACAGCTGCGCCGCGAACGTCGCCGGTGATTGCCCCGCCAATGATGGCGCCGGATACGGCGCCGATGCCCGCACCCTTTTCCGTCTGCGTGCAGCTTGCGGCGGCAAGAGCCACCAGAATGAGCGCGATAGTTTTCTTCATTTCTCTCTCCAGATGTAGACGCTGGGCCTCAAAGGACGCTTCGCCGGTTTTTCTTCCAGGATTGAAGACGGACGATGCAGTCCTCCCCCCGTTGAACTTGCAACTTCGAAGGATAATCGGCTGCCCGTGAAAGTCCACAGAAATGCAGCGTAATCCATCGGGTCGCAAGATAATGACATCCATGCTGAATGGAAGCTGAAGGCGCTGTTCCTAAAGGCACAGGCTTCACGGAAAATTTTGAGCGCAATTTGAAAGTAAGAGTTGCGGCCCTTCCAAAAAAAACAAATGATACCGCCAACTGCACCGCTCGGGAGGAGTGGGCCTGCAGCTCTGGCATGAAGTGTTGACGCGGTTTCTCTTGCAGGAACGAGTTGCCTGCCTGGATGCCGCTCTCATGTTGGGAAGACCAACCTCGGAGGAGCGAGATGGCTAAAGTTAAGATGACGGTCAACGGCCGGCAGGTCGGTAGCGAGTGCGACGATCGCACCTTGCTCGTGCATTTCATTCGCGAAAATCTTGGGCTAACGGGAACCCATGTCGGATGTGATACGTCGCAATGTGGCGCCTGTGTCGTCCACATGGATGGGCGCTCGGTAAAAAGCTGCTCCATCCTCGCCGCGCAGGCGGCGGGTTCGGAGATCGTCACGATCGAGGGGCTGGCCAGCGGCGGCGAATTGCATCCTGTGCAGGCTGCGTTCAAGGCCAATCACGGGCTGCAATGCGGATTCTGCACGCCGGGCATGGTGATGACCAGCGTCGATATGATCCGCCGCCATGGTCCTAACCTCGATGAGGCCACCGTTCGCGCCGAGCTGGAAGGCAATATCTGTCGATGCACCGGCTATCACAACATCGTCAAATCTGTCCTTGCCGCCGCCGCAGAAATGGGCAGCGCAAAGGAAGCGGCAGAGTAAGGCGATGATGCAGGAATTGGCCAACAGGTCATTGAGCTGCCTACTGCCTATTCGCTGGATATTCGATCTCGGGAGGAGATTATCATGGGTCTTGAGGGCATTGGTGCGCGCGTGGTGCGCAAGGAAGACAAGCGATTTCTCACCGGCAAGGGCCGCTACACGGACGATATGACGGTTCCGGGCATGAAACATGCCTTCTTCGTCCGCAGCGCCCATGCGCATGCCAGGATCCTGTCGATCGATACATCGGCGGCGGCGGCCATGCCCGGCATTATCGGCATTCTTGGCGGCAAGGAACTCCAGGCTGATGGCATCGGCAATCTCATCTGCGGATGGATGATCCATTCCAAGGATGGCTCGCCGATGAAGATGGGTGCCTGGCGGCCGCTTGCCCATGAAACCGTGCGTTACGTCGGCGATGCCATCGCCATCGTCGTTGCCGACAGCCTCGCCGAGGCGCGGGACGCAGCGGAAGCCGTGGTTGTCGAGTACGATGTCCTGCCCGCCGTGATACAGGCGTCCAAAGCGCTTGAGACCGGCCAGCCGCAAATTCATCCGGAAGCCGCGAACAATCTCATCTTCGACTGGCAGCTTGGCGACGCCGATTCGACCGATGCGGCGATCGCGCGGGCGGCGCATGTCACGGAAATGAAGATCGTCAACAATCGCCTCTCGCCCAATCCGATGGAGCCGCGCGCGACGCTGGGCATCTATGACGAGGCCGAAGATCACTATACCTGCTACACGACGAGCCAGAACCCGCATGTGGCACGCCTCGTCATGAGCGCCTTCTACAATGTGGCGCCGGAAAACAAGCTGCGTGTCATCGCGCCTGATGTCGGCGGCGGCTTCGGCTCGAAGATCTATATCTATCCGGAAGAGATAGTCTGTCTCTGGGCCTCGAAGAAAACCGGCGTTCCCGTCAAGTGGACGTCCGATCGCACGGAAGCTTTCCTGACAGACGCGCATGGCCGCGATCATGAGACGACGGTCAAGATGGCCTTCGACGCCGATCACAAGATCATCGGCCTCAAGGTCGATACGATCGCCAATCTCGGCGCCTACATGTCGCTGTTTTCCTCGGCGACGCCGACCTATCTCTACGCCACCCTGCTGTCGGGCCAATACGATATCCCGGCGATCCACGCCAATGTGCGCGCGGTCTATACCAATACCGCGCCCGTCGATGCCTACCGCGGCGCCGGCCGGCCGGAGGCGACCTATGTGATGGAACGCACCATGGAAACGGCGGCGCGCGAACTCGGCATCGCGCCAGCCGAACTGCGCCGGAAGAATTTCATCCGGTCCTTCCCCCACCAGACGCCCGTGATCATGAATTATGATACAGGCGATTTCGAAGCCTCGTTGAATGCGGCACTTACGGCCTCCGACTATGCCGGTTTCCCGGCACGCAAAGCGGCCGCCGCTGCCCGCGGCATGAAACGCGGCATTGGCATGAGCTGCTACATCGAGGCCTGTGGCATCGCGCCGTCGGCCGCGGTCGGGTCGCTCGGGGCCGGCGTTGGCCTTTGGGAATCGGCCGAAGTGCGGGTCAACGCCGTCGGCACGATCGAGGTGCTGACCGGGTCGCACAGCCACGGCCAGGGCCACGAGACCACGTTTGCGCAGTTGATCGCCGACCGGTTCGGCGTGTCGATGGACAGTGTGAACATCGTCCATGGCGATACCGACAAGGTGCAGATGGGCATGGGAACCTATGGCTCGCGTTCCGGCGCCGTCGGCATGTCGGCCATCGTCAAGGCGCTCGACAAGGTTGAGGCCAAGGCAAAGAAGATCGCCGCCCATCTGATGGAGGCCGACGAGAGCGATATCGTCATCGAAAATGGCGAACTGAAGGTCGCTGGGACGGACAAGACGCTGCCGTGGTTCCAGGTGGCGCTTGCCGCCTACACGGCCCACAACCTGCCGTCGGGTATGGAGCCGGGTCTGAAGGAAACGGCCTTCTATGATCCGTCCAACTTCACCTTCCCGGCCGGCTGCTACATCTGCGAGGTCGAGGTCGATCCGGAAACCGGCAAGACCCAGATCGTCCAGTTCGTGGCCGCGGATGATTTCGGCAACATCATCAATCCGATGATCGTCGAGGGGCAGGTGCATGGCGGGATCGCGCAAGGGATCGGCCAGGCGCTTCTTGAGGCCGTGCACTACGATCCGGCCAACGGCCAGCTGATCACCGCAAGCTACATGGATTATGCCATGCCGCGCGCCGATGACCTGCCGTCCTTCCAGGTCTCGCACCAGACCACACCCTGTCCCTCCAATCCGCTTGGCATCAAGGGCTGCGGCGAGGCGGGTGCCATCGGTTCCCCTCCGGCGCTGATCAACGCCATCACCGATGCCATCGGCAACAACGACCTGAGCATGCCCGCCACGCCGCAGAAGGTCTGGCTTGCTGTGAACGCCGCCCACTGAACCGGAGGAAAAAAAGCTATGTACGCGACAAACTACCATCGTGCGTCTTCGGTCCAGGATGCCCTGACGCTGAAATCGTCTGCCGAGGAAACCAAATACCTGTCCGGTGGCATGACCCTGATCGCCACCATGAAACAGAGGCTGGCGGCACCGTCCGATCTCGTCGATCTGAGGCACGTCGCCGCCATGAACGGCATAACCGTCAGCGGTCGAACCGTCCGCATCGGGGCGGGCACGACCCATTACGATGTCGCCGCGTCTGCGGCCCTCCACGCTGTCTGTCCGGCGATCTGCCATCTCGCCAGCCATATCGGTGATCCGCATGTGCGCCACATGGGCACGATCGGTGGCTCGATCGCCAACAACGATCCGGCGGCGGACTATCCCTCGGCGCTCTTGGCCCTGGATGCGGTCATCGTCACGGACAGGCGGGAGATCGCTGCCGCGGATTTTTTCACCGGATTGTTCGAAACCGCATTGGCGGACGATGAAATCGTCACGGCTGTCACGTTCGAGGCCCCGGAAAAGGCCGGTTACGCCAAATTCCCCAATCCGGCCTCGCGCTACGCCATGACCGGCGTCTTTGTGGCAAAGGGTGCCGGTGGCGTTCGGGTGGCGGTGACCGGGGCGGGGTCGGACGGCGTTTTCCGTCATGCCGGGCTGGAGCAGGCCCTGTCCGGACATTGGTCGCCCGATGCGGTTGCCGGTGTTGCCGTCGATCCTTCGAACCTGATGGCCGACATTCATGCGACGGCCGATTATCGGGCCAATCTGGTGAAGGTCATGGCCAAGCGCGCCGTTGCCGCAGCATGATGCTGTCGATTGAGCCGATTGCCCGAACAGGGGCAGAATAGAAGGGCGGGGTGACCCGTCCTTTTGATGCGGGCTTGACTCATATCAATGTTGATTGGCATTAGATTTGGTAAGCATTTTTTGGAATAGTTCAAAACTATGGGCCTTTTGCCGCAGTCTGCCTGCTTTCCCTCACCGAGGGTTGACGCTGGGCGGCTTTGAATCAAAAAGGGTGGCAGGGTTCTGGAGACGATGATGGATTTCGAAAGTTTCTTCAAAAGCGAGCTGGCCGGCCTGCATCAGGAAGGCCGCTACCGCGTGTTCGCGGATCTTGAGCGCCAGCGCGGCAACTTCCCCAAGGCGACGCGGTACAATGCGGCTGGCGAGAAGCAGGACGTCACCGTCTGGTGTTCGAACGATTATCTCGGCATGGGACAGCATCCCAAGGTGATCGAGGCGATGAAGAACGCCATCGACCAGTGTGGCGCGGGTGCGGGAGGCACCCGGAATATCTCTGGCACCAACCATCACCACGTCCTGCTCGAGCGCGAGCTTGCCGATCTGCACGGTAAGGAAGCGGCGCTGCTCTTCACCTCCGGCTACGTGTCCAACTGGGCGGCGCTTGGAACGCTCTGTTCGAAGATCCCCGGCATGATCGTGTTCTCCGACGCCGGTAACCATGCCTCGATGATTGAGGGCATCCGCCACTCGAAATGCGAACGGGTAATCTTCAAGCACAATTCCGTCGCCGATCTCGAAGCCAAGCTCGCTGCCGCAGATCCGCGTGCGCCCAAACTCGTCGCCTTCGAATCGGTTTATTCGATGGACGGCGATATCGCGCCGATCAAGGAAATCTGCGACGTTGCCGAGAAATACGGCGCGATGACCTATCTCGACGAGGTCCATGCGGTCGGCATGTACGGCCCGCGCGGCGGCGGCATTGCCGAGCGCGAAGGCCTGATGCACCGGCTCACCGTGATCGAAGGTACGCTCGGCAAGGCGTTCGGCGTCATGGGCGGCTATATCGCGGCCTCCACCGCGCTGTGCGATTTCATCCGCTCGTTTGCCTCGGGCTTCATCTTCACGACGGCTCTGCCACCGGCGCTGGCTGCCGGTGCGGTTGCCTCGATCCGGCATCTGAAGGAAAGCCAGATCGAACGCTTCGCCCATCAGGAGCGGGTGCGCCGGCTGCGCAACTTGCTCGACAAGAACGGCATTCCGCACATGAACAATCCGAGCCACATCGTTCCGGTGCTGGTCGGCGATGCCTCCAAGTGCAAATGGATCTCGGATCTTCTGCTCGACAATTGCGGCGTCTATGTTCAGCCGATCAACTATCCGACGGTTCCGAAAAAGACCGAGCGCCTGCGCATCACGCCGACACCGCTGCATTCGAACGCGGATATAGACCACCTCGTCAGCGCACTCCACCAGCTCTGGTCCCGTTGCGCGCTGGCAAGGGCTGTCGCGTAAGACCAAGACGACCGATGGATTTCAGATCAGCCCGGCAGCCAGTTGCCGGGCTTTTTCGTCGGCGGCGAACACATCTTCCATGGAGGACGGGTCCGGCAGGCCGGACAATGCGTCCATCGCCGTCTCTACGATGTCTGCCATCTTCAGAAAACCCGTGCGGCCTTCGATGAAGGCTTCCAGCGCCACTTCCTTGGCGCCGTTCAGAACCGCGCCCTGGGCGCCGCCGCGCTGCATGGCAAGGCGGGCCAGCCTGAGCGCCGGGAAGCGGACTTCGTCCGGAGCCTCGAAATCCAGGCGCGAGAGCTTCGCAAAATCCAGCCGTTCGACCGGCAGGCTGCAGCGGCGTGGATGCGAGAGGGCGTAGCCGATTGCCGTGCGCATGTCGGGGCAGCCGAGCTGCGCCAGCACCGAGCCGTCGCTATAGGCGACCATTGAATGGATCACCGATTGCGGATGCACGATCACCTCGATCTGTTGCGGCTCAAGGTCGAAGAGATGTTTCGCCTCGATCATCTCCAGCGCCTTGTTGAACATCGAGGCGCTGTCGATCGAGATCTTCAGGCCCATCGACCAGTTGGGGTGCGCGCGTGCGGTATCGGCCGTCACCTTCTCCATCTCCGCAAGCGTCGACTGACGGAATGGCCCGCCGGATGCTGTCAGGATGATGCGCTCGACAGCGTGTCGCTGGTGTTCTTCCAGCACCTGGAAAATGGCATTGTGCTCGCTGTCGACAGGCAGCAACTGCCCGCCGCCGCGTCGCACGGCCTCGATGAACAGCGGACCGGCGGAAACCAGGCATTCCTTGTTGGCCAGCGCGATGTCGGCGCCGCGTCGTGCTGCGGCCAATGTCGGCGCAAGCCCGGCATTGCCGACGATCGCCGCCATCACCCAGCCGGCATCCATCTCCGCCGCCTCGATCAGGCCGCTGCGGCCGGATGCAACAGCGATACCTGTTCCGGCAAGCGCGTCCTTCAGGCTGGTGTAATGATTGTCGTCGGCGGTCACGGCGAGCCTGGCGCCGGTGGCGCGGGCCTGCTCGGCCAGCAGTGCGATGTTGCCGTTGCCCGTCAGCGCCATGACCTCGAACACATCGCGCCCGCCAAGATGCCGCACGACATCGAGCGTGTTGCTACCGATCGAACCCGTCGATCCAAGGATCGTGATACGCCGCAAATTCGTGCCGTTGCCAGATGTCATCAGGAGGTTCGCATGTTGCTTTCTGTGTTGGCGAGCCCTACAGCGGAAACACCGATGCGGCAAGCATTTGCTCCCCTGCAGCGGTACGGTACCGGCGATCGTCTTCGTTGTTGATCAGGATCAAAACGCGGCTGACCAGACTAGGGAAACTGAGGCGCATGAGCGACACATCTTCCTTCATCCTGTCCGTCCTGACCTTGCTGATCGTGCCTGGCCCAACCAACACGCTTTTGGCAGCGGCCGGTGCCACCGCCGGCCTGCGCCGTTCGCTGGCTTTGGTGCCCGCCGAATGTTGCGGTTATCTCCTGTCGATTCTCGTCATCATCCTGATCGTCGCCCCCATGGTGGGCACTGCGCCTGCCGTCGGCTTCACCCTGCGGATTGCCGCCTGTCTTTACCTCCTGTGGTCGGCGCTCGGCCTCTGGCGCAATGCCGCCATGCCCGTGGAACAAGGCGCGCAGATTGGCCCCGCCAGGGTCTTCGTCACCACGCTTCTCAATCCCAAGGCGTTGATTTTCGCGCTCGTCATCTTTCCGCAAGGGATCGGGCTGCCGGCGCTGGTTCCGTTTCTTGTATCTTTCGCCGGACTCGTCTGCTTCGTCGCGGTCTGCTGGATCGCCTTCGGCGTGGGCTTGGCCCGCTCGGCGCCGCGTCTCCTCACCACGGATCGTGTCGGCAGGCTTGCCGCCGTCGCACTGGCTATATTCGCGACAGTCCTGGGCGGATCCGCGCTCGCAGCCGTCGTCGGATAGGATGTCCGTGGATGTCAGCGCCGGCAATACTCAGGCTTCGAGAAGCCTTCCAGGCTTTGAATTAACCGGGCATTTACCATGTTTTGTGTTCCCGGTGGAACAGCATTCGCTGCGCCGCACAATAGTCTCATCCCCAGCATTTAAGGCACGCACAGTTTGCTGGAAGAGTGGGACAATGAAAACAGAAAGCGGAATTACCCTTGCCGTTCTGGCCGTATCGCTGATGGTGATCCTCAGCCTGCACTTCGCCATGTCCCATTCCGGCGCACTCGGCCTGCCAACCGGCGTCTCGGGCGAAATCACGTCATCGATCCCTGTAAAGTGATATCGCGGGCTCGTTTCGCCGTTAAGAGCAAAGAAAATGCAGCCGTTTGATCAGGCCGCAGCCAATTCGATCTCGCGTTTCGCGGCTCTCGCCAGAAAGCCCGAGCGGGTCAGTCCGTTGGCCTCTGCAAACGCGTCGATTTGCTGCAGCATGTCCTCCGGAAGAGTGACGTTCACGCGCACTGCTTTCTTGGCTTTGGTCTTCAGGGCGACGAGGATCGCCACGCCGTCCCTGTTGTCCGGATCGGCCATGACATCTTCCAGGGTTGAAGGCTCGGGAATAGCTTCGCCATCATCGACTAGACCATCGATATGAAAGGTCAGGGCTTCCTCAGCCATCGACCGCGCTTCATCAAGGCTTGAACCGGCGGTTACAACGCCCGGAAAATCGGGAAAGGAAACGCCGTAATCGCTTTTGGCTTCCTTGTGAATCAGTCCGATGTAATTGCGCATATCTTTTATCTCAGTTTCAAGCCGGATTGCTTTTCGATGCTTTTGAGCGTGCCTGCAGGAATGTCTCTCTTCGGGTGAGGGACGGTAACGCGACCCGATTTTGTCGGGTGCTTGAATTGAACGTGGCTGCCCTTGCGTGCGACCTCGTGCCAACCATCCTTCATCAATTCAGCAATGATCGCGCCACTCCGCATGCACACGATTTTACACACTGGTGTGTATTGCGCAACAGATCATTCATGGAGTTCAGTGCGCCATGTGGCCGTGGTTCCGCGCGCATTGAGATCGCTGTAGCTCAGGCGTAGTGCGCGCTAATAACCGCCAACTCCGAGTTTTTCGCAAAATGGTGATCCCGACGCGATTCGAACGCGTGACCCCCAGATTAGGAATCTGGTGCTCGTTTAAGGGTGGTGGGTTTCTTACCGATGGTTACCGCACTTAGGAATAGAGCATGCGGGCTTCGGCCCGCATTCCTTTTCGGCTTAGCCGAGAAAGGCATGGCCGAGCGAGCGGCTCACCACATTGCAAGCAAGCCGGCCGATGCCGTCTTTTGAAGAAACAATGTCGGCGGTAGCCGTCATTATCCGGCTTTGCCGGTCTTGGACCCCGAACGAAGCGCAGCGCAGAGAGGGGCTTTGAGCGCGGCGTCAAAACCGGCTTCAGCGGAAAGCGTCCGTCTCGAACACCCGTTAGAGTATCTTTATGCCGTTTCGCGGATTAGTGGGCTTGAAACGGAGGCCTACACCGTCAAGCTCGCCGGTGTCTGAGTTCGACGCGATGAACTGGATGCCGGCGACGGTAAACGCGTCATAGAGCTTATCACGCACCCCTGGCGTCTGTTGACCGTTCTCAGCCTCGAACCTCGTAACTGATCGCACGCCAATGTTCGCCCTTCGGCTCAACTCGTCCTGGCTCCAGCCAAGCAGGATGCGTGCAGCTTTGCTTAGCGATGGGGTTAGCGCCTTGGACATTTTCCTTTCAAACCGTGTTTGTATAGGGCTGTCAAATTTGGCGTCCTGGACGCCATAAAAAACTTGCAAGACGCCCCCGTTGGCGTCACAAGTGTGCTGCAAATTGTAGACGTCGAATCGCGATGACGTTCGACGGATCGGAGGACTGGTCGTGGAAATTCGTACTTTTCCCCAAGCGTCAGAAGCGCAATCGCTGGATCGGTCGACAATGACTTGGTTTGGTATGCGCCGGAGTGATTTGGTCGCCAAATTAAGGCTGCTCGCCGACGACATAGAGAGGGGTGGACCATCGTCTATCGAAACAGTCGTTGCTGCAGTCGATCAGTGGGCGCTAGCAAGGCGCTCGGTCCCTTGCCTTATTGGGATACCCTCTAGTCATCCTACCGTAGTGGACGGCGCTCCGTTTTTCTCGAGTGAGCTATTTTTCATGGATATCGAGCAAGGTTTGGCGCGGTCTTTCTCGCGATGGTATCAGCTTCGCAATCGCGTTGACCCTGATTTCTGGAACAGAAAATACGAGGCGAGATAATGAAGGCCTGGATTTTCTCCGACCTTCATCTTGAGTTCGGTCTGTCTGTAGACGAGCTCATTATTCCAGACGCGGATGTTTGCCTCTGCCCAGGAGACATCCTGGACGGCGGCGTTGCTCCCAGCATTGAATGGCTCGGTGCTAAGGTCGCTCCGCACATGCCCGTCGTATTTGTGGCTGGCAACCACGAATTCTTCGGTTCTTCTATCAAGGAAGGACTGGCTGCAGGCTATGAAGCTGCCAAACGGTATCAAAATGTCTCTCTGCTGGACGGGGACGTTTTACTCCTCAATGGCTTTCGCTTCGTCGGCGCAACGCTGTGGACCGATTTCATGCTGTTCGGCGACCCTCGGCTTACGACTTTCGCGGCAAAGGAGCAGCTCAATGATTATAAGCGGATCAAGCTAAGCAAGACCCCCTTCAAGAAATTCACACCAGCACAAAGCCAAGGCCTTCATTTCACCGCTCGAAATTACATCGAACAGGTCCTGTGGACGCCGTCGAAGAAGCCGACGATCGTGCTCTCTCACCACGCTCCAAGCATCATGTCCGTCGACAAGGAGTTTCTACGGGACCCGCTAACCCCTGCATTCGCGTCTAGCCTTGAATCCAAGATACTCGAGTACGAGCCTCTGCTCTGGGTTCACGGCCACATGCATCATTCCAGCGACTACCATATTGGAAAGACACGTGTGATCTGCAATCCACAGGGCTACCCCGACGAGCCGTCGCCGAATTTCGACCCTGTGCTTGTTGTCGATCTTGCGGAGATGGCCAATGCCTAAGCCAGTTCTGAAGAGGCCACTTGTCCCTTGGAAGATTTCCGATGAGGCTGGAGAGCCAGTCATTACGGTATCAATCTTTCTGGCCTACTGTGGCCTCGCCGCAGCACTACGGCACGTTGCACGCCGCAATTCCTCGTTCGTTGCGATCCTGCGAATTGAAGACCCTGAAGCCGTGGACTGCTTTGCGGACGCTACTCGTATCTACATCAAACAATTTGCGCGTGACCCGTTTGATTTTAATCAGTCGGCAGTCAAAATCGTGCGGAAATCTTCAAAAGCAGAATGCGTTGAATACGATGTCCTCTACAAGGCGATGCAAAACAGCAGAGCCGTCCTAGTGTGTGAAAGCGATGTAGAGTTCGATGACGAGACGCGATTGTTCATTGATTTCGATGTTACGATCCCGAGACCGACAGCCCGGCAAATCTCCGCAGTGTTTAAAAGGTTCGGCCATCCATTGTCGGCGCGCGACCTCGACACGATCGTGTCCGCACGGTGGGCGGACCTGCGGTTTGCGTTTCCGCCGCGTAGGCCGCTAATCGCAGGTTTGCGACGACTTCGGACTGTTCGGCCTGTACAGACAGTTCCCACCTATGAGGTCACGCCCGGGCCGACCTTGCACGACCTTCATGGTATCGGGATGGCTGCTGAATGGGGGCTGGAACTGGCGCGAGACATCGCGGATTTCCTCGCAGGGGAAATCGAATGGGGTGATGTCGATTCTGGGGTCTTAATTTCCGGTCCGCCTGGCACAGGAAAAACCCTGTTTGCGGGGGCACTGGCTCGGACTTGCAATATCCCCATTGTTGTCGCATCCGCAGCGCAATGGCAGTCTGCGGGATATCTGAACGACTTTTTAAAAGCCATGCGGTCCTCGTTTTCAGAAGCGAAATCGAAGGCGCCTTCGATCTTATTTATTGATGAGATCGATTCTTTCGGCGACCGAGTGGTGGCGGATCACAATGCCGACTACAAACGGCAGGCGATCAACGGCCTACTGGAATTGCTCGACGGTTTTGATCGTCGTACTGGCGTAATAGTCGTAGGGGCGACCAATTATCCAGACGACCTGGACCCTGCCATCAAAAGAGCTGGTCGGTTAGACCGGCATTTCGCAATCCCGTTACCTGACGCGCCGGACCGGTTGAGCATTTTCCACCATCATTCCGGTTTGGATGTCCCCATTGAACACTTGGAGCGTTTCGTCCTCGCGACCAAAGGAATGTCTGGCGCTGACATCGCAAGACTTGTGCGGCAGGCCAGACGTGCGGCCAGACGGCGCTCTTCCGCTATCCAGATCGATGATGTTCTGGGTCTTATTGGTCCACTGGTCCCGCTTCCCGCCGAATTTATTGGAAGCGCTGCGTTGCATGAGACCGGCCATGCCATTGTTGGGTTGGAGGTGGGGATCGGAGAGCTCAGCTCAATCAGAATTACGGATGAAATTGTCCCTGGAAGTATCAGTGTGTTGGGAGGCGCATTGTTCATAATGCCAGAGTTCGTTCAGAAAACGCGCAAATACTTTCTCGACTACATCACTATGCTGCTGGGAGGTATCGCCGCCGAAACCTTGGTTCTGGACACCTTCGCTGATGGTGCAACAGGAGGCACCGATTCCGACCTCGGAAAAGCGACGGAAATCGCGACGTTGGTTGAGGCCTGCTACGGCATGGGCACCACGTTGGCGGTCGAAACGGTTGATGTGCGGGAGTTGCCGCGTCTCAGAGCACAGAACGTTGGGCTACGCACTGCGGTTCAGGCTCTCTTGGCGGAGCAGTTCGAAAGAGCGAAGAGAATTCTGATCGATAACCGTGCGGCATTAGAAGAGATTGCGGCAGAACTGACTGTTGTCCGGCAAGTCATAGGCGGATCGGTGAAGGCGACGATCGAAAAACACAGACGCCCTTGTGGAGGGGTCAGCCTGGTTAAGCGAACTTGAGCAAATCGCCGTTATCGCCTTGTGGCGCTGTCCGAAGCGGAAGCGTTGCTCAATTTAGAGGGTGCCGCCGCTCGACATCTCGTCAAAGGCGGACACACAACAAGGAACCCGATGAGTATCCCAGATACTCGGACCTGACGCTGCTCCTTGAGTCGGCCAAGAAGGCCGCTGCGTTCTCGTCCCTGGCCGTCGAGGGATTGAATAACGCTTTCGACGATCAGACCTCCCGCAACCGAACGAACGCCGAAGGCTTCGCCGCCCGCGTCCTCGATGCCCTGAAACGTCCTGAAAACGCTAGACCCGCCCAATCTGTAGCAAGTTGATGGTGGGCCATATTACTCGGTTTCACCGATAGCAGCTCCGTCACCAACCGTCGGCCGAATAAGTCCTGTGTGCATCCTATCGAGGAATGGGCGGACGACGCTGCTGACAGTTCCGAACTCTCTGGCTCGAAGGAGATGATACGGTTCTTCAAGCTCGACTACCTTATCGAATTTGAACGTCGTCGGGGTCTCCACTGCCAGAATCACCTGCATGTCGGCTGGAAGCTTGTTGGCGATGTAGTCGATCATGATGGGCAGGTTGGCGGCATCCTGGCCCTGCTGCTGAGGGGAGTCGATGATCACCGGGACCGAAAAATCACCGTGTTCGCCAAGGCTCGTCCTCCACAGGGCCGAGTAGTAGGCCAAAACGGAACGAGGTCCCCCGCTGCCCGAAATGTCCGGTCGGCTGGTGAGTTTCATCCGTTTCATGTCAACAGGAGGCATGTTCAGCGCCGCAAGTGCATCCTGATAAGACTCGCGGAAAAGCTTGAGTATGGCCTTTGACCTCTTGGTGCTGGTCAACTCATCAAGCTTTGCCTGCAACGTTTCGATTTCCGAGAGCAGCCGATCGATCTTGCTCTTGAGTTCTGCCAGCTCTGCCTCGAATGCCGTAAGAGCTGTTTCGGCGCCCATGCTTTGTATTACGTCACCAAGTTTGAGATCGCCGCGACGGGTTTCCAGAACAGCCGATACCCTCGAGTACTTGTCGTCGAGGTCGCGCAGGTTCGACTTCGACTTCTCGAAAACGCCGACGGCCTTACTATCGTCCTCTCTTAACTGCGCGACCAGTGTCCGCAACACGCGGGCATCCTCCGTGTATTTGAGGATATCCATAAAGGTCTTCCCGTGCTCCGCGTGGCACGTAGGGCAAACGAGGACCTCGTGCGGCTCTTCGCGAAGGTATTCTGCATCGCCGTCGTAATGAGATAGAGCCTGTTCGGCCATTCTCACCTGTAGCCTCAGGCTGTCGACCGTCTCCTTTTGCCGAACCAGTACCTCTTTAACTTTCTCCTGCTCCGTGTTCAGCTCCGTCACTTCCTCGGTGAGCCGCGCGATATCCTGTTCGAAGACTTCGGGGACGGTCTTGGGGCCGTCGAGCGGCATGGTCTTGGCAAAACGGTCCCTGATGCTTTTGACCATACGCTGTTCGCTACGCTGGTCGTCCAGCACGCTCTGGCGCATGATTTTGGTAGCGTTCAGTTCGTAATACGCGGCTGGCTTTACCCCCGTGAAAAATTCCAGAACCGACTGCACCGGTTGTTTGTACTGTTGCAGTCCCACGAAGGTCGTCCATGTCGAAAGCCAGCTTCCATCCTGGTTGATGTAGAAGGGAAGGAAGAAGGTTCTGGCATCGCCGTGTACGGAATGCATGTCCTTGTCGGTTAGGACGAGGTTGTAGCCATTGAGTTCTGCAAATCGCTTACCCCAGTCCGTCGCATTGGAAGCCGCGAACAAGAGCGTTCCATTCGCGTCAAAAAGGCCCCGGTTGCCGTGCTGCCTAACGACGTAGTAGTCGGTCCCAGCCATGGAAAACGAGACCAAGACGGCGGCGTCTGCGCTCCATCGATCCAAGTCTCCGGTAGGAGTGGCACCCAGCGCTATAAAAAGGGATTTAATCAGGCTCGATTTGCCCGTGTGGTTCATCCCCACCACGAGCGTCTTCTTCGGACTGAACGCCATGGTCCGCGCGCACTTCTCGCTTTCCGATAGGAGCCATATGTTTTTGAATCTGAAGTTTTTCATACGACTTTGTCCGGAGGCTTCTTATTAGACGGGCTAGTTCGGGTCCACGCATCTGTCGATCGCCCTTAGCAATAAGTGAGCCTGAAGCTCGTGGGATTTCATAGAGGTAAAATTGGCTCGAAGGTGGGACACTCCGTTTTCCATGAAAGGCAACAGCGGTTCCTCTAGCTCGTTGCCGTCCAGCCAATCGTCGCAGGCAGTTTTGACTGCGGGCTCCTCCGGTAACGGTGTCCTCATGAGCATCCGACTGTAGATACTCGTAGACGCCGCTCGGATACGCATAATCTCAAAAATCTTGAGGCCTTCACCGCTCATCTTTTCGAGCAACATGTTCAGGTAGAAGATGGTATCCGGTGTCTGTTGCAAGTCTCCCAGAGCCGATTTGAACTGCTGAAAGCTATACCCCCGTTTCGAGATCATTTCCTCGATCGTCTTAGCCTTGCCAGTCTTCGCGCTCAGCGGGCCGAGTTTCGCGAGAAGGCTGTCGACGAACGCTATGGCCTGCCCCGCATGGCGTTTACTATGCGCCGTCAAGTACCGAAGCGCGGCGGCCTCGGATTGCGCTCTCGGATCACCGACTGCAAGATCGGCCTTTTCAAGCGATACCTTTGAGAGATCGGATTTCTGATGCCCCGGCTTCTGGACACTATCGAGCGCCGATTGCAATAATTCACGATAGTGGGGAAGAAGTTTCGACATGTCCACGAGCTCCGCGCTCGCCGCATTGCCTTCGCCCTCTAAGTCGAGGTCGCAGCCTGCGTTCGAAACGAAGCTCGCTGAAGTCGTCAACGCGTCGAACGCGGCCATAGCTGCAAAGAGTTTCCCGATAGGACTGTCGGATATCCCCGTCACAGGCTTTGTTTTCGCAGTAGAGCGCCTTTTAGGGACCGCCAGCGGATCGGCGGGGGCATGCAGGTTTGTCAGCAGGCCCCAAGTCCACTCCTTCCGGTCTTTTTTCTTTACCTGATAGATTTCGATGGCCGTAGGTTTCGTCGAGGAATCGAGGACCGCGATGTCTTGGATTGCCTCGAATAGGAATATGAAGTCTTCCCTGCCGACTTCCTCGTAGAGAGCGAACATTTTCTTGATAGCCCAGTTCTTCTGAAACTCGATGCCTTTCTGATTGTGCGCGCCGCCGGACTCGGCGATCTCGGGGTCGCCCATAATCTTCAAGACTTCCTCTAATGCATTGCCCAATGAAGTGTCCCCAGCCCGCGACGCAACCTACGTTGGGGTTCGATCCCAGGTCAAGGCGGACATGCAGCCTAGTCTCTGTTCATCCGATACAGTTTGATCTAGCCGCCTGATCTTTCCCATGGAGATCGTCTTCTGGTCGGTCCAGACCGCAGGAAGGAGTTTGATCGCGATGCCTTCCGGGCCGGTAAAGACGACTGTGCTCTTCAGGTTGTAGAGGTCGAATGAGAGAAAGAGCAAATGAGCCGCTCTCTTGTCCACCATTCTGAAAGCGGGCCACGATTTGTCCCCGTCGCCTTGACTTGAACCGACCGCCTGTTGGCAGCGTGGCCATCTATACCCGTACCCGTTTCGCGCCGAAAGCGTGAGGCCAATAGCTCGGCCGCTATGGCTTCTCCGATGTCGCCGATCCTGAAACCTATCGTGCTGCGCTCATTTTGCCGTCGCCGCGAGCATTTCGAGCTTCTTGAGCTGTGTCTCTCTCGGCTCATGCATGTCGAGCGTTCCCTGAAACGTCCCATCGGCCTTCATCAGCCAGACCCCGGCGGTATGATCCATCGTGTAGTTCTCGCCGTCGAGCGGCACCTTCTTGAAATAAGCCGCAAAGGCTTTTGCTGTCTTTGCCGTCTGCTCGGGCGTGCCCCGCAAGGCGATGACGCGGGGATCGAATGCGGTCATATAGACCTTCAGCGTTTCAGGGGTGTCGCGTTCCGGATCGACCGAGACCATGAGAGGCGTGATCTTGTCGGCCGACGGCCCCATCTCCTTGAAGAGGCCTGTCAGCTCGAACAGAGTAGTCGGGCAGACATCCGGGCAGTTAGTGAAGCCGAAGAACACGAGATAGGGTCTGCCCTTAACATTGGCATCGGTGAACGGCGTTCCGTCGGTGGTGGAAAGTTCGAACGGTCCACCGACCGCAGCCGTTCCCGTGTATTGGACAACGGTGGGTGTACGTCCCGGCTGGACCCCAAACAGTGCAATGACGGTCATTGCAACAGCAAGGGCCCCCACAGCCGTCCACGCGGTGTAACGTATGATCTTTAGAGCGGACATGGGGGGAAACTATTTTCCATGCTTCGAGTGGTCTTCTGCTTTCGCCGGGACTTTGCCCATTCCCTGGACAGCGAACTCCACATTGATGGTGCCGGCCTTTTCAAACACCAGAGTGCCCGCAAATTTCTCCCCTTCCGCAGGGCGCGACGTCGGCGAGACGAACATGATGTGCGTGCCTCCCGGCTGCAGGTCGACCGTTTGACCAGGGTTGATGACGAGACCGTCCTTGAGGGGCCGCATTTTCGCCACGCCGTCTACGAGCGTCGATTCGTGCACCTCGAACTTACCCGCGATGACGGAACTGCCGCCGATCAGACGGTCGGGTTCGCTACCTGTGTTGATGATCGTGACATATCCGCCAAGCACGGGAGCAACGGGCGGGGCAACCCGCGACCAGGGGTGCTTCAGCTCGATGCTGCCCGACTTGAAGTCGTGGGCGAGCGCTGGCTGCCCGAGGGCGGTAGCGGTCAACAGGGCGAGGACGAAGCGGCTCCGTTGCATGGTTGCATTCCTTCACGCGGACTTCTGGCGATTACGTCAGATTTTGACGAGCATGGCGGTGATGTACATGAATGCGACACCTGCTGCCAAGCCGCCGAATGACGCAGGCGCGACCAGTGACTTAATGCCTTGGCCGTTCGAACGGCTCATGAGGCCGCAGACCTCGACGATTACCTGCGCGATCGCTCCGGCACCAATGGCCAGCGCTATGGCGGTCCATTGAGGGGCGTACGCGAGGCTACCCGCCCAAATCCCGATCACCGCTGGTCCGCCAGCAAGGAGCGCCAGACCGACAAACGAAAGAAGGCTTGGCCTGACCTTGAGGATCGGCGCGGCTATGCCGATGCCCTCGGTGATGTTGTGGAGGGTGAAGCCCAGGACGAGGAACGTGCCCAGCCCCGCACTACCCGCCGCAAACGCCGCCCCGATGGCCAGGCCTTCGCCGAAATTGTGCAGGCCGATGCCAAGCGCGATGAAGGTTGCCAGCGCCAGTCCCGTCGGAGTGCCGCGTCGTCGTCCGACGGCCATCAGGACGAGGAAGCTGGCCGCGGCCGTCAGAACGACCATGACGCTGCCCTGGAAGATCGGGGCTGACGCGTTTGCGAACTCGAGCGCTTCAACGACGGTGTCGACCAGCAGGAAGGCAAGCAGACCGACCGTCAGAGCAAGGAGGAACGTCATCGTCCCCTGGCCCGCGCCACGCAGGGCCGGGTAGCACATCAAGCCGATCGCGACGGGCAGAATGCCCACGAAGGCTCCGAGAATGGCTTGTGACCAGAGACTACCGGACGTGGCAACCGGGGTGGGTACGGCGACAGCGATCTGATGGTCGAAGGTGGCCCCCGTGTTGGTCACAAACGTCATGTTGTGCGTTTCACCGAGAACCCAAGGGTAGGGAATGCTGATCCATGCCGTATTGCCACGTTCTATAGGTCCTTGCGGCTCCTGTTGGAATTCCCAATATCCGGCGTCGACCTGAACCTGGGCAACGACCATCGGGTCCGATCCGCCAGCGCGGACAAGGACGCGCAGGCCGTCGCTATCGAGGATCGTGCGTTCGACCGTCAGGTTCTCCACGGGGGGAGCACCGTTATTGAAGCCCTGCAATGGATTTGTCTGGAGCAACCAGACGATAGCCACCGCCAGAACCGCGGCGGGGAGCAGCAGCCAGAGGTAGCGGGACATGCCGGAGGCGGGGGCGGCGGTGTCGATCTTTTCGTGGATCATGACAGGGCCTCCACAACGTCGAACATGCCCATCCAGCCAAGTTCGGTGAATTCGGATTGATGCGCATGGAACATGTAAAGCCCAGGCTCGTGTTCCTCGAAGGTGAATTCCAGAATGCCCCGTTGCGCCTGGCACTGAACGATCAGGTCGACCGTCTTCAATGTCGGTGTCAGGGTCGTTCCCTGATCGTAGTAGTCGAAGAAGTTGGCATGCAGATGGAACGAGTTGATCGGGTCGAATTCGACGATGTTGACGAGATAGATGCGGACCGGTCGCCCTTTGATGACCTTGATCGGTTCCTTGGCGTAGCAGTGCGCGACGGTGTTGCAGGCGTAGAATTCGTTCTCCCCGTCAAAGTTCGTGTCGAAGGCGTTCATGACCATCGCCATCTCCTGCCATCGCGCGTTTTCCGGAGAGCCGAGAAGGCGCGACTTGGCGACTTCAAGATGATCGAGGTGGCGGGTCGGATCGGGGTCGATGACGAACAGGCCATACATGCCCTTGTGGATGTGTCGCGCCAACGGGAGGGCATGGCAATGGTACAGATGGCAGCCGAAAGGTTTCGCGGTGAACTCGTAGACGAACTCTTCGCCGGGACCGATCACACCTGCGCCGGGCACGCCGTCCATCCTGGCCGCGTGAATGCCGTGGAAATGCAGTGAATGCGGATGGGAGCCATTGTTGATGAGTTTGATTTTCAGGCGTTCCCCCTCGGTTGCTCGAAGGGCAGGGCCGGGCACGCGGCCGTTGTAGGTCCAGGCGGGAAACATGACCCCCGGCGCGATCTCGATTTCCTTCTCTTCGACCGTGATTTCGAAGCTGCGCAGCTTTTGTCCGCCCGGCAACTCGCTTAACTCGCCCGTATACCAGTCGGTGAGCATGCTCATCGGGTCGAAGCCATTGCGGGCGTTATCGACCGTTCCCACCGTAATCATCGAGCCATGCGCGGCCCTGTGAGCGGGAGCAATATCGCCACTCTTTGCTGCGGATACAGCGGCTCCGTGCCCTGAATGGGTTTCCTGGGCCACCGTCGTGCTGGTGCAGATGCTCGTGGCACCGAGCGCGGCAACCCCGCCGCCCAGCAGGCTGCGTCTACTCAAGGCGGTCTGTGCCCACTTCAGCATTTAGCTAAAACTCCAGTTAGCAATTTAAATGAAATAGAGCATCCCGCCATGATTATAGCAAGGGCTATATGAAGTCTTCGAGGCATCGGTAAATCCGCATTCCGCAGTTTAAAATGGCGTTGGAAATATAGCTGTTGCTATGATAGCTACTTCGTGAATTTGATTATAACTAGGCGGAAATGATTTGAACGAGAACGACACCCCGTCGATGGGACCCGGGAGCTCACTTGTCGCCCCCGACACCCAGATGGAGAGTTTCAAGCAGGCACGTCACAACCGCCGCAGCGAACTTGTGGAGGACTACGTCGAACTCATCGCCGACCTGCTCGCCGACGGAGGCGAGGCCCGGCAGGTCGATATCGCCCAGCGCCTCGGGGTTGCCCAGCCGACTGTCGCCAAGATGCTCAAGCGGCTCATCGCGGAGGGTTACATCCAGCAGCGCCCCTACCGCGGAGTCTTCCTCACCGAGAGCGGCAGGGAACTGGCGCGCTTCAGCCGCGAGCGCCACCAAATCGTTGAATCGTTTCTCTGCTCGATCGGCGTCAGCGCCGAGACGGCAAGGATCGATGCGGAGGGCATTGAGCATCATGTTAGCCCGGAGACGCTTCAGGCGCTGAAGCGCTTCGTGGCTTCTTGACGAAGCCCAGGCTTCGCACTCGCCGTCCGCAGGATTGCCGCACCCCAAAATTTCGCTTGCATCTATAGTTACTAGAGGTCGTAAGACTCGGAAAAGCGAGAAGGATTTTCCGATGAGCGAGCAGACACAGACGCGATTCAAGGTGCAGGGCATGGACTGCGCCTCCTGCGCGAGCAAGATCGACACCGCCGTGCGCAGGCTGCCGGACGTCCAAGACGTCAGCGTTTCCGTGACCTCGGGCACGTTGACGGTCGTCCACGCTCCGTCTGCCGATCTCAAGTCGGTCCAAAAACAGGTGTCCGGTCTCGGTTATTCGATCACCCCGATAGTGAAAGCTACGGAAACGGCGAACCCGGCACCCGTAGCGCATGACCATTCGGGACATTCACATACGGCCGGAGAGTCTGATACCGAAGGTCTTCACGGCCACGATCACGGACCGTCCGAAGGGCCTTGGTGGCGCGGCAAGAAAGGGCGTCTCACCATAATGGCCGGGGCTTCGCTGGTTGTCGCCTATGGGATCGGCCACCTGTTCCCGGAAGTCGAGACCTACGCCTTCGTCATCGCCATGCTGGTGGGCCTCGTTCCCATCGCTCGCCGGGCTGTCATGGCGGCGCTGGCGGGTACGCCGTTCTCTATCGAGATGCTGATGACCATCGCGGCCGTCGGCGCGCTGGTCATCGACGCGACCGAGGAGGCCGCCGCCGTCGTCTTCCTTTTCCTGGTCGGCGAGTTGCTCGAGGGCGTCGCCGCGGGCAAGGCACGTGACAGCATCAAGTCGCTCACAATGCTGGTGCCGAAGAACGCGTTGCTCGAAGAGGGCGACAAGACACGTGAAGTTCCGGCCGAGACATTGGCGGTCGGGTCCGTCATCCTGGTGCGTCCCGGTGATCGGATATCCGCCGACGGCGTCATCATCGCGGGCGAAAGCTCCATCGACGAATCCCCCGTGACGGGAGAAAGTGTTCCCCTCCGCAAAGGCGTGGACGACAGCGTGTTCGCGGGAACCGTGAACGGCGACGCCGCGCTACGGGTGAGGGTGACGGCGGCGGCGCAAGACAACACCATCGCCAGGGTTGTCCGTCTCGTCGAGGAAGCCCAGGAATCGAAAGCACCCACGGAACGGTTCATCGACCGCTTCTCCCGATACTACACGCCGGGGGTCGTTTTGGTCGCTGCACTCGTCGCCATCATTCCGCCGCTGCTGGCCGGCGGCGTCTGGAGCGAGTGGGTTTACAAGGGCCTTGCCGTACTCCTCATCGGCTGCCCCTGTGCGCTAGTCATCTCCACACCAGCCGCCATAGCGGCCGCTCTTTCGTCCGGCGCGCGCCGGGGACTTCTCCTCAAGGGCGGAGCCGTGCTGGAGGGCCTCGGCAAGCTTACGGCCGTCGCCTTCGATAAAACCGGGACGTTGACCGAAGGAAAGCCCAAGGTCACCGATGTCTTGCCGTTCGGTCGCACGGCCGACGAGGTCCTGCGTTATGCCGCTGCACTCGAAACCGGCTCCAGTCATCCGCTGGCCGTTGCGATCCTCGACAGGGCGAACGAGGACGGGGTCGACGTGCCCTCGGTGTCCAACGCGAAAGCTCTCGGCGGCAAAGGCGTTACCGCGGACATCGACGGTGTGGAGGTGTTTTTCGGCTCGCCGAAGGCTGCCCTCGAGCGCGTCAAGATGTCGGCTCCCCACACGAAGATGATCACCGCGCTCAACGACGAGGGGAAAACCGTTTCGGTTCTCGTTATCGGAGACGTTCTCGCAGGTGCGATAGCCATGCGCGACGAAGCACGTGCGGACGCCGCCGCTGGACTGAAGGCGCTGACTGACGCTGGCATCCACACCGTCATGCTGACGGGGGACAACAAGCGGACAGCGACCGCGATAGGTGCGCAGCTCGGCATCGAGGTGCGCGCCGAACTGATGCCCGAAGACAAGCAGAGGATCGTCGGAGAGTTGAAGAAGGAGGGCTACGTCGTCGGCAAGGTCGGTGACGGCATCAACGACGCCCCGGCGCTGGCCGCGGCCGACATTGGCATCGCCATGGGTGGTGGGACAGATGTCGCGCTGGAAACGGCCGATGCCGCCGTGCTCCATGGCAGAGTCGGCGACGTTGCCCTTATGATCGACCTGTCGAAGCGAACCATGAGGAACATCTTCCAGAACATCACGATCGCGCTTGGCCTGAAGGCGGTGTTCCTTGTGACGACGGTAATCGGCATAACGGGTCTCTGGCCTGCGATTCTGGCAGACACGGGTGCGACCGTCCTCGTCACCATGAACGCGCTCCGTCTGCTGCGCCCGATCAAGTAGGGAAGGCCTAAACTCGGAACGCAGTTCTCGCAGGGCTTCGCCGATCGTAAAAGTGTTGATGTCTTCGATATGGCAGGGTCGTGTCCGTCTGGAACCGACCCATCTTGATCGGCACGGCAAACGCCGAGAGCCGAAAACCCGGGGATTGAGATAACCGAGCGGACCTCGTCAGTCGTGATCGCCGCAGCAAAGGTCATGATTGGCGAGCGATCGGATGACATAGCAGTCCCGTACCTGATCCGATTGGCAGTGGGTTGAGATACGTTCCAGTTCCGCTTCGAGCTTGCGCAGCCGTTCGATCTTCTGCCGCACGGTCACCAGTTGTTCCGCCGCGATCCTGTCGGCCTCTGCGCATGGCTTGTCGGGATGCTGGCTGAGGTCGATGAGTTCGCGGATCGCCTCGATCGTGAGGCCGAGTTCGCGCGCGTGCTTGATGAACGACAGTCTTTCCCGCTCGGGTTTCGAATAGCGGCGTTGGTTGCCCTCGGAGCGTTCCGCATGCGATAGCAGGCCCATCTGTTCGTAGTAGCGGATGGTGGGAACCTTGACCCCGGTTGTCTTTGAGAGATCGCCAATAGTCAGCATGTCCAACCTGTCCTGGTACGAGTATTCCGGAGGAATGTGAGCGTTTTTCCTTGATCGTTCAACATGTATTCCGGTTAATCAGGTGTACTGATTTCGTTCCCTGTACCAGAGGAACGCTTCCAGGCCTATCGCGGCTCCAAGTACCACGGGAGTGGTCAGGCCGAACATCACCTCCAGAAGGTTGTGGCCGCCGACCACGCATACGAGAAGAAACGCAGACTTCACGACCACAAAGCCTACCGCCGAAAACGCGGCTATCCAGCCGAGGGCAATTGCCATTTTCACTATCATGACGCTCATGGAGCCGAATATAGAGCGCGGCACGCCCACGGCGAAATCAACACTGCTTGTTCTCGCCGTACAATGGCAACTTCGCCGCGCTTTTTCGTATAGGGCCACTTGCACCTCTAGTGGCTTGAGGTCCTATTCTCCCAACGCTGACAAGAATCAAGCGATCACTGTCGGCATGGGTTTATCCGCGTTTCATGATGACAATGGTCATTGGCAGGCATTGGTGTTGGCACGGGCTGTATGACGAATTTTATTGGGCTAAATAGCGTTGCTTCCGGGCTGGTCCGTCGCATTGCCGTGGCTGCCGTGGTGGCTATTGCGCTTTCGGGCTGTGTCGCGGCTGACATGGCTCTCGACGGCCTCCCCTACGCTCCACCTCAGATTTCAGGCAAGGTTCTGGCCGAGATGGCCAAGAAAGGTATGAAGCCCGAAAGCCCTGTTCTCGTCCGGATTTTCAAACAAGAAAGCGAACTCGAGGTCTGGAAGATCGATGCGACGGGGACCTACGCGCTCCTGAAGACCTTTCCCATGTGCAGATGGTCCGGGAAACTCGGGCCGAAGACGAAGAGCGGCGACCGACAGGCCCCGGAAGGGTTCTATCACGTCTCCGCGGGGATGCTGAATCCCAAGTCGCAGTACTATGTGTCATTCAACCTCGGTTACCCGAACAGGCTCGAGTCGGCCATGGGGCATACGGGCGAGGCCCTCATGGTTCATGGAGCCTGTTCGTCTTCGGGATGCTACGCCCTCACCGATCAGGGGGTGGGCGAGATTTACGCGCTTGCCGCAAAGGCGCTTGCGTCGGGTCAGGCGCGTTTTCAGGTGCAGGCATACCCGTATAGGATGACCCCGGAAAACATGGCACTCCACAAGGGCGACGAGAATATGCCGTTTTGGCGCGTGCTGAAGGAGGGCTACGACGCGTTCGAGCTCACAAAGCGCCAGCCGAAGGTTTCCGTATGCGGCAGGCGATACGTGTTCAATACCGATTTCCAGGGAGGCGAGCCCAGAGACCCGCTCGCGGCATGTCCGGCCACGGTGTCTTCGCCCGACGACCAACTTATGGCGAAGATCGCGGCCGAAAAGCGGAGGGCCGAGACTGCGATGGCGGAGAGCAAGTCCACGACATTAAACGCATACGTCGACGGCGGCATGCACCCAAGCTTCCGCTCCCTTCTGAAGAAGAACGGGCCTGAAAAGCTCGCCGCGAGTATCTCGGGCATTAAATATCCGGTCAGCAGGCCCGATGCCGCTCTCGCCGATCCGTTCGAACTGAAGGCCAAGCGTTCCAGTGTTGGTGTGGTTTTCAACGACCAGCCCAGGGATTGAATTGTGACGACAATCGCGAACGAAACACTGCCTAGTCCCAGTCGGGATGTGAGCCGTGCAAGTCTCTCTGGGGTTGATGTCCTCCCGAAACTGGACAGCGGGGTCCTCGTTATCGGTGGTGGCCAGGCCGGACTGGCTGCTGCGCACGCTCTGACGGCCGCCGGAATCGATTTCCTTATCGTTGACGCGTATTCTTCGGCAGGAGAAAGCTGGCGTCGGCGCTATGACGCGTTGACGCTGTTCACGCCGAGGGCCATGAGTGGCCTGCCCGGCCTACCGCTTGACGGTGACCCCGAGGGCTACGCGACAAAAGACGAGTTTGCCGATTACCTCTCGCGTTATCGTGTGGCAGCGGGCTATCCCTTGGCGTTTGACACGAAGATCGTCAGTCTGCGGAAATCCGGTGATATCTTCGAAGCCTTTGCATCCGATGCCCGCAGGTTCGTCGCGCGGGCGGTGATCGTCGCTACGGGGGCGTTCCAGAATCCGAGGCTGCCTGAAATTGCCGGGAAGTTAGGAGACGGAGTTTGCCAGATCGATGTCTCGGAATTCAGGAGCGGTTTTTCGGTCAAACAGGGGCCGGTCCTTGTCATCGGGGACGGCGCGAGCGGCCGCGACGTCGCTATCGCTCTGTCCACAACGCACGAGGTCGCGCTGGCGAAAGGAAGACCCCGGAAGCTTCTGCCGGAAAAAGTGCTGGGAATGAGCACATGGTGGTGGCTGAAAACCCTTGGTCTGCTACGCGCTGCGCCGGACAGCGCCATCGGTCGACGGATGCGGGCTGCCGACCCTTTTCCGCGGCGGGGCAACGACGACGGCTCGCTTGAACGGAAAGGTGTCGTGCTCAGGCCCCGGTTGACGTCGGTCTATGACGGCAAGGCGGTCTTCAAGGACGGCTCTTCGATGGTACCGAAAACGGTGATATGGGCGACGGGATATTTTGACGACTTCCACTGGATAGAAATCGAAGGCGCAACAGGCAGCGACGGGCAAGCGCTTCACGCGGGCGGCGTGTCACCGGTTCCCGGTCTGTATTTCGTTGGGAGGCCGTGGCAGCGCAACCGCTCCTCGGGTCTTATCATGGGCATGGGCGAGGATGCGGCCTTCGTCGTTCAGCAGCTGGCGAGCGGTCCAGGGCGTTGATCGGCGCGACGGACCCCGCCGACCCCGTTGTTCATGACCCCGCCTTCGAGGCTTCTAGTTCCTTCTTTACGAGGTCGTATAGGCCTTGCGGGCTGAACTCCTGAAGTGGCTTCCCGTTCACGAAGAACGTCGGCGTCTGTTGAACGTTGTTGGCTGTGACATCGGCGACGTCCTGCGCGAGTACCGCATCGACTTCAGGCATCTTGGCGTCCCGGCGCGCCGTTTCCAGGTCTATCCCACCTCCCGCAGCGATCTGCCAGGCCTTGTCGAGGTCGGGTGCGCCGTGGACCGCCCATTCGGGCTGGTTCGCAAGCATGGCTTCGAGCACGGGCTGGAATTTATCCTGCTTTCGAGCGGCTTCGAGAATTCTGACGGCTTCGTCCGAACCCTGATGTAACGGCGTATATCTGAGCACCAAGCGGACATCATCGCCAGTCGCCGCCATGATCTGCTTTACAACCGGATAGAACGCGCGGCACGCCTCGCAGGACGGGTCGAAAAACTCGACGATGGTTACGGGCGCATCGGCCCGCCCGAACGAGGGTGAATGCGGCCTTATCAGACTGTCTCCAACAGCGGCTGTCCCGGCTACCGGGGGAGGCTGAACGGCGTTGTAGAGGATCGCTCCCCCGGAGAACAGAGCAATGCCTACGACAGCCGTGGAGATGACGAACGAGCGTCGGTTCATGATCTGGTCCTTTGGCGAACGATAAGAAGAAGAGCGAGGATTGCGGTGAAGGCGGCCAGCGAGAGAACCGGAATGGGCAGAACGCCAAACAGGGTCATTCCGTCCCCAGAGCAGGACGGTCCTTTCCCGCAAGGCGTGATGGCCGTTGGCACGATCTTGAAATAGACGAGATTGTGGAACGCTGCGATCATCCAGCCAACCGCGGTGAGCGGTAGCGCGTACAGCCACCCCCCGTAGTCGGAGCGCAGGGCCGATACTCCGAGAACCAATACAAGAGGGAACATGAAGGCGCGCTGATGCCAGCATAGGTCGCACGGCAACTGGCCCATCACCTCGCCGATGAACAGCGCTCCCAGCGTGGCGGCAAGCGCGATCCCCCACGCAGCGAACAAAAGTGGCCACGCCGCCTGCGCTTCATCTCTTTCGGTGATATCCATCGGGATTTCCTGTTGATCCATTCATTGTGCAACCTCAAGCCCCTAGAGGGTCAAGCCGTATTTGCGTCGGGCGGCCTTGCCACCCCTCAGATTTGGAATCGCTTATCGTCAACGGAATGCCATCGCTTTGCTTGCATTGATCACGCCCATCACAAGGCAGACTATGGTCGGCGAGAACACCGCGATAGCGACGGACATCATGACTTGTGTGCACGCGAGTGCGAGTGACAAGAAGGCAGTGGAGCATGCCCAAGGACCCTGCCAGATAGGTTGCGAGGATCGACTTGCTTTGTGTGACCAGGGGGCATCGTATGGACGGCCCCGAACGCGATGTGCATCGGCAGGAAGGCGCTCCACCCGGTTCCGCCGGCAAACGCCTTGATAAGGTCGGCGAACCCCAGGTAAATGTCGCGCGGGATGTAGATGACGAACTGCCACGTGGATTACATCCAGCTCAGCGTGATTGCCGTCAGCACCAGGTAGCGGGAGACCTTGGCTACGGTGACAAGGATCAGGAACATCCAGAACGGCTCCTTCAAAACGCCTGCGACCACCGTGAGGGGATCGCCGATGATTGGCAGCCAGCTTCCGAGCAGTGACCACTTGCCGTATCGTTGATACCAACCCTGCGCCTGCGCAAGCCGTTCCGTGCTTACGGGAAACCACGCCCTGTCCTTGAAGCGTTCAATGGCGATCCCGAGCAGCCAGTTCACGGCCGCCCCCAGAACGTTCCCAGCGCTGGCGACAGCGATCAACAACGCCGTCGGGTAGTTCCCCGACAGCAACAGGCCAACGAGGACCGCCTCCGACTGCAATGGCAGGATCGTCGCCGCCGCGAACGCCGCGACGAAGAGACCGGAGTAAGCGACGAGATCACCCATTTCCGTATGCCCGCGTCACGCCGCTAATGATGGTGCCCCGAAGGCTCGAGCATCCTGAAGGCCAGTCGCTCGCTATCCGAAGCGTTGGAAAGCACAAGCTCGGCGTCGAACTCGTGCGGTTCTGCGGGAGCCTCGGCGCTCTGCAGAAAGTGGTGGTCGCCCGCGACCGGGACCAACGCGAGCTGTTCGAAGCCAGCGTCGCGTTTGATGGCGACGACGGCCGACAGACCCTCGGCATGCCGCGATACGCGCAGGCGAAAACGCTCTCCGTCCGCGGTATCGACAATTTCGAGGAGACCCTGTGCCAGCTTGCCGTTCACCCGGAACGGGTCAGGGGCATGATGATGTCCCTGCGGTTCCGGTGCGACGATCCTGACGGTTGCGACGGCAAGCGCTGGAATGTGGGCGAAGAGTTCGTCCTGAAGCTTGCCAGTGATGACGTTGGCCTCGGCAAGCAGAACGCTCTCGTCAATAACCACAGCCACATCGACATGGAGCTTGTGGCCGAGCCAGCGGGCCTTCGCCTCCGTGACCTTGTCGATGCCTTTGACATGGGCGGCGGCGTGCTCAATCTCGTCGACGATCCCAGGCTCGACGCCATCCAGCATGCGCGTCAGCACGGATCGGGCCGACTGCCAGACGATGCCGAAGATGGCCACAGTGATCAGCAGGCCGACGATCGGATCGGCGATCGGATAGCCCAGCCAGACACCGATGGCCCCCGCGACGACCGCAAGGCTGGTCAGGCCGTCGGTGCGGGCGTGGAACCCGTCGGCGATCAGCGCGACGCTGTTGATTTCGCGACCCACGCGGATGCGGAAGACCGCGACGGCTTCGTTGCCTATGAAGCCAATGATGCCAGCGGAAATCAACCAGCCGAGATGGGAGATGGGTTCCGGATTGATGAGCCTGTTTATTGCCTGATAGCCCGCGACCAGCGCACTGAACAGGATGATCATCACGATGATGATGCCTGCCAAGTCTTCGACGCGGCCGAGACCGTAGGTGAAGGTCTTCGTCGGCTTGCGCCGCGCCAGCACGAACGCGATCCAGAGGGGGATCGCCGTAGTGGCGTCGGCCACGTTGTGGATGGTGTCGGCGAGGAGCGCGACGCTGCCCGATATCGCGACGACCACGATCTGCATTGCCGCGGTCGCAGCGAGGATGACGAACGACCACTTGATCGCCCAGATGCCTCGGTCCGTCGTCGCAATGGTCGCGTCGATCACGCCATGCGTATGTCCGTGCGGGCCGTGATGGTCATGACCGTGGGGATCGTGGCTGTGACCGTGGCTTCCAAAGCCAAACCAGTCGAGAACTTTGTTCCACATAGCAAACTCACATCTCTTTCTTTGCCCCGGCCCCGCATGGGATACCCGGCTG
>Ga0307513_10001772_pt1 | contig 30727 bp, 23 predicted proteins | sample 15_EM_MG_FD_202174 | JGI IMG/M metagenome (GOLD analysis project Ga0307513, IMG submission 202174) | Populus trichocarpa ectomycorrhiza microbial communities from riparian zone in the Pacific Northwest, United States - 15_EM | ecosystem: Host-associated > Plants > Roots > Unclassified | place... | reverse complement strand
CGCGGCGAGCAGCGGCGCTACCGCGGAGTCGACCCCGGCGGGCACGAGCAGGCTGCCGCTCATGCGCGGCGCAGCGCTTCGTAGGTGGCGATGCCGGCCAGCGTCATCACCAGCGAGCCGATCACGTGGGCGCCGATCGCCGCGCCCGCCCACAGCGGCCGGCCCTGCTGCAGCAGGGTGACGACCTCGGCCGAGAAGGTCGAAAACGTGGTCAGCCCGCCGAGAAAGCCGGTGATCGCGAACAGCCGCCATTCGGGCGGCAGCGACACCTGGTGCGCGAACAGCGCCATCGCGACGCCGATCAGGTAGCCGCCGATCGCATTGGCGACCCAGGTCCCCGGCGGGATGGCCGGGAACAGCCCGTTCAGCCACACCGCAAGCGCCCAGCGCAGCAGTGCGCCCAAGGCCGCGCCGGCGCTGATCGCGAGCACCGCGCCGAGCATCAGGTCTTCACCCGCAAGAGCTGCGAGATCTGCAGCGCCGCGTCGCGCAGCGGCGGCAGGAAACGTTCGATCATCACGGGCGGCGGCGTGCGGTTGGCCTGGCCGCTGATGTTGAGCGCGGCGATCGTGCGCCCGCTGCGGTCGACCACCGGCGCAGCCAGCGAGACCAGGCCTTCTTCGAGTTCCTGGTCGACCAGGCACCAGCCCTGCGTGCGCGCGGCGGCGACGGCGCGCTGCAGCTCGCCCGGGTCGACCAGGGTCCGCGCGGTGTGGGCGTGGCGCGGCGCATCGGCCAGGCGCTGGCGGCATTCGTCGTCGCCGAGCCCGGCCAGCAGAACCCGGCCGAGCGACGTGCAGTAGGCCGGCAGCCGGCTGCCGGTGCCGAGGTTGATGCTCATGATCTTGTGGGTCGGCACGCGCAGCACGTAGACGATGTCGTGGCCGTCGAGAACCGCCGCCGAGCACGACTCCTTGACCTCGGCGACCAGCGCTTCCATCACCGGCTCGGCCAGGTTCCACAGCGGCAGCGACGAGAGGTAGGCGAAACCGAGGTCGAGGATCTTCGGCGTCAGCCAGAACTGCCGGCCCTGGCTTTCGACGTAGCCCAGGTGGGCCAGGGTCAGCAGGATGCGGCGGGCGCCGGCGCGGGTGAGGTCGGCGCGCCGCGCCACTTCGGTGAGCGTCTGCCGCGGCGCGGCGGCGCTGAACGAGCGGATCACCGCCAGCCCGCGGGCGAACGACTGCACGTAGCTGTCGCCCGGGCGGGGTGGGGCGGCGGGCGCGGGGGGCGGCGGCGTCGGGGCGTTCATCGGCGGCGGGCCGATTATCCCCAGCGGCGCGTGCTCCAGACCTTGCCAGCGCCACGTTTCACGCGCACAGGATGTGCCCCACCAGGCCACTCAGTTCCTGAAACGTGTTCTGCTTCTCCAGCAGGCCGTGCACGCCGGCCAGGTGCGCCTCGTCGCGCAACTCCTGCGTGATGTAGCCCGAGCTGATGACCACCGGCAACCCGGGCCTGATGCGCCTCAGTTCGCGTGCCAGCTCCAGGCCCGAGACATCGGGCATGTTGAAGTCGGTGACGACGAGGTCCACGTCTTCGGGTTGCGCGCGCACCGCGGCGATGGCCTGCTGCGCCCTCTCGTACGTGCTGACGCGGTAGCCCGCGCGCTCCAGGATGCGTTCGACCAGGATGACCATGGTCGCATCGTCGTCGACGTACACCACATGTTGGCCGCGGCCGCCCACCGGCGCCGACGGCACCGCGCCGGCGGGCTCGACGGGCTCGGCCGGCGCCACGGCAACGGCAGCGGGCGGCGGCGCGGCGAGTGGAAAGTACAGATGAAACGTGCAGCCCTGGCCGGGCGCGCTCTCGATCGTGCTCGCGGCATGGTGGGCGCGCAGGATGCCGTGCACCACCGACAGACCCAGCCCCGTGCCCTGGCCCACCGGCTTGGTGGTGAAGAACGGCTCGAAGACACGTTCGCGCGTCGCGGCATCCATGCCGACGCCGTTGTCGCTGACCCACAGGTGCGCATACGGGCCCGCAGGCACGCCGCCCAGGCGCTGGCCCGCGGCGAGGTCGAGCTCGGCGGCGTCGAGCCCGATGCCGATGCGGCCGCCGCCGTCCTTCAAGGCCTGCCAGGCGTTGGTGCACAGGTTCATCAACACCTGCTGCACCTGCGTCGCGTCGGCCAGCACATGCAGCGGCTGTTCGGCGAGCGTGATCTCCAGCGCCACCCGGGCCGGCAAGGTGGCGCGCAGCAGCTTGCAGGTTTCTTCGACCACCGGCCGCAGTGGCTGCGTCACCAGTTCCTGCGCTTCCCGGCGGCTGAAGCTCAGGATCTGCTGGACCAGGTTGCGCGCCCGCATGCTGGCCTTGTGGATCTCGGCCAGGCTCACCAGCGCCGGGTGGCCGGCGCCCACGTCGTCGCGCGCCAGCGCCACGTTGCCCAGGATCGCGCCCAGGATGTTGTTGAAGTCGTGCGCAATGCCGCCGGCCAGGGTGCCGATGGACTCCATCTTCTGCACCTCGCGCAACTGGTTCTCGAATCTGCGCATGACGGCTTCGGCCTCCTTGCGCTCGCTGATGTCGGTCATGACAACGCGCACGTCGGGCCCCACGCGCAGGCAGTCGAGCTGCACATGCAGGCTGCTCCCTTGCCCGCCTTGCAGCGCCAGCTCGATGCGCTGCTGCTGGCCGTACTGCAGCGTCTGCCCGCAGTGCCGATGCCAGCGCTGCCGGTCGAGGGCCAGCATGAATTGGTCCAGGCGCGCCCCCACCAGGCTTTCGCGCGGCGTGCGCAGCAGGGTCGCGGCGGTGAGGTTGACTTGTGCGATGAGGCCATCAGCCGACAAGGTGAGGTAGCCGACCGGCGCAAAGTCATAGAGGTCGACGAAGCGGTCGCGGGAGGCCACCAGTTCGAGCTGCCCCTTGCGGTGCTCGGCGCGGATGGCGGCCTGCGCCAGTTCACGTTCCAGCACCGGCGCCAGCCGCGCCAGATGCTGCTTCATCACATAGTCGCTGGCGCCGGCTTTCATCGCCGCCACGGCGGTCTCTTCGCCGATGGTGCCGGAGAAAAAGATGAACGGAATGTCCAGCCCGGTGCCGCGAAAGACCTCGAGCGCGTCGACGCCGGTAAAGCCCGGCAGGCGGAAGTCGGACAGCACCGCGTCCCAGCGCTCCGACTCGAACGCGGCCTTCAGCGCCTGCACGTCCTGCACCCGCCGGTAGCTCGGGTCGAAGCCGCCCTGCCTGAGCGTGCGGATCGCCAGCTTGGCGTCGTCCTCGGAGTCTTCGACCACCAGGACCTTGATCGTCCTGTTCACGAAGCCGCCCGCGGCGGCGGGCCCTGGTTCGTCATCAGCCAGTAGATGCCCAGCACCTTCACCGCTTCGACGAACTCGGCAAAGTCCACCGGTTTGCGCACATAGCTGTTGGCGCCCAGCGAGTAACCGGCGATCAGGTCCTGATCTTCCTTGGACGAGGTCAGGATCACCACCGGCAGCAGCCGCGTGCGCTCGTCGGCGCGGATGCCCTTGAGCACCCCCAGGCCGTCGAGCTTGGGCAGCTTCAGGTCGAGGATGACCAGCGTGGGCAAAGGCGTCCCGGCGCGCTCGGCATAGGCGCCGCGCGCAAACAGGAAGTCCAGCGCCTCGATGCCGTCGCGGGCCACGGCGATCGGGTTCATGACGTGGCTGCGCTTGAAGGCGCGCAGCGTCAGCGTCACGTCGTCGGGGTTGTCCTCGACCAGCAGGATGACCCTGTTTGCATCAGACATGGACCGGCTCCTTCAAGCGGAAGAAAAAAGTCGCACCGAGGCCGGGTTGGGCCTGCACGCGCACGCGGCCCTCGTGGCGGCGGAAGATGCGCTGCACGATCGCCAGGCCGATGCCGGTGCCGGGAAACTCGCTCTCGTGGTGCAGGCGCTGGAAGGCGCCGAAGAGCCGGTCGGCATAAGCCATGTCGAAGCCGACGCCGTTGTCGGCGACGAAGAACTCTTTCTCGCCGCCTTGCTGCAGCACACCGACGCGGATGACGGCCTTGTCGGTCTTGCCGGTGAACTTCCACGCGTTCTCCAGCAGGTTCTGCATGACGATGTGCATCAGCGCCTTGTCGGCATAGACCTTCATGCCGTCTTCCATCAGCCACTCGACGGCGCGCTGCGGTTCCTGCTGGCGCAACGCGTCGGCGATCTCGCGCGTCATCTCGCTCAGGTTGACCGACTGCAACTTCAACTCGGCGCGGGTCACCCGCGACAGGCCCAGCAATTCATCGATCAGCCGCCCCATGCGCTGGCTGGCAGCGCGGATTCGTTGCAGCGAATCCTTGGCCTCGTCGTCGAGCTTGTCGCCGTAGTCTTCCAGCAAGGCCAGCGAAAAGCCGTCCATGCTGCGCAGCGGCGTGCGCAAATCGTGCGAGACCGAATAGCTGAAGGCTTCGATCTCCTGGTTCAAGGCCGCCAGTTCCTGGTTGCTGCGCTCGATCTGGGCAAACGCGGTGCGCAGCGAGAGTGTCATCGCGTCGAAGGTGCGCGACAGCTCACCGACCTCGTCGTTGCTGACGATGCCCAGCGTGTAGTTCCAGTTGCGCGCCGCGACTTCGCGGGTGGCCTGCTTGAGGCGGCCGATGGGCGCCAGCACGTTGCGGTTGATCAGCCATGCGGCAGCGCCCGCGCTGAGCGCGATCAGAGCCAGCCCGGCCAGCGTCACGTGCATCACCTGCTGTTGCGCGGCAACGATTCGGTCGTTCGAGAAGTCGGACAGGGCAAACGCGTCGGCCAGGCTGTCGTGCTGCAACACCAGCAGGCGGCTGGACAACTGGCTCTCCGCGCGCCGGATCGATTCGCCCACGAGGTTGTTGATGTCGTCGGCGGCGGGGGCCGAGAGCAGTTCCTCGAACAGGCTGTGCGTCGTCGCCCTGCGTTCGCGCAGCCGGGCCAGCGTTTTACGCTGCTCCGCGCCGGCAAACAGTTCGGGTGCGATCAGGCGGTCGAGGCGGCCTGCCATTTCGCTCTCTCGCTGACGGGCGCTGGCGCGGTGGTGCAGGATGTACTCGAAGTGAACCAGCTTCAGCTCGGTCAGCCCCCGAGCCAGCTCGGTCATCTGGCGGCGCGCGCGGGTGGCGTCCTCGACCTCCTGATTGGCCCAGGCGATCATTCCCGCGATCACACCGATCGACGCCAGCAGCGTCGTCGTCGTCAGCCATCCCTTGGTGCTGATCTTCATTCCGCAGTATGGGCGCCGCACCGCAACCGGCGCGTAGGCCAATGCCGCGACTTGCGGCCGCCTGAGCCAGGCGAGAGCCAGGCGAGAGCTAGGCGGCGGTCAGGCCCAACGGCTGGCTCTCGCCGAACACCGGCTCTTCCTCGCCGCCGAGCGCCGCCACCGCGCGCGAGCGGCCCTGGCGTTTGGCTTCGTAGAGCGCCTGGTCGGCCCGGCGCAGCGCGCCGTCGATCGTCTCGCCGGGCAGCAGCTGGACCATGCCGAAGCTGAGCGACAGGCACGGCAGCGCGCTCGCCTCGGCCTCCTGCTGCAGGCGGGCGACGATGCGGGCGGCGACGCCGCCGGCGTCTTCGACCCGGGTGTCGCGCAACAGCAGCACGAATTCGTCGCCGCCGTGGCGGCCGGCGATGTCGTTCGCGCGAAGCTGCTCCTGCATGCTCAGCGACACCAGGCGCAGGGCGCGGTCGCCGGCGGCATGGCCGAACTGGTCGTTGATGCTCTTGAAGTGGTCGACGTCGAACATCAGCAGGCTCAGGCTGCCGGGCGCGCCGCTGCGCAGCGCCAGCCGCGCCAGCTCGTGGAAGTGGCGCCGGTTCGGCACCATCGTCAGCGAGTCGGTGTTGGCCAGCACACGCAGGCGCCGGTGCGAGTCGCGCAGCTGGCGTTCGGTGCGCTCGCAGACCAAGGTCAGCGTGACGAAGGCCATCACCACCGCGCCCAGCACGGCGGCGATCGCGCGCAGCTCGATCGGCGCCGTCGTCTCGTAGCTCGGCCACGCGGCCGGCAGCGGCGCCAGCGCGACCATCGCCATCGTGACGCCGAGCCACTGCAGCGGCACGCCGTCGCGGCCGCCCGGGCCGCAGAACAGCAGGCAGGCGGCGTACAGATGAACGAAGGCGGCGGCGGTGGCCGGCACGGTGGCGGCCACCGTGGTGTCGTTGCTCCACCAGGGCGCGCTTGCGGCGATGCCGCCGGCCAGCGCGAGCACGGCCCAGTCGGCCCGTTCATTGAGCGGCAGATGGGCGCGCGCGTGGAAGCGGCGCACGCCGACCAGCGTGACGATCGGCCACTGGATCAGCAGCAAGGTGGCCGGCGCCGTCAGCGCGGGGCCGGCGCCTGCCGCGGCGACACCGGCGGTCGTCAGCCACAGCGCAGCGACCCACCAGTGCCAGCCGCGTTGAAGCGGGCGGCGCAGCCCGAAGCCGGTGAATGCCGCCGACGCCGCTGCCAGCGCCGCCGCCGCAACCCACAGGACTTCGGAACCGCTGGTCATGATGGACGGCGATTCTGCGAGAGCGGCGCCTTGCGCGGGGTCGCGGTTCGCGGACGCATTGCAACCGGATGCAACGAGTGGCAACTGCCCTTTCGGTACCATCGCGGCGGTTCGCACTTGGTGCGTTTTGCGGAGTTCCGGTGATGGCAATGGACGTGGTCGACTACGAGATCAAGGGCGCCGAGATGCAGTTCGTCGAGGTCGAGCTCGACCCCGGCGAGGCGGCGGTCGGCGAAGCCGGCAGCATGATGTTCATGGACGCCGGCATCTCGATGGACACGGTGTTCGGCGACGGCCGCCAGAGCACCGGCGGCGGCCTGTTCGGCAAGCTGCTGTCGGCCGGCAAGCGGCTGGTCACCGGCGAATCGTTGTTCACCACCGTCTACAGCAACACCAGCTCGAACAAGCTGCGGGTCGCGTTTGCCGCGCCGTACCCGGGCAAGATCCTGCCGATGGACTTGTCCAAGCTCGGCGGCACGCTGATCTGCCAGAAGGACGCCTTCCTCTGCGCCGCGCGCGGCGTCTCGCTCGGCATCGCGGTCCAGCAGAAGCTGTCGGTCGGCTTCTTCGGCGGCGAAGGTTTCATCATGCAGCGCCTCGACGGCGACGGGCTGGCCTTCGTGCACGCCGGCGGCACCGTCGTTCGGCGCGAGTTGCAAGCCGGACAAGTGTTGCTGGTCGATACCGGTTGCGTCGTCGCCTACACGCCGAACGTCGGCTTCGAGATCCAGTACGTCGGCAAGATCAAGACCGCATTGTTCGGCGGCGAGGGCCTCTTCTTCGCCAAGCTCACCGGGCCGGGAACGATCTGGCTGCAAAGCCTGCCGTTCTCGCGGCTGGCCTCGCGCATCTTCGCCGCGGCGCCACAGCGCGGCGGCTCGCGCGAGGAAGGTTCGATCCTGCCGGGCTTCGCCGGCGCCGGGCTGCTCGGCGGCATCCTGGGTGGCGACGACGAATAGCGTGCCGTCGCGCCGGATCGCGTTCGCCGGGCTGGCGCTGGCGCTTGCCGTTGCGGCCTTGCCGGCGGCGGCGCGTGCCGCTTCGGTGATGCTGGAAGAGATGACCTCGACCGAGCTGCGCGAGCGCATCGCCGGCGGCGCGACGACGGTGCTGGTGCCGGTCGGCGGCACCGAGCAGAACGGGCCGCACATGGTGCTCGGCAAGCACAACGTCCGGGCCCGCGTGCTGGCCCAGCGCATTGCCGAAAAACTGGGCAACGCGGTGGTCGCGCCGGTGCTGGCCTACGTGCCCGAAGGCGATGTGCAACCGCCGACCCAGCACATGCGCCATGCGGGCACGATATCGGTGCCGGCGGGCGTTTTCGAAGGCGTGCTCGAAGGGGCCGCCCGTAGCTTTCGGCAACATGGGTTTCGCGATGTCATCCTTCTCGGCGACCACGGCGGCTACGCGAAGAACCTGGAACACGTCGCCGCCAAACTGAACCGCGAGTTCGGCAGCACGTGCCGCGTGCACGCGTTGGCCGAGTACTATCAGGTCACCCAGACCGACTACGTGAAGGCGTTGAAAGCGCGCGGGATCAGTGACGCCGAGATCGGCCTCCATGCCGGGCTGGCCGACACCTCGCTGGCCCTGGCCGTCGATCCAGCCTTGGTCCGCATGGAGCTGGCGCGTGCCGGGCAGGCGGGTGTAGTGGGCGACCCGAGCCGGTCCACTGCCGAACTGGGGCGCCTGGGCACCGAACGCATCGTCGAAGCCTCGGTCGCGGCGATCCGCGCGCGGCTGAAGAAGTGAGATCAAGAGACGTGATGGATGGACGCGTGAGAGACGGACGACGGCTGAGTGCGAGCCCGGGCTTGAAGATCGCCGCGCTGGCGGGGCTGGCGGCACTCGCGGTATTCGGGTTTGGCGGCCTCGTGCTCGGCGCCGGCCCACCGGCGCTGGTCGACCCCGGCAACCTGTACAGCGAGACCGCGGCCGGCAAGATCAGCCCGGCGCTGGCCGGCGATCTGCAGCGCATCTACGTGCCGAACCTGCGCTCGAACGATGTCTACGTGGTCGACCCGGCGTCGATGAAGGTCGTCGACCGCTTCAAGGTCGGCATCGGCCCGCAGCACATCGTGCCGTCATGGGACCTGCGCACGCTGTGGGTCACCAACAATGCCGAGGGCCGCACCGACGGCAGCCTGACGCCGATCGACCCGCGCACCGGCAAGCCCGGCAAGGCGATTCCGGTCGACGACCCGTACAACATGTACTACACGCCCGACGGCCAGTCGGCGATCGTCGTTGCCGAGGCGCGCAAGCGGCTCGACTTCCGCGACCCGAAGACGATGGCGCTGCAGTACTCGATCGACACGCCGGGCTGCCCCGGCATCAACCACGCCGACTTCTCGATCGACAGCCGCTTCGCGATCTTCACCTGCGAATTCAGCGGCACGCTGGTCAAGATCGACCTCGCCCAGCGCAAGGTGCTCGGCTACCTGCAGCTGAAGATGCCGACGACGCGCTTCAAGGAAGTCGCGGGCGGCGCGCGGCTGCCGCCGGGCAAGGTGTGGGAGCCGGGCGAGACGGAGATCTGCACCGTCAAGAAGGGCATGCCGCAGGACATCCGTTCGTCGCCGGACGGCAAGCGCTTCTACATCGCCGACATGCATGCCGACGGCGTGCACATCGTCGACGGCGAGTCGTTCACCGAGGTCGGCTTCATCGCCACCGGCATCGGCGCGCACGGCCTGTACCCCAGCCGCGACGGCAAGCGGCTCTTTGTCGCCAACCGCGGCTCGCACAAGATCCACGGGCCGCGGCTCGGTGACGGCGGCGTGGTGGTGATCGACTTCGCCAGCGAGAAGATCGTCGCCCGCTGGGGCGTGCCCGGCGGCGGCAGTCCGGACATGGGCAACGTCAGCGCCGACGGCAAATGGCTGTGGCTGGCGGCGCGCTACGACGACGTCATCTACCGCTTCGACACGAGCAGCGGCGAGGTCGCGCAGGTCAAGGTCGGCGCCGAGCCGCACGGCCTGACGGTCTGGCCGCAGCCGGGCCGTTATTCGCTCGGCCATACCGGCAACCTGCGCTGACCCCGCTGACCCACTCCGCAGGCAGCCCGTGAAGGACTTGCTCGATGCCTTCTGGCGCGCCGCCGCCTACTGCCTGCACCCGCGGGTGATCCTCTGGTCGCTGCTGCCGCTGCTGATCGCCGGCAGCGCGGTCGGCGTGCTCGGCTGGCTCTACTGGGAGCCGACGGTCGCGGCGGTGCGCGACGCGCTCGGCCAGTGGGCGCTGCTCGCGGCGATGATGCAGTGGCTCGATTCGATCGGCGCCGAGAAGCTGCACGCACTGCTGGCGCCGCTGATCGTCGTCGCGCTCGGCGTGCCGGTGATCGTGCTGGCGTCGCTGCTGCTGGTGGCGCTGCTGATGACGCCGGGGCTGGTCAACCTGGTGGCCGCGCGGCGCTTCCCGAAGCTCGAACGCAGGCAGGGCGGCAGCTGGTGGCTGGGCCTGCTGTGGTCGCTGGCCTGCACCTTGGCCGCGCTGGCGGCGCTGGTGCTGAGCATCCCGCTGTGGTTCGTGCCGCCGCTGGTGCTGGTGCTGCCGCCGCTGATCTGGGGCTGGCTGACCTACCGCGTCTTCGCCTACGACGTGCTGGCCTCGCATGCCAGCGCGGCCGAGCGCCGGCAGATCCTGCGCGAGCGCCACTGGCCGCTGCTCGGCATGGGCGTCATCTGCGGCTACCTCGGCGCGGCGCCGTCGCTGCTGTGGGCGGCGAGCGCGGCCACGCTGATCTTCGCGCCGCTGCTGGTGCTGGCCTCGGTATGGCTGTACACGCTGGTGTTCGCGTTCGCGGCCTGCTGGTTCGCGCATTACGCGCTCGATGCACTGCAGCGGCTGCGGCGCGACGCCGCGCCACCGCCGGCGCCGCTGCCGGTCGTCGAGACCATCGAGCCCGCAGCACTGCTGCCCCCACCATGAACATCGGCCTGATCATCATCGGCGACGAAATCCTGTCCGGCAAGCGCCAGGACAAGCACCTGCCGAAAGTCATCGAGCTGCTCGCCGCGCGCGGCCTGACGCTGGCCTGGGCGCGCTACGTCGGCGACGAGCGTGCGCGCATCACCGAGGCGCTGCAATACGCCTTCGCCAGCGGCGAGCTGGTGTTCTCGTGCGGCGGCATCGGCGCCACGCCCGACGACCACACGCGCCAGTGCGCCGCCGCCGCTTTGGGCGTGCAGCTCGAACTGCACGGCGAAGCGAAGGCGCTGATCATCGAGCGCATGCGCGATACGGCGGCCGAGCAGGGCGTCGTCTTCGATCCCGAGCGGCCGGACAACCGGCACCGGCTGAACATGGGCATGTTCCCGGCCGGCGCGGCGATCGTGCCCAACCCGTACAACAAGATCCCGGGCTTTTCGATCGGCGACGTGCACTTCGTTCCCGGCTTCCCGGTGATGGCCTGGCCGATGATCGAATGGCTGCTCGACCAGCGCTATGCGCACCTGCAAGGCGGCGCTCGCCAGCAGGAGCATTCGCTGATCGTCTTCGGCGGGATGGAAGCCACGCTGACGCCGCTGATGGAAGACATCGAGGCGCGCTTCGCCGGCGTCAAGGTCTTCAGCCTGCCGAGCGTGGACCACCCGGAATACGGCCGCCACATCGAACTCGGCGTCAAGGGTTCGGGCGACGGACTGGAGGCCGCGTTCGCGGCGCTGCACGGCGGCCTGCTCGCGCTTGGCGTGAGCCTGGGCCCTGAAATAGTGCGTTGAGACGGCCGGATAGGCACGAAACAGGTGCGTATCGGCGCACCGAGTTGGAATCCGGCCCGCCGGCCCCGCCATTTACCTCGGGGCGCGAGGCGCTCGCGCCGCCGGCCGCGGCCCCGATCCGGGCATGGTTTCTGCTACATTCCAGTGCGCCTAATGGGGTTATTACCAGGGCGCCACCGAACACCAACCTATCCACGAGCCCCCGCTAGGAGAGATCTGAATGGCAAAAACCGTTGCCGACGTGATGAAGATGGTGAAGGAGAACGAAGTCAAATTCGTCGACTTCCGCTTCACCGACACCCGCGGCAAGGAACAGCACGTCACCGTGCCTGTCTCCCACTTCGACGAAGACAAGTTCATCTCCGGCCATGCTTTCGACGGCTCGTCGATCGCCGGCTGGAAGGGCATCGAAGCCTCCGACATGCTGCTGATGCCGGACCCGAACACCGCCAACATCGACCCGTTCTTCGAAGAGCCGACGATCATCCTGACCTGCGACGTGCTCGAGCCGGGCGACGGCAAGCCCTACGAGCGCGACCCGCGTTCGCTGGCCAAGCGCGCCGAGGCCTACCTGAAGGCGTCCGGCATCGGCGACGCCGCCTTCTTCGGCCCCGAGCCCGAGTTCTTCATCTTCGACCAGGTGCAGTGGAACGTCGGCATGGACGGTGCCTTCTACAAGATCACCTCCGAAGAAGCGCCGTGGTCCACCGGGGCCACCATCGAAGGCGGCAACATGGGCCACCGCCCGGCGCTGAAGGGCGGCTACTTCCCGGTGCCGCCGGTCGATAGCCTGCAGGACATGCGCTCGGAGATGTGCCTGATCCTCGAATCGCTGGGCATCCCGGTCGAAGTCCACCACCACGAAGTGGCGGCGCCTGGCCAGTGCGAGATCGGCACCCGGTTCAGCACGCTGGTGCAGCGCGCCGACTGGCTGATCCTGCAGAAGTACGTGATCCACAACGTCGCCCACGCCTACGGCAAGACCGCCACCTTCATGCCCAAGCCCATCGTCGGCGACAACGGCAGCGGCATGCACGTGCACCAGTCGGTCTGGAAGGACGGCGTCAACCTCTTTGCCGGCGACGGCTACGCGGGGCTGTCGGAATTCGCGCTGTACTACATCGGCGGCGTCATCAAGCATGCTCGCGCGCTGAACGCGATCACCAACCCCGGCACCAACAGCTACAAGCGGCTGGTGCCTGGTTTCGAGGCGCCGGTCAAGCTGGCCTATTCGGCGAAGAACCGCTCGGCGTCGATCCGCATCCCGTACGTGCCGAGCCCGAAGGGCCGCCGGATCGAAGTGCGCTTCCCCGATCCCACCTGCAACCCGTACCTCGGCTTCGCGGCGCTGCTGATGGCCGGGCTGGACGGCGTCGAGAACAAGATCCACCCGGGCGAAGCGGCCTCGAAGGACCTGTACCACCTGCCGCCCGAAGAAGACGCGAAGATCCCCACCGTCTGTTCGAGCCTGGAGCAGGCGCTCGACTACCTGGACAAGGGCCGCGCGTTCCTGACCAAGGGCGGTGTCTTCACCGACGCCTACATCGACGCCTACATCGAGCTGAAGATGCAGGAAGTCACCCGCTTCCGGATGACCACCCACCCGGTCGAATTCGACATGTACTACAGCCTGTAAAACGGGCGTTCGTTGGGAACCGAGGGACGGCTTGCCGTCCCTTTTTCATGGCGGGGCGGCTTGGCGTCCGCCTGTCGTTGGTCGGCGACAATGGCGCCGATGGAGCGACACGCATGACACGTTGGCCGGCCGCCGTTTCCCTGGGCTTGTGCGCCACGCTTGCGCAGGCGCAGGGCACGGTCTACAAGTGCCCGGGTCCGCCGGTGCTCTACACCGACCAGCTCTCGGCACAAGAAGCCCGCGACCGCGGCTGCAGGACGATCGAAGGCGCGCCGATCACCGTCATCCAGGGCAATCGGCCGCGGGTGCCGGCGGTTGCACCGGCGGGGTCGCGGCCGGCCGATTCGCGGGTCGACCCGACGGCCCAGCGCGCGCGCGACAGCGATGCGCGCCGGATCCTCGGCGACGAGTTGCGTCGCGAAGAAGAGCGCCTGGGTGCGCTGCAGAAGGACTACAACAATGGCGAGCCCGAACGGCGCGGCGACGAGCGCAACTACCAGCGCTACATCGACCGCGTGGCCGAAATGAAAGCCGCGATCGTGCGCAAGGAAGCCGACATCGCCGCGCTGAAGCGCGAACTCGCGAAGTTGCCGCAGTGAGCAAGGGTTCGTTCAGGGACGACGCCGCGCCGGCGGGTTTCGAGGCTTTCGACCAGCTCGCGACGATGGTCGCCATCGCGCGCCCCGACGGGCGCTGCCTGCTCGCCAATTCGACGCTGGAGAACGTGCTCGGCCTGTCGCGCCGCGCGCTCCAGCGCGGCAGCGTGCTCGACTGGCTGCAGGAGCCGTCGCAGTTGCACGACACGCTGCAGATGGTGGCCCGCAACGAAGTCGCCAGCGGGCGTTTCGACGGTGTGATGCGGCGTCCGGTTTCGCTGGGCGTCGGCAGCCCCGAACTGCCGGTGCACGTGATTGTCAGCCAGATGGAGCGCGCCGACCGCGTGCTGCTGGAGCTGATCGAAGTCGAGCAGCAGACGCGGCTGGACCGCGAAGAGCGCGCCCACGGCCTGGCCCAGGCCAACAAGGAACTGGTGCGCAACCTGGCGCACGAGATCAAGAACCCGCTCGGCGGCATCCGCGGCGCGGCGCAGCTGCTGGCGATGGAGGTCACGTCGCGCGAGCTCACCGAATACACCCAGGTCATCATCCACGAAGCCGACCGCCTGCAGGCGCTGGTCGACCGCCTGCTCGCCCCGCACCGGCGCCCGCACGTGGTCGGCGAAGTCAACATCCACGAGATCTGCGAACGCGTGCGTTCGCTGGTGATGGCCGAGTACCCGCGCGGGCTGAACGTCGAGCGCGACTACGACACCTCGATCCCGGAATTCCGCGGCGACCGCGAACAGCTGATCCAGGCCGTGCTGAACATCGCCCACAACGCAACCCAGGCCCTCGCCGAGCGCATCGGCGAAGGCGACGCCCAGCTCATCCTGCGCACCCGCATCGCGCGCCAGGCGACCTTCGGCCGCCAGCGTTTCCGACTGGCATTGGAATTGCATATCCAGGACAACGGGCCGGGCGTGTCCGAGGCCATCCGCGATCGCATCTTCCACCCGCTGGTATCGGGGCGCGACGGCGGCTCAGGCCTCGGGCTCACGCTGGCGCAGACTTTCGTGCAGCAACACCAGGGCACGATCGAATGCGAAAGCGTGCCGGGCCGAACCGTCTTCAAGCTGCTGATTCCTCTGCCCTGATCGACCGCGAATGGCGCCACCGACTGCATGAAACCCATCTGGATCGTTGACGACGACCAATCCATCCGCTTCGTGCTCGAAAAGGCGCTGGTGCGCGAGCAGTTCACGGTGCGCAGCTTCGCCAGTGGCCGCGACGTGCTCAGCGCGCTCGACGACGATGAACCGCAGGTGCTGGTCAGCGACATCCGCATGCCCGGCGGCACCGGAATCGACCTGCTGACGAAGGTCAAGGCGCGGCTGCCGGGGCTGCCGGTCATCATCATGACCGCGTTCTCCGACCTCGACAGCGCTGTCTCGGCGTTCCAGGGCGGCGCGTTCGAATACCTGCCGAAGCCGTTCGACCTGCCGAAGGCGGTCGAGCTGATCCGCCGCGCGGTCGACGAAAGCCTGCGCGAGGACGTTCGCGACACCGGCGAAAAGGTGATGCCGGAAATGCTCGGCCAGGCGCCGGCGATGCAGGACGTATTCCGTGCGATCGGCCGGCTGAGCCAGAGCAACGTCACGGTGATGATCACCGGCGAGAGCGGCTCGGGGAAGGAACTCGTCGCCCGCGCGCTGCACAAGCACAGTCCGCGCGGCGACCTGGGCAACAAGGGCCCGTTCGTCGCGATCAACACCGCGGCGATCCCGAAAGACCTGCTCGAGAGCGAACTCTTCGGCCATGAGCGCGGCGCTTTCACGGGTGCCCAGACGATGCGCCGCGGCCGCTTCGAGCAGGCCGACGGCGGCACCTTGTTCCTCGACGAGATCGGCGACATGCCGTTCGACCTGCAGACGCGGCTGCTGCGTGTGCTGTCGGATGGCCAGTTCTACCGCGTCGGCGGCCACCAGCCGCTGAAGGCCAACGTGCGAGTCATCGCGGCCACCCACCAGAACCTCGAAGAACGGGTGCGCCAGGGCGCCTTCCGCGAAGACCTGTACCACCGGCTGAACGTGATCCGCCTGCGCCTGCCGGCCTTGCGCGAGCGCCGCGAAGACATCCCGATGCTGACCCGCTTCTTCCTGCAGAAGAGCGCGCGCGAACTGGGTGTCGAAGCCAAGCGGATCACCGATGCAGCGGTCTTGCGGCTGTCGGCGTTCGAGTTTCCGGGCAACGTCCGCCAGCTGGAGAACGTCTGCCACTGGCTGACCGTGATGGCGCCGGCACAGGTGGTCGAGGCGAAGGACCTGCCGCCCGAACTGCTGGGCGTTGCCGAATCCAGGCCGGCTGCGCCGCCGCTGGTCATGCCCGAAGCCGCGCCGGCGCCGGTGTACGCCGCCGCCGCACCGTCGACGATGCCGTCCGTGCCCGAAGCACCGGCCGCGCTGTCGTGGCTGGTCGACCTCGAACGCGAGGCGCGCCGCCGGCTCGAAGCCGGCGAGGCCGAAGTCTGGGAGGCGCTGACCAAGCAGTTCGAAGGCCAGCTCATCCACACCGCGCTCGAATTGACGCGCGGGCGCCGCATCGAAGCGGCTCAGAAGCTCGGCATCGGGCGCAACACGATCACGCGGAAGATCCAGGAGCTGGGGCTGGACGACTGAAATCGATGGTGCGCCGACGAGCGCGCCATTGATCCGGTTTGCCCGCCTACTTCGACGTAACGATCGTCACCCGCCGGTTCTCCATCGCTTCCGGCTTCTGCGCGTTGAACGGCTCGGTCGAACCCTTGCCGACCGCCGACAGCCGCTCGGGCAGTACGCCCAGTTTGCCGGTCAGGTAGGAGACCACCGCCTGCGCGCGTTCTTCCGACAGCTTCAGGTTGTATTCGGGCGTGCCGCGCGGGTCGGCGTGACCTTCGACCTTGAAGACGAAGCCGGCCAGGCGGTCCGACTGCAGCGCCTTGGCGACGACTTCCAGCGTGTGGATGGTCTCCGGCGAGAGGTCGGACGAGCCGGTCCCGAAGGTGATCAGCAGGTTGGCTTTACCCGGGCCGGCGGGCTTGGTGGGGCCCGATGGCCGCATCGACGGGCGGATCGAACGCGTGGCGCCGCTGGCGGCGTCCTGCGGGCCGGGGTCGATGGCGAGCGCATCGACGAGCACGTTTTCGGTCACCTGCGAGGGTTTCAGCACCGGGCCTTCGGCCAGCGCCGGCTGCATGCCGGCGGCGAACAGGCTTGCGGCGGCAAGCGCGCCGAAGCGGCGGGCGAGGGTGATAGTCGTCGTCATGAATGCCTCCATCGAGTCACGGCGCTCGCGGCCGGCGGCCCTGGCGCATGCGGCGATTCTCCGCCGCCCCGGTTCATCGTGTCACTCCCCCGAGTTCGCGTTGTTCGAACAGGTAGTCCGCTCCCTGTTCGTGGCCACCGGCGCGCGACGCGCCGTATTGCGGCCGCTGCGGGAGCTGGCGGGCGACGTCGAAGCGCACCTGCTCGAAGACCGAGCTGCCGGGCTTCCACGTCGAGACCTTCTCCAGCGACTGCAACAGGCTGTCGGTGAACGGCGAGTGGCCGCCCTTGCCGGAGTCGAAGACCGGCTCGTTGCCGCCGGATGACATGACGACCGTCGCCCGCCGGGTCAGCAGCGCGCCCGCGTCCTGGGTGCTGGTGCCGCGGATGCGTTCGTCGGTGACGAGGCTGCCCGAGAAGCAGCTGTCGGAGACCATCGCGACCTGCTGCGCCGGCAGTTGGCGCAGCAGCTTGCCGATGTCGGCGTTCGAGATCCAGGTTTCCGGACGGGTAGCGTCGGCGTCCGCCGGCTGCCAGTAGCCGAGGCCCGTCTTCTCGACCAGCTCGCCGTGGCCGGCGTAGTAGACCATCACCGAATCGGCCGGCCCGAGCGCGGTGGAGAGCTGGTTCAGGGTGCGGAAGATCGTCGTCCGGGTCGGGTTCTCGAGGACCAGCGTTTCGTAGCCGAGGTTCTTTTCGAGCGAAGCAGCGACCGCGCGTGCATCACCGACCGCATTGGCCAGTGTCGGAATCCGCGTGTCGGTGTACTGGTCGATGCCGATCAGGACCGCGATCTTGCGCACGATCTGCGGCACCGACGCCGTCTTGACCTGGCGCTGGGCCGGCAGCCGCAGCGTCGATTCGGGCAGCGCAGCGAGCGCGGCATCGGGGGTCAGCGCCGGTGCGGGCGCCGGTGTCGGTACCGGTGTGCCGGCGGTCGGCGCGGCCGGCGGCGTCGGCGCGCCGGACGGGCTCGGCGGCGTCGTCACCACCCCCGCGCGGTCGACGACACGGGCGTTCGAGATCGCCAGGCTGGTGGTCGGGGCGATCATCAGGCACTGGCCGGTCGCCGCCTGCTCGGCGCTGGCGCAGCCCGGCGCGTCGGCCAAGCTCGGGTTCTGTTCGAGCAGCGAGATGGCCTGCGCGAAGATCGCCTTCTTGTACTGCTCGCGCGCGGCCAGCACCGTGGCCACGCTGTCCTGCGACATCTTGGCCAGATCCAGGCTGGCGAAGTTCGAGCGTCCGCCGGAACTGCTCGACTCGACGGCCTGCAACGCGTCGAGCGAACGGCCGGACTGCGGCGACGTGGGCTCGGCCGGCAGCGTGATCAGGGCCACCGCGGAGACGACCGCGCTGGTGATCGTCGCGTCCACCGCGACCGGTGGTGGTGGGGGCGGCGGCGGGGGCGGCGGGGGCGGTGGCGGCGGGGCCTGGATCGTCAGCGCGGTCGCGTTCGAGCCGGCCTGCGAGAAGACGTAGTTCGTCGCCGCCAGGCCCGAGCCGTTGATCGCGTAGCGGCCGGCTTCGGATTCGATTGTTGCCGGCGTCGTGAACTGCAGCGTGCCGGTGGTCGCCGTCGCCAGGCTCTCTTCGTTGACGAAGCCGGTCACGCTGCCGGTCAGCGACGGCACGACGGCGCCCTTGGCGAGGCTCGCCGGGTCGGCGATGTAGACCAGCGATGCCGGCGTGATCGATGCGGTGGTCGACACCGACACCCGCTCGCCGAGCACGTAGTTGCCGGCGTCAGTGCCGGCTATCGACGCCAGCGTTGCCTGCACCGGCTTGGCGTTGCCGGCGTTCGGGTCGGCAAACTGCGCCGAACCCTGCTGGACCCGGACTTGGTCGCCGGGCACCAGGCCGGTGAAGCTCCACGAGCCGACGGTGGCCTGCACGCTGCCGTCGTAGCGCTTGTCGAACACGCTGACACTGCCGAGTTCGAGCGTTCGCGGCGTGACGCTGCCGAGCATGCTTTCGGTGTTCAGCGCGTAGCCGTAGACCGCCACGCCGTTGGCATCGACGATCCCGGTCGCGCCGACCGGCGCGACGATCACCGGCTTGTTGTTGCCGACGTTCTTGTCGGTGAAGCGCACGCCGTCGACGAGGTGGTCGCCGCCTCTCAGGCCGGTCACCGAGATCTCGAGCGCCGACAGGTCGATGGCGGTCGTGCCGTCGTAGATGCGGCTGACGGTCGCGCCCTCGTTGAACGCCAACACCGGTGAGCTGGCGAAAAGGAAGCCGTTGCCGACGGCCGCCGGCGGGGTGCCGGATTCGGCCGCGTACTGGCGGAAGGCGGGTTGCAGCCCACCGGGCTCGAAGCTGGTGTTGTCGCCGCCTACGGAGTCGAACGCGAAGACCTGCCACTGACCGTTCGGCGTGCTCAGCACGCCGGCGCCGGCGTTGTTGGCGAAGTTGACGATGCTCGATGGTTCGCCGTTGCCGGCCAGTGTGATGGCGTTGCCGCTCGAGTCCGAATGCAGCAAGGCGCCGGCGCCGAATTCGATGTTGCGGGCGAACACGTTGATCGACCCGCCGGCGCTGATCAGCGCGCCCTGGCCGCCGCCTTCGCCGGCGTTGATCGCGCCCAGGCGGAAGCCGTCGGCGAAGAGGTTCAGCGCACTCTGCTCGCCCAGCACGATCTGGGCCGACTCGCCCGTGGTGCCGATGTCGATGTCGTGGGCGTTCATCGCAAGCTGGGTCGGGTTGCCGCTGAGGGTGGCGTTGTCGATCGACAAGGTGCCGAGGGCGTTGATCATCGCCACGCCGCCTTCGGGCAGCAGCACCTGGCCGCTCAACGAGATGCCGCCGCCGGTGGCGGCCAGCGATAGCTGGCTGGCCGTCGACGCGTCGATGAACGCTTCGGCAGTGCCGGTGGCCAGGATGCCCCAGTCGCCGTTCGGCGAATCGTCGCTGCCTTCGACATTGAGCGCCGCGCCGTTGGCGGCGACCAGCTTGCCCGAGCCGCCGCGGATGCCGACGCCGAAGCGGCGCGTGAACGGCAGGCCGACCGGCGTCGTGCGCGCCGCTTCGTCGACGCTGCCGATGATCGTCAGCGCGACTTCGCCATTGTTTTCGCCGGGGTCGACGCGCAGTTCGCTGAGCACGTCGACGCCGGTCGGGTAGCTGTCGTCGCGGTAGTGGCCCGAGAAAGCGCGGCCTTCGACCGACAACGACTGCTGGGCCAGAATCAGGCCGCCGGCCAGCTTGACGCCGGTGCGGAAGTAGTCGCCGTTCGAGTCGACCGTGCCGACGATCGAGATGCTGCGCGCGGTCAGCGTCGTGCCTTCGATGATCGCCACGCCCGAAGCGTCGCCGCCCTGCGCGATGCTCTGGCCGACCATGCGGATGCTGCCGCTGCCGGCATCGAGCGTCGACGCCGAGACCGAGATGCCGTCGCGCAGCCCGGTGGCGTCGCTGGCCAGCGCGCCGGTCTTGCCGCTGCAGGTGTTCGGCCCGCAGCCCTGGCTCGGCCCGCCGATCACGATGTCGCCGCCGGTGGTGATGATGCTCGACGAGCGCACCGCCACGGCGCCTTGGCCGCCGGTGCCGGCGTTGAGGTTCAGGGTCAGCGGGGCGCCGTCGCTGCGCACGTTGGCGAAGTCGAAGACGATGTTGCGGTCGGCGTTCAGGGTCAGGCTGACCGCCGCCGTCGGCGCCGGCTTGATGTCGGCCTGGGTGACCTTGATGTCGCCGGCGTTTTCGCCGCCGGTGCCGGTGGTGACGCTGACGTTGTTGTTCGCGTTCAGCGCGGCCACGATGGTCGCGGTGCTGAGGATCGCGGTGTCGTCGGTGCTCGTGAAATTCGGGTTGCCGGTGATGGCGGTGTCGACAGCGTCGTTGGTGATGATGATGTTGTCGGGGTCGAGCAGCCAGCGCCCGGAACGGCCGGCCGGCGCATCGGTGTGGATCGCGGCCGGGCGGGCGTCGAGCCAGCCGCCCGAGGTCTCGATGAAGCCGCCGTCGCCGCCGAGGGCGCCGCCGCGCGCGCTCAAAGAGCCGAAGGCGCGCGTGGCGTGATCGCTCCAGAGGACGATGCGGCCGCCGTCGCCACGGCCGGTGGCGTCAGCCGCGATGCTGGCGCCGCCGTCGAAGTACACCGCTTCGGCATTGCGCAGGCTCGCATCGCGGCCCTGGACACCGCCGCCGACGAAGACGTCGCCGCCGCCGCTGCGGCCGGAGACGTCGACCGCCGCACCGTCGAGCAGCCCGACCTGGCGGCCGAGCAGCGTCACGCTGCCGCCCTGGCCTTGCGAGCCGGTTGCCGCGATGCGGCCGCTCAGCAGCGCGGTGCCGCTGCCGGCGTCGATGTCGACCCGCCCGCCGGTGCCGCCGTCGGCGCTGGTCCGGCTGGCGGCGGCGAGGTTGACCGCTTCTGCGCCGGTCAGCACGACCGTGCCGCCGCGGCCGCTGCCGACGCCATCGGCCCGCACGATGCCTTGCTGGTTGACGACCGCGGCCAGCAGGTCGATGCGCCCGCCGGCGCTGACGATGCTGCCCAGGTTCAGCGCCTGGCCCTCGGGCGCGCTGACGCGCACCGCCAGGTTCGGCAGCGCGGTGTCGACGAGTTCGACGCTGCGCCCGGCGGCGAGCACGATCTGGCCGCCGCCGGCGTCGATCAGCCCTTCGTTGCGGACGCCGCCGCTGCCGCCGATCAGCATCACCTGGCCGCCGCCGGTGGTGCGCAGTTCGCCCTGGTTGACGACCGCCGCGCCGGCCGTGCCCGAGCCGAGGTTCGAGAACAGGCTGTAGCGCTGGGCCTGCCAGTCGGCATCGCTGATGTTCAGGGTGGACGTCACGAGGCCGGCGACATCGATCCGCGCGCTGGCCCCGAACAGCACGCCGTACGGGTTGAGCAACCAGACCCGCCCGTTGCTGCTGATCTGGCCGAAGATGTTCGACGGGTCGCGGCCGACGACCCGGTTCAGCACCTGGCTGCTGGCACCGGGCTGGTTGAAGGTGACCGTGTTGCCCTGGCCGACCGAGAAGCTCTGCCAGTTGAGGATCGTGTTGTTGGTGTTGGTGACCGTCAGCCGGGAGCCGCTGGTCGCCAGCGTCGCCTGGCCGGCGACGATCTGCATCCCGCTCGGCAAGGTCTTGGTCTCGGCCAGCACCGAGCCGCCGGCCAGCAAGGCCGCGGCCGCGATGGCGATCGGCAGCCGGCGCGGCGCCGCACGGCGCTTCATCGAGTTGGAGAGGAGCAGGGCGTTCATCAGGGGAATCTCCGGTTTCTAGAAACTGGCGTTGATCGCGAAGTGCGACCGCCAGTCGCTGCGCTGGGTGCTCGCGCCGTCTCTCAGCGCGTTGGCGACGAACAGCCGCGCCTGCACGTTGTTGCCCACCCCCAGGCGGACGCCGATGCCCGCCGAGGCCAGCGAGCAGCGCGTTCGCCCGCTGGCGCAGGCGGCGGCGTCGCGGTTGGTCACCTGGCCGCCATCGGCGAAGGCGACGAAGCGCAGGTCGACCTTGTCGCCGGCCCAGCCGAGCTTGGGCGTCGACACCTCGGCGCTGCCGAAAAAGCCGCGGTCGCCGACGACTTCGCGTTCCTCGTAGCCGCGCACCGAATTGCCGCCGCCGATGCCGAACTGTTCGCCGGGCACCAGCGCGTCGCTGCCGTACTGCATCGAAACCCGGCCGGTGGCCGACCAGTCGTCGGCGAACGGCAAGGTCACCGAGCCACCGCCGCGCAGCACCGTGTAGCGCGCGCTGGCGCCGGGACGCACGGCCTCGAAGCTGGCGGTGTCGGTGTGGGCGCCGCCCAGCCCCAGGTTGTGCGACAGCGCGAGGTTGAAGCTGGCGGCGATGCGGCTGCCGGACTGCGCTGCGTACTCCAAGGTCAACGGGTGCACCGTCACGCTCTCGCCGGCCGGGCCGCAGGCGCCGGCCGGCAGACCGGTGATCGCGCAGGTGTTCAGGTAGGCGCGGTGTTCGAGGCCGACCGTCAGCCGCTGGTCGAATTCGGCCAGCCGCGGCAGGTACCAGATCGAACGCGCGCCGGCGATGCGGCCGCGGCCGCTGAAGCTCAGGTCGCCGGCGCCGGCGGGCAGGGTCGTGGTGCCGCCGTCGACATCGGAATAGGCCGCGAAGAGGTCGATCGCCGACAACCAGCGCGGCAGCGGCAGCCGGTAGCCGGCGCTGAGCACCTTCACCGAGCTGGCTTCGGTCGGCGAGGTCTGGAACTGCAGGTTCAGCACGTCGTCGTGGCCGGTGATGTCGGCGTGCTGCCAGCCGGCGCTGATGCGGTAGTTGCCGGTGCGGTCGTTGCCCGAATCGTCGGCGCCGACGTTCCAGCGCTGGACCGGCTGTTCGTCGACGTTGACCGTGACATCGACCTCGCCCGGCTGCAACCCCGGCCCGAGCAGCACGCCGATCTGGCGGGACGGGTTCTCGTTGGCGATCTGCAGTTCGGAGTCGATCCGCCGCACGCGCGGTGTCGCGCCTTCCACCAGCGTCGGCAGCGCGGCGCGCACGCGGGCTTCCGACAGCCGCTTGGCACCGCGCACGGTGACCTTGGCCACCTTGCCTTCGACGATGTTGATCGTCACGTTGCCATCGTTCACCGCCTGCGGCGGCAGGTAGGCGACGACCGCGCCGTAGCCGGCGTCGGTGTACAGGCCTTGCACCATCTGCGCCGCTTCGCGCAGCTCGGTGAGCGTGCGCTGGCCCTTGTAGCGCCCGAGCAGCGAGGCCAGTGAAACCGAATCGATCAGCGTATTGCCGGTGATCGTGAAACCGCGTACCTCGACCTTGGCTTCGGCCGCCACCGGGTCGGCGGCGGGCTGGGCGAGCGACGGGGCGCTGAGCGCCAGCGCGCCGAGCACGGCCGCCACAGCCAAGCCCAGCGGTGTGTAATTTTTCTGGTTCATCACCCCTCCGGGTATCGAATCGTTAGAGCATGCTATCGCGGTAACGCCGCGAAAGCCGCGATACTGTGGACTTGCGGCCTCGATGGCGATCCCTACAAACCTGGGGGCCCACCGTTACCAGCCTTTGACGACCCGCCGCTTCATCAGAAACATGGATGCTTTTGTCCTTGCGCGCGCTGCATGAGCCCTGATCCGAACGACGGCGCAGCGGACTTCGACCCGACCGAATCGCTGCCTTCGATGCAAGCCGGTGGCGGCCCGCGCGTCACCCAGAGAGCGGCGATGGACTCGGGCAACGCGCTGCCGCCGGGCACCTACCTCAGCGAATTCGAGGTCCTGAGTCTGGCTGGCGAAGGCGGCTTCGGCATCGTCTACCGGGCCTGGGACCATTCGCTGAAGCGGCAGGTCGCGATCAAGGAATACCTGCCGACATCGCTGGCCTCGCGGGTCGGCGGGCTGCAGGTCAGCGTGCGCTCCGAGCGCCATGCCGAGCCCTTCTTCGCCGGGCTGCAGAGCTTCGTCAAGGAAGCCCAGATGCTGGCCCAGTTCGACCACCCGGCGCTGGTCAAGGTCTACCGCTTCTGGGAAGCCAACGGCTCGGCCTACATGGTGATGCCGTTCTACGAAGGCAAGACGCTGCGCGAAGAACTGCGCCAGCGGCCCGAGCCGCCCGACGAAGCCACCGTGCTCGGCTGGATCGGCCCGGTCGCCGACGCCTTGGCGGTGATTCACGCCGAGCACTGGTACCACCGCGACATCGCGCCCGACAACGTGCTGCTGCTGGCCGGCAGCAACCGGCCGCTGCTGCTCGACTTCGGTGCCGCCCGGCGCGTCATCGGCGACATGACGCAGGCGCTGACGGTGATCCTCAAGCCAGGCTACGCGCCGGTGGAACAGTACGCCGAGATCCCCGGCATGAAGCAGGGGCCGTGGACGGATGTCTACGCGCTGGCCGGCGTGGCCTATTACGCGCTGCGCGGCAAGACGCCGCCGCCGTCGGTCGGGCGGCTGGTCAACGACAACTACGAGTCGCTGGCCGGCACCGGCGGCGGGCGCTACAGCGAGCGTTTTCTCGGTGCGATCGACCGCGCCCTGGTCGTCCGCCCCGACGGGCGGACGAAGACGATCGCCGAGTTCAAGGCCGACCTCGGCATCGAAGCCGGCGCGCCGTTGCAGCCGAACAATTACCCGACCGGGCGCACCGCGCGCCACGAGCCCGGCATCGCGCTGGCCGACGTCGGGCTCGACCTGAACCTGCCCGACGACGAGCCCAGCCCGACGCTGCGCCTGCATCCGCCGCCGCCCGAGCGCACGGCGCTGGCGCCGCCGCCGGTGGCCGAACGCACGCGGGTCGTCAAATCGCCGGTCCACGAAAAGCCGGTGTTGCCGCCGCAGCCGGCAGCGGGGCTTGCGCCGCCGCCGGCGAAGGGCAGCCGGCGCGGGGTCGCGATCGGGCTGGCGGCGCTCGCGCTGGCCGGCATCGCCGGCGTGGCCGGCTTCGTGGCGCTGCGCCCGCGCGGCGAGGCGCCGGCGGTGGTGGCGACGGCCGCCTCGGCGCCGGCAGCGACACCGGCAGCGACCGCGGCGGCGTCGGCACCTTCGGCCACCCCGACCGGCCCGGCAGCAACACCGGTGCTGGCCTTCGACGTCGGCAACGAGTTCGAACGCGTCGTCGCCGCGCAGACGCGTGGCTGGGGGCTCGAAGTCAAGGTCGACCGCGACCGCCTGCGGGTCGACAAGGACAAGCTCGTCTTCACGCTGCGCTCGCTGCAGGAAGGCTTCGTCTACGTCTTCTACAACAGCGCCGACGGCGCCCTGCAGCAGCTCTACCCGAACGGCGTGACGCCGCCGCCGCGCATCGCCAAGGGCGGTGCCTTGAAACTGCCGCAGGGCGCGCTGGACTTCAACGTCGAAGGGCCGCCCGGCACCAGCCGGCTGCTGGTCGTGGTCTCGCGCTGGCCGCGCGAGCACAAGGCTTTCGCGCCGCGCGAAAAGGACGGCTTCGTCAGCTTCCCGACCGGTGCCGAAGCGGCGCTGCTCGCCGCCACGAGCAAGGACAAGCTGCCGCTGATCGCCGGCCGCGCGCTGTGCCCGGCGGGCGCGAGCTGCAACGACGAGTTCGGTGCGGCGACGACGAGCTTCGAGGCCGTGCCGTAGCACGGCTCGCCGGCGCCCCCTGCGCCGGCGTGCGCTGAATACTTGCCGCGCCGGCGCTCGGGCGGCACCGTTCGCCTCAATTGCCGCCGCCCGGTGCCGACAACCAGCGTAACCGCGCCGGTTTCGAGCGCGCCGGATGCCCATTCAAACAGCCCATCGGTTCCCATGCAGCCACCGTTGTCCAAGCGAGCGCGATGAAAGCGGGGACCTCTTCCACCCGCTGGGAACGCTGGCTGGTCGGCGTCGGCTGCGCGCTGGCCGGTATCGGCGCCGCGGCCGGCGTCACGCTGCTGAAGCTGGCGAGCGGCCGCGAGTTGATCGTCTGGGCGGCACTCGTCGCAGCACTCGGCCTCGGCACCGCCGGGGCGGCGCTGTTCGCGCTGCGTTCGCTGGCGCTGCGCCACTTGGACCGCGCGCTCGCCGAGCAGGCCGCGCAAAGCCTTTGCTTCGACGCCGCGATCAACAACATGTCGCAAGGCCTGTGTCTGTACGACGGCAACCGGCGGCTGATCGTTTGCAACCACCGTTACGGCGACATCTACAAGCTGCCGCGCGAACTGATCCGGCCCGGCACGACACTGGAAGAGATCGTCGACCACCGTTATGCCAACGGCTGCTTTCCGAACATGACGCGCAGCGCCTACCTCGAGTGGCGCAACCGGATCTCGACGCAGGACCACGCCTCGGACACGATCGCCCAGCTGTGCGACGGCCGCGTCATCGCCATCCACCACGAGCCGATGCCGGGCGGCGGCTGGGTCGCGACGCACGAAGACATCACCGAACGCTGGCGCGCCGAGGCGCAGATCGAGCGCATGGCGCGGCACGACGCGCTGACCGGCCTGCCCAACCGGCTGCTCTTCCGCGAACGGCTGGAGCAGCACATCGGGGCCAGCGATGCCGCCCAGCCGCTGGCGGTGCTGTGCGTCGATCTCGACCGTTTCAAGGCCGTCAACGACACCCTCGGCCACCCGGTCGGCGATGAACTGCTGGGCGCCGTCGCCCGCCGGCTGAGCGACTGCGTGCGCCATGGCGACACGGTCGCGCGCCTGGGCGGCGACGAGTTCGCGATCATCCAGACCGGGGCGCCGCAGCCGGCGTCGGCGGTCGGCCTGGCCGAGCGGCTGGTGCTCGCGGTGGCCGCGCCCTTCGACGTCGGTGGCCACAAGGTCTGCATCGGGGCCAGCGTCGGCATCGCGCTGTGGCCGCACGACGGACGCGACGCCGACCAGCTGCTCAAGCGTGCCGACCTCGCGCTGTACGCGGCCAAATCGGCCGGCGGCGAGCAATCGCGCCTGTTCGAGCTGCAGATGGACGAACGCGCGCAGAACCGGCGCGCGCTCGAGACCGACCTTCGCCAGGCGATCGCCAAGCGCGAGCTGGTGGTCTTCTACCAGCCGATCTTCGAGGTGCGCCGCCGCCGCGTCGTCGCCTTCGAGGCCTTGCTGCGCTGGAACCACCCGACCCGCGGCATGGTGATGCCCGACTGCTTCATCGCGCTGGCCGAGGAGACCGGGCTGATCCAGCAACTCGGCGAATGGGTGCTCTACGAAGCCTTCACGCAGGCCGCGCGCTGGCCGGCTGCGGTCGGCATCGCGGTCAATCTGTCGCCGGTGCAACTGCGCAGCGGCGATCTGGTCGAAACCGTCGCCGCGGCGTTGGCCGCCAGCGGCCTGGCGCCCGAGCGGGTCGACCTCGAGATCACCGAGTCGGTGCTGCTGGTCGAGAACTCGGTCAACCTGGCGATGCTGCACCGGCTGCTTGCGCTGGGCGTGCACGTCAGCCTGGACGACTTCGGCGTCGGTTTCTCGTCGCTGAGCTACCTGCGCTCGTTCCCGTTCAGCAAGCTGAAGATCGACCGCTCGTTCGTCCGCGACGTGGCCAGCAACCACCAGGCCGCGGCCATCATCCGCGCCATCGCCAGCCTGGCCGCGGGCCTGGACATGGCGATCATCGCCGAAGGCGTCGAGCAGGCCGAGCAGCTCGACACCTTGCAGGCGCTGGGCTGCCAGCAGGCCCAGGGCTACCACCTCGGCCGGCCGGGGCCGGCAAGCCAGGCCGATGCGCTGCTCCAGCGCGAAGCCGTCGGCGATGCCGGCGCCGCGGCGCCGCGGCGTTCGCTGGTGGACGCGACCTAGCCTTGACCTGGCCCGCTTGCGGCCAGCCGGCTCGCCCGAGCCGCGCGTTGCTTGAACCTTTTTCGTCCGCAGCGGAATACACCGTCTGCCACGCGCCCGCTGCGCGTGCTGCTCGCCGCGCGCGCGCCGCGCGTTCGTCCTCGATCCGGAGAAAAGGAGCTTCAACATGAGAGCGATTTCGCGTCTTTCGCGCCGCCTGGCGCTGGCCGGGATGGTCTTGTTCGGCCTTGCCGGCAGCGCGTCGGCTGCCGGGCCGAATGCCTACGTCGTGCACAACCTGGTGTCCAACGGCGGCGTGCCTGCCGCCCACACCGACCCGCACCTGAAGAACACCTGGGGTGTCGCCTTCAACCCCTACGGCTACGTCTGGGTCGCGAACGCCCACGATGGCACGTCGACGCTGTACGACGGCACCGGCGTGCCGCAAAGCCTGGTCGTCGCGGTGCCGGCGGCCGACGGCAGCAGCCCGGGCTCGCCGACCGGCATCGTCTACAACGGATCGTCCGACTTCATGGTCGGCAACGGCAGCTTGAGCGGCGCCGCGCGCTTTCTGTTCGCCGGCGAAGACGGCTCGATCACCGGCTGGGCGCCGAACGTCGACAGCACGCGTGCCTTCATCGCGGTGGTCACGCCGGGTGCGATCTACAAGGGCCTCGCGCTGGCCGGCAACGGCAGCGGCAACCGGCTCTACGCGACCGACTTCCACAACAACCGGATCGATGTCTTCGACCGCACGTTCGCCAAGGTCACGCCGACCAGCAGCTTCGCCGATCCGTCGCTGCCGCCGCGTTACGCGCCGTTCGGCATCCAGAACCTGAACGGCAACCTCTACGTCAGCTATGCGCAGCAGGACGAAAACGCCGAAGACGACGTCGCCGGCCCGGGCCGCGGCTTCGTCAACGTGTTCGACGCCGACGGCCGCCTGCTGCGCCGCGTCGCCACCCGCCAGGGCCTGAACGCGCCGTGGGGCATGGCCGTCGCGCCGGCCAACTTCGGCTTCTTCAGCAACCGGCTGCTGGTCGCCAACTTCGGCGACGGCACGATCGCTGGCTACGACCAGCAAAGCGGCGCCTTCGTCGGCCATCTGCTGAATGCCGATGGAAGCAAGCTGAAGGTGCCTGGCCTGTGGGGCATCCAGTTCGGCAACGGCCTGTTCAGCCAGCCGACCAACACGCTGTTCTTCGCCGGCGGCCCGAACGAGGAGAACGACGGCGTCTACGGCAGCGTCACCGTCAAGACCGGGTACTGAAGAACAGGCGAAGAACAGGCGAAGAAGCAGAGAAGGCCAGCGCTCGGGAACGGCGATTGCCTCGCCGGCGGGAGCCCACCAGGAGCCCCGCCATGATCGACCCCCGTCCGCTGGCCATCGTCACCGGTGCTTCGTCCGGCATCGGCTACGAGCTGGCCCGCTGTTGCGCGGCGCACGGCTTCGACCTGCTGATCGCCGCCGACGAGCCGGCGATCGAAGAAGCGGCGAACCGCTTGCGCCTGCTCGGCGCCGACGTGCGCCCGGTCCAGGCCGACCTGGCCACCCGCGCCGGCGTTGCCGCGCTGCATGCGGCGGTCGGCGAGCGGCCGATCGATGCCTTGCTCGCCAACGCCGGCCACGGCCTCGGCAAGGCCTTCCTCGACCAGGACTTCGACGAACTGCGGCACGTCATCGACACCAACATCACCGGCACCATCGACCTGATCCAGCGGGTCGGCCGCGGCATGCGCGCGCGCGGTGCCGGGCGGATCCTGATCACCGGCTCGACCGCGGGCTTCGTGCCGGGCAGCTTCCAGGCCGTCTACAACGGCAGCAAGGCCTTCATCGACTCGTTCGCGCTGGCCTTGCGCAACGAGCTGAAGGGCAGCGGCGTCAGCGTGACCTGCCTGCTGCCAGGCGCCACCGACACCGGCTTCTTCGAGCGCGCCGACATGCTCGACACGAAGATCGCGCACAGCGACAAGGACGACCCGGCCGATGTCGCCAAAGACGGCTTCGAGGCGATGATGAAAGGCGACAGCGATGTCGTCAGCGGCTGGAAGAACAAGCTGACGACGGCACTGGCTTCGGTGACGCCGGCCGAGCTGCTCGCCGAGCAGCACCGCCGAATGGCCGAGCCCGGCAGCGCCAGGCGCTGAAGCCCGATGCTCGAGAAGCTGCCCGACGTGCTGGGCCACGCCTTGAGCGAGGTTCGCGCCGGGCTGGACAAGACGCTCTTCCAGGCCGTCGACCTGCGCCAGCGCATGGGCGCGATCACGGTTGCCAGCCTGGCCTTCGCCGACCACGCGCCTATTCCCGAGCGCTACACCGCCGACGGCGCCGGCCTGTCGCCGCCTTTGCACTGGAGCGGCGTGCCGGCGCAGGCGGCGTCGGTGCTGGTGGTCGTCGAAGACGCCGACTCGCCGACGCCGCAACCGCTGGTCCATGCTATCGCCCACGGCCTGCCGGTCGACGAAAGCGGCGCGCTCGCCGAAGGCGCGATGGGCGGCGGCGACGCTGCGGCCACGGTGTCGATGGGCCGGAACTCGCTGATGCAGGCCGCCTGGCTGCCGCCCGACCCGCCGCCCGGCCACGGCGTCCACCGCTATGTCTTCCAGGTCTTCGCGCTCGGGCCGGGCGAGCCGCTGGCGGCAGCGCCCGGGCGCGATGCCGTTCGCACGCTGCTGTCCGAGCGGGCGCTGGCCAGCGGCTACCTGATCGGCACCTACACGCGGCCCGACGGATCGATCCCGAACACGCGGGCGAACCCGGGGACGCTGGTGATGCCCGACCCCGAGGCTTGAAGTGAAACCCGAGGGGGCTCCGATTCCGCCAAGAGTCCGGGTGGCCGCGTTCGGCCCATTGCGGTCACTCCTTCAGAGTCCGTGGCGACGCCAAGGCCATCGGGTGGCCGACTCCGCGAATGTCCCCCGGCGGCGGCGGGCGGGGGGCCCCCCCCGCCGCCGCCGCG
>Ga0307513_10001771_pt1 | contig 30740 bp, 34 predicted proteins | sample 15_EM_MG_FD_202174 | JGI IMG/M metagenome (GOLD analysis project Ga0307513, IMG submission 202174) | Populus trichocarpa ectomycorrhiza microbial communities from riparian zone in the Pacific Northwest, United States - 15_EM | ecosystem: Host-associated > Plants > Roots > Unclassified | place... | reverse complement strand
TTTGGGCAATCATTTTGAATGTTATGAGTGGTAACATGTTGGGCAAATGGCAAAGTAACATTTTAAATGTTCCCAGAATGTATCTGGTGGTAAAGGGCTGAGTAAATTGAACCAGTGTCTTCAATGTATTTACAATGTATTCACTGGTTTCCATAAGCCCTTGCCCCCAGTGTCAAACCTTCCGCTATTTCTTCATCACTTCAACACCTACTGTTCAGATGTCTATGTGCAATGTGGCATCTCCTGATAGTGATATCGGCTCTCATACTGTATTCATTGCTCCCAGTGATTGGGGTATTATCACCCATTGGCACAACAGAAGACACACATCCAGTTGGGTCGATGGCCTTGGACCATACCCACAGCCACTCAAAGTAAGTTATCTCACCTTCTTGAAGAGTTTTGGATCTAACTTGTTGACGGTGTAGATTATGTCTCGGATGTGGGGGTCAGACTCTAGTGACACCTTATCAGAGTGCCACTATGATGATTGACTCTGGGGTTATGCAATCCGTGGTTCTGAATTCTGGAGGGATCCAGTCATAAGTCAACTCTTCAAGATGGGAATCTTCGATTGGGAGGGGGAAGACAAGCTCTTGAATCAAGCAAAGCAAGCTGTGTGTGTGGGGACTGCTACCAGTATCCGGATTTGGATGAGTTTTGGAAATCCAGGAATGGGTAGGTCCAGTTGTTGTAGAACCGTTTATAGTTCTCAACTAACTGAACCAACAGCGAGATGCTTTGGAGCGAGAGTGGCATCAAAGTGTTGTAGACGCTACTCAAGTCTTCGGTTGTGTGGACAAGGATTTGTCAGCCTTAGACAGATGTATGAAAGAGCTTGAGCACAATCACCAGGGTTTCGTCCTGATGGAGCCAATCCTTGAAAGGGACAAGGCTATTCTCCTGACACTAGGGGCAAGGGGTGATATACTGACACAGTACATTGCAAGTACATTGCAAGTTCTGGGGCTAAAGACCTAATCATGTACCAAACTGGCACATGTTTAGCATATTCAAAATATATCAGACAGATATAATCACCATGTCCCAGCTTGGGATATTGTCAGGATATTCAAGATATGCCAGGTCATATGACCACAATATTCCAGATTAGTAATTGTCAAGGATATTTTGAATGTTCTTTACAATATTACAGATCATGTGACCACCATGTACCAAATTTGGATATATTAAGTTCATTCAGCATGTGCCAACCCAGTTTGACCAGCATTTTCTTGATCACTTTGTTCAAAATATACTTGCAATTTTTTCACAATATACCAAGCTTGGGAAATTGAAGACACATGGTTAGTACATTGTAAGTATAGGGTCAAAATTCAGTATTTTCTGAGTACATCACAATATACTTACCATATGCTTTCAATTTCCCAAGCTTGGTATATTGTGAAAAAATTGCAAGTATATTTTGAACAAAGCAATCAGGAAAATGCTGGTCAAACTGGGTTGGCACATGCTGAATGAACTTAATATATCCAAATTTGGTACATGGTGGTCACATGACCTGTAATGTTGTAAAAGAAACATTCAAAACAAGCCACTCAAGCATACTTTGATCACTTTTTGTTGGAATATTTAAAATATCCTTGACAATTACTGATCTGGAACATTGTGGTCACATGACCTAGCATATCTTGAATATCCTGACAGTATCCCAAGCTGGGATATGGTAGTTGTATCTGTCTGGTATGTTTTGAATATGCTAAACATGTACCAGTTTGGTACATGATTAGTTCTTTAGCCCCAGAACTTACAATGTACTTGCAATGTACTGTGTCAGTACATCACCCCTTGCCCCCAGTGTGAATCAGGTTTTGACCCTGGAGGCGGAGAATAGAAGGATGTCTGGGAAGATCAAGGATCTGGAGATGACTGTCGCATTTCAGGAGGCCAATGGGCAAGTGGACACCACGAGGATCCAGACGTTGGAGGAACAGTTCGATGATTTGAAGAATGTGGTGTCTCACATGGAGGGAAGACTCTGTATGTGTGGTGATGAGGTAAGAGTCTTTTGTTGCAATCCTAGGACACAACATTGACTCTTAGTAGACAACTGAGGCTGAGGAAGAGGAGGAGTTGGAGTACGCCTCTGATTTTTCTTATCATGATCCACCATCTGCTAGAGAGGGCCGTATCCTCATGGTTCCTATCTCTGATCTGGAGATTCATCTGAACGCTAGTGAAGCCGAAGTGCCATCCGATGCTCTGATGGAAAGAGGGTCGACTTCGACTGAGGAGAGGTTGATGAGTCCTTTGCATTGAGAGGAAGAGCACAAGATCAGGGTCATGGAGATGGGAGAGATCAGGGAGGATCCTTTGGGAGGTTGGGAAGGTTCTCATGATCTTCTGAGGATCGAGGAATCGGGTGTCAAGGACTTGATGATGAGCGTCCTTGAAGAATAACCTATCCTTGGCAGTGCAGTGAGTGGACCTCGCTGCCGTAGATCTTCTGGAGGTCTTCCACTGAAAAGGTTCCATCCCTATTCTCCTTCTGCCTACTTCCTAGGCAACCTTCAAGGTCTTCCAGCAACAGAGCAACTCTGACGCCACTATCTTGGGGCAATTGGGCAGAATGTCTGATCTCCTTCAAGTCAAGGCTCAGATGCCAATGAGTCTGCTTCAGATGCGAGTGACTCTGATGGACATGGGCAGTCGGGGTCTTCAAATCTGCTTGGTCCTCAATTCACTGAGTCAAGTGATGGACTCAGTCCAGATTCACCATCTGGCCTTGATGCTCTCCAACAAGAGATCTATCTGTGAGGTGGCATTGGTTGGAGGAGGTTCATATTGTGCACATCCCTCTTTATGTGGGGCCCTGATCTGGTTCTGGAGTACCTCAATCATCTCAAATACATGCAAGCAGCATTGGAGATTATATTTCCACTTGTTCTTGAGGGATTCCACATATTCTTATGTGTCTGAGGCAAGTACCCATCACTCTATTGATGTTTTCTGCCAAAACTATCTTTCTCTCTCCAGCCCTTTCCACCTAACCTCCCGGCTTGTATAATCCATTTCCTGAGTGGTATATATATCTAGTATGTGTCCCTGAAGTCATTTACAATGGGGCCTGATGATCGGTATGTTATTTCGATTTTTGTGTTTCATCTTCCCCCTTAACACACCCTAGTGGTTTTCATTGTTTCCATCACATTACTGGTTGTTATTTGTATTGAGGATTTTTGTATCATGTATAATACATGTTATAAATTGTTTCTAATCCTTTGTCTATGTACATATAATAACATCTGTGACACCATGCAAGGGACAGAGATATGCTTGAAAAAAGATGAGTTTCATGTACTGAGAATCTTACATACAACATTGCAGTCTAAAAATATATGCAATTGCCATACCCATAATGGCACTTTTGAGTGACAAAAAACCCAAAGGTGGTCCCCTCACTGGTTCCTGAGATACACTCTTGGGATGTGTGAACCTCATCAGAGGGGTGGCTGAAAATATCAGCATCAATACTGATCCATTTGTTCCAAATTTTTGTATATACTCTACTTACATAGATACCACCCTACTCCTACAATTATAGGCCACCTGGGCAAGTACTTTGAGCCCAGTGGGAAGTGAGTCTGGGGATCAATGACCTGGGACCTGATCAGAAATGTTCCCACAATCACTATCACATCTTGGAATTTCAGGTGCCAAAGTGATCAAAACTCGGACACAGAATAAAATTCAAAAACTCGTCCATTCATGTATTTCATGACCACAAATGATGTACATACAGTAAATAACTATACATGAATATAATTTAACAGAACCCTGGGGCATGGGGAACAGTATATACCCCATAATTAGTGGGGGAGGCCTGAAAACAAAAAATGCGAATTACCTAGGAGGAATTGAGTGTGGTTCTTAGTCCTTTGATACAGATAGAATAGACATACTAGGGACAAGGTACATCACAGGAATAAGTGAAATCTTGAAGGGAGCTTCACCTAGAGAGAGATCTACCTCAGGATGTTGATCTGAGTGTAGAGGGAGAAAACCTAGATGTATGGGGGTAAAAACATGGGAGCCTGGAGGTATATGTCATCAGAATAAGGCAGTGTAATGGTGAAACATGAGCCTACCACATTGGGTCACAATTTGCAATTTTCACCCCAGCACATCTATATCTCCCAAGGTGGGAAACATAGATGTGTTTGCCCAGGAGGGTGCTCACTCCCTCAGGAATACATACTAGGATGACTACCCAAAAGGGTGAACCAAGTGCACACCACGTTTGGGCACAATCACAACTTTTGTGATTTTGACCCCCCTGAAGTGGGAGTCAGAAACTGCACAAAACAAGCCTGAGATGGGCTCAATTCCCTTCATTTCAGTTAGCCAGATAGACATCTGAAAGGAATAAGCAATCGCTTACCTGTGTGGCTTGTAATGAGTGAATCTGTCCCCACCCACCTGGGGGGTGGGGAGGTGGGGAAACATTCACCAAATCGCACTGGAAGTGGCAGAATCCCTGCGCATTTATAAGTACAATAAATGTTTAGAAGGGCTAAATAAACACTTACCTGACATGCCTGCTGTGGGCAGCAGCTGCAGCCCAGTCTTTATAAATGTTGAACCCACAACCAGAGCAAGGTTTATAAATGGTCCTGCTTAGCTTTACATTTATATTTGTTGTCTCAAAAGGTGGATGATCCTGGGTTCCAAGGGAATGGGCCATCAGCCATCAACTGTCAATGAGTGACTGGACCACTCCACCAGTCCCTGGTACCATAACCCTGGGAATTAGCTTCTCAGGGTGTTCCCCTCCCATCAAAATACATCTGGGAGGATGACCAAGCATGGGAAATGCCTCCCCTGGCCCCCCCACCCCTCCAGATACCTATTTAGGTGGCCACACTAATCACATTTGGTCAATGTATTTTGATTAGCTTATCTAAGCATTATTCTACCGGCTGACCCAAAAAGCATGTATGCAAAAATCTTCGAAATTAAATACAGGAAAAATACCAGGCCCTGCAGAACATCAAATTTGTAAGATCCCGCTAAACACGCCGTTGAACAAATGAGAATTGAGTGAGATATGCTTGATTTTTGTATGAGTGCTGGGTGAGCATTGCCAGCTCACCGCGCAGATTGATGGGATTGATCACAACTTCCTTTTTGGGAACGCGTGCAGTACCTGGGCTCACCCCAGGTTGCAGCCCCTTCCCCTTGCAATTGGGGGCCACTCAGGTAAGCCAGGGCCTAGCCCTTCAGTATACTAACTATTATAATGTATATCTAGGATTTGACACCAATTTTGTGTCATCCAGCAGAGGTCCGGTTACCCTCACCCTGAGGGGTGGGGGTAGAAATCCCCCACAGAGGGTGTGCTAGGTAAGCATTTCATTAGCCCTTCTAGGTGTTTTAATAGCTCACAAACGCCAAGGGATTCTGCCACTTTTGGCGTGAGTTGATGGGACCTTCCCCACTTTGCCTCCTAGGTGGATGGGGACAAATTCACTTGTAGTGATCCCTACAGGTAAGCAGTCTCTCATTCCTTTCGGACATCTATTCTAATGATCTAAATGAAGGGAACTGAGCCCACATTGGGCTTGTTTAGTTTGGTTGCTGACCCCTGTTCCAGGGGGGTCAAAATTGCAAAAATTGCGATTATGACTGAATGCAGTGTGTGGTCACTTCACCCTTTTGGGCAATTGTTCTGGTACGTATTCCTGTTGGATTTATGACCATTCTATGTGATTGCATTTACATTTCCCACCTTGGGAGATGTGGACACATTGGGGTAAAAATTGCAAATAGCGACCTGATGTGGTAGGCCTACATTTTGCTGTTGTGCTACCCTGTTGTGATAGCATATACCTCCAAGCTCCCTGACTTTTATTCTCATATCTCAAGGTTTGCTTCCTCTATACTTGAATCAATATTTTGAGCTAGATCTCTTTCTAGGTGAGGCTACACTTGAAATTATGTTTATTCCTGTGGTTGACCTGTTCTCTGGTATGTCTATTATATGTGGGCAAAAGCTTTAACATCCACATTTAATTCCTCTTGAGTAATTCGCCTTTTTTGTTTTCAGGCCTCCCCCACTAATTGTGGGGTATATACTGTTCCCCATGCTCCAGGGTTGGGTTAAATTATATTCATGTATAGTTGCTTATTGTATGTACATTATTTGTGGTCATGAAATACACAAATGGACGAGTTTTTGAATTTTATTCTGTGTGTCCAAGTTCCGATCAATTTAGCACCTGAAATTCCAAGATGTGGTAGCGATTGTGGGAACATTTTGAGTGGGTCCTGGGTCACTGATCCCCAGACTCACTTCCCCAATAGCTCCAGCTCAATCAATACATTGGTAGACTGTTAGTTAACTAAGCAGCTTTTACAATTCTACAAGTCTGTTTTGATTAATGCAAAAGTGGTCTCTCCCCCTACATCACATGGGGGGGAGCTCCGGGTCAATGGATCTACCCTAGGTTTCCAATATGGGAACTGGCTTCTTTTGATGATCGGGTGAGATCTGGAGATCTAGAGTGAGTCCATGACAGCTCCCCCTCATCAAAAAAGATTCTGGGAGGATGACCAAGCATGGAAAATGCTTCTCCTGGCCTCCCATCCCTCCGAATGCCCATTTAGGTGGTCACACTAACCATATTTGGTCAATAAATTTTGATTGAATTACCTAAGCATTATTTTATTGGCTGGTTTGAAAACTGTGTATACAAAAATCTTCGAAAGTAAATACAAGAAAAATACCAGGCCCTGCGGAACGTCAAATCTGTAAGATCCTGCTAAACACACCGTTGAACAGATGAGAATTGAGCAAGATGTGCTCAATTTTCGAACAGCGTCGAGCGAGCATTGCCAGCTCACCGTGCGGATTGATGGCATTGATCGCGAGTTCCTTTTTGGGAATGCATGCGGTATCCGGGCTCGCACCGGGTTGCAGCTCCTTCCCCTCGTGTTTGGGGGCCACACAGGTGAGCTGGGGCTTAACCCTTCAGTATACTAACTATTATAATGTGTCTTTAGGTCCTGACACTGTTCCGGGGTCATCTGGCACAGATCCGGTTACCCTCACACTGGGGGTGAGGGCCTATGGAAACTAGTAAATACATTGTAAATACATTGAAGACACTGGTTCAATTTACTCAGCCCTTTACCACCAGATACATTCTGGGAACATTTCAAATGTTTCCAGGATTATTCCTCAAATGTTCCCAACATGCACCCAAAAATCACATGGTGATCAAATTGAAAAAAATTGGGCTCATGCTGAACACATTTACAATGTGCCAATGTAATCAAGATGTATCCAAAATGACTCAATGTTCTCAACATGTGCCCACTAGGCATATGCTGGAAATATTTTGGGAACATTTTGGGCAACCATTTTGAATGTTATGAGTGGTAACATGTTTGGCAAATGGCAAAGTAACATTTTAAATGTTCTCAGAATGTATCTGGTGGTAAAGGGCTGAGTAAATTGAACCAGTGTCTTCAATGTATTTACAATGTATTTACTAGTTTCCATAGGCCCTTGCCCCCAGTGTGAGGGTAACCGGATCTGTGCCAGATGACCCCGGAACAGTGTCAGGACCTAAAGACACATTATAATAGTTAGTATACTGAAGGGTTAAGCCCCAGCTCACCTGTGTGGCCCCCAAACGCGAGGGGAAGGAGCTGCAACCCGGTGCGAGCCCGGGTACCGCACGCATTCCCAAAAAGGAACTCGCGATCAATGCCATCAATCCGCACGGTGAGCTGGCAATGCTCGCTCGACGCTGTTCGAAAATTGAGCACATCTTGCTCAATTCTCATCTGTTCAACGGCGTGTTTAGCAGGATCTTACAGATTTGACGTTCCGCAGGGCCTGGTATTTTTCTTGTATTTAATTTCGAAGATTTTTGTATACACAGTTTTCAAACCAGCCAATAAAATAATGCTTAGGTAATTTAATCAAAATTTATTGACCAAATATGGTTAGTGTGACCACCTAAATGGGCATTCGGAGGGATGGGAGGCCAGGGGAAGCATTTCCCATGCTTGGTCATCCTCCCAGAATCTTTTTTGATGAGGGGGAGCTGTCATGGACCCACTCTAGATCTCCAGATCTCACCCGATCATCAAAAGAAGCCAGTTCCCATATTGGGAACCAGATCAGATTGCCCTGGGGTCCCTCACTGTACCAACAAATACAAATGAGTAAACGGACTTACACTTTTGTAAATGCTTTTTAGCCACTTACCTTTACTTTTACATTGACTGAGCCCAAGCTGCTGGTTTTGGATGAGCAGCCAATCTTGGGTTCTTCTGTGAGTGGGCAACGTTGCATCTGCTCTGCTGGGGCGCTCCTGTTGGCAAAGTACCATCCTTATGTTTGCTCCAAATACTTCAAAGGTCAACTCTGCGGTCTTTCCTCATCAGAGGCATTCTGTTCCAACTATCTTCAAGCGAGAAGAACCGGTCAAATCAAGTGCCACATGAGTGGTAGGGAGGTGGACAATGAGAGCTCAGGATCTGAGAGCAATTGTTCTTCACTCAAGCCAGAGGGGCTTGATGATTCAACAGATCCTCGAGTCATTGAGCCAGGTGATGGATCAAGTGCAAGTCCAACAACTCTTGCTCTTTGCACAAGCCAATCGCATGGAGATCGACGAGGGCTTGGGTGGAGCTGGAGTTTTGGAAGGCGACCTTGGCTGAGGAGATAGCGGAGGGAGTTCTTGCTGAGGACCAGGGAGAGGTCCATGACTTTGAAGGGAACAATGACCAGTAGTACTTTCTTGTAGTGGAGGCCAAAGAACCTAGTGACTGTATCTTGACTGTTCGCAGTCATTCCTGAATATCATTCTTGTTGTCTTTTTGCATCGCATGTCGTAAGGGGGAAAGGAAAGGAGAAACGAAATTGGAAGGAGTGTTGAGAAATCGAGTTGGTTGTCGGAATATCGTGAATGTCTTGTGTTTTTGTTGATTATAAAATTTTTAAAACGGGGTTTTCTTCATGACAGCAAATGCACTGACAGCTAGCAGGAACATAGGATATGGTCAAGATACAAGCTGCAGTTCAGGTAATGGCCAGGTCCTTGGGGACGGCAGTTGGGGTGATGACTGCAGTGGAGGTTGCTGGGTTTTTGGTGGCCTTCCTGTCCACTTTTGTTTACTCAGCAACATGCAGTGCTGGGTCAGTGGATAGCTGGGATCGAGATATGAATCTTGTGAGAATGTGCTCATTGCTGGGCTCGGTGGACATTGCTGGGAGTTAGAACCAGAAACCTTCTTCCGCTTGCCTGACTGGCACCCCCACTGGCTGAGCCACATGAAAAACACAGAGTGGAAATCCTGGATCACAGACGACAGTTCATCGACAGTTTTGTCATCAGAAACTGTGTTGATCAGTGCCCGGACCCACCGTCTGTCTATCCTTTCAACAGACGTGTTGATGATAAGACGGGTGTTCTCAACGAGCTTCTTGACATTATACTTGCCAAGTACCCAGTCTCTGGAAAGCATCAGTGCCATTGTGCATACAGAATCCCAGCAGTTGGTGCACCAGTCATCAAGAGCTGTGCAGAGGTTCTCCTTCTTGTCTTTTGAACATCAGATGCCTTCCCTCCCAAGCAGAGCTCCAAGGATTTCTTTGGCTGCTGATGTCTTGGGCTTTAGCACATTTAGTATGAGGCGGTGGCATGAATCAGTGGTTGCTGTCTTAGTGTCAGTGAGGTAGCTGGTGTTCAGACCAGAGCTCGGCAGACAGCATGATGAAGCGGTGCAACACCTGTTCACCTTCAGCTGGATCTCCTTGTCCTTGACCACCCATGAAATATCTAACCTGGAGCCTGTGTTCTGCCCACCAAAACCAGGAAGGTCGAAGGATCAAGGGTCTGGTTGAAGAACCTAGTTCATGAACTCCCAAAGGCAGGCACCTGCTTGTTGACGATGAATGTACTTGCCAGCCATGGAATCCACCTTTGCCCACTTCTCCACTCGCTTCCCTCCCACTCCACTGTTTTCATCAAACATCCAATCCTCCACCAGCCACACCATCTTTGCATCAACCTTCCCATCCCTACCAGCCCTTCCCCCCTTCTGAACAAACAACACAAATGAATCTACCCCATAGATCACAGCGACCTCAATATCAGGAATATTGCACCCCATCCCCGCCGCAACCGTACAACACAGCATCCTTATACCTCCATCCCTCAGGTCTTTCAGTCGCTGTGTCTTTGTGCTCTCTTCATCTGGTGCCATGAATGGTTGGATACAATTATGGAGGTAATGAGGAACCAGGGCTCGTAGGGCGAAACAAGCATCTCTTGTTGTCAGGGATGATGCCTGCTTACTCTTCAATGGGCACCAGAGGTGTAGTAAGCAATGGATGGTTTGGGGTGAGGGGAAGGAGAGGAGTGTGAGCTGGCCTAAGGTTGGGGGATTTGTGATCATAGGGATACACTGGCTTCCAGAAGTCAGCAGTGAAGTCAGCAAGGACATGGGTAAATAACCAGAAGCTTTCTTCTTGATTATATAATTTAGATGTCAGGGGTGATGCCTGCTTACTTGTTGTAGGGCACCAGAGGTATTGTCAGGGTTGGATGCCTGCTTACTTGTTGGGCACCAGAGGTGTAGTAAGCGATGGGTGGTTTGGGGTGAGGGGAAGTCGAGGAGCTCGATCTGGGCGGAGGTTAGGGGACTTGTGATCGTAAGGGAAGACCGGCTTCCAAAATTTGTCGACGAAATCGGCAAGAGCATGTGAAAATAACCAGAAGCTTTCCTCTTGAGGGTAGAGATCGGCTTGTGTTTGTAACCAAGCAACGACGTCTCCAGGGAGGGCAGTTGGGAAATCCCACCAGCTAATGACACAAGACTCACAGAGGAAGAAGGGATGCCGATCGATGTGGATGAGTGGTTTCTCCTGAGAGAAGGCCGGGTGAACGATGAAGGTGATAACTGCAAGGGGGTGATTAGTGTAAATTGATCTCCACTTGAAGTAGTGATCGGCAGTGGCGAGAAAGGGTGGGGAAGGGGCTCCACTATCTAATAAAGAAAAGGGCTTATAGTAGGGACAGTGCACGAGCTGGCCTCTGGTCTGGTTAACACTGAGGCTTGTCAGCAAGCGTTGACTCCACAAATAAGGTCTTATGTCTTCGATAGGAGGGAGAGGGAAGGGAGAGACGAGGTTGGGGTTAGGAAGAGCGGGAGGTAGCATACAATTGCAGGAAGATTTCCTGCAACGTATGTAAGTAAAAGGATAAAGCGGTTTATTGGAGTATCCAACTTACTTGGTTGGAGTAGTGGGTTACAGAGAAGATTGAGGATAAGGGGAAAAGAGAGCTGGAGGGGCTCGTCCTTATATACTCCCATATCCTGGTCACATGATCTACTACTTTCTGTGGCTAAGTCTACTCTTCCCTTGGAAGCGTCTATTGATGACTAGGTGTGACTCATACTTAGTCATTGGGACTACAACTGACTCCTTCTGGAATATTCTGATTTCCAATTGATAGGCGGAACATCCTTCTATTTGATGTGATGAGAGGGCTGCGCATTGATGGGCTGTGTTTCTGGGAAGTTTGATGGTGTTTCAGGGAGAAATCCCCAGATCTAAAACTCCCCTCCAATTATGGCTTCTTTTAGTAATATTTGATGGAAGTGTCTGATGGAACCTAAGATCCGATGTTTCAGGGTTAGGGTTCTTTATCATCTATTTAATGATTGGTTAATGGCTGGTTTCTTTCCTCAGTTTGCTTTTCCTTTCCCCCCCATCAATCCTCCCATCCTCCTCTCTTAAAGTTCTTCCCCAATCGTCGCCATGTCTGCTCCCTCCATCAACATCAACCTTTCTCTTCCCATTGTTATGGGCTCTCAGGACGAAGTATGGGGTCATGATAGTGTGGACTTTTTCAATGGTTCTGATCCATTGGTACATGTGGTGAAGTTTTTAGGAATTTGTCCTGGAACTTAACTTCATGTTAGATCAACCTTTTGTATCGCTCTGGGGAGAGCGTTTTCCAACATCCCCCATCCTCCATCCCTCAGCTATCCACTGAGGTACTATGTCTTTGCATGAATGAAATAGTTGCTGGGCAACTTCATGCAAATACGATCAACATTCAAGATACCCAGGCTGCCCATATCATGGAACTTGAGAGGCAGGTTGATGGCATGGGTCTGGTTATCCATGGTCTTCGTTCCCAGGTAGAGGGTTTGGCTGAGAAGTTGGAGGAGGCACATTCGTTGTCAGTAATGTGTCAAGCTTTATTGACTCATTACGTGGAATCTCACTGGGTTCCTATTGCTGGTCTTATGGAACAGATCAGGAACTACTCTGCCTGCCACCTCATCACTGGATCCCCGCCACATGAGCCCTGTGATCTCTCAGATGCAGGGGTTATCTTTAAGGGAGCGGATGGATCTTCCAGTGCTTCTTCCCTCCCCTCACTCGAGTCCATCTACTCATCATCCATCGACTCAGTCTACTACTCCCCCACCTTCTTATCATTGTCGTCAGCAACGGCGGCACTCTCATCGCCACCAGAAGGGGTCCCCTTCGTTGTTGTCTAAGGAAGACCGACCACTCCGCCAGTGTTGTCTCCCTCGTTCCCAGGAGACTTGGGATCGTTTGGCTCGTTTGACCAAGGAGGAGTCTTTGAAGTTGGCTTTGAGGGACTTCCATTACTTGGTGATGAGGGATGGAGTTCAGGAAGCGGTGGTGGCCATGAAATGGATCCTTCTTCAGGAGGGAGTGGAGTTGGAGCATAATGTGTTAGGGTGTTCTTACTGTCAGGTTGTTGATGGGCAGTTTGTATACTGTTCCTGTAGTGTATACCATCCTCGTCATGTTCTTCATGACATTCTTGTAGAAGATCACGTCGTGTGCGGTTGTGAACATTGATTGTATTAATAGTTGTTTTAATACCAATGTTATCTTGTTTCTTCTTGTTCTTTATGTCACGAATCTCTATTGTAATTTGCTTGATTTGATCAAGTAAATCTTGAGTTCATGACATTGGATACTCCTTGCAACCAGGCAATGAGTTGTCCAGGGAGAGCGGTTGGAAAATCCCACCAACTGATGATGCAAGACTCACAATGATAAACTGGGTGGGGAACGATGTTTACCAGGGGAATATCACTATGATAGGTGGGGTGGACTATGAAAGTGACGATGGCGAGGGGTTGGTTAGTATAGATGGATTGCCACTCAAAATGATGTTTGGCAGTGGAGAAAAAGGGTGGGGAAGGGGCTCCTTGATCTAAAGATGAGAAGGGTTGATAGTAGGGACAGTGCACGAGTTGGCCTCTGGTCTGGTTAACACTGAGGCTTTTCAACAAGTGTTGACTCCACAAATCTAATCTAATATCTTTGATCTCTGGGAGGGGAAAGGGAGATAGGAAGTTGGGGTTGGGGTGGACAGTGGGCAACATACAATAGCAGGAGACTCCTGCTAAGTATATTAGTATAAGAGGTAAAGCAGTTTATTGAGGTATCCAACATACTTTATTGGAGTAGTGGATTACAGAGAAGATTGAGGATAAGGGGAAAAGAGAGTCAGAGGGACTCATCCTTATATACTCCCATATCCCAGTCACATGATCTAATACTTTTTGTGGCTAAGTTCTACTCTCCCTTGGAGGTGTCTATGTATGAGTCATGATGAATCATAAAGAGTCTTTTGGAACCTTTTCTTTTCTTCCGATGGAATACCCTACTTCTTTTCTGATTGATGGATGAGGCTGTGTATTGATGGGCTGTGTCTTCTGAGAAGTTTGATGGTGTTTCAGGGAGAAATCCCCAGATCTAAAACTCCCCTCCAAATATAGCTTCTTTTGGTTATATTTGATGGAATGATCTGATGGAATCTAAGATCCAATGTTTCAGGGTTAGGGTATTCTTTTATTATTTATACCTGGGTGAATGGATGGTTTCTTTCTTCAGTTCACTTTTCCTTTCCCCCATCAATCCTCCTCAGCCACTTCTTAAAGTTCTTCCCCTCCATACAACATGTCATCTGCCCCCTTCACTATCACCATTCCCACCTCCACTCTTCAGTACGAAGAGGTTTGGGGTATGGACAACAAGGACTTTATAATGGGTCCGATGCATTGGTACATGTAGTGAAGTGTTCATGGATTTATCATGGGCTTACCCTCACATTGTAGATCGATCTATCTTATCGCACTGGTCAGTGCATTTACCAGCACCCTCCCACTGAGGTTCTGTCATGATTTTTGCCTTTTCTCCTCATTTTCACGGCTAAGTCATAAATGCCTGCACGTGCAAGTCATGTGGACTTTATTTTCCTTGGACCATTTCATCTTTTATCTTATCTTATCTTATCTTATCTTACTTCACCACCATATCAAGAAGCAGACAAAATACGTGATCATTTGAGTTATCTAAGAAGCAAAAGAGCTAGACTTCCCCCTGATAAAACACTCTCTATCGACATTGGGGATCTCAGGATAAACCACAAGATCATCATCCTCCCCAGGCCAAACTGATGTCATCCTTCCACTCAGCACCTTGTTCATCGTGCCCTTCCTCCCATCGATCAACTCCCACTCCATCTTCCTATCCAAGGACTCCAACCTTGTCCTTGACAGACCTGCTACAGGAGGTGTAACCTCATAAGGGTTCAAAGACCTACCACAACTAGGTTGCATTGCTGGCAACCTCTTTGGCCCCTTCTTTCCTTGACGCTTTGCCCTCTGCCCACTAGTTGTGGGTTTCGGGGTTGGCACCCTGATCTTCTCTTTGATAGGGACAGTCTGTTTCAATTCGTCTGATCCCAGACTGATGGAAGAAGCCCCTAAGATAGGGTCCTCGGAGAACTTGAATGGATCATCCTTCGTCCCCGATCCGTTCATCCCCAGGTACAACCCTATGTCAAAAAGACGACTCTCTGTCCGAATAGCAAATGCCCTCTGCATTGCCATCAGATCTTGGATGTCCTCCTTCAACAGGGCAATCTACGAAGCTAGATTAGTCTGATAAACTTCAGACCATCGCCCTAGCGATATACCTCATTTTTCTGCTCGTCAATCACCTTGAGGAGCTCATGACTAAGCCCAGCAGATGCCTGGAGGCATCTCTTCTCCCAAATAGAACACATGTCCATCCCGGGAACATCATCACAGATAACACGTCAGAGGAGGGACCTATATCGATCTCCTGCAATGTGAGGAACTCTTCCAGCGTCAGCATCCATACTGATGGTGAGGGTGTAGCAGAAGTCCCCCCAATGGAGGTCCTTGAACGTCTCTGATGAATACAATCCCACACCCTTCGCATGACAGATGATCTCGTTGTTGGTGGGGTAGTCAGTGGACGGATGGGAGGAGGAGAATGTGGCTGTGGTACCACGAGAAATGTGCAGGTAGGTGTGGAGAACTCGAGGCATGGCAGAAGGAAGGCTGGTGGTGGAATGATGGGAGTAGTAGCGGTGAAGCTGCTGAAGACTTACAGCCAATCCGCTCGCTCTTTTATCCGAGAACCAAGCGCTCGTCGGCTCCAATGACACACCAGGAATGACACTTGCTTTGCACTGGGGGCAGAGGGGGTCTTACCTGGCAGGCAAATTGAGAGTTTTTTGAGAGTTTGTAATCAATTCACTCCCACTTTGCACAATGGGTAAGTTGTGAGTTTGTTTAAAAGAAACCTGCCAAATTACCCACCAGGTATTTTCTGAATGAACCCCCTGGGTTCTTTGACAATTTTGTTCAAAACTTACTCACAATTTGCCTGAGCCACTCATTGAGAGTTCTTTCAAAAAATGCCCAGAAATTTGATCACAATGTACTCAACCACATACTCAATGGGTTCTTTGAGAGTTTGTGGTAAAATTGAGCCACATTGAGGGTTTGTTGTGAGTTTGTTGAAAAGAACCCACCAGGCATACTGTGGTCAAATTTCTGGGCATTTTTTGAAAGAACTCTCAATGAGTGGCTCAGGCAAATTGTGAGTAAGTTTTGAACAAAATTGTCAAAGAACCCAGGGGGTTCATTCAGAAAATACCTGGTGGGTAATTTGGCAGGTTTCTTTTAAACAAACTCACAACTTACCCATTGGGCAAAGTGGGAGTGAATTGATTACAAACTCTCAAAAAACTCTCAATTTGCCTGCCAGGTAAGACCCCCTCTGCCCCCAGTGTTGTCAGGACTGTATTGGTGATTACTCATTCATTTTCCCATGACCCACTTGGACTTCCCCTTTTGGACTACTTTCTTCTCATGACACACTGGATCTCTGGTGGCTTACATTCATTAGTCAGATCTTTTGAGTCAACGCTTTGTCATTCGCTTTGTAAGACCTGGTCTGTGTGCAACACAGCATGGTCTGTGCGCATTCCAGCAGTATATAAGGACTGGTAGTAATATGTTGTATTCCTTAGATTTGATATCATCAGAAAGTTGCAGCTACTGGTGAGGCCCGGTGGAAACCAGGTGGACTTGGGTCACCAGTCGACAATTCCATGTTGAATGGAATGAGGCTAGGGTTTCTAAGGCAAACCAGCGATGTTGGACAATCTGGGATTGTCATCTCTCCCCAAGCGATAGGGTTAACATGCCATACTTCACTATCCTTTCCCCTATGTTGTTTAGGGTTGATATGTTACTATTATTGCGTACATTACCATTGTACGGTCACATTCATTGTACACGAATATACATCAGAACTCCCTAGCAGCTTCATCCACTGAGCCTGGTAGTCTGATCCTCTCTTAGCATCTCCCCTCTGTCCCCTTCTGTGCTTTCCTCTATCTGCTCCCCTCTACATCTCTAGGTCACCTGATCCCCTGTCTGCCAGCCAGTGACTCAGGGTGTGCTGTATAGGTCTGCCTGACAGGTTCCTCACTTAGTGTCCAAGGTAATTGCTATGTGGATGATCGAGGAAGTTGCTGGTCAACTTCACACCAACACCATTAGTATTCAAGATGCTCAGGCTGCATGTATTTGGGAGTTGGAGAAACAGGTGGACGGTATTGTCAGCGCACTTGCAATGCTAACAGGAAAGCCGAAATAAAAATTTCAAAATCATCAACAAACCCATAACAATCTACGAAGACCTCCCTTCTTCGAGCACATTCCTTACCAGTCGACTCAATTCCCCTCACGAACTATACAAGACAAGACAAGAAGACGAATTGATTCAAGGCATACCGCCTTTTCAAGAATACACGATGTGATACTACAGCTACTATTCTTCGCTTTGGTCATAGTCCAAGACCTCACCATGGTACGACGCTGGAGAAGCAGAACACTCAGGAGAGTCATGAGCATCAGTCAAGGTCGAGAAGATGCGATCTCCCTCCTCTAACCCCAAGGGAATGTCACGAACAAGTGATCTTATTAATCAGATCAAACAGATCACTATTGAGCTTCGTGACATTAAAACGAGGAATCATGTGAATTCATCAAAAGTATCTAATACAGTCAATGTTCACAACCGCACTGAGAATGGTCCTCTACAAGTTGGTCATGAAGCACATGACGAGGATGATGTACACTACGACGACAGTATACGAAACGTCCATCAACCACTTCACAGTAGGTACAACCAAGAGCGTTGTGCTCCAACTCAATACCCAACTCCAATAGAATCCACCTCATCACCTCCACTGCCTCCTGAACTCCATCCCTCGCCACCAAGTAATGGAAATCCTGCAAAGCCTGTTTCATCGACGACTCCTTGGTCAAGAAGGCCAAACATTCCCGAGTCTCCTGGGAATGAGGAAGACAACGTTGGCGGGGTGGTCGATCTTCTTTGTACGACGAATGGGACAACCTCTGGCGATGTGAACGACGCCGTTCCTTGCGCCGATTGAAGGAAACCGGGGGTGAAGTAGACGGAGTCGATGGAGGAGGAGGAGACGGACTCAAGCGAGGGGAGGGAGGAATGTTGGGAAGAAGGATGGGGAGATTCATACGCTCCCGTAAGGACAACCCCTCCATCTGAGAGGTCACAGGGCTCAGGGAGCGCTGAGTCCTTGACGAGCTGGCAACCAGCGTAGGATCCGATCTGTTCCATCAAACCAGCGATAGGAACCCAATGAGATTCCACATAATGAGTCAATAACGTCTGGGACATTACTGACAACGAGTGGGCCTCGTCCAACTTCTCTTCCAAACCATCAACCTTCTTACGAAGGACGTGCAACACCAAACCCATACCATCCACCTGTTGTTCCAACTCGAAAATACGAGCGGCCTGAGCATCTTGAATATTGATGGTGTTCGCATGAAGTTGCCCAGCAACTATTTCGTTCATACGAAGGCAGAGGATCTCTGCAGCAGTTTGGTCGACAGTGGAGGGAGGATGTTGGAACACGCTCTCCCCAGAGCGGTAAGATAAATCAATCTAACATGAGGTCAGCTTCAGATAAAACCCTGAACGCTTCACCACACGTACCAATGGATCACTTCCATCAAAGAAGTCAATGCTATCATGACCCCATACCTCGTCCTGAGATCCCATGGTGATGGGAAGGGAGAGGTTGATGTTGACAGAGGGAGCGGACATAGTGACGATTGGGGAAGAACTTTAAGAGAGGAGGAACAGACGATTGATGGGGAGGGGAAGAAAAGCGAACTGAGGAAAGAAACCTGCCAGCAGCCAATCATTAAATAGATGGTAAGACCCTAACCCTGAAACACCGGATCTTAGATTCCATCAGACCCTTCCACCAAATATATCCTAATTAGTCCATTATTGGAGGGGAGTTTTAGATCCGGGGATTTCTCTCTGAAACACCATCAAACTTCTCAGAAGCACAACCCATCAAACGTACAGCCCTCCCATCACATCAAATAGAAGGATGTTCCGTTTATCAATTGGAAATAGAAAGTTCTAGAAGGAATCACCTATAGTCATACTGACTCGTTATGACTCATCACTAGACGCTTCCAAGGGAGAGTAGACTTAGCCACAGAAAATAGTAGATCATGTGACCAGGATCTGGGAGTATATAGGGACGAGCCCCTCCGGCTCTCTTTTCCCCTTATCCTCAATCTTCTCTGTAACCCACTACTCCAACCAAGTAAGTTGGATACTCCAATAAACCGCTTTATCCTTTTACTTACATACGTTGCAGGAAATCTTCCTGCAATTGTATGCTACCTCCCACTCTTCCTAACCCCAACCTCATCTCTCCCTTCCCTCTCCCTCCTATCGAAGACATAAGGCCTTATTTGTGGAGTCAACGCTTGCTGACAAGCCTCAGTGTTAACCAGACCAGAGGCCAGCTCGTGCACTGTCCCTACTATAAACCCTTTTCTTCACTAGATAGTGGAGCTCCTTCCCCACCCTTCCTCGCCACTGCCGATCACTATTTTGAGTGGAGATCAATTTACACTAATACTCCACTTGCAGTTATCACTTTCATCGTTCATCCCGCCTACTCGCAGAACTTACCCCAGGTAGATATCTACCCTCACCCAGTATTCTCCTGTGAGTCTTGCATCGTCAGTTGGTGGGACTTTCCAACCGCACTCCCTGGATCGGTCATCGCCTGGTTACAAGTTCAGGCAGACCTACATCCGCAAGAAGAGAGCTTCTGGTTATTCTCCCACGCTCTCGCCGACTTTGTTGACAAATTTTGGAAGCCGGTCTTCCCCTACGATCACAAGTCTCCCAACCTCCGACCTTCCCACGCTCCACCTCTTCCCCTCACCCCAAACCACCCTTCGCTTACTACACCTCTGGTGCCCATCGAATAGTAAGCAGGCACTCAACCCTGACAGGGAACGTGCAACTCTATCTCCCAACGACTGGCATCTATGTGATACACCACTCTCCCTCGCCAACCCTCGAGACTCCTCACCAGCACATGGCTCATGATCCCTCGAAGCCACTCCTCATCATCAGGCAAAGACAACGAGAGGCTCCTCTCCACTGCAACTGTCTCGATCCTCAGAAGAACGTTCATCAGCAGAACTCAACCCACCACCTCTTCCGAAGGCCTCAAGCTCACCCTGACAGAATTGAGAAAGTGGCCCGATAGCGATCTGTCCTCCAAGCACTGGGGGCAAGGGGTGATGTACTGACACAGTACATTGCAAGTACATTGTAAGCTCTGGGGCTAAAGAACTAATCATGTACCAAACTGGCACATGTTTAGCATATTCAAAATATACCAGACAGATACAATCACCATGTCCCAGCTTGAGATATTGTCAGGATATTCAAGATATGCCAGGTCATGTGACCACAATGTTCCAGATCAGTAATAGTCAAGGATATTTTGAATACTCTAACACAAAGTGACCAAAGTATGCTTGAGTGGTTTGTTTTGAATGTTCTTTACAATATCCCAGGTCATGTGACCACAATATACCAAATTGGGATATTTTAAGTTCATTCTGCATGTGCCAACCCAGTTCGACCAGCATTTTCCTGATTGCTTTGTTCAAAATATACTTGCAATGTTTTCACAATATACCAAGCTTGGGAAATTGAAAACACATGATGAGTATATTGTGATGTACTCAGCAAATACTGAATTTTGACCCTATACTTACAATGTACTAACCATGTGTTTTCAATTTCCCAAGCTTGGTATATTGTGAAAACATTGCAAGTATATTTTGAACAAAGCAATCAGGAAAATGCTGGTCGAACTGGGTTGGCACATGCAGAATGAACTTAAAATATCCCAATTTGGTATATTGTGGTCACATGACCTGGGATATTGTAAAGAACATTCAAAACAAACCACTCAAGCATACTTTGGTCACTTTGTGTTAGAGTATTCAAAATATCCTTGACTATTACTGATCTGGAACATTGTGGTCACATGACCTGGCATATCTTGAATATCCTGACAATATCTCAAGCTGGGACATGGTGATTGTATCTGTCTGGTATATTTTGAATATGCTAAACATGTACCAGTTTGGTACATGATTAGTTCTTTAGCCCCAGAGCTTGCAATGTACTTGCAATGTACTGTGTCAGTACATCACCCCTTGCCCCCAGTGAAGGCCAACAACTCCAACGAGTGTTCAATCTCCAACTGATCCTCGAGCTCGACGGATGTTTCGACGCAACTCTCAATTGGGAGCAAGGTCCCGGAAGCGATTAATCTCCTCGCTCTCGACGGCAGGAGAATCATTGGCCTTTCTTCCACCGTCGCAACAGGACATTTGACCTTGAGAAGGGTAAGGCTTAGATCTTTGAGCCTTGCGATACCCTGCGCCTTTGGCGAAACAACGACGAACCTCTTCTTTGCGAAGCTTGTGTTCCTCTTCTTCGACGGACTTCAAGAGATCACGATTCTCGTTGTAGACAAGAAGATCTTTGTTCGCCTCCCAACCTCCAACGTTATTCCATAGAGGTTGCTCGGCCAACACACTGGAATAAGGAGATTCTCCGTCCCTGATCTCTTCCTCCTGAGGATGTTCCCTTTCGATACGAGACGACAATCTGAAGAAGACAACATCTCGTGGATGTTGTTCTGTCGCTTCAACTGGAGGAGTGTGATATGCGCTCAACACGGCGTACTCCAATTCCGAACCTTCATCATCCCCATGATCACTCCCAATCTGATTGTTACAGACAAGGCGGTACCCCTGAAGATCGATCAGGTCGACATCAATTTAATTCAATTGATCACATACTGGATCTCCACAATGACACAAGTGATCCTTCATGTTGATGACCTCGCTCTCCACCTTAACAAGATCATCCCTGATGGAGATCACTTCATCCTTGTATCGACGAATCCTGTCGATATCATCCCTGTGGCGATCCAATCAATCCTGATGTTTAGACAACTCCTGATCATACTTCATATCGCATTGTTTGTTGTTGTTGGCCATGAGCCCCAAAGCTGTCTTCATCTGTTCTACCTCAGTGACCAAGAGATTGTGGTCTATCTTTGCCATGCGTAGTTTACGCTCCAAGCGATCACTCTAGGAACAACTTCAATTCTTCCTTCTATAATCAAAAGGAGGAAAAGAAGAAGAACCTTTTCTTGTTCCTTCTCGATTAAAGACCATAGGCAATCCCCAATAACCGCACTCTGCCTCATGGCCCTGGTGGAACTGTCCCAAACCTTGTCTTCCTCGGAATGATCCAAGACACCACAACGAATCATCCTCTACAGGATATTCTCATCTGGACCACTCCGAAGATTTCCTCGACAGACCTCGTCCATATAACGCACAGTACTCATAGCCTGGACCCAGAGACGATCATCGAGATAGCCGCCATCATATGTGGCCATCCGATAGATCAATGGCAACTCAGGATGAACTCTCGTTACAAGATCAATCATCTGGATCAGAGTTTAGTCTTTCAATTAAACAGAAGGACAAACTCTGACACCTCTTGGTTGGATTTGTATCCCTGATCCCCATGGTTGTCCTGCTTGTGCGTATGAGGATCCATACGGTGGACAGTACCTCCCATAGGAGCGTTCCAAACACAGGCAGAACTAGGAGCAGTAAAAGCCATTGAAGATAAGAAGTGTCGAGTGGAATGGGTGGATTTGATTGAGACGTGATGGAAGAGTTGGAAAGGATCCAATGAGGTATGTCCAGCATCCCTGCCAGACTTATATAACCCTAGGATCCATCCTTCGGCCCGACATACCTATCTCCATCATTTCCTCCATCATTCTCCCACACCACTCAAGGCTATGCATCACCCATCGTGCGAGACTAGTGACTGCCCATTTGGTCAACACTATAGTAGGATTCCACCTTCGTTGCATTATCTTGTTTTATCATTCGTCATTTTCTCCTCATTCTTGTCTCATGATTGTGATTTATCACGCTTTTCATGACCTCATGATTCTAGACTCTTATCTCAGACCTTCCTTATCCCCAGATGCCCCACTTTTGTTCCGGTTTCACCTTCAAGGGTGCATCTTTCTTATTCATTCTTTGACCGCTCATTAGAGTCTACAGACCCACTATACTCGACGTAGTCATAGTGTTCCCACACAACCTTTGTAGGATTACTACTATTCTCTCCCCTTCCTCAAGGTTCTACTCCTAGTGTTACAGTAACAGTCACGGCCTCTCTCCCAGTATATAAGAACAGTAGATAGTCGCTGTAACTCTTTAGCTTTTGAATCTCAGGAAATCCTCTCCCCTTCTCAGCCCCTAGTGCTGTTACAGACAAGCGAGATTATTTTCTGCCGAGAACTCTATTCTCTTTGCTCTCCTTCTCTCTCTCTCCCCTTTTTGTCGAACGGACGACTCAAGTCCTTCTCTTCAAGAGGAATCCAGGTTCGAGGCAAGCATCACCCTGAGTGTGCTTGCTATTGTCCTTTGTGTTATAGGATACCTACTGGTCTGTCCCAGGCTTGAGTTGGATCGCCTGAAGAGACTTCTAGCCAGAGAAGTCGGAGTACCAGGAGCTTAGGGCTAGAGAGGCCCTGACAGGTATGGGTTTGGTTATTCATGAGTTGAGAAAGAAGCAGGATGCCATGGCCACCTCCTTGGAGGAAGCACATCACCAGTCAGTAATGTGTCAAGCTATCTTGACACATTACATTGATTCTCACTGGGTTCCTATTGGTCATCTTTTGGAACAGATTGGTGGTCAGTCCTGCTGTGGTTGTCAGGGCCACTCTGTGCCAAGACCACTCCAGGAAACGTCTTGTCACTACAAGTCACTAACTGATTCTTGAGTAGCTTGCCCTTGCTGAACAGAGGCAAACAATGAGCCACCAGAGGTGGATAGAGGTCTTCAAACCTATAGGGGAAGAGGTATTGCTGAGGAGTGCACAAATGCTGGATGGGTGTATCGAGGAGGCAGGATTTGCAATAGCAGAGGGTGGAGGTGTATGAGTGGAAGAGAACAGGACGGGTGTCCTGTATCTTGCAGTAAGTCTCTGAGCTTGTCCAAAGAGAGTCTTCAGGCAGAGGAATTCTTGTAATAACAAAACTAAAGAATACAAGTGCTATCTGAAGTTCCTTATATACTACCAGAGTGGCCTGTGACATGTGACTGTGACATGAGATCATCGTCAGAGTAAGTGTGGGTCATGGGAAAGTCATGATAAGGGAGGAACTGAGAAGTGTGAGAATAACTAATAAGAAAAAGGAAAATAAGTGACACCATTGTCATCAGGGGAACTGATGGGAGAGCGTGAGAATAGCCAATGAGAAAATAGACCAAGTGGTACCACTTGTGTAACCAAGAGGTTTGATGGCAACCATGGTGACGTGTCCTGGTTTGGGAGAGGTGGATAAAAGGGGACACCCTAGGGTGCTGACTCATCATCTGCTCATCTTCCAAAACCAACAAACCTAGCTTCCTCTATCATCTCCTCATCTCCTCATCATCATGCCTCACATCGCCCAAGATACGTATTGTATTCACGAGGTCTCTGTGTCTTGCACTGACCAGGGTAGATACCCTCACTCTCATGCCAATGTCATTGACTGTTACCCCAAGAACTCCACCATTGTTGACCAGTTGGATGGTCCAGGAGAGGGCAACCCTATGAATGACCTATATAACAAGGACTTCCTATGGGGGATGTCCATTCAGACTGCTTGCCTTCAAAATGATCAATAGATTTCCCAGCCCAAAAGGGACAGGGTGTTGGATCAGCGTTCTTAGGACCAAGTTTGCAAGTGTGGGCTTTCTGGGACCAGGGATGTTCTGATCGAGGTAGATGGTTTCCAGCGCCTTCTTGGTGAAATGGCGCTGACACTATCAATAGGTTCTGGATGACGAATTGGAGTATACCTCCTCCTATCCTGCCATGTCCGAGGAGCAACCCATATTGGGTTTAGACGTGGCTTGTTGTTCGGGGTGTACTGGAGAGACTTCCAGTGCTCCATCACCTGCTCCCTTGCCTGTGATGGCCGAGATCCACCCAGTTCATACTGGACAGAGGGCTTTCCGTCGTGGTTGTTGTGGTGACCCATTGACTGTGTTAGGTGGTTTGTCCTACCAGCAGTGATCTCCGTTGTCGGAGGGTGGTCGACCAGGAACGTCTAGAGGACTGTCCTGTGGTGACTCCTCCAAGGGTGGAGAGTCCGGGTTGCCTGGGGGAAATGCCTAAGCTTGGTCTGCCTAGTAGATACAAGGTGGAGAGGGTCTTGCTAGGATTCGACATCCTTAGGTGGTCTTCCTATGCTGAGTTCTGTGAGGCTGTGCGCTTGGAGGCAGAGATGGAGTGGATGGTAGATACTCTTGTAGACACCCATCTTGTACTCCCCAATCTCCCTGAATAGTCCAATGTCGTTGTTGGTGTTCAATGTGAAGTGTGAATCATAAAAAGGATAAGGAGTGTGGTGTTTTATAAAGGTAAAAGAGTCCAAAAGTTGTAGAGACATAAAGAGAAAGGAGTCCAAAAATCGTGCGCGATGACAGTGGTCTCTTCCCCAAGACCAAACCTCTCTACTGTGACCTCAGCAATGCAGACCCTGTCATTGCAGGAGAGGATGGACCTTCCACACCTGCTTCCCTCCCCTTGCTCAAATCTATCTCCTCCTTGTCTATCGACTCCATATACTACTCCCCCTCCTTCCTACAAGTGTCATCAACAGACCCAATGCTCTCGTCATCACAAGAATTTGCCTTTGTACAAGGAGAATCATCCACCTTGTCAACGTTGCCTTCCACAATCCCAGGAGACTCAGGACTGCTTGGCAACTTTGACCAAGAGGGCTTCTTTGGAGGAAGCCTTGAAGGATTTCCACTACCTAGTGATGAGGGATGGGATTCCAGAGGCAGTGGAGGCGATGCGTTGAATTCTGTTGGAACAGGGTATTGAGTTGGAACATAATGTGTTGGGGTGTTCCTACTGCAAGGTTGTGGATGGTCAGTTCGTGTACTGCCCTTGTAGTGTATATCATCCTCGTCATACTTTGCATGACCTTCTTGTAGAGGACCACTCAAAGTGTGGTTGCAAGTATTGATATCCTTGTATTCCTGTGCCTCAATAGACTTGTTGTTCTTCTTGTCCTTTATGTCACAAATCTCTTTTGTAATACATTTAATTTGATCAATTAAATCTTGAGTTCATGACACTTGTAGCCTGAACCAAGTGGAAGAAAATGATGATTTTGGGGAGGGCGATGTTGCACACCAAGTTGGCTTGGGTGATTATTGGTAGATAGTTGAAGTGTATTCCGCCTACCACGCATTATAAAAGTCGAGATAAGATTAGATAGCAGACAAGGAAGATAAGATAAGGAAAAGTGCAGAAGAGATAAGATTAGATTAGATAAGATCAACTCTTATCTGATAGAGGCAGAGGTTAGGAGGATATATTCTCCCAAGCTCACAGACAGAAGGACACACAAGGACCCACTTACATACACAAGGGCCAGACCTAGAAGGACCCTCAAACAGTCACACAAACACCAAAAATCAAATGCAGAACACAGGAGAGCAGGAGGACCAGACCTATCCCCATGGAAACAGGAGGAACATTCCAGAACACCATAGAAGCCTTGGAATCCTGAAGAATCACAAGGAACCACACAGAACATCATGGAATCCCAAAGAACCTCATGGAAACCATGGCAACTGACAGAATCTGACAGAATCCCACAGAACACCATAGAACATGACAGAACATTCTGGAACATCAAGGAACCTGAAGGAATGAGGAATTATATAAGCAGATGGAAGATTCTGGAAGCAGATGGAAGTAGATAGAATTAGATAGAACTTAGGAAATTCCAGTGAGAAGCTTGGAATGTTCCATGGCCTTCTTGATTGGATTTCTTTAAATTAGCCTCAACCCCTTTTCTAAGGGTAACTTATCTCCCCCCTACCTTTGTGGCAATCTGCTCAGCAGAACCATAATTCCCCCTATTTTCCCCATCAGCACCCACCACCTATCACCCAAACAAACACTTACACTCATTACCTTTGACCTGTGTGACAGAAGTGACATTCACTTGTCATCTTATACAAACGGTTCTCCCAACATTGCATGATTGATTGTGTGAAGACCATATCTCAGGCCACCTGATTGGTTCTGTATTTGCTGGCATCCGGATCTCCATTTACGACTGAAGCACAAGTCTTCAGGGTGGGGAGTGTCAGACAAAACAGACAGGTGATTGCTATACAAGTAGACGTCCTCAGCAACCTTCTCAACACGTTATCCAAACCTTCTGCTATCTGTTACCATCGATTCAAGTCACTCAACAACCACACAGCCACCAAAGCGTAGTAAGCTTTGTTCCCCACCACATTCCTTCACAGCAGCTTCCCCAGACAAATTCCCATCCCTACAATGAACACAGAGCCCTCCAGACCCAAACACAGCCTTCCCAGAACACAGATTTCAGACAACACAGCCCCCTTGATTGCGCACAGCCCACAGAAGCCAGCAACAGTCACCTCAGCAACAGAACACTGATATATTGATCCCTTCTCTTTCACAGCCTCAACCAGATACAGCCTCAACCCAATCACCACAGCAACCATCCCCTTAGCAACCCATCTTCCCCTTCCATTCCCAATCATCAAGCAGATCAGGAACCCATTTTCCATCAATCCCCTCCACCCCTCAGGTGTAGAACAACAAGGTTCAGACAAGGAGAGAGTGTGAAGGAAGATTGTAACTGAAGCCTTTCAAACACTACTGAAGACATCACACCCCTTCAGTGAACTCAACAGGACCACAAGACCGGACAAAGTCAATCCCACTTACCCTGTGGAGTTGTTAGTCAAGTTCACCCAAAACTTACAACCAGCCTTACTTGTCTAATCAACAAGTGAACCAAACAGATCGACTGTCACTGGGGGCAAGGGGTGGTGTCCTGGGCTGGTACATCACAAATACATCACAAGGGCATGGACAAAGTACCAGGCAAAAACCCACCTGGCACATCTCAAGTCCATTCAGAATTTCCCCAACCAGTTTCCCTGCAGTGTTCCTGGGTCAGGAAATGGCTGGTACATTCACAGTGTTCCAGATCATGTGACCAGGGGGTACCAAGAATTGTCCTGAGTGGCTCATTCAGAATGTTCCCTGTCCCTGGGTCAGGAAATGGTCAGTACATTTGCAGTGTTCCAGGTCATGTGACCAGGATGTTCCCATCAGGAACACTGTGGGAAAATCCACAATTTTGCCAAAGAAAGTACCCAGAATTTGTCTGAGTGGCTCATTCAAAATTTCCTTTGCGATGTTCCCAGCAGTGCAATCACAGTGTTCCCAGTCAGTAAAACCCAAAACGAACCAGAATGATGACCCCAAAATGTTCCCAAGTGGCACATTCAGAATGTCCTTGAAATTCCACTCATGGTGAACCACTTTCGGTAAATTTTGGGTAAACTCTGGGAACACTGCAAGGACATGTCAAGGAAACTGGAAAACTGGGGACATTTTGAATGTACCCAGCATTTCCCCAAAGTTTACCCAAAATTTACCAAAAGCGGTTCACCATGAGTGGAATTTCAAGGACATTCTGAATGTGCCACTTGGGAACATTTTGGGGTCATCGTTCTGGTTCGTTTTGGGTTTTACTGACTGGGAACACTGTGATCACACTGATGGGAACATCACAAAGGAAATTCTGAATGAGCCACTCGGGTAAATTCTGGGTACTTTCTTTGGCAAAATTCAAGGTGTTCCCATGGTGTTCCTGATGGGAACATCCTGGTCACATGACCTGGAACACTGCAAATGTACTGGCCATTTCCTGACCTAGGGACTGGGAACATTTTGAATGAACCACTCAGGAAAATTCTGGGTACTTTCTTTGGGAAAATTTTGAATGTTCCCATGATGTTCCTGACGGGGACACCCTGGTCACATGACCTGGAACACTGTGAATGTACTGACCATTTCCTGACCCAGGAACACTGCTGGGAAACTGGTTGGGAACATTCTGAATGGACTTGAGATGTACCAGGTGGGTTTTTGCCTGGTACTTTGTCCATGCCCTTGTGATGGATTTGTGATGTACCAGCTCAGGACACCACCCCTTGCCCCCAGTGAGTTGCACTGTCCCAACGCTTATCACTGTCATTGTGATCAAGGACCCCTCAACAGATCATACGCCACAAGACATGGTCATTGGCCGTACTCCAAATACCCTCAACACTACGACGAACCTCATCGCAGTATTGAGCGGTACTCATCGCCAAGACCCACAATTGATCGTCTAAATGGCCACCGTCGAATGTTCCCCAGCGATAAAGGAACGGGTTATCCTCAGAGCGTTTCATCGCAATATCGATCATCTAAATTGGGTTTAGACTTTCTACCAAATAGAAGGATAAACTCCGACACCTCTTGGTTAGATTTATATCCCCCTAATCTGAGGGTGTCCACAAGATGTGAATGCGGGTCCATACAAGAAACAGTACCTCCACGAGGAGCATTCCAAATACGGGCAGAAGTAGGTGCAGTATAAGCCATAAGAAGCAGAGATTGTCGAAAGAGATAGATTCGATGTGGTAAGATGTGATGGGAATAGGTTGGAAGGGATCCAATAAGGTTTGTCCGGCATCCCTGCCAGACTTATATATGTTAGAATCCCATCCTTTTGCCCGACATACCTATCTCCCATCATTCCTTCCCATCAACATCAATACCGCTCGAGGCTATGCATCATCTCTTGCCCGAGGCTAGTGACCGCCCACCTGGTCAGCACTATAGTAGGATTCCATCTTCATTGCATCATCTTGTCTTATCATTTGTCATTCCCTCCTCATTCTTGTCTTATGATTATGATTTATCACACCATTCATGACCTCATGACACAGGATTCTTAGCTCAGACTTTTCTTATCTTCCAGATGCCCCACTTCTGTTCTGGTTTCACCTTCATAGGGCACATCTTCTTATTCATTTTTAGACCGCTCATTTTGTCAGCAGACCCACTAGAACTTTTCAGGTTATTAGTGTTCCCACACAACCTTTGTAGGTTTCCAATTATTCTCTCCCCTTCTTCAAGGTTCTAGTTGAAGTAGTTACAATCGCTGTCACACCTCTCTCAAGTATTTAACTCCCTCGATAGTTGCTGTATTCTCTTTAGCTTTTGAATCTCAGGAAATCCTCTCCCCTTCTCAGCCCCTAGTGCTGTTACGGACAAGCGAGATTATTTTCTGCCGAGAACTCTATTCTCTTCGCTCTCCTTCTCTCTCTCTCCCTTGTCGAACGGACGAGTCCAGTCCTTCTCTTCAAGAGGAACTCAGGTTTGAGGCAAGCATCACCCTGAGCGTGCTCGCTATTGTCCTTTGTGTTATAGGATACCTACTGGTCTGTCCCAGGCTCAAGTTGGATCGCCTGAAGAGACTTCAAGTATAGCGAAGTTGGAGTACCAGGAGCTTAGGGTGAGAGAGGCCCTGACATCTTCCCCTTTCCAGTCCCAGCAATGACCATTCCATTGTTCCCCTCAAGGACCTTGAGCACTGCCTGCATTTGCCAGTCATGAGGGTAGTAGCCGAGGCGCTTCTTCGTTTCCTCCCTCAGCTCCTCCTCCTTCACTCTCTTCTTGAGCTGGGGCCACTTCTTCCTTAGGGGTACCTGGGCCCCCAGTTGGTCTCTGGAGTTTGGGCGGGCTGTCCCAGGTTGGTTGTTGGGGTGTGGGGTACATGTGGACATAGCAGGGCTGGTGGGGGGGATGGGATACGATGAGACATGTTGGGTGTGCTGGAGCGTGACATCGGACTACATTTATTTTGTGATCCAATCACACAGGGTGCAAAAGTCCATATTCTTGATGAGAAAATTGTATGAAAACCCTTCAGAAAAGAACAAATACTATACACATTTCCTAGGCAATAGTGTTTCTATTAAAAGTTGAACTATCATCTCCCTT
>Ga0307513_10001770_pt1 | contig 30742 bp, 33 predicted proteins | sample 15_EM_MG_FD_202174 | JGI IMG/M metagenome (GOLD analysis project Ga0307513, IMG submission 202174) | Populus trichocarpa ectomycorrhiza microbial communities from riparian zone in the Pacific Northwest, United States - 15_EM | ecosystem: Host-associated > Plants > Roots > Unclassified | place... | reverse complement strand
TGCATCGACTTGAGGGTGCTGTCGAATAGCGGAGATGATATTAGCAACGTATAGCGAGAGCTGACTACTAATAGCAACTCTGTGAGCATCGCCTTGCAGCTGCTCGATGTAGTCGCGAGTGAAGACGGGCGTTTTGCGCTGTGGTTGACCATGGGTGTTTCCAATAGCATCGGGTTGGTAGAAGAAGTTGAGTGTGTACCCAAAACGATCCAGCTTTGAAATGGAGTGAATTAGCTCGACGAAACGTTCGAGGGTTTACAGCCCACCAATGGTTTGATCATCTGCGGCCGTGCTCGGCCATCTCCAAGGGAAGTGATTGAGACTATTAGAAAGTTCTCTGGCAAATTCCAGATCTCGCCGCCATGGGGGTCATCCTGGTCTTCCTCTGTGACGACGGTGCGTCTTCGAATGATCTCCCAGAGAGCCTGCTGGGCCTCAGCACTCGCGTAATCCAAACCTGAGACGACGAGACCGTGTGGGAGGTAGGGTCGACGGAGGTCGGCGTGGCTGGTTGCATTTGTTTGCGCGAAAGAGAGTGAGTCATGGTGATCCAACACATCCAATACGGGAAAGTCTCGACCCGATCCGCGGACGCCGCGTGTGGAGAGACCCTCTTCAGTTACAGCCATGGAAGGAGGGCGCGCTTCTGGTTCAAACACGTGGGGCGCCCGATCAATTATGTGAGGCCCTGTACGAGTATATGAAGGGGTGCGTGGTCGACCACCTCGTCCCTGTGAGCTGTGTTGGCGGCGATTAGGAAGCTTTCGGGTTGGCTTGGGAGCAGTAGAAGAGGCAGGGAGAGAGAGAAAGAGACCATTGACGATATCAGCGGGAGTAGACAGTGATCTCAGTTTCTGAACGACAGTCGTGTAGCCGAAAACGCTGGTCAAGAGCTGGAAGCAGGCGAGCAGTTCAGTGAGCGGGAGAACGACGGGGAGGGAGGATGACTCACGGACTTTGTGAGTTTCTGTACGGGGTGAATGTCCTCCGCTCTTGTTCGGAGCACAAGGTGTTTCTGGCTGACAATGGCGAACAGGAGGGCGGTAAAGAGCGCGTCATCGAACGGGTAGACGGCGTCGGCGACATGCTCGTTGAGCAACTTGAGGTAGTCTGCGCCACCGGGCTCTGGGATCCGGGGGTGTCGGGCAGAGTCCATTGTGAGCGAGGGCTGAGGGCTGAAACTAATTACTAATTACGATAATAGACTTTATTTGTTGTTGGACTGTTGAACTTGGCTCCTCCTGCTCTCCTCTCCCAGACTCACCATTTGCTGGCAGTGTACAGCGCTCAATCCCGTCTCGGATGAGCATTCCAGCCACTCACCTGCCCAATATCCCAGACCCAAACAACATGGCGAGATCGACAGACGAGGTAGGACGCTCAACACGAGTCTGGCCGCTATCATCCAGCTCAGAGCACTGCAGTATTCCCAAGTCTTCAATCTCAGGCAGCTCGAGGCCGCTCTCACCGCCAAGCAGCTCTCTCCTGTCCCTGCCGCAAGCACCCCCAAGGCGCTAGCGTCCAACAAGTGAGCCGGCTTAATTTATGCCCTTGCCATCTGCTGATGAGCTCATGGTGCATTAGTACCCAGAATACCATACAGCCTACACTCGCGTCCCCTCATACACCCACTCTTCGAAATCATCATGCAGAGGGCCAAGACCTCCATATACCCCCAGAATCAGCACACCGTATGTCTGCGGACTACCTGTGGCACAGGACTTAGTACTCACCCATTCAGCAGCCTCCGAGCGAACCCCCACACAACCCGACAGCGCCGATGAGGACGACGGAGACGCCGACGAGGTCGAGTTTGTCCTCGAGGTGACCCCTATCCAGTCAGAGATAGACTCCGAGTCCGTTGCAGGCGTCTCTACTATGTCCGATATCTTCTCAGTCTCCTCTCAAAACCACCGCGGATCGGGCGTCGCGTGTAGGTATTACAACCGTAGTCGGTGCTTCAAGGGGACGTCCTGTCCCTATAGTCACGCTCCGGATCAGTATAGCCTACGCAGCCACCCCGAGTACGTGCTCAGTCTTTCCTCTCCGCCAACGGGCGCTCTGACCTTCTCCTCTTCAGAGGTACTAATGTATGTTTGTATTTCATCCACAATGACAAATGCCGATACACGGAACATCAATGCAACTATTCACATCGACGAAGCGACCTCCATTGGGACGACGAAGTGCTCAAAGTCCATCTGGCAGAGGCAATCGCTAACAAAAGGAAGGAAAACGCGAAAATCGGAAAGGGACGTGCCCCACCCAACCGCAATCGTGGTGGAGACAAGCTTGCTCGGCCTGCCACTATGTCAGTACAGTCCTCACATTCAATTCGCGCGGCGCCGAGAAAGGCCAATCGATACCCAGTTGCCGTCACCCAACTCCCGCTACCGTTGCAGAGCCTTCCACCACTCCCACAGCTGCCATTGCGCATACCAGAGGTCCAGAAACGATGGGAGCATGAAATGGCCGTCCGTCTAGCCAACGCTGGTTCAGTCAACGAGGAAATCTCCACGTTGCTTTCATACGGAACCCCCAAGCCTTGGGTAGGTTTTAAACTCCGGCCTTGGCATCCCTGCTAACTCTATAACAATAGGACGACGGTGCTTGGCTTCGTCTCGATCAGATATGCGGGTATCCCGTCCCCTTCACAATCCCCTTTGTTCACATCCAACAGTACCCAGAGAGCCAACGCTATTTGCATCGAGGATTCGGGGACATCTACCCATTCTGAGCAGCCTTGTAGCTAAATTATTTTCGGGCAATCGTCGTGCAGTGCCATTTGTCGTGTATTTGTCGAACATTCGAATGCATCCCCCTCCACTACCTAGTCATCGCCACCTCATTTATCATGCGTGAACGACCTGGACGAATCGTCTATGGAACTGCTTGGTTACTTATAGCTTAGACCGTCCGTCACCTTGCTCTGATGAAATGATAGGAAAAAGGCGGAGACGACGCGCCTAGTTATCCAGGCCGTTTTGGCAGGGTTTCGTGCAATCGGTGGGCATAAATAACCTCTGAACATCTGATCGTATTGATTTGCGCTGCGTCGCTCAGACACTGCTTGCCAACCGAAACACTATCAAGAAGACTTGGTCGGCGAAGCCCTGCAAACACTCTACGACAAACATGGCTTCAAACGGGAGGATTTGTTCATACAGACAAAGTATACTTTATAGCGCCGCAGGTGTGGCCGGACTGAGTGTCATCAGGTTCACACCGATTGGAGGACAGGACCGTTCAAAGCCTCTCCCTTACGATCCCACGTCATCAATTACAGAACAGGTCCAAGCATCCATTCAAGTGTCCCTGAAGAATTTGCGTACGACTTACATCGACTGCTATCTACTACACTCGCCCCTCAATACGATGTGGCGCACACTCGAGGCCTGGGAGGCGCTCAAAAGGCTGCAAGACGATGGGGTCGTCCGTCTCATCGGAGTGAGTAATACCTATGACGTCGAAACCCTCAAGGCCCTGGACACACAGGGAGGCCGAAAACCCAATGTTGTCCAAAATCGTTGGTATGAGGGCAATGGGTTCGATAAGGCAGTTGTGTACTATTGCAAGGAAAACTCGATACATTACGAGTGAGTGTACAGTGGCTCGCGAAATGGTCTTTGCCCTCCCTCCGTTCATTAATCGGCCTGTTGGTAGATCGTTCTGGACATTGAGCGGCTCCCCAACGCTATTGAATACTCCTTCTTTGGAGGAATTTGCCAAGAAGAAGGGCTTGACGAAGGCACAGGCAATGTACAGGCTTGTCCAGCATTGGGGGATAATCCCCTTGGCAGGATCGACAAATGAGCATCATATGAAAGATGGAGTGGAGGTTGAGAGTACGCCATTGATGGATGAAGAAGTCCCATCTGATATCTACGAGTATGTGTGGGGGTGTGAGAGAATGTTTTGATTCTAGCTCAGTGTTATGACGTGATTAAAATATTTAGGAATCAGTGACCCATGGATTCTTATTATGGGGACAGTCCATGGTCCAGTGGCCGCCTCCACATTTCATACAGGGGCTATCCGGCCGAATACTGTGTCTCTGTGGACATTTCCGAGTGTGATGAGGCCCACCACAGGCACTACATTTGAAGGAGGTGGGGAGTTCTCCAGGCTGGAACTTTCGGCTCAGCCGCATTACCTCTCCTCTCTGGAAAAAAGGCTCGAGCTGGCTTTCGATGGCGATAGCCAAGGAAACGTCGTGCATAGTCACACTGGGTGCAATTTTGACGTCACCGAGTTTGGCTATGGCATCGTGTGTCTGCGACCGTATCCGCAAGACTTTGAATTCATAGGCGACGAAACAGTGGTGCTTATAGGACGGTCAGAGTCGAATTAGACCAAGAGAGTTGTACACCAGGTTGCTCACACGTGCTTTTCTCATAACTTCATTGAGCAATGGCAAAAAGGCGCAAAGGAGTTGGAATTTGGAAAATTCCAGGTCGAGAGAGAGACTCGGGCCTTTCGTCTCGACGATTTGAATGCCCCATCCTCTGGAGTAGAGAGGGTTCAAATATTCTCGCACTTGGTCGACGGTAAGGTGGGGTGATGGGTATGATGGTCGAAGCACCTTTTCTGGAAGGGGAGGAATCTCGTGGTTCGCCATTGGTACCATGTTGGCCTTGAGACTTTTAGGAGGAGGTAGGGTCTCCGCTTCATGTCTCGTCCATGAAATCACAGTGTCAATTGAATCGACCGTTGCCTTTTTAGTGCTGTACGAGCTGCGTGTAAAATACGCCGGGAGAGGACCATTTCGTGTGCCAGATAAAATGTGCTGCGTAATTTGCTGCGATACTGCGAATACACGGCTTCTGGGCAGTAGCATAGTGGAGGTGCTGGTAAACAAGGTGTGGAAGTAGCCAAACCCACGTGGCTGAAGCCCGTTTATGTCATTTTTACTTCTTGATCCATCTTAGAGTCAAATAGTGATCGAGTCATATGATAATGCGAGCCATTCCATGCGAGAGGAGGCAGCAAATGCCAGTCCTTGACCATCACTGATATCAGGAAACAGCAACCGTGCATGAAGGCTACAGATGTGACTGTACTATATGAATACAGATAAATTTCGAACGAGACGGTCCGTTGCCCGTCGGAAATGCTCGTTGTCAATACCCTGTTCCTTTGAATCCATTGGAGTGAGGGGATTTCGGACAACATATTCCAGGAAAGGTCCGGTGTAGATGGATCTTAGGGCAAACCGCAATGAATCGGCCCCCGCGTCACTGAGCATCACGAACTTGAAACCCGTCAAGGTTTCGAAGAGGTGCAACTTATACGTCGATGTTCTGTAATTTACGAATCCTTCGTCCCTAGAGAGCTATAAGTAATAGTCACTTTACCAAGGTGCCTGGTACTGACTTCCCCGCGAGCTTCTTGACCATGTTCCGCAACGACAGCACCACGCCGTAGACGAGTTTGGCCTCCTCATCGAAAGATAGGCCAGTTGTTGGTACAGGAGAGGGTTTTATCGCAAGCAGTGGTGCCGGGGAAGCGCTAGATTCCCCGACGGCCACGATGATTCCGGATGAGGACGTCAACGTGTTCCTGGGACTTATGATCTCTGGTTGTGGGAGGCCAGTTGATGGTTGGGGAGTCACAGATCGGGCGACCCCAGGGAGAATATTGCCTTCCAGAGCGGGTTTTGGACGACGAGTACGATGCCAATCCTGATAATATACACAGACGCAATGCCTGCACATTCATATATATAAGTCAATCCAACATGTTCCAATAATTACACCACCTACCGATCGAAAATGTAAAGCGAGTAAATGGTCATCGTGGCCAGGTTATGCGCACGGCCGCCGACAAAGACGGAGTTTCGACCATGGCCACTCTTCGACCTCAGCTGCTTCATGAGGTTGCCATAGGTGTTGCCTTCTCACTCTCAACGCTTGCATTAGCTATGTGGTACTATAATTCGAAGCCCTCCCGGGCAGTTCCAAAAATCGATTCGCGTCCTATTCAACTGCGAAGCAATGAGATCGTCAACGGCGTGACAGGATTGATTGGTACTTCTGAGTAATACAACTTTCATTCGATGGCTTATTTGGAACAGGCAACACGCCTCTGGTCCGCATAAACTCACTCAGCGATGCTTTGGGAGTCGAAATTCTGGTTAGCATGCCAAAAGTCCACCATATCCCAACACGTTATCTAATGCAGTTTTCTTTCAGGGAAAGGCTGAGGTGAGTTTGATTGGTCACAAGGAAACTCAGCTGTTTTCAAACATCCGTAAAAGTTTCTCAACCCAGGGGGGAGTGTCAAAGATCGCGTTGCTCTTCAAAGTAGGGATCTCTTTATTGTGGGCCTCGGTATGAGACTCAACCCATCGTTAGTGATAAATGATGCCGAGGCGGAGGGGCTGTTGAAGCCTAACACGAATTCAATGATTTTTGAAGGAACCGTCGGCTCTACCGGAATATCTATCACTACTGTGGTGGGTGTTCTGCGCTTCATGGTCGAATTCGTGCGGTTTAACTGAATGTGGAATCAACACCCTAGGCTGCAGCGCGGTGGGTGTTCTGATTAGTGAATCCGTAGTCATGCAGGCTAATCGGGATTACGCCAAAGGGGTTATAATGCTAGTATGTCGTTTTCGCTGGGTTATGAAGATGCGCCAACACCTGTTGCAGCCATTATTATACCCGATAACGTAGCAGAAGATAAAGCAAAAGCCCTTCTGTGTCTAGGGGCGAAAGTCGAGAAAGTTCGACCAGCGAGCATTGTAGATAAAAAGCAGGTTCGTGGGCGAATGCTTTCATGGTATCATTCTTACTCCACAGAGATAGTTTGTGGTATGAGCCTTCCGCGTCGACCTCACATAGCCGTTCATGATGAACAGAATCTAGCAAAGCAAAGGGCGAAGGAATTTGGCCAAACGGTGTTAAACGACCCAGAGGACGACTTGCACGTCAGCTCACAAACAAACTCGACTGTCTTAATCAACCACAGAAAAGGTGCAACGAGTCTTGACCTTGAACTGGAGAACAAACCCCGTGGTTTCTTTGCAGATCAATTTGAGGTAAAATGTATCCACCAATGATTCGCGCGGACCTAAGAAAGTCGTTGCAGAATCAGAGCAACTTCGAGGCTCATTTTACTGGTACAGGTCAGTGAGCCCACCGACAAGATAACAGTAATTAGGATACTAAATCCTTATTGGACTCAAGGACCCGAGATTTGGAGACAAACCAATGGTTGTATAGACGCATTCGTGAGTGGAGCGGGAACAGGAGGGACGATAGCGGGCACTGCCGTTTATCTCAAAGGCGTCCAACCCGACCTTCAGGTCGTATTGGCTGATCCCGAAGGTTCTGGCCTGTACAATAAGGTGTGTTTTATGTAGCTGACGAACCTTCGGATCGTTGACACATCGTAGGTCAAAGAAGGGGTTATGTACGATCCAAGCGAGTCCGAAGGACGACGTCGACGGCACCAAGTCGACACAGTAATTGAAGGAATGCAAGTACTTCCCCCAAATAACTGTGAGTATGCCCTGACCCTCACATACCTAGAGGCATCAACCGACTCACAAAGAACTTCGAGTTGGCTCTACCCGTGATCGATGATGCGATACGGTTTGTTACTGCACCTCTCCTCAGTCTGTACTACTGAGTCAGCTATAGTGTCACTGATGTGGAGGCTGTCAGCATGTCCCGGTGGCTCGTCAAGCACGATGGTTTATTCCTTGGGTCGAGCAGTGCTTGCAACCTAGTAGCCGCTGTACGAGTTGCGAAAAGATTGGGACGGAACTCAAAGAAGACGATCGTGACCATCTTGTGGGTTACTGACAGCTGCACAAAAGCGAAATGCCGACCCTTTTGCAGGTGTGACTCTGGCGCTCGACACTACTCGAAGGTAGACGTACACTACCAGTGTCGCCATACGAACTCACAGTCCTGCAGTTCTGGAATGACGACTATTTACGCAACACTGCGGTGGCAATCGACCCAGCAATCGTAGAAACAATGCTACGTGAGTGAGGAGTGTACAATAGAGGGCACGTCGTGAGACAGAACCTGAAAGTAATCAACATGAGAGGCTACAGAGGCTCGGCGCGCGTGCAAGACAGGAGGAACGATACATGCACGACATGGCGAGAATAAAAAGAGAAGCATAGAGAAATATAATGAACATTGCGTGGCGAAGTTACGAAACTGGCGGGTCCAGTTGCATCGGCACACATCCATTTATAAGAGCCGATGTTGGATGCCTCCAGGAAACATCAGCAAGTAAACTACCATGCATTGGGTAGCACTTACTTCTCGCTGTATCCGTTCGTAATACCGTTCGTTAGGATTGGTGTGGGTATCAGTGGCACCATTGGCATTTCGACTGCTTCCGGTGGAGGGTTGAGTAAACCCATTACAGCAAGGAGGTCGTATACCCTTGCGGTCTTGTAGACGTCGCACTTGAGCAGATCTCTAGCCTGCTTGCGACTGAGTTCGCCCCCCCGTCGCTGATACTCCCGAATGATTGTCGCTTTAATTGCCAAATAGGCTCGAGGAAGAAGGCGGAGCTGCGAACATATGGATTGCTCGTCGGGGGTCAAGAGGTTCAACGAAGGGGCAGTGCCGAGCGTGAGGGGAGCTGCAAGAGGTCAGCACATCAATTGAACAGAGTGGCAAGTCACACACCTTTGCCCTTGCGGTCAAGTCCAGCCTGGGAAGCGCTACGCTTCGGAGCCTTGTCCGCATTTTGCGAGAACTCGATGTCCTGGACTCCTGAGTCAGTATTGGTTCGTCTTTGTACGGATGGAAACCGTACTCGTGCTTGCTTCGCTTTGTAGTAGATGTCTACCTCCGCAAAGCTAGTGATACCCTTCTTGCGTATCTCTTGGAGTTCTGTTATACGCTTTCGTAATGTCTGTTCAACTACCGAATGATTTAAACTCGACTTGGAGCATTAGCTAGTTGTGACGACTCACAAACAAGTCCATCGACGAAGTCCTCATTGTCTCGGGCAGTCTGGAGCTTTGCAAAGGGACGCAATTTCATATGGAAGTCCTTTTCCTCTTTCGGCTTATTCTTATTGAAACTTTGCCACTACAGTATTGTGAGATTCTCACCTGTGAACAGAGATCGGACACGAACCTTTCTCGCTTCGAGGAGACCACGGTCAAGCAGTAAAGACTTGGCATGCTCACGTTTGTCCAGTCGATCCCCGTACGCGTGGAGTAAGGCAAGTTTGGTATTGATGCTCTCACCGGTTTCGATCGCATCAGGTATCGGAGGGAGCTCATCTTTGCCTTCCTCATCTTCCTCCTTGACTTCAATGGGGGTATTACGAAGTGTGCCGTTAGGGTCCAGCTTTGGGAGGTTTTTCGCGGCCTCCTGGCGTTGCTTGACCGCCTCCAACCGTCTAGCCACATCTGTAGGGTCTTGTACTTGCTCGTCGCCACCATATGCTTGAACAATACCGAATTCGATATCCTTGATGAGTTCTTCGGCGTCATTCTCCGCTTCATGCTCGAATTCCAGACGGCCAGGCATATACCCGGCGATTTCGTGGGATGTTGGTCCAGAATTTTGTACGGGGGCGGGAAGAAGGGGTGGATCGACGGTAAGGGACTCAATACGTCGTCGCTTTTTAGAGCGCATATCTTCAGAGTTTGATTCGGGGATGTTCTCCGGCATATTCTGAAAGGATTGATCAGAAAGATGTGTATAGTATGTGGTTACGTCAGACGTACGGGCTCTGGCCATCGGCTGGAATTTATATAGTACTTAAGGTAGTGCCCCTCGACATCGGCCTTCGTCCTTGAGCCCATGTACTCCGACACGGCCAACCAATTACCCATCCCGTGCATGAGTAGGCCCTCGAGTAGCATCGTCTCCCTGGCACAAGTGGTCAGTTCACAAACCAAATTGACCAAATAACCCACATACTCATCGGCGGTCCAATCCTCGTCAAGTATAGGAACGTAATGTTTCTCAATAACGCGGTAAGGGTGGTTTCGCTTATGCTTGTTGAATTCCCGGCCAGTCCGAAAGCAATCCGCGCATATGTCGGTGCTCGACGCCTCACAGACAGGGTCGGCGCATCGTATTCTGACATAATTCGTAAGCTGAGTGAAGCAGCTATCGCATTCAATGAAGAAACCGGGTTCGTTGCTAATAGGTTGGAGCACTGTGCCGCAGACCATCAGTCGCTTCACGCCCGGGGAAGAAGGAACAGATGCGCACAGTCCGCCTCTTCTGAGGAGGTTGGTTTTACTTTACTTCGAATAGTCATGATTTTTTTGGCGGAGGTTCAATTGGCCAATGACTGGCTACCGCTGTAGGCGTGAAAGCTAACGCGTTATGGCTACTGAGAGCGTTTAGACACCCGACACAAAAGGCTTAGTTGGTGGGATAGAAGCAAGCGAGTTGTATGATCGTTACGGTTGATTTGGTTGCGGGCTGAGCGTCGGAGTCAAGGCACGCGTTTCGGAGCAGCGGCGTCCCCAAAAACCGCTTCTTGACGCAGGATTGACTCCTTCGTGACTGAGGATGAGTGTCTCGAGAAATTCCGAGGCGCCGAGCTCCTGAGTTCCTTCTGTCTCGGCAGCTCTTGGTTGAGGTGGGCAGCGAGGTGCCTTTGTCAACTCAAACGGTCATGGCAAATTGTTCAAAAATCCTCAGAGCCCATGAGCTTAAGAGATAACGCTAACAAACGACCCTATTCTATATGGATTTCTTGGGAGCACCCAAGTGTGTCTTCAGCGTCTCGAGCATCTTCTTCGCTTCCGCGTTCTCCTCCGCATTGCTGTTTCCAATCTTCTCTAAGAGGGCCATCGCCTGTCTAACTTCGTCCATCGAGCTACCAGGCTGGCTATATGCTTGTGCGATGGCTAGACAGCTTTTTGCGTAGTCTGCCGGGCCCCGACCAATCCTCTCACTCTCTGTGACATACTGCAAGTGCCAATAGCAAGCATTCTTCGTGTCTCCTTTTGTTTCATAGCCCTTGGCCAAGTCTAATTTGATCATCAGGTCCTCCTTTGGTGCTATAGCAGCTCCGCGAAGTAGACACTCGATCGCTTCTTCATGTCTACAAGGGACCATTAGATTTGGGAATGTGAGTAACACAAGATATACTCACTTGCCGAGGTAGTTATACGAGTTGCCAAGCCCCTGCCAAATTTTCCAGTCACCCGGCCTACAAAATGTCAATCAAGGTTCTTAATACAGAGACAGTGGAGTATACTTCAATGTCAACGCTCTGTGATAATAATGGAGTGAATATCGGTACATGGTCAATAGGGCATAGGCTTGACCTAGACCGAACCAAGCACGATGGTCTTGCGGACGGATGTCTGGAAACCAATCAGCCACAAAGAAAGCGAGTGTGCTGTTAACACCAACCAGATGCTCGACGATACGACTCAATTGCAGCATGTCCGTTCTTTAACTCGAGATATGCATGTCCCATCAGAACCCAGGCGGTAACCTTCGTGGAATCCAGCAATACCGCTCGTCTGTAATACTTGATCGCCTTCTCTGGTTCACCGGACATAGAATAATGATCACCTACGAGGAGTAACATGAGCCACTTCTCCAGCAGGTCATAGGCTGCACCAACCGATAACGCAGCAGACCTCTGGTCGGTCTCGGCTCATACAAGTAAAGCGGCGAGCTAGCTTACTCAGCTTGGTCTCCTTCCTACGGGTGTATAGAATAGAGCCATAAAGGTCAATTCCGTCGATGAGGTACGGGTCTTTTATGAGCATCTCGTCGAAGACATGCTCCGCCATGTCGGAACCTGTCACCCAAATTGCAATGAGAGGAGAGGGAAAGAGTGGTTATCCTCACAGTTCATGTGGTATAAGACCTGGGCTTTTAACCCCATAACCATCTGGCAGCTGGGGAAAAATCTTAAGAGGAGATCACAAGCTGCAAGGTCGCCTTCCTCTGGGGATTGTCGGTTGATCCCTAGTTGTATCTTTATCATGGTGTGGCCGGGGTGATTGGGCGGGAGGAGGTGCCGCAGGTCTGCAAACTGAAGAACAGTCACTTAACGCCCCGGGAGGAAATTCTTGGGTGTACCTGCAGGTTATCCGTGAAGCATTGAGATAGTAGTTGCCATGCGCTCCAGTTCCATGCGTAACCCTTCAGGGATTCGATAATGGCAGCAATGGCAGGTGTGGTCCGGCCCAATTTATAGAGTAAAAGTCCCTTCCTGCCTTATGAGGTTGGTACTCAGAATGCAGGAAATGCAGGAGTTACCCACAAGAACAGGAGAAACGCGTCATCTGTATCACCAATCAAGAGCAGTATCGTCGAGAGAGAGCTGTTGTAAGGTTTGCGTGGGTAGTTCTTCGTACTATTCTTTCCTGCCTCTTGCTTGTCTGGTAAACGCGTTAAAACGCGTTCTTTCTCTATGAGCGATCCAATCACCTACTTATGGCACGCTCGTACTCGTCCGCAGCTTTCTTTTCACTAGTCTGCGAGGGTGCATTAGTTAATATGCCATGTAGGAAAGTGTAGAACCCACGAGAAAGCGGCTGTACAGGGCGAGAAAGCGACCTTTGGGACTCTTTGCGCCTTGGAGAACGTGCTGTACTCGGGCGAACTCTTTGGCCCATATGAAGCCCTTAGCGGCTCGAATGAGATCCTCTTCACGTTCTTGCGCTTCGAATTGATCGTTTGTTAGGTTTTCTCCCACAGCTGCCTGCTGCTGGGAGTATCGCATTGCAGACGCGCGCAATTCTAGTGGCACACATTGTAGTAGACCAGCTGCCCTATGGTGGTGATACATAAGCCCTGAATTCCCCGTTTCATTACCAACGGAGCGTACCATTTTGATGCAGCCAACAGTCCTCGATCGCCACAATCATCCACAGCCTGTCGTAGAGCAGCAACATCCTCAACATCCATTGCGAAAGCGAACAAAGATTTTGAGGGAAAAGGTGAAAACGACTGGGTCCAAAACCAACCCAACGATGTTGACCCTCCGCCACCTTCGTGTGGTCGTGCCAGTCGCCCGTCGCCGGACTCTGCAGGCTCGATGGAATCACACGAAGCTGGCAGATGACCCGTACCCACTCCCACTCTCACCTGAGATTCTAGACCAGCCCACAAACTCAGAGGAACTTCCTCCTAGAATCCACCGCGAAAACGAACCTATCGACGTCCTCCGCGCGCGGCTCGTCTACCAATCCCGTAAACGAGGTATGCTAGAAGGCGACTTACTCTTGTCCACTTTTGCCGCAGAGAACCTGCTGCGAATGTCGCTCGAGGAGCTCAAAGAATTCGACAGGGTGCGCTGGCAAATGAATGGTCATGTTCTGTCGCACTAATATAATACAAATTAGTTGATGGACGAGCCGGACTGGGACATCTACTATTGGTCCATTCGTAAAAGGGAGCCCCCGACGCGTTGGGCAAACTCGAAGCTCCTTCAAAGGCTTCGCGTCCATGCGCAAAATAAGGGCAAGGTCGTCCGCAAAATGCCCAATTTGGGTAGTTCAATAACAGCACAATAATCCTTCTAATTGAAATGATTCGTGTTGCATTCTACCGCTACTGCAGCGAGTGAGGAAGAGGGAGCGGAGTGTGGTCCACGAGGGGGCGGCTATGACTAGGTCCAACGTATTGTACAGGTCCGTATAAACATCTGCGGATAATTATCATCGGTTGATTGGATACGAAAAGTGGCTCATTAAAGAATGTCATCAAATAAGCCAAAAGGCGAGGTGTCAAGGCAAGAGGTGAGGCGTGCAGGGGAACAGGGTGAAAGGTCACAAGGGGGAGGATAAGGTCTTTGTGGAGTCGTCAAGAAATGCTTGTGAGGCTAGGTGGTGAAACATGAGGTGTTGTTGCGGCTTGTCTGCTTGGATGTGAGCAATGCAATGCGGAACTAGTTTCTAAAGGTAACGAAAGGCGATGGCTCCCAGAATTGAAGGAAAAGGAATAAGAGCGAGAAGCGGTCGTGTAGATGTGTGTCGTCGTGAGGATCCATGAACATGCCAGGGCCCAAGAGTGAAGCCTATGCGTCTGGTGCTGATATTGAAGGATCTGCACTTATCCACTCCTCACCCGTTATCACATCTTGGCCATCCGCCTCTCGCCGTTTCCATGGGTGCCCCTGTGCCTCTTTATAAGCCATGTGGATTCGTCTATATTCTTGTGACTGTTCCTCGATATATCGTTTCCGCAGGGTGTTGTCATAGCGCCGGAGCAATAGCCGCTCCACCCACCCACCGATCGGGAAGTTGAATTTCCACTGGTTATGTAAGTGAACCACGAACACCTTGTCTAAAATCTCATCAAGATCTCCTCCTTCTTTCAGACTTCGTCCTCCTCCCCATGTCCGCGGGTCTTCTTTGAATGGGTCTGGAAGCTGATTATCCCGTCGACACGATCGCCCGTCGGAGAAGCAGAAGGGCAAAATTTTATAGGGCGGGACACCCGCAGCAATCAGTCTACGCCATAACTTGAGGTATAGGAGCGACCCCCAGTCGGTGGACCCCGGCCTGGGTGGGTTGGACCGCGCCATGATGTGGAACGCTTCACATAAGTACGGAGAATGCTGGAAAAAGTGCATCAAGGCACCATTGAGAGTTTGATACATTTTGTCTGAAGTGTCGCTCGTTAGACCTCGAAGCAGCCAGGGAAGAAGAAAGCCGTACCGAAGCAATCCCATTGGGTTACAAACTCGTGATCGAGGAGCGGAGTAAGATCTCGCGTTAGGAGCGAGTCCATATCCAACCAGACGCCTCCATGAGCCCAGGTTACGAGCAGACGGACGAGGTCGCCGTCTACCCAAGCTCTGTCATCCGTCACCTTGAGCAGCGGGCTACCCTCCAACGCCGTCCCTTTTGCCCACTCCTCGACGTCAATGATTCTCACTTCGAAGCTGTTCGGGTACCTCCTAAGCCAGCGATCAATGTGTGGGATATCACGAAGGTCGCCGTTCGACCAGAGGATGAGCTTTGTGACGTCAAGGTCCTGCGTAGCGAAAAACGATTTGAGAGTTTGTTCTTGCCGATCGCCGAAGGGTACGAGGTCGGCTCGCCAGTAGGAATGTACGTTAACGTGATGAGTGCGCTTAGGGTGGAATGGCTGCATTTTGAGTGTGCCAGCGTAATGGTAACAGTCCATGCCTATGCGCATGGGGACACCAGCATGGACCTGGAATAGTTTGGGCCCATAGATAGCATCGGAGATATTGTAGGCTGGAGATATGCGGTGGGTATCGAAACAGCCTGCAAGGGGCTCTATCTTTTTGACCTCTCGCTGTGCCCACTCACGCTCGTATACGTTCAATTGGTAATAGAATTCATAGTTCCACTGGATGAACACAACGACGAGGAGAAGGGCGGGCAATAGATATTTTATGAGTGTGATGAGGGTAGAGATAGAGAAGAATTTTCGGATGCGTTCCATACGCCTACGGTGGAACTGGCGAGGACGGGTGGCACGGTAGCCGGGCGAGTCGGGGGATTCTGAGCGGGCATGGCGCGCCTTTAGGGAAGGAACGGAGCTGTCATTGTAGAGAGGGAGACGTTTGTGCTGCGTGAGCTTTGGGCGACGCTCTGTGCCAGAGGTGAAGACGAAGTCAAACGTGACTGAGAGTTTCTCGAGAAAGGCGTACGACATTGTTGCAGACGGGGCGGCGATAGCTTCCCACAAAGCAAAAGTCTCCTCGTCGTGCAGGTCGTCGTCGTCGAGAGAGAGGTTGCCGTTGAGGGCGAGGCGAGGCGAGGGGCGGTCCAAGCTTCGAGACGTTTGGTCTTACTTTTGAGCTCGTGTGGTGCAGGTTCGTTCAAGCGGTTCGGACGGCGAATCACGCGTTACACTGGCACACTGGCATACAAACGGCTGTCGTCCTCATCACCATCACCACCATCATCCTCAGCACCGAGCTCTCCATTTGAGCTCTCTGAAGGAAAAATAATGCTACAAACTAATCGCAACTAATCGTGCCATGGGTGTCCCTCGACGTCCGGCGAATCGCTCTTCGCCATCATTCCCGCTTCTCATCACCTCACACCACCTCCTCTCAAGCGCGTTCGCACAGCCAGACCCACTCCGGAGACTTCCTCCGTATCATCGTCCGAGCTCGTGCTCCGAGAGCAACTGTCGATCCGTTTATTAGTAGAACAGCGTATCACATTACGAATACAGGTTACACACCATATTCGGGATTCCATTGGAGATCCCATACGAGTGGCTGCAATTGGGACAGATCATCGCGCCCTCTTCTACATGAATCTGTTCCCTTATGATCTCAGTTGGCCTCCCACGCGTCCCTAGATACCACTCACTTCCAACAACACTCGGTGTAGCGCGCGCCAGAACTCCTCAGACGCAGCCTCCGCCTCAGGCGCCTCCGTGGGCAACGATTCATCTCCGAGCTGTGTTTATGAGTCAGTTATCTCAACAAGCGCCACTTTTAAAGTCAAGCTTGCCGATTTTGCTGTGTCTACGAGCGCTTTCCAGTCGAGCTTGGGCATGAATCCCCGTAGGAAGTCTGGATTGAACTCTGCCTCACGCAGCTCGAGTTGAACATCTTTGAAGACGAGGGGGAAGTTGTTCGAGGTGCACCCCCTGACGTGACATGCGAGCAGGTTGTGCGTGATCAAGCGGACCATTTTCGTCGAGATACTGGAGGGTGAGGGCAATGACGAAATTTTGTAACCAATAGTAGATGAAAATCGAGTTGCTGAACCCCCCCTGATTTCTGTTACTGCAAACGCGCCGGAGCTTTGTGGTGGTTCAAAACTTGAGAGAAATTGTTTTACTTTCAAGCCTTTCCCTCACCCGTATTCTCGCGTTTGGAGACGCGACCCGAAACCGGGGCCGCCGATTAACGATGAGCTTTCTGCGAACAGTTGAGAACAATATCGCACAAGTTGGGAAACCAGAGTCGGGGAGTCGAGTGCGTGGCCTGGCTGAAAAGACTGCCGACACCTGTTGACCACTAACCACATTTGTGCAAACACTTTGGGAATTTCCATATTTGCAGGAAGCGCAGATCCATCCCCTCAGAGACCATCACGTTCGTTCGGATGCTGATACACGTCAGCAATCGTCCTCTAGCTCGCTGCAACCACCCACTCAGTCCCGAGATGGCTCAGCCCCCTCGCGGTACTTTCCACCGGGTGCTGGGCATACAGGGCAGGTCCTCGTCCCGAGTTCAAGTCCAATGAGTGCTCCATCCTCGGGCTACACTCCCCACATGTCCCATTTCACCCGCCCCGCCCATCAAGTCTCCCAGCGAACGAATATATTCGATGATCCCTTCGTCGGTCCGCCTCAATTTAAGTCTAGTGTAAAAGCGCGACCTCCACCCCGCGACCCAGCCGATGAGCCGCCGAGGAAACGACAAAATGTAGGCACCAAGATCGTCGAGGACGTGTCTTCACCTGTAACGTCCCCAGAGGTTTTGAGGCGCATAACTAAGAGAAATCAGGTTGTGCAGTCTGATGATGATGATGATACGAAGCCCACGGGGTCGCGCATCCGCAGGAGGGAGTCCCCGACCCCTGCTGATAATGGAGTACCGCCTCTGGCATCCTTCTTGGGTCCTGGGGCGGCCATAATACCTCCCGCGGGTATGCAATCCAAGACGTCTTCGATATCTGCGCATAAAGCGGCCCAAGCAGCGCAGAAGGAGCAGCAAGTGAGGAGGAAGCAACAGTCCGCTCTGTATGCACACCGGAATGCCCCTGCTCTCTCTTCCAACATCCAGTTTGTGCCGTACGTCCCCAAATCGGAAGCAAGTACCACACAAGGGCAACGACAGCCTATCCAGCCGCCACCTGTACCTACCCCGAAATCACAGCAGCAGAAATCCAAACGCAAGCATGGTTCTGACTCAGAGGAAGACTTCCGTGATGATGGGATGGACAGTGACGCTTCTGGTGGTGGCAAGGCCGTCGACGATGTGCAAGAAATCCAATGCATCGAAGAGGCATTGAAGTTTTTCAACACTGCTGATTCCGACAACTTGGTCAACTCCGTTCGTGAGTATATCACCTTCATTTATGCGACCATGCTGACCACCCATCACCAGTCTGCACGCCAGACCAAGCGAAAATCATCATTGGCATGCGTCCTTTCCTCTCCGTTGATGACGTGGAGAAGAAGATGGTTCGCAGGTCAGGTGTCTCCTCCAAGCTCTTTGAGAACTACAAAGATTTGATCAAGGGGTACAATGCTGTCGATGCTGTCCTCGAATGCTGTGAACAGATCGGGAAAGAGCTCGATGCGGTCGTCAGTAAGTGGAGTAAGGCCGATGAAGGCACCGAAACGGGAACTATGACTCCCGACGGCGAGGAGGTCGGCGTTCATCTCACCCATGCGGTCCCACCACCTTTCACCCCTGACGACCCCTCAATGCAAGGCTATATCTCTCAGCCACCGGTCCTGCTCGCATCTGATGTCACTCTCAAGGCGTATCAGATGTTAGGCGTCAACTGGCTAAACCTCTTACACTCACGAGGCCACAGCTGCATCCTGGCCGATGAGATGGGTATGCTCATTTGTGTCGTGATTTTCCATGGGCTTATGTTGCAATCAGGTCTTGGCAAAACGATCCAAGTCATTGCTTTCCTCGCCCATCTGAAAATGCGCAATCCTGAACAAAAGCATCTTATCATCGTCCCGTAAGTACGATCTGGCTGAACTACAACTCCTTGTCTAACCCAGATTTAGTGCCTCGACGTTGGAAAACTGGATTCGAGAGTTCAACCGCTTCGCGCCGGACATGATTGTTCGACCATACTACGGAACCATACCCGAACGTGCGACTATACGTCAAAACTTACTTCAGGAGGCGAGCTGGGATGTGCTTGTCACAACTTACAACTTTGCTCAAGGAGGTGACTATGATCGCAAATTCTTCAAAAAGGTTCCTTGGACAGTGTGTACACCTTCCATCTCAACCTGTACTATGTGTGCTCACGCTTATCTAGACCTGCGTATTCGATGAAGGGCACGTGCTCAAGAACTTCCAAAGCCAGCGTTACAGCCACCTCATGAAGATCAATGCCGAGTGGCGCGTTCTGCTTACTGGCACACCATTGCAGAATAATTTACAAGAGCTTCTGGTTAGTTCTTACCGCGTTTTCCGCTGGAACCTGGAACTTACTGTTCGCTCATAGTCGCTCATGAACTTCATTCTCCCTGCAATGTTCAATGACGTCAGCGAATCGTTTCGTGCCATCTTCAAGGTCAAGGCGGCTTCTCAAGTTAGCCTCCTAGCCCACTCTCGTGTCTCTCGTGCCAAGCGGATGATGACACCTTTCGTCCTTCGTCGTCGAAAGGACCAAGTGCTAAAGGAGTTGCCCAAGAAGACTGAGCGTATCGTTTGGTGTCCCATGACTGACCTTCAGCGAACCATCTACCGCGATGCTATGAAGCGATCCAAGCGGGTGCTGATGGCTGAAGCGAAGGAGGATGAGCTAGAGATTGCTGAGAGTCGTGGTCAGAAGGGTCGACCAAAGAAGAAGAAGGGCCCGAAGACTACTCAGCAAGACCCGAGCAGCAACGTTCTTATGGACTTGCGCAAAGCCACTGCCCACCCTATGTTGTACCGGCGCCTGTATGACGACAAGATCATTGAGCAAATGGCCCGGCTTTGCTTGAAGGAACCTGAGTTCCAGGAGAGCAAGTATGAGCTGGTTTTGGAGGATATGGGGGCAAGTGTGCTGTCCTTTCTCCGTCGAAAAACTTTCTCATTCAGGGCAGGTTATGACCGATGCGGAACTCCATCATTTCTGTATGAGATACAAGGTACGATGCGCGATATTCTCTACTGAGTCTCACTTACATTGATTAGTCGGTCCGCAAATTTGCACTCGATGAATCGCGGCACCTTGAGGCGGGCAAGGTCGCTGTGCTCTTCAAACTACTCGAGGGATACCAACAGCAGAACCGCCGAATCCTCATATTCTCGCAGTTCACCCAAGTCCTTGACATTTTGAAGACGATCTTCGACCATAAGAACATGAAATACCTGCTACTCACTGGGTCGACGGCTGTCGACGAGCGGCAGGGTATGGTCGATGAGTTCAACCAAGATGGAGACATTTGGATCTTTTTATTGTCAACCAAAGCTGGTGCGTCACTGCGAAAACGATGTATTGGATCGTCGCTAATGCACCCACAGGTGGCATGGGCATCAACTTAACTGCGGCGTCTGTTGTCATCATCTTCGACCAGGATTTTAATCCCCACAATGATCTGCAGGCGGCTGATCGCGCATATCGTATCGGTCAGCAGCGAGATGTCGATGTGATTAAGCTCATCACCAAGGGCACGATCGAGGTACGTAACACAATGACTCAGCAGGTACCCGTCCTGATCCCATCCACAGGAGGACATGTTCAAGCTCGCCCAAACCAAACTAGCTTTGGATGAAGCAGTTGCCGGTGAATACGAAGAAGGCAGCGAAAAGAAAGTAGAAAGAGAAATCAAGAAGTCCCTTATTAGCTTGTTGCGCACCCAGCTCGAACAGTCGGACTCCGACGAAGCGTTCTTTGCAGCTACGCAGATCGACGACCTTCCTCCCCCCAGTATCTTGTATACTTCAAACAACATTGCATCGGCGGATCAGCCGCCGAGCGAGGACAATGCACTCACGGCCTCTGCCACCCCAATGATCTCGGCTGGCCCGTCTGCCGTTCCGTCCCGAATGCGCACACCCCTCACACAATCTGCCGCAGCAACACCTCCACCACCACCATCCTCCATTACAAGCGATAGTATCCCCCTTATACAAGAGGGACCGAGCGACGCAGAAATGGCGGATGCTTGAAGTCGGTCGCTCTTCGTCTCTGGCTCTCTTTGTTGCCCTCTCTTTGATTTAGAAGGAACTGTCTCTACTCTGCTTGTATGGTCGTTATATAGAAGAATTGATACCCAAGCATTTCACCATGGACTCAACAAAGCAATCACTTGCACTCCGCCCACCCGCTGCCAACTGGGAAGGTCTAGCGACGCCCGAGATGAGCCACACGCCGCTCCCTCCGGAACTAAGTCATCTACCACCGCTGTCATCACGTGCTGCAGTTATCGACGCGTTCGACGCACTGGATGTGATAGGCAATGGCTCCTTTGGGGTCATCCGCAAGGTCAGGCGGAAGAGCGACTGCATGGTAAGCAAGATATGTGTAATTAGTCGTGTTTGACTCACATATCCGCTGCTTCGCAGCTCTTTGCTCGCAAGGAGCTCAATTTCGAGCGGATGAGCGAAAGAGACAAGAAGCAAATCGTCGCAGAAGTGTATGTATACCACGTAGACACGACTTAGGGAGATTGTGCTTACTCTTCCTACCAGAAATATATTGAAGGAGCTGAAGCACGAGCACATCGTGCGGTATCACGACCGAGTACGCGATGCGTTGCCAGACGAAGCATTTGCTAATCGCACATGTACATTTAGTTTGTAGATTTGGAAGAAGGGATGCTCTACCTCGTGATGGAGGTAAGTCTGGCGTTTCAAGGCTCCGCAAGCTGCTCACTGGGCAATAGTATTGTGGCGGAGGAGACTTGGGCGGCCTCATCAAGAATGCCAGGAAACACAAGCGCCAAATACCTGAAGACACTGTCTGGCACTTCTTCTACCAAATTGTTCTGGCGCTACATTATTGTCACACGCCCCACCTCAAGCCTGGCTCGCCAAATGACGTACTGCCGAATGCTGTCAAGCGAGCACCGATCCTGCATCGTGACCTCAAACCTGAGAATGGTGGGCTACTCCATCGAACGCTCGACTTTCCACTGAGAGTGCGTTAAAGTTTTCCTGGACGAAAACAATTTTGTCAAGCTGGGTGATTTTGGACTCTCCAAACAACTCAGCGCAGCCTTTACGAATACTTACGTTGGAGTACGTTTCGCGTGCATTTCGGGTCGAATCAGTGCTGACCCCGTAGTCAGACTCCTTACTATATGTCACCCGAACTTATTCAAGAGCGAGATTATGACGCCAAGAGCGATATCTGGAGCTTAGGCTGCCTGATATATGAGCTATGTGCCTTGAAGTGAGTATTTACTGGAATCTTGAATTGCTTTCTCACCATTCGATAGTCCTCCTTTCCACGAAGCCAAAACGCATAGCGAATTGGCCAATTTTATTCGCGCTGGTTCTATTCCTTCTTTACCATCAATATATTCGAACTCACTCGCATCCGCCGTCAAAGCGATGCTTAATCTCAATGTTCGTTTCGCGTTCACTTTGTGAGCATCCTCCTGATGATTTCCACTCAGCCTGCCAAACGACCTTCTGCCGCTCAGCTTCTTTGTCACGAACGCATGCAGCTAGCCATCAAGTCTGCTGACACCCAGAGGATGATTGACCAACTCGCGACCCTTCGTACGACGCTCCAAAGTCGTCAAGACGCACTTCAGGCCCGAGAACAAGAGCTAGTACAACGAGAGGAACAGTTTCTGCAACGGAAGGAAGCCGAAATTGCCACAAGGATCGCTGCTCGGGAGGAGGAAATCACTCAAATTGTCCTCAGTCGCGAAGAAGAGCTCAAGAATGAAATGGTAGCTAAAGAGCAGGCAACGATGCAGGCAGTGGCACTACGAGAGCTAGAGTTGAAACAAATGTGGGATGAGCGGGAGAGGGAGTTACGTGCGGAGGTCGAGAAACGCGACGCAGAAATCCTGAAGCGGGAAGAACGGCTGAAAGTGGAAGCTGAACGATTGAATGCTGTACGCAGAGAGCTGGACTTGAGACGCAAGGATCTTGGGATGTCGGCAGGTGAACTGGACGATCACGACATCTTACGTGCACCATACTGATATCAACACAGGATCGACCCATTCTACGTCTTCTACCACACTTTCTACAACATCCCAATCGACCAAATCGACCAAATCAACGATGTCATCAACCCGTTCTAGCAAGGGTCATTCCCGAAGGCCCTCATCAATCGCTTCGTCAATTACTACTGAAGGTGATATGACGTGAGTTTCGTATTTTAGTGCTTGACATTCGTCCCCACGCTGACGTTGAAACAGAGATGATACGACCCCTGTCCGACACAATACACCGACCCACCATACCCGACCCAATGTGCGGCCTCCCATGCCCAACTTTGAGACGCCAGTGCCACAGCGGCGGTCTGAAGACTTCGGCTCTGCGATGAAAGGTGTCATCCTCGGGAATGGAGAGGCCCTCCCAACGCCTGGCACTGACCAGCTTCAACGGTTACTGGTTGACTCCCCAGCCGATCGCGTTGACCTTCTCCGTGTTGCCTTTCGGAAGCCGCCACCTCCTGTCCCGCTCTTTGACACGGAACTTTTCCCAAAATCCGACAAATCAAGTACTGTACTCAATAAAGAGAATGAAGAACCCGCTTCGTCCTCCCCTATAACGGCTCTCTCTACTCATCCCTTGCCTGCTGAGGGTGTTCGGCGCGCAAGACGTCCATCGTCAGCAATGCGTTTGCGTACTGGAACTGCCCCTCCCAGCAGCTTCTCCACATGGCAACCTTCCCCTTCGGATTCCCGACCGCCTCTTTCTTCTATCCAAGCTGGAGAAGATGCTCCTGACTACCCTCGCGCGCCTAGCGTACCTCTCTGGGATCTCAACGACGAAGAGAACCTACCAAGTCCTTTCCTCCGGCGTGTAGAACGGATCAACCTCAATGGTACAACCGCGCCACCAATGAAGCCCCTGACTCATCCCAAAAGCCAGGTATCGCTCAGAACAGTAGCAGGTAGTTCAGCGGGCTCTTCTGGCGGGACTGGTGCTGGTGCTACCTCGACAAGGGTATCTATAGGGAAGAGTGGTGTGATCAAGGCGATGAGGCGGGCCTCCTCAGTGCGACTTGGTCAAGCACCTACCGAACCTGCCCCGAAGAAGGCCTTCAAGCCATGATTCGGGACATTGTACTTGTTTCGGAGCCATGTGCAACTCCTCTTTTGGTTCGGCCTGTATGTTCATTTACGCTAGTGAGAGCGAGCCCTTGTCACGTACTCGACGCAATTCATATCCATTTTGGTTTCCAATCCGAGTAATCCGGGTGTCCACCGGGCGGAGACATCGCTAGCGACCGAACTCCGGCGGGGTGGCGGACTCGATGGTGGCTGGTACCGAGCTGTTCGGGGGTTGCTTGTTTAGGATAAACCCTTTGTATCTCAAGGAGGACGGATGGAGCGTTTAAATTTGCGTCTATTGGTCCGCATAGTTGCGCGCAATTATATGCCCCCTATTGAATTCGTCTTGCTGCGCTTCGCAATTGCTGACTCCGGCGCTTGGCTCGGTTCCCATAGGGTTGGACATATAAAGGTTACGATGAGAGTCTTCATGGGTTGTTCGGGGTTCCCTTCTACCAGGCGCCAACTCAAGGTGGCTATCACCGTCCGTTGTCCGTTTCGAGCGACCAGAGAGGAGCTGACTGCTCCCTATAGGAATCGTGATCATAGCTAAGGATGTTAAAGCTACCGTCCAGCCTCACTAATGTGACTCCGAAAGAGACACTCCAGCAGCATCCTTCTTTTGAGAGTTATGTGGTGGATAAACTCAACGTTTATGCGACCTCCATGGGCACCAACGACCCTCCGCATTGGCAAAGTAATTGGATTTTTCGATCGGCGGGAAGCTTCGATTCGGGAGCGCGGTCACTGAAGCTCGATCCGACGATGGAGTTGCGGGATGAGCACGATACCCGCTCAATGTTTGAGGTGTGCTTGGTCCCTGGCGTTGGACCTGTCGAAGCGCATACGGCCAACAAGCTCATCTACTTGAAAACCCCGATGCGCCTTGCCGAGCTATTCGAAGAGTTCGAAATCAATGGCCTCTTTGACTACGAGCCCACCGTCGAGACCAAGGGCTCGCTTTGGTGGCACTACGGCTTGATATCCTGGCTCGAACAAAAGGCCTACTCCGCCGCTGGGTCCACCTCAGATTTCTTGCAATGGCTCGCTATTCGTTGCATGGATTTAAAGGCTGGGTCTAGAGGTTGTAGCCAACTCACTGAAGAGGTTGACCTAGTCCTCTCGGCCCGGGGCAACTTTACACGGGGTAAGCGCTAAATTGCCCATCTGCTCCTTGGAATGTGGTTGTAGTGACTGAAAAAAACAATATTTTATCAGTTAGGATCTTTCCTCCGGACCATTGGACGAACAAGTCGATGTTCGGGGACATTCATATTGGAGAAGGACGCAGGAGGAGTCAATAAAATGTGTTGGCCGTATATTTATTCCTGCGCTCCCGGTATTATTTTTCAGCGCGTTGAAATGCCTGTTACGTTACGCCAAAATGTGTAGCAAAATGTTCTTGCTGTTGTACATCCCTCTCTTGAAAAAAGGCTCTCGGAATAAATAAAAACACGACTGTCTGCTTGGTCAGCTGGTCTTCGCTTTCTTTCCAACCACATCGCCATGGCTAGTCATTTGGTGGGTTTTCGGCACTTCATCTCAGAAATGTGCTGTTGTTGACTCCATCATCATAGGCGAACATTTTCGGAACTGGTAAGCATTATCAGCTGAAAGGAGCCCTTGTACTAATTCGTATTTTTCAGAGCAGGACCGTGTAAACTGCTCGTTTTACTACAAAGTCCGTTTCTTTTCAGTCCTATATCGTGTCTGGTCCTGTATACTGATTCCCTACAGATCGGGGCGTGCCGTCACGGCGACCGCTGTTCCCGCAAGCATATCAAACCTCCGTTTAGTCAGACCATTCTCCTTCCGAATGTGTATCATAACCCCGCAAATGATCCCAACTGTAAACTGAGCGAGAAAGAACTACAAGACGGCTTCGACGCCGTCTTTGAGGACTTGTATTGGTCAGTCAACCTCCCAAAGCCCATGTGATGGCAGACGTTGACACCTCCTTACTCAATATCAGTGAATTGAGCAAATTTGGTAATCTTCTTGAGCTTCATGTCCGTACTGGCCTAGGCATTTCCTCCCCTTTGAAGCTGACGACTCTTATTTCCAGGTCTGCGACAATGTCGGTGACCACCTCATTGGCAATGTTTATGCGCGATATGAATGGGAAACCGAAGCTCAAGCGGCTGTCGATAATCTGAACGAACGGTGGTATGCTGGTGCGTCCAAATTAAGTTCTTATCAAATGATCGCTAACACTACCCCCAGGTCGCCCCCTTTATGCAGAGCTCTCTCCTGTTACCGACTTCCGTGAAGCGTGCTGTCGCCAGAATGAGAACGGCGAATGCAACCGGGGTGGTTTCTGCAACTTTATGCACCTACGCCTCCCATCGAAAGAGTTGGCAAGCTCATTGCGGCACTCTCAACGCTTGGAACGACGACTCAACCCCCCAAAGAATGCTGGCGGCGAAGGTGGCTGGCAGCCGGGCAACCGTCGCATAAACGCAAATGGCAGGAGCGCAAGTCCTCCAACATGGGAGAAACGTCGGGAAGGTCGTCGAGAGGGTGGTGATCGTGAACGAGAAAGGGACAGAGATCGCCGCTAAGTGGTTGGTGGAGCACACCCCAGTGTTGACATCGGAATTTTCTGGCTCATCTGACTGCATCTAGCTAGCTTTATGTTTCTCTTTCTGTCATGCTTGGCGTTTTGGGGATGAGACTAGCCATTACAACACCCAGTTTTCCAGGGCTCAATCCTTTTATAGGTGAATGCATAGGCCACTCTGGTTGATGTTTACCGGGTCGATACCCAAATCGTCAAACGAGTAGACCTTCATTGTTAGATAGTCGTCTGTCTCAAGTCAACCAAGAAGCAGAATTGCAACATTCGTAAGGGTGCTAGCCGTTCCCGTTATCGGCCGATTGATGGCTACGTGGACGTAATGGAGTGCAGTGACGTCCTCTTCCGTGCAGTTTTTTATTCGGCGCTGGCAAAGGTAATGAGCACCATTTTTGCATTCGACCTCACGGCTTCGCCGCAAACGCCGCCCACTGTCCCGGTGAGGGGCCCTAGCCGACGGGTATTTGCTCTTGCTCAGCCCAAACCCCTGCGTATTTCAGCATATTTCCGCGGATCTTGATCCAAGCCGCTCTCCCCGGTTTCCGACCGCGGGACTTCAATTGACCTTCTATTGACACTCAAGGCTCTCGTTGGATCACAATCGCGTGACGCACGATCTAAGTGCGCGTCATTCTTGTCTGGGGCTGTGAGCACGCACCTAATCGTGGCTCTCTGTTCAGTGCATGGACCCGGCGGTTGAACGGTCTCGTTGGTTATAACAGCGTTCGAGGACTCAACAGCTCTCAACTCCACTTCTCTTCTCCCCGCAATCATTTCTTCTCCTCTACGCAGTCATGAAAATCATCTCCGTCCTCATCAGTGTCTGCACCGTCCTCTTCGCTGGAGCAAAGGCAGATAATTTGGAAGGCCCTTTCGCCCTCTACACGAAAAGCAGTGACCCTAAGTAAGCGTCTAGTAAGATAATTTGCCCTTCGACGAAGATCACTTACATCGAGACCGCACTTGCAGTTTTGACTCTCGTGTGATTAATATCGGTCAAAGGAGTGGGTGGTTCACCATCACGAACCTTATTCAGAACACTAGCGACATAACTCCTTATAACACCAATTTTTATTTGAATTCCACGTACGCCCACTTCCACTTTCCTCCGCCCTACAACCTAACGAAATCCCTTTCAGTTTCCAGCCTGGATCTCCCAATGGTTGGTTAGTTTGGGGGGCCGTGGCACCCTACTCCAATATGTACACGACCATCGCGTTGGTCGACCCGACTACGGACATTGCGCCTTTCTACCTTGAATTCAGCGCACCCTCGGCCTACGATCTTGCAACAGTGTACACCACAGCCTTCAACTTTACTTCCGACGGCGAACTCAAGTTTGGAAACATTACCAATCGGTTTTATGCCAAGCTGCTCCAAATGCCGTTTTACAACGCCGATGCTGTCTTTTGGCTATTCGGTGATGGGCCAGCTCCGGAAGGGTATAGCCCTATCACACTCTGGAAGTATCAACCCTGACGCATTGACACCAACAAGGCTTGAGAAAACGCCCGTATTTTGTAGGTCCTTGGACGTTATCAGCATAATTCCTTAGAAAAGAAATTTGGATTTGGTTCACATTCGAACTTGTACGAGTATACCTTGGTTGTAATAGACACGGACATTGAGCATCATCGACGATATTTGCCGCCGCCAATGAGCGCATGACACAGAAACAGACCGCCGGAGTAGAATAAAATTGCGGAAGTGTGAGAGTCTTTGGTGCGAAAAGGAGTGGATAATAATTCTCCTTCCCAGCTGCATGTGTGGGGCAATCTTTGGCGTCGAACGCGTCGCATTCCTTCAGGTACTGTCCCGCGAGCCACCCAGAGCACATGATGGTCGGGAATTGGAATTCTGGGTTGTCTTCCACGCGTACGGCCGAGGATCATTTGCTATTGGTTGTTACCTTGATTTCATTCGGACATAGGCAGATAAGTAGATATCGTAGATACAAATAGACAAGGGGTTACAGGCAGTTTCCCAGGGCCCCTAGGGTGGGAAATGGAGATGAAGACAAAGAACTGTCTACCGATTCCACAGCTAACCTACCTTTCGCACGACACATCTACCCCACGAAATGAATATAGGAGGTATCTTATTCACCAAAAGAGCTCTTACCATATCAGGTGGACGCGCCCTCTAGCCTCCCTCTGTCACGAATCCCTTGCTATCGTGATTTACTTGATTGTAGTACTAGTGGACCTGTAAAAATCGAATTTTAGCCGTACTGCTACCATTTCGTGGACTACGTGGAGTCAAAAATGTGGCGAATATTCCGACGAAGCAGAGGACAGACAAACCCCTACGCGCTGTTGCACTTCCACAAGCGAATGGTTCACAGCTCACAGTATACAATATAACGATCCGACGCCGACTGCTACCAATATCGATATTTCGGTACGGCGTCTTGTCTACTCACATGGACTCAGAAGTACGAGTTATTTTTGAGATTCAATTGTCTCCTACCTTGGTAATTACATATCACTACTATCAGAGAATCTGGTCTTGGCAGAGTAGGATTACACATCGAGCCTGACACTCCTCTGTGAAACAGGTGCGGAAGGGTGCCCGGCGCACAAGTGGTGCAGGAAATGGCAGCGCAATCAGTGTATAGAGCCACAGGATACGCAGTTGTTGCTGCTCGAGTCGACGAAGAAGCCAGCGTCTGCCTGAGACGTCCAAACTGCAAGGCCCCATTGCGCGGTTGTTCTCTTGAATCCTAGGCCTCAATTCGCCCCATGATGGCTTTTACGAAACCATATTCATAACTTATCCCGCGGTTTTTTCTTCCGAGTTACCAATTCGACTCCGCGTGGAGGTTCATGCCACGTCATGCACGTGTTCATTAGGACGACAAGTCCCGGCATTATGTATGTATAGAGCGGGTAAACCATCCGCTTCACCCTCCTTATCCTCAACAAACGTTACTCACTCAGCTCATCTTGCGACACATCTCCGTGCTCCACTCTCAAACCGTACTTCTTTATTCAATCTACTAGGATTCTCGCCTGTAAGTTTCCTTCGCACTTGTGCTGCTTTGCTGTGCTTAATCCCCCCTTTGCGCCACTCTTCTGCTTTCCCCCTCCTCTTCCATGTCTTCCATGTCCAACACTGCTGCCGACAACGAGGCGTACGAACACGGATGCGAGCAAGATTGCAAGTCAGAACACCGCGACGTTCTCATCCTTAGCGACCCCTCATTTTACCAACACCTCGCCTCTATTACAGGGGAGATCGATGAGCAGAGGGACATCAAAAAAACCTGACAAAGCGAATTGGAAGGATGGTGGGCCGTACAGATGATGAGGCGGTTAGGGAGCAGCAGGAAGCCTCCTATGCAATCGGGAAAGCCGAGGAGAAGGAAATGGTCCTCACGGACTTGCACCATGAGATCTCAACACAATGGGCCCCCAGCGACAACCGTGTCGTAGGACGCGTAGTATTCTCTCCTGCCATCGCTGCTGGTGTCGGCCCTGAGCGGTACACCCGCGACATAGCCGTCATTCCTCCAAGATCGATCCAGCCAGCATTGCGGGCAATGTCATCGACCTGGGCTTTAAGTTCCCGCCCCAAAAGCTCGCCAAGTTGATGAACACAGATCCCGAAGACCCCGAGAAATTAGAATTTCCAGATGATCGACTCCTGCGTCTTCATGGCACCATCCCAGAAGAGGGGATGCGCAAGCCGGAGACATACGACATCAATGGCGAGCCTGGCATCATGGTGCTAAAGCTTGGCAAGACGACCAACTTGACAGTCGGAAGGGTAAGCACTATCCTCTCGGTCACCCGTGACCTCCCCTCACCCAGCTTCACAAGGCCACGAACGGCCTAAACCGTCGCCAAACCAGTGTACGAACCCAACTACGCATAGGACACAACTTGCTCAACAAACACCTACACCGAATCCAACAATCCGATTCACCCAAATGCCCACACTGCCCAAACGTCGACGAAGGCACGAGTCAGAAATATGCAAACCACAGCCACCAGCTCACGCTGGCACTCAAGCGAAAAGCCTACTCACTGCAACACCTACTCTCAAATCGTTCAGCAATCCGACACACCAACTTCCTCAACAAACAGGAAGACTCAGAGTCACATACGGAGACATCAGCGCGGAGTTAATTGATGAAGACAAGTGACGATAACGATTTATGCTCTACATTCTGTAGTTGTTGACAACTATTTCATCTCGTACCAAAACCTTCCGAAGGCCAGAGTCACAGCAAGAATCATGACAGTAAACGAAGGAAAATCAGACGACGTAGACAAAACAAAGGGCCCAATTGTACGTGTAACATAGGTAGTCGCCCTAGTACGATAAATTGGAT
>Ga0307513_10001769_pt1 | contig 30759 bp, 27 predicted proteins | sample 15_EM_MG_FD_202174 | JGI IMG/M metagenome (GOLD analysis project Ga0307513, IMG submission 202174) | Populus trichocarpa ectomycorrhiza microbial communities from riparian zone in the Pacific Northwest, United States - 15_EM | ecosystem: Host-associated > Plants > Roots > Unclassified | place... | reverse complement strand
TTCTCTCGCTCGGTCCTCTCTGGGGCGGGGGGGGGGCCCCGCCCCCCCTAGTTTGACTGATGTATGATATCGGTATGATTTGGTATATATCCATCTTTGTTTTTACACTTTCTTTCTTTCTTTCTTTAGGAGGGTAGGAGGGTAGGAGGAGGAGGAGGGGGGGGGGGGTTACGTCATCTTTTTAAGTATTTTTTTCTTATTTATACTTTCCCCTTTCTTTCTTTCTTCATTCCTTTGTGTGTGCTCGGGATACCCGTTACTTTGGTGCCTAATACTTAACCTACTTTCCATCACCGTAGCTATATACTCGAATGGCCGTACATTCATCATCTACCCATCCGGGCCCACTGGACGAACGTACTGTAGATAGTAGCATAGCGCGGTAGATAGTTAACAACATATGCCAATCATCCCCACACCGCTATATCTCCATCTCTACAAATGCCAGAAGAAGAAAAGAAGAAAAAAAAAAGCATCATAACATCACATCTCATCATTGCTCTACTAAAAAAAAAAAATCCCTACTCGCCGGAACGGAAAAAAACAAAACAACAAAGAGAGAGAGAGAGAGGATATGCTATAATAAATACTGCGAAAATACCCCTCCAAACCAAGGAGAAGAAGAAGAAGAGAATTTATCTCTAGTCTACCTCCCGCGCTTAGTTAGATCCGCCACCACCCATCCATCCATTCATAGCTAGCCCTTCACACCACCAAAACCAAACCAAACCAAACCAAACCAAACCAAACCCCTTAATAGCAGAGCAGCAGGCTTCAGGCACAGACAGGCACAGACAGACAGACAGACAGACAGACAGGCACAACCAACAAACTACCCAACTAAAAAATAAAAAAAACCTAAAAAAGAAATCCCCCCTCCCCCTTCCCCACTCCTTTCATTCTTCTTGTCTTATTCATTCATTCGTTGCTTATGCCCGCCGCCCCTACATAACAATCCACAGCCCTGTGCTAAACCTGCACTGCACTGTTCCTGGATTCACTGGTTAGCTAGCTAGCTAGCTAGCTGGTTAGTTAGTTAGCCATCATCTTCTAGCTTTCTCTAGCACTACGTGGCCGTGGGCTAAAGGGTCAGGTCAGATAGTCATCACGTCGTGGTAGGAGTGGGTGGATGGATGGATGGATGGGTGGGTGGGTGGGCGGGATATTATATCTTAACGTGTCGGTGTAGCGCATTGCGTTCATCCATTGAGATGGGGTTTGTTGATTGATTGATTAATGTATTTATGCTGTGAGGTGTGAGGTTTGGCCGAATTGTCAAGGGGAGTGCTTTTTTTCTTTCTCTTTTTTCTTTTTTGGTATGGTAGAGATGTATGATATTCCGGTGATTTGGGTATTGAAAATAGTAGGCAGGGAGGGAAGGGTTAGCCTTGTTTTTTTTCTTCTGTTCTTTTCTTTCTTTCTTTCTTTCTGTGTAATTATTGCATTGTAGGGCCAGGCTGGCTAGCTGGCTGCGCAGAGGATGGGATGAAGGAATGGGTAACTGTGTTGCTGGTTGGTTGGCTGGGCTGTTTGGATGTGGATGGTATGTAGTAGGGCATCGGACAGGTACTCTGTCGTGACTGGTGGGATCGTAATTGCATAGGTGAGACTGGTGTATGATACTCTCCGCTGTCTTGTGGGTTGGTCTTGGTCTTTTGTGCCTTGATATGGCCATGCAAGGAGGTGGGAATGCTATGCTAGGCGTTTAGAGATAGTCCCCTCTCGTGTGTGAGAGTTATAAGCACCGGACTGATTGTCAACCCTGTAGGCGTTCTTGACCCAAACCACGATACGAGACTACTACCTTTCTAGGAAAGGCATTCACTGCCTTGGAGAGTTTCGTACAACTTGCCGAACTCTAAAGCACTTCTGCATATCGACTCATCTTTCACAAGCCCTTGATAACTCCCTCATATAAGAATATAGATAACAGTATGGTGCTTGGAACATATCATAGGGAAAAAACAAAAACATTAGTCACTACCCGTCATATCCATTCTCCCTCCCTTTGAATGCGTGGAGAGGGGAAATCAAAATATAAACAAAACAAACACAAAATCACCACACTGTGTCGAATTAGTTGAAAGAAAAAGAAAAAGAGGGGTTCCTTCGATAAGCCACAGGCGGGGGAACACTCGCATATGTAGGCCTATCTCAAAGCAGCCAGGTCCACGCCCGTAATCGCCTGTGCATTCCGAACACAGCCACACACAATCGATACCACTATTGCTGATTTGCCAAATGCAGGAACCTCCGCTTATGCATCGTTGCTTGGCTGGATGCTTTGCTCAAAAGTAGAGACTTGGTTCATACAAGTCCTATTGGACTCGAGTTGACAAAAGTCAATCGTCGTACTCTCGCAGTGTTGCATTTGGGGGTTAGGGTTTGTACTGTGCGCTTCCCGTTATTAGTACAATCTTCTTGTCATTACAGTGGCATTGTTTTGCGGCTGTTTCTGTCGAACGCACCTGCGGTCAGAGATGATAAATTTGACGAGGACCTGTGGGAGTTTACTGTAATACCTGGGCTTGGTTATGAGATACCTGGGGAGCTCCCCGCCTTTGCCTTTCATGTACCTGTGTATCTTTGTATAGTTTTCTGTTTATTATGGAACACCATTGCGATGGACGCTAATATCCAAACCCCATATATTACGACTCCAGAGTTCAGCAGCGAAAGGCCATAGATGTTGGAGATTCAGCTGCTATATGGTGTAATCTCCCCCTAGCTCCATAGTGTTAACCAGGACTGGACTGAATGCTGAAAGGTGGTTCGATGGTACGGTCCAATTGAACTGTGGTTTACACCCGGTCAAACGATGGCATTTCGGATCAAATCATATATCGGTACAGCACTCCCCGTCCTTGATGCAGCGCATACCCCTCAATGTATGCAAGCACCGATGACGACTGCAGCGAATAACTGCACGATGAAGCCTTCACTTGAGCTAATGCGCTCTTCGCAAAATCGATTGACCCTATGCTCGCTCTCGGACCTGGGATGTGATTATTTCCTGTGTTGGGGCTTAGACCCTGTGCACCCCGCAATTATCACGTGCTCGGGGAATGATTTTCAGGGCCCGTCTGGTAAACCTGTTTGAGGTTGATTCCCAACCGGTAACGACCCCAGTTTTTTCATCATAAGTGCAAAATCGCGACCTCATTCCTAACGTGTGTAAACCTAGAGCGACGCTATGTGTATGATACTGTACTAGTACTGTACTCGTATTGTTTGAGTTATGGGCCGTGCTGCGGCTGTCGCTGCATAGATTTGGGGGTAGTTCCAGCTGGAGGTGATGCATGCTGTTTCGCCGTGCTACTTGTAGTCTTCGGTTTGTACCGTATGCAATATCGTGGTGTGTTCATTCCGATAGGGACCGCGGCCCGTATCATCTTCCACTGGGTATGCAAGGTCTTCACGAAAACTCTTCACCAGGGAAAGTCGCTATTTGCCCATGTGGAATACTAGGGACAAGCAGCTCGGGGGGGGTGATCTGTGCTGCACGAGTAGACCGGTCTTGAGACCTTGTCTTTATCGAACAAGGGCCTTCTTTACGTTGGCCCTACTCCAACGATTATCTGCATGGATGAAGCACAACACCCAGCCAGGCATCGCCCCCAGGGTTCCCCTGGAGAATGCCGGCTCAACTTGTCTGAAACCTTTTATCGGCTTGTCGACCGCAGATAGAAGGCCTTATTTAGGCTGGAAACGAGTGCCGTATTGAGTGCGGCCAACACGCAACTAAACCCATCAGGCTACACTTAAACAATCTATGGCAGCCGCAGTCGAACAATGCCGAGCGCAGCCACTGTTAACCGACCAGGGCGCCGGGCCAGAAACAGTGGATTCTTGTGGTACCTTGTCCTTACTATAAGGGTCCTGGAATGAGGTTGTCAGGTCCCAAGAAGCGCAGTGAAGCGTTCCTGTGAAGGATATGAGCAATGGCTTCCTGCAGGAATTGGAATTGCTGACACCACCATAGTCGCGCTTCTATGCTACCATAGGGGGAATACCCGGCCCCTCAACTAATATGCTTGCATCGCTTTCATATCCACGGTCTCTTCGCGGCACGTTGCCGCCTGTTGGCAGCCTTGTCAGGTTTTGTTTTTCCTTTTGGGGACGGTGGCTCTTTTCCCCTCGTTTCCCTGTTTTCTTTTTCGCGATCTGGAATTTGCTTTTTCGGCGGTTGTGTGCATGCGATGGCTCGCTGCTGGGGCCCGGGCTGCCGTGGGATGAAAGAGGGCGTCAAGAAGCTGGTTAGCCCCTCCATAATCCGCAACCCTTGCAGTGTACGGTACCGGTAAGTGGTGTCTCCGGTCGGTTACCGGGTCCTTTACACGTGGAGAAAAGGAAATAAATAAAGATTGTGTGAATTTATATGATATCTACGTATCATGCGGTACTGTACTTAGGTGTTCCAAAGGCACACTATTCTTCAGCCCTATCTCTTGAACAGCAACTACGACGCCAGTGCCATGATGGCAACCACTTCGCCTCGGGGAGCGCGGCTGCTTGAGTACTAATACTCGAGCACTTGTAAAGTGGACCAAAGATTTATAAGATGCGATACTTGGAGAAAATTTAGGAAAAGATCACCGTCTCCATTATTGCTCAATCCAAAGGCAAAGAAAACCCTCAGTGGTGCAAGTGCCGTACAATTTTGGCCGTGATAGGAGGAGGGTATTGAAGGCGTCATATCGTGGGGCATTGCCAAGGCGGGGGGGGGGGGGGATGCCGCTCATTCGAAATGATCAAAGGCAAGTTCTCAATCAGACACGGGGCTGATGAGCACAAAGTGATTTGCACCGCAATGGTTTGTCAGTAGGAAGCGAAAGGCTAGCCTTGCGTGATTCCCATCCAAAGCATGGGCAAGGTCTAAGGACACGCCATCAGTGGCCACTCAAGTGCTAGTATCAAAGAACTTCATACCCCACCATTCGGCCCAGCACACACCTAAGACGAGAGTGCTGCATACCGGTAGGCACTACCCGTAATGGCGATTTTACACTTGATACGAGTAGATCCCTAGTGGCTCCATATGGCATCTTGATGGGAAAACCTTGAAGCGTCTTTGCGCACGACGCAGGTAGGCCAACAGCACCGTGCCCGGGTGGGCAGCCTAGTTTTCCAGGAATGACTCAGATCAAATCTTCAGGGCTTAGAGGCGGGAGTGCTGGAGGGGAATGGACGGTAGCTAGCCGAGGCGGAACTGTACTTGTAGAAAATACCGCTTATCGGAGCCCAAGTGATGGGGTAGATGACGCCAAGATATGTCAAGTACCGGGCTCCAAATCTCCACGCCCGAATTGATAGCGTGGGCTGGCCCGTGCGTATTTAGACTCAGAGTCTTACTGTGGTAGCGAACCCTGACGGGCGCCCTGGCGTTTTGTGGATTAGTGTCACCAATTCTCTATGAACAAAAATCAACTTTATATATGTCACCGAGGAGAGGTGTTTGCTCGACGCAAATGATAGGGCCAGGCTACCATTTTTGTTCAACCGGCTTGACGGCACTCGAGCGCCATATTGTGTGCTGTGCTGTGGAACGGAGGTCCAGAATTTAGGCCTTCTCAATCAAGTTTGAATAGCAGCCCTGCTGGATGACTGGGTGACGTGTTGGGTATCATAGGTTGGTGAATTTTCGGGGGAGGGGGGGAAGGTATGGACGGAAAAAGAAGGAGGAGGGAAGGGGGCTGGAAGTTTGTTAGCTGTTTGCCAGTTGTGACTAGTATTTTATCCGATAGGTGCCCGGTGGGCAACTCCACAATGCGGTCATCAGCATTTGATTGTGTGCTACCCAATTCTTTGTGTTGCCTTTGCTCAGTGAAGGCGGCGATGCCATACCGAGTTATCTGCCGCACACCAACCCGGCGAGATTGATAAACTAAACCGGGGACTGGATTTTGCCGACCGCTCTGGATACCATGGTATGATGGCCCATTGCAAATCTATCTGCTCAGTGATTCGCCCATCCGTAGCGGGTCTGGATGGATGGATGGAGCTCCTGGTTTTCGGTACCAGTACTCTCGTACCTGCCTTGAGCAAAGTTAGGAGCCGGTGCTTATCCAACAGACCAGTCCAACCGGGCTAGGATCAGGCCAAACACAGCCATTCTGGAGGCGAATTAAATGGGGGCGAGGTATCCGCATGCAGGACTGAGCATATTTTGTGAGGACAGGGGTCGAAGGAACCTCACACTTCTTAAGATACTACAGCAGTAGGAACTTGCGAGCCGTGGGGCATATGTAGAAGGCGAGCGGCAAATCCGTGTTGGCCGGTGAAATTCTTAGTTTTCAGGTCCAGAGGATCGGAAACTATGGATAATTTATGGGCTTCTACAGGCAGTGGGTGATTTCCATAAGCTGTGGTGTTGGCTGATTTTTTCCGTCTCTCTTTTTTCCTTCCTTCTTTTCTTTTTTGACCTACATCATCTTTTTTTATACGACCCAATTGCGGAATTCCCTTCGATAAAAGAAAGGAAAAAGAAAATGGCCCGAGAGGACACCATGGCATCCAGAGCTTGGTGGGGAATAGAGGTTTGGGCTGATGTCTATATTTCACTTGGAAGGATTTTTCTTTTTATTGGAAAGGGACTTCCTGTCCACTAGCGGACAAAAGCTGGGGGACTTGCCGACTAGCATTGCGTGAACCAGAATTGCGGCCGCTCGCGCTCCGCTAGTCCCCGAATGGCCGATGGCAGACAGTTCATGATACAAATGAAGACCATAAGACCCAAGCCCCAGGGTCCTGTTGCCAGTTCGTAAGGGGTCAGGTACGATGGAATTCCGATACATTAGATTCCCATCTACGATAATAATAACATTATACTAAAGTTAAGTCTTGTAAAAATATCCTCCCAAAAGTAACCTTGAAAATTGGGTGGCCTGAAGCAGCATATCATTGGCCCTCCTTTGGGCTGATGCAGCAGCTTTCGAAGTGTATGGTCGCCCACTTCTGGTGCCTGTTGGGGTTGCGAAAATCCTTGTCGGTGGTGAGGTTCCTGAAAGTCCTGAAAAAGCTATATATTGGAAATATCCCCTTTCTTGATACTAACCCTCTGTTCACATTTTCAGATACAACTCATCATCATCTTCATAAAAAAAATGAAATAAAAAGCCATTCTGGAACTCGAGCCCCAACGTGTTCTTTTAGCCCACATATTATTGCCTCGACCAACGGCAAGTTCCTAGAGTCCCTTGTTCCCTCGCTGTCAAGTTGATCTCGCTTGCCCGCAGGGGATACCTATCGGGCATCCGGCGAGCCCTTCTGTCTGGCTCTTCCGCTGCAGAGTCCGTCCTGCGCACACACACCTTCTCTGTTTCCATCTGCAGAGGTCGATCTGGGCAAGCACTGTTCCTATTCGTCCCCGATCCACGACCCGCTAGGGAGAACGGGAGACCACAGTCCTTACTACCCTATCTCTATATCACTACACTGACAGCTCTGGGAAGGACTGCACACTTTTTTTCCTCCTCCTCCTCCTCCTCCTCCTCCTCCTCCTCACTCACTCTCTCTTTCATTAAGGTTGAGAGCTTGATAGAGCTCTTTATTTTTATTTTTTTCACAGGAACACAGTACCTTTTTTAGCTAACCTAGCTTGGCACCTGCTGTTACTGGCTCCCACGATCAAGGCAGGTCTCAGTTGCGACCACAAGGTGCAGGGATACTGCGGCCCCAAAGCGAGACTCCTGGGAGTCTGCTTTCTCTACCTTTTGACAAGGTGTGCGAGGGAAGCGCCAATTCCTCCGAAAAAAAATACCGTGAGCAGGACTCCCTTCCCCCTTCGAGAGATAAAAATAGGGAAAAATAAACAAATGGAAAAACAAAGCCAGTGAGAAGGAAGTTAACAATATTTGACCTCTAAAAGTAAACTTTGATTTTATTTTTTCATCGGTTCTCGCTCGATACCTCTTCCCCGGCTCCTTTTGCAGCCCTTTGCAGCCCTTTGCAGCGGAGTCCTGACAGGACTGCTCTGTCTGATATTTCGAGCGAGCCGCCGAGGGGCCAGCAACTGGTGCCTGTGATCGCCGGATCCTTTATCGTCAATCAGCCTCCACCCCGCTAATCCTACCCACCACGCTCTACAACCACCATATCCTCTCCTCCACGACCACCATCCATAGTAATATCGCCCCCCCCCCCCCTACCTACACGCCGACATACTGCTCACACCCATCCACACACCCACACCCTCCATAAACTCACCCACTTACCTGATCCACTAAGAGGCACCCAACCGTGCTCTCTGAGGAAGGGAACTGGCCCTGTTGCCTCTTCTGTTTCTCTTCTTCCTCTCGCTCTAACAATACCTTGCCGATAGTCTAATATTACTCTCCCTACCTTTTGGCGATTCTCCTCCTCCTTCCTCCCCTTCCTCCCCTTCCCCCTCCCCTCCCCTTCCCCCCTCCTCCTCCTCTCACTCCCTCTTCCTCCGCTCGCCTATTGCGGTACCTACTACCTCGTCTTGCACCTACCTCTCTTCCGCCAGGCAGCTTGCCTGCTCGCTCTTGTTTCTCCCCCCTTCATCCCTTTGCCTCCTCCCTTCAAACTAACCACCGGACCGCTGTTGCTTCACTATACCCCATCTACACTGCTTCTCATCCATCCACCACTCCGGCGACCAACCCTGCAAATCATCCCTCACCCACCCTTCCCCCAATCCACACTTTTTGCTCGCCTCATCCCTTCCGAGGTGGTCAACCACAGCGTATAGGTTAACTTGCTTGTCCCGACCTTACCCGTCTTGTCGGTCGGATTTTTCTTTTCGGCGCCTCTCGCTTTCCTCTTATTTTTCTGCTTTTAGGGGTCCCGAATTTCCTTACTTTGCTGTAATCCACTTCTCATGGTCTTTTAACGAATAACTTACGGCCGAGCATTGCGTACATACCCTTACCCACCGGGAACAACTTCCCATTAGTCCGGGTCAACACCAAGCAGGCCCTGCCTAGTTCTGCACGCTACTTACCCCTCCCGCTGCAATCACCGACGATCAGGAACGGGGGCTTCTACTTCCCCAACCTCCTCCCCCTTCCTTCAACCACGGCCTGGACCTGCTTGAGTATTACGCTAGCTGTGCTGATATTTGATTGCTCCATTGGAGCTGGCACACCTAACTTTTGGCGCCGAATAAGCATAGTATCCAGTCATCGCTTGTCTAGAACCACCGTCCCCCACGCATCACTGGTTTTATATATAGCTTCCATCATATCGCCACTATAGACTCCCCGATCCGGCTGCAGACCATACCTTCTACCACCGGGGGGCGGCTCTTCATTCATTTTAGTTGGCTCGGGCTGTGTTGCTTCAGCAGCCGATTTTAAGACATTCTCGTCCTTAAAGCTCCAACAATGCCCAGCGACGATCAACTAGGGCCTCCGTCTTTTCAGGCGGTTAACAAAATGAGTTCCGGACCAAAAAGTTCTTTGGGCGTAAACGGTACTGCTTCTTCTTCTTCGCGGCCAACATCTAGTATCGTGTTTCTCCCCAATAGCCCGCCGCCGCCGGTGCAAAATGTCCCCAACACCGGCTTCCAGTTGCCATCGAATAATAATGCCACTACCACTTCCGAGAATACGCAAGCTGAGAGTGGTAGATCATCGCCTAGGTCCTCCGAGGGGCGGTCAGATGGAGAAGCACCCCGTTCCCCTACGAAGAATAAGAAGAAAAAGGGCCAGAAGTTTTTTTGCAAAGGGTATGGGTCTTGTAATTTATCTTTTACCCGGAGCGAGCATCTGGCACGGCATATCAGGTACGTAGAAAATCTATCCTCATCTCGCATGCTCCCCCATGCAGGGACGTTTATACATTTGCGGTATGTTTATTGGATGGCTGCATAGAAAACATACGGGGGAGAGGCCTTTCAATTGCCACTGCGGTCGTGCCTTCTCCCGTCTAGACAATCTCCGACAACACTCTTCGACGGTTCACGCAGACGAACCGATACCAGATGATTCGTTGGCAGCTGTAAGCAGCCGGTATCAACGGCACCAGAGGACTGAGCGGACCCGACAAACCGCTCGTGTAACAAATCGCTCTAAGCCCCGCTCAAATTCTGGCCCTAAGCCTCCTGCTTCGGGGCCCGGGTTCTCAGGGCATTCGCAACCGCAAACCCCACCACAGCCTTCGCGGCCTTTAGGGGCCACACAGGCTCCAGGGGCCTTTACAGACCCCCCGGCAAAATATCAATCGGGGTTGCAAGAACCGTGGGGGGGAGTTACAGGGCCCAGAAATTATGGCGGGGTCTCACAGGTTCCACAGACCCCACATAACCCTTCATCACATTCGGTGGAGATGCATCGGGGGCACGAGTCACGCCATAGAAATCGACCCGAGCCAATAACGTTGCCAGATCTCACGTCCCCGTCTCCATTTGAAAATTATCGAAACAATACACCGCCTGAATCACCTGCTTCTGTACTTGGTTCGCGTGAGAATTCGTTTTATCAAGGCCGGCGAGCGTCATTTACCCAACCCCTTGCCTCAAACATGACAACCCCCACATCGGCAACGTTTACGGGTGCAAATGAAAGTCCCATTGGGAGCCCCATTTTCCCATCTCTGAATTCGGCAAATTCTTCTGTAATAAACTCCCCCGCATCAGCTTTCCCTTCAACCCCTTCGTGGGGGTCAGTAACACGGCACCCTGGTCGGAGACTTTCTGTCCCTGGCTCTGGGCTACACAGCGATAGGGTGCTCCCAATACCGTTGCCGGGCCCAACTCTCAGGTATCGTGCCACGGCTGCCCCCGCTCCCGGCACTGCCGCTTCCTTACGGGCCCGTGGGGGGATGGCTATGTCTCCCGAAGAGGAAGAAGAGAAGATCAAACGTCGGAGGACGTGGCATGAGTCTGGCCCAGAGGCCTCAGCGGCTCGAGAGCTGTTCTCTCCGTCCAACGCATCCGCTTATGGTGACCGTTCACTACTAGGTATCGGAGAGCAGGGCGGATCTCAATCCCATACTCAACTTCCTGCGATATCGAGTCTTCTCAATTTAAATGATACCCCTCCATCACTGCGACGCACCCCACCTCCAAGGAGAGCACCGGTGGAGCCGGAGCTAACCCAGGATCTTAGCACAAGGATGGCTTCGCTGGGTGGAGGTTTAAGGACAATATCCAGTAGGACACTGAGGGGGCATTCTAGGTCTCAGAGTGACGATTTCATGTCGGGTAACTCTCGACACGAGCGGAGGTGGGGAATTCATGCTGCTGATGCACCTGGTGTCCGTTGGTCCGGGGATACGAGGGATAACATTAGCCAGTCATGGAACAGCCCCGGTAGTAGGCGGGAGCTAAACGGTCACCTGCCAGGAATCTTAAGTTCGCCGCGGCACCCAGAGCCCCTGAGGCAGGCATTCACTTACCCGGGTGGTGGTAGCGGGGCGCAAAGTGGGTGGGGGCGTAAACGCTGCCATAGAGATTCGGTTGGGAGTGGAGAAGATACAAGTGGAAGCGAAGGAGTTGTTACGCCGTCAACGAATGAGGAATTACATCCTGGGATTGTCGGAGAAGGGACTGCGGAGGTCGACGAACCACACATCGTAAAGCTTTCCTTTCCCCCCCCTACTCCTTTGAATTTCCATTCTGACAAAGGTCCAGAGCCATCACAAGCCGATGCCGATTGCCATGACTCCCGGCAATCCAACAGGGAACACCCATCCCGATACCCCAATCCGGGACTCTGGATCCTTTAGGCTCGATGTATTAGTTTCAGCAGCGGCAACAATGGTAGCTGCAGATATCGCTGGGGCAGAACGCCAACAGTCACGACCTTAATGAGGAATAACAACTTCATTCCCTCCCTCTTGCTCCTCCTCTCGGGTACCCACACTCGCCCGGAAATGGTGTCGTTTGTTTTTCGAATTGTGAATACTTCTACCTTTCTCACCCCCCTACCTCGAGCCATAAACCAGGACTTTTTTGAATGGGTCCCGGACGAGCGGTTGGTTTCTGTTCGTTGTGTTCCTCTGATTTCACGCCTCGAGTTTTTTACTCAGCCATTCGATTTGATTCATCTACTTTTTCCCCTCATCTATTACTGGCGGCTCCGATCTGAACGACTTTACGAATTTGCATGCATCCATCACAACATCGACAGCTGGTTTCTTTCCTTTTGCTTCTTTTCCCTTCCATTCCCCTCCCTATTTGATGCGGAAGCGACTCGCTTCTTTTAGCTTTCCCTTGTGTTTTACATGCTTCTTATGATTATATGGCCATTTGAATGTCTCGGGGGATTCACAATATCTTATCTTCTGGCATCGACTCTCTAGGGTTTCTTTTCCCCTTTTCCTTTATTAGGGATGGCTTCTTTCCCTTTTTGTTGGGAGGGTCTGGTTTGAGTTTTTGGCTGGTTCGGTTCGGTTCGGCACTTTGAATTTGGTCTTTTCGCACTCTTGTTTGGTTCCGCGAGGGGCTTATCTTGCCCTTTTTATTGCTTTTCCGTTTCCTATTTCGCTGTTTATACTTTGCTTTCCTCTCCCCCTTTATCCTCTATCAAATCCGAGTAGCATCCCCCCCTCCATCTCCCACCGGGGTTCCCCTACGTTTCCTATGGGCGGTCCGTGCAATCGCTTTCTTCCTCCATCACTTTCTTACCTTTTGTTCTCTTTCAACACTTTTCTGAAGTTTATCCTGCGCGCGCACATTGTTTTTACCTGGGTGGCTAACTGTCGTTTTGCGTCCTCGTTTTGTGCTTTCGGATTACTACCCTTCTGCTTATCTGGGTTGTCTTTTTTTTCCCTTTTTTTTTTCCTTCGAGGGGTAGATTATACATATATTTGAATATATTCTCCTGGTCTGTGCGCTGAGTGTGGGATTTCTCTTCCCAGACATGGGGTATCACTCGGCTATATGACGTTCGTTGCTTGAGGTGGTGGGGGGGTGTCCCGGAGTGTGCGGACTAGTGCTCCAACCGGGGCAGGCATAAACTGCTGCAGCATTACAGTCGCACCTCGCTATCCCGGATCTCGCTTTCCCGGATCCCCCGCTGTCCCGGACGAAATTCCCTGAATTCTGAATTTTTTTACACCAAAGCCTAACTCACTGTCCCGGATAATTCGCTGTCCCGGACAGATTCCTTGAATTTTGGCCATCCGGGATAGCGAGGTGCGACTGTATACTATCCGTATTACAGCGGATTGCGGAATCACAAGGATCTTGTCAGGGATACATAGCCCCTTCACGGATATCTGCCAAGACGGTACGGAAGACTATCACACTCCGAACCCTTCCGCCAGGGATACCCCTCGCCCACTATAACAGCCTCACAGCACACCCGCCAAACACCCAGGCCGTCCACCGTAATATCTACCATATTACCATACCAGCCCGATCACGGCAACCCCCCACGCTGACAACCCCCCCAGACCGAAACCCGTCCTCATGGTCGTTAAATTGGCCACAGTCCTATATTTCTTCGTATTATACCTAAAGTTCCCGGTGGAGTGCCGTTATGTATATATAGTACGGTATGGTGCGGTGCGGTGCAGGGGTAGGATTTGTGTGACTCGTCGGTTTTTCTCCTGTTATACTCGGGGGTGTCCATAAAAATCGGAAAGATCAAATCCTTGTCATGCAAGGTTGGCGAGCAGAAAGCAACAAAACTTGGAAAACTCCCCTAGGGATCAGCAGTCCAAGAACCCGTAGTATGTTGAAATGAAAAGAGCATGTATGGGGACAGAATCCTATGAAATAAATTTAATAGAATAAATCTATCCAAATGATACCAATGACAGAACCTTTCAATCTTGGAGCAAACAATATCCTCAGCTTTTTTTCTTACTCGCAATCCACACTTTTGCCCCTCAGTTCACTTTATACTGGTCCCCTGTCTCTTGCTAAGTACAAGTATTAATTCAGTTCAACATACCTTGTTTGGGATGCCTAGTTACATGGAGTTACAAGGTTAAGTTTTCCAGACATTGTGATCGCTCGATCGTTTTGGCCCTGATTCAGCACGGGTAGTTTCCGATTTTTAAGGACACCCCCGAGTATATATGTGGTTTTGCTTGGTATAATTCTATTGGATTTTGGTATGATAGTTTCGGGATGGGGGACTATTGGTTGGGCGAGTGAGTGAGTGGGTGAGAGTGGGTCGCGCACTTCCGAGCGATGTTTTGGGGGTAGGTGTAGTTGATCGTTGCTCTATACCTGGTAGTGCGATTACTGTTCGTACATCGATCCATCTATCTATCCAGTTGCAAGGGTCTTCTATTATCATATAAAGTTACAGGGAAGCAACCAACTCTGGATTTCGAGCTCGAGGGTGAACATGTGGTTGTAGCCGTTCATGAACGTGTGCGGTGCGGTACCAACCCCGCTGTCAATCCTTGGAGGCATTGTAAATAATACAGGTGTATCACTTCAAACCGGAACTCAAACCGTCCCGTGTAACTAATCCATCCCTCCCCCTCGCTCGCTCTATCGAATGAAAAGCAAAACAAAGGAGAAACAAAGAAGCAAAGGCCCCCGGTGTGCCTTTGGACACAGATATCCCAGGCGTCATGAACCCCTCTTCCCAGCCGTGCTACTCACAAACGGACTTTCGGCCCCCTTGACAGAACTTTTGATATTCAACCTATCGAGCTTATCAAGGTCTAGCTTCATGAATTCGTGCTTATTCTTCCACACCACCTGCGTCTCGGCGAATCCCTTGCTAGCACTGGGCGGTGGTGGGGGGTCGGTAATCTATTGTATCCATATGTTAGCTCCTATTTCACGCAAAGCTATGACCGAGGGAGGGCATGCCTTAGTGATAAGATATGCAGTGCTTGCCTCCGCAATGCCGTAAATCAACACACCCAGCCAAGGCGTCTGAAGCAAGAGGTAAAACCCCACGCCGAATCCGAACAACAATCCCTCCCTCTCTCGGAACCACCTCTTCTTCTGCTCCTTATCGAACTTGATCCTGGAAAAGTAGGGCTCAAGTAATTCTCTCATAAGACCCCTACTAGCAAAATACCCCTGCAAGAAAACGATCATCCACCTCTTCGGCAACAGCAACCCCACTCCGAAAACCACAGCCGCAGGAATCGGTCCAGCCGCCCTATTGAGCGAGTAAAACGACGCCGCAGGCAACACAAACGGCCCCACAGCCGGCAAGAACGAGGCGAAATAGACTGCAATCGAGATACCCGCCCGGCGAGCATACTTGATCAGGAACGGCTTGACAGCCTCAAACGTCCCGAGGACGCCCCCCGCACCACCACCACCACCAGCTTTCCCACTACTAGAGTACAGCCTAAGGTTCGGGTAATACAGCGCCCTGAGCCCATGCGGGTTCTCGTCCGCGTGCTTCATGAGATACGTCTTGTCCACCCATTCAAGGCTCTGCATGAACATATCGTCAAGGGTAGGGACCAGGTATCTCATGGCGCTCATCAGAAACACGGGAACCTGCAGCACGCTCTTTTCCAGGAATTCGAGACTGGATATGATGTCGTCGTCCCAGGTCACGGCGGATAGGTCCGTAAACAGTCCGACGAAAGCGAGGAGCACCTTCATCCCGAATATGGGCGCTGAGATGAGCAGGCGTAGGGCCACGCCTATTACCACGGCGAGAAAGGCCTGTCGGTAGTGCGTCATTTCAAAGAGGGAGGGGTTTTGTAGGGCGCGGTAGGCACCTACGACGGTGAGTTGCGCGCCGCGGATGACGGCGTTTGGATCGAAATTGGACATTTTTTGGTGGTAGTATGATGGGGGAGAGGACTGGGGTGGGGGGTGGGTGGGAGAAAGGAAGGGTTTTGCTGTCTCGTTTGTGAAGATAAGACGGGGACAACTGGGATACGTCATCTTCCCACGTGAGGATCTGCCGGTGGGAGTGAATTCGTGTCCCGTTTCGATCTGATTAGATTCGATCAGATAGAAGGCGATTGGGCGATCATTAACCCACCCCAAAAGCTAGTCGCTCCTCCGTATTGTATCATACAACGGATCAAAGTAGTCTGTTGAAGTCGGTATGATATTTGGAAAGCCTTTCCCCACGCTAGATTCATCTAACCATGGACCCGCAAGTATGACCCTTACTCAAGAAAAGTATGGTTTCTTCTACCGCCTCTGCATGGCCTTTGGTCTCCCGCACCATCGTATTCGGTGGCCTTCGCCGCTCTACATTATTTATGGCTCCCGTATTCCCTATCTCTGGGTGCCAACCAGGCTTCTGCACCGCGCCTCCCTTCTCGCAGTCATACGGTATCTCATGAATTGGGGGGGGGGGTCTGACGAGAGACATTTAAGATTTGATGTATGCGGTAATAAGTTAATGGCTATAGAGCTTTCCACGGATCAAATCAATAGTTTGATGCCTGATCCTTCAGAAAAACTTAAATCCTACAAGATCAACAAACTATCCAGCAAATCCTCTAGCCATCTTCTTCGCCCTCTGGTCCCTCCGATTATGATTTGCTCTACTCCCCTTATTGGCCTCCTTCTTCGCCCTCCCCTGTTGCGTCTCCTTCTCACCGGCAGGGCCTGTGGCGTCCCCGCCACTTTTACTACCACCACCTCTTCCTCTGCCTACACTACCGCTGCTGCCTCTCCCACCTCTCGCGCCCCTAGCTCTCCCACCCTTCCCCCGTGCACCAACTCCCTCATCGTCACCAGCACTCCAAGAGCTCTTGGCGATAACTTCCTGCGAAACATTCCTATCCGCAAACTTCCTCTCCATAGCTCGCAAGCGGTCCGGCTCACGCTCAAGCATAACCTTCCACCCCTCAATCGCCTCATCCGTCATGCTTGTCCGGTCTTTGAGATCCTTCCTAGCCTTTCCACGCCTAGTTTCTGAGTCACGATTAAACACCCCCGGTGATGAATTGTACGCACTCCATAGCGCATTCTCTGCACTATCGCCCTCCTTGTCGCCGGAGCAGTCGTCGTCGCCGGGTGGTGCGGATGTGTCCACAGTTCCACCAATGTCGGCTAGGTCGTAGGTATCATCACGCTCGTCGTCATCCGGATCGAAGGCTTCAAGAGCGGCGTAGATCGCGCTCTTGGGGACCTCGGGGGCTTTGAGGAGTTTGTCCGCAGTTAGTTGGTTGGTTTTGTTGCCTTGGTGGAGGCGGGCGGTTGCAGAGGGGGCTAGGCGGTCTAGTTCGTCGTTGTCGTAGATATTGCGGCGGACCGGGAGAGCGGGGAACCCTGTATCTGCTGGTTCAGAGGGGGGAGTAGCGTATGCTGATGGTGGCCCCGAGGCTTCTGGTGGGATACTTTAAATTTGTTAGTAACTGCTATGGATGTGAGATGGAGGGGATGCGCACAATTCCTCTTCCTGATCCGCCAAATTCAAATCGCCAGGCAAATTTCCCTCCAGCACCGCCGCAGTAACCCTCTCCACATCCCAATTCATCTGTAGCAAACACTTCCTCACAAAGCCTGCCCCGAGGTGAGGTAATATGTCCCGAACACTCTCAACCTTCATCATAAGACTATCCTCCTCCTCCTTACTCAGGCCCTCCGGATCCAGTACCTCTCTTCCCTTCCCCTTATCCTTTCTCTTCACCGGCCCAAAGCTCTTAACCTCCTCAAGCACCCCAGAGATCCTTCCCTCCTCCGGAGCCCCATCAACCTCCCTCTCCAGAATCCCAACAATCGGCATCTCCCAAATCAGCCTCTTCACAAACTCCCCAGCTCTCTTATCCCTCTTGCCCTCTGCAACAAGCCTATACAGCACATCTCCTAGAAATCCCCAATTCTCTCTCGACGCGACAGCAACAAGCGCCGTCGCCAGCGCCGCCACTTCACCGCGGGCAATAGCACCCTCCATCCACTCATCCCCAGCCAGTAAACTCTCCGAAACTCTAGGCAAGAACTTAATAACCGCGATCGCATCCTCGAGCCCGCACTTCAGAACATCTTTCTCGAAAAGCCCCCATACTTCCTCTTTATCCAGTAACTCGCGGATGACATGGTTCTTGCTAAACTCTCTCGAGAGTTCCGTCAGGAAGGTTGCTGTAGTGAGCTGGCTGGGGACGTGCTTTGGTGGGGCGGTAGTGTAGATCCTATGCAGTATCTGCGCGACTTTCCGTTTCAGCGGTGGGTTCTGTGTTGTCGGTGCCTGGTTCGAAGTGTAGGTTGTCAGGAACTCTATGAGGTGTGTGTCTTTCAGTGAGTTCTGGAATGAGGGGGCGGGGAGGAGCAAGTGGTGGGTTAGCGCTGTTACGCAGGAGTCTTGGTACTTGGTCCATTTGCCTGGCTGGATTAAGGATTGGATTTCCGGAGGTGGGTATGGGACGATGGGAATTTCGAGCATTTTTTTTTCTCTTTCCCTTATCTGTCTTATTTCCCTTCTCTCCCACGGGCTCTCTCTAGCCTCTCTGTTTGTTTAGGGGGTGAATTGGTTGAGTCCCGAAGTGGTTGAGGATGATCGTTGCGTGTTTGTGGAGACTCATCGGCGGGGCTCAAAGAGCCATTACATCTAGGCATGTCATGACCATGGTGCAGTATCATACTTGGTAGTGCAGGGCTAATGAAGAGATAAGCCTTGAACACAAGCAACCTTAACCCATAGAATAACGAGAAACCATAGCATCGTTGCGTACCATAGAACCGGAATGATTGGATCTCGCACTGAGGGGAGCAAACAGAACGAAAAAACCTGGCGTTCAGCCATCCGTCGAGGCAAATATGATAAAAGGAAACAAATTCTGCCAAGAGAGACAGCTCCGACTTCCCAAGCTCCAAGCTCTAAGAACGAGGCCCAATAATTCTAGTTTCTACTGTATAGTGCAGGACGTCTAAACTCGACCCTCCCTAGAGCGAAAATCAACTATGAATGCTCCACACTCTGCAACAACAGAGTTTTTTTTTTTTTTTGAGGAACTCTAAAACTACTCGAATCCGGCTCCCCCACCGAGTGAGCGTTGCGGTACGTGGGCATTTCTGGCAGGGTAACAAGAGGATTGGTCTCAAGTGTCTTGCACTATACTTGTATACACCAGTGACTAGGTCCAGTAACTATCACAGTAAACTACTTAACGCCATGCACAATATTATCGTAACTTCCAGAATGCAAAAGACTTTTCGTTGGTAGGGCTAAGTAGGAGGGGCATTTAGCCATCAAAATCTAGCTATCGGAATCACATCACGAAATCCCTTCGCTGGCCTGCTCGGCAAACCCCATGATAATAGTAAAGACAGACAAAAAAAGTTACCACGCCCCACCCATACAAACCCTACGAGAACAAGAGTAGAAAAGAGGAGAAAGGAAGCGAGAGAGGGGGGATTAGAAGAAAATCAAATCAAATCAGGAATCAAAGCCCTCTCCTATCTCCCCTGCTCGTTTTTTAATTTTTTATCTTAGAATCAAACTTCCACACCAAGCCTCCTACGAAGCTCACGCTCAGTCTCGTCCTCACCGGATCTCTCACGTTGCCTAGCGGCTGCTGCCGCTGCAGCAATCATGATCGCCTCACCGGCAGTCTTCTCAAGGTCTTGCTGTACCCCATGCTCGATCCCCTGACCGATTAGCTCAGGGTCAACAAGTGCCATGTCTTCCGGTGCGCGATTAGGGTCGTACTCCCCGTCGACGATGCCCATACTTGCGACTGGAGCGACGTTCTGGATCATGTCCTGTTGCTCGTAAGTGTAATTGGATGCGTCGAATTGGTCTGGGATATGGGAGGCAGAAGGAGATTGGGGAAGTTCATCCCCAGCTATAGATTGTAGGCCGTCAGCAGCGGGTGTGCCGTTAGTATCTGGCAGGTAGCGTTGGCCCTTTACGTCTTCGGAAAGGTCTTCAAGGTCCTTGAGGACCTTATCGACAATCTCAGACAGAGCAAGGCGTCCACGGACCGCCCGACGCAGCGTTTTATACGCGCCTTCGAGCTCCTTTGAAGACCTGGACCCGGTTAGTATTTAATTAACGAGCTCCACACGCTGTGAACCTACCAAATCTTATCATTGAGCGCGATGTCTTCCCAAGGGATTGTCTTCTCTGTTTCAGCACCCGAATCCCGGATCCTAATAAAGTTAGTAAGGGCCCTACAAAAATAACTTGAAAACGGTAAGAGCGTACTGCTTTAACAGCCAAATATGGTCCCCGACGAGCATACTAGTATCCTCAACGAAGGCCTTTGCCTTTTTCTTCTTCCAAGTGCCAGGGCTCTTGACAACAGCAACACCCCCAGATCTCGCCTTCTGCTGTTTCATCTTGTTCCACTTGTACCGACATTGGATACGACTACGTTTATTGCCCATCAAGTCACTAATAACCGTCCAATTGATCTCATCCTCACCGTCATAGTCGATCGCATTTGACTCAAGATCAAAGGGATCAGTAATGCCCCTACGCGCACGGATCCCAGTCAAGACCTCAGCGATGATCTTCTTCAATTCGGATTCCTCGAGTTCATCCCAACGGTCTTTCCCGCGGTCCTTGCCACACTTGCCATAGTTCCTCCAGCGATCGCGACAGTCTTCCCCCATACGACCCATGGCATCACCGACAGCCTTCCAAGCACTTCCTTTTTCCTTTACAAGCGCCGCGAGGTGTTCATCTTCACTCTCAGTCCACTTCGCGCGGGAATTGAAAATGTGGTATTGGCGACGCACATGCTTGTAAATACTAGCCCTAGAACGCTGTGGGAGAACGGAGCAGACTCCTTCCCAGAAGTCGTCTTTGCGGCGTTCGTTGGCCCAGACTCTTCGGCAAAGGTCTGCATGAGTAAGGCCGTTATCTTCCGCGTATCTGTCGAGGTGAACGTCAATTGCCCTCTTCTCTTCGACTGAAAACGTGCCTCCAGCACTTCCCCCAGAAGGGGTAGCAGTGGTTGTAGTAGAAATGGGGCCTAGAGCAGAAGTAGGAGTCGTATGGATTGGGAGTTGCTCAAGTGGAGCCGAGGGCGAGGGTTGGACGTGGTTTGTTGTGGTGGAATCAACAATTCCCTCAGAAACCTTTTTCTTATGAGACTTTTTCTTCTTCTCGGGACCGTCATCAAGCTTCTCGGTCGGCAGCCTCCTCTTGCGCTTCCTTGGCTCCCCAATTCCATCCCCCAACGGACCGGTAGATATATTCGAGGCGGCCGCAGCCGCCGCAGTAGCCTCATCGAATTCCATCAAGGCGGGATCAACAAGCCTATTAGCATCCTCGATTGGATCCACCCGCTTATTTTTCTTCTTCTCATAGATTGCTTTCCCCTTCTTTCTCGGAGGTGAGGTATGAAAGGCCGAAGAACTAAGTACGTCATCTGCGTCCAACGGCGGCGGGGAAGAAACGGCGGTGTAACCTAGCTCGGTCTCCATCATCAAAAGGTCGTCGTCTTCGTGTAGAGTTGTTCCGGCCGAAGCGGAAGCAGGCGCAATCTTGGACATGTGTGCTGCAAGATGTTGGGAGATGATTCTTTGAGAGTCAGGAAGGTCGTCTCCTCCTGCAACAGCCATGCCCTCAAGAACTTCTTCTTCCTCTCCCAGAGCATCCTCATCCCTAACCACCTCTTCGGATTTCTTATCCCTCTTTTTCTTCCCCTTCTTCCTCTTCTTCTTTTTCTTACCCTCGCCATCGGCTGCCGCGAGGCCCTTATTTAAGGCTAGGAGCGCCTGGGCGGATTCCTCCTCCATGCTTGTTTGCCGAACAAGCCCGGATCCATCTTCTTCAACTTGACCGTCTTCCCCCTCCTGTTGGTCATAGGCGGAGGTAGAATTCCCCATTACAAACTCCTCCTTTGCTTCCATATAAAAAGGCTCGGTCGGGTAACGTTTCTTAGGTCGGGTAACTGGCAGGTGTTTCTTTTTTTTTTCTTTCCTCGGATGATACAGACGAACCGGGTAACCCACGATATTTGGTGGTGGTGAGTGGAATGAGAAAAAGTGAATGGAGGCGACAGGAGGGTAATAGGGGGCGGAGACTGCTACCGGACGCCAAGCCTGAGAACAAACAAGAGAAAAAAATGTGTTGGACCGTGGATTTACTGAATGCCTAGGGCTACGTGCGGTAACCGTTCATAAAGTGGCCGGGCGGTGGTTTTGATTAGTGCCCATCTTGGCACTAAAGGGGCAAGCCCATAGTACGATCGTACAAAGTTGCTTAGTCAGCATTGCAGTCTTAGAAGTGCCAGATTAACTGGCGAGAACTGTTCTAGGCAAGTATGATACCCTAGGTTCAAATAAGATTTTCACCCAAGCTTTGTCTCGAAATCGCAATAAAACACCATATGCTAACCCTTATAGCCAGGACTAAGGCTTTCAAGGCTCTGAATTTAACGTAATTGTAAGTTTCATCCCGACCCCTTCTTATTTTAACCTAGAACCCAGGCGGTTCTCTCCACTGAGTCTAATGCGGGTGGTTTTTTTCGAAAAAAATCGATCAACCAGTTCATTAACTTATGGCTCTATTGATATTCGTGCAAGGTATCATACTCGAGTACGATAGAGGGAGAAAAAGAGAGGAAATGGCACAGAAAGATGCTTTCTATATCCTCACTCCCCGGGCGCTAATAGGTTAACTCAACCTCACCCCCCACGACCCCTACGTATCGTATTCAATGCACTCACTACCTTGGTTCTCATGATACTTGCAGGATATCCTGCTGGTCATACATCATCACTGCCAAGCTCTTGCAGCCTCTTCAATCAGCCTCTTCAATCAACCGTCCCCTAACATGCGCATCAGGACCATTGATCAAACGTCACCTCATCCACCACCAATTAACCTACCACCGAGAAACTAATTATCTGATCAACTCCCGCCAAAAAAAAAAAAAAGAAGGAAAAGAAACCCAGTGGTATATACAACGCTGAGGAACCGATGAGGCGAAGACCACAACATCTAATTAGGATGGGCTCTCGGCTCCAATAACATGACCCCACTCGCACCAGTCTTCTCATCGAAGCCACCATCAACAGAATAAATCTGACGACCTCTCAACCAAGTTTCACAGACTTTACCGGTAAGGCTCTTATTCTCGTACGGGGTGACCTTATTTTTGAAGTGCATATCGGACGAGGTTACCTACCACAGTCAGCATCGATTCGCCCCGTGTTAGTGGATAGATTAGGGAAACAAACGGTAAACTCGGCCTCAGGATTAAACACAAGGATATCGGCATCCCATCCAACTTCAAGGCAACCCTTCCGGCCGAGGAGACCGACTTGCTCTGCAGTCTTGTAACTGGTCCACAAACTAATCTCCTCGAGGGAGACACCTCTCTTGCGCCCGTCGGTCCAGAGAACACTGAGCCCTAAGCCAACGGTGGAGATACCGCCCCAGGCCTGGAAGAAGTCGCCATCTCCGCCATCCTCCTTTAGTAACTTTAGGCCGGCGGTACAAGGGGAATGGTCACTGACGACCGTCTCGATCAAACCTTCCTTGAGAGCGCCCCAGAGGTCGTCACGGTTAGAGCCTTCACGGATTGGAGGACAGCACTTATGGCGAGTGTCACCATTCTCGATATCTTCCGCTGCAAGTGTGAGATAGTGGAAGCATGTTTCGGCTGAAAGCTTGACGCCGGCTTTCTGGGCCGCACGAACAATCGGAATTCCTTCCTTAGCGGAAAGATGGACAATGTGAAGCTGTAGTGAAGGTGCGATATCTGCAAGAGAAAGAATCTCCTCAATGGCATAGGTCTCAAATGCTGGAGGGCGGGAGGCCAGGAACGTGCTATAAGTGTCCAGTGGCCCAGCGGGTGCAAGAGGGGGATCGCCATGAAGGACGTAGTCTCCGACAGACATCGAGAGCGGAGGAAGCATCTCGGCATGGAACATGAGAACTGTTGGAGAGTCCTGCAACAATTAATACCCAGTCTAATGTTCAACTGTCCAGTGTTAGCACTCACCCTCAACTTCTCCATAGCCTTGGCCAGGTCCTTCGTATTAACAGCCGGAAACTCCTCGACCTATTCACCCAATCATTAATCAAATTCTCAAGGGGCAAACAAACTAAAAACCAGACTCACCCCACTCTCAATCAAGAAGCACTTGAATCCCCTGACTCCCGCCTCAACCAACGGCACAAGGTCCTCTTCATTCCCAGGAATAACTCCACCATAGAACCCTACATCAACCCAACACTGTCCCTCAGCGGCCTTAACCTTGAGCTTAAGATTCTCAACAGTAGTAGTCGGCGGTATGGCATTCAAGGGCATATCGACAACAGTAGTAACACCGCCAAACGCTGCAGCCCTCGTCCCCGTCTCAAATCCCTCCCACTCGGTCCTGCCCGGTTCGTTCAGGTGAACGTGTGCATCCACTAGACCGGGCATTATCACCTTGGGGGAGTAGTCATGATAGATTGTATCCGGAGGAAATGCAGAAGGGCCAGGGATGGAGTGGATTATGCCCGTGATTTTCCCGGTGGTGGGGGATATGAGTATGCTCGCGGGTGTCTCCACACCAGGGAGAATGACGCGGGTTGAGCAGAGGACTGTTAGGGGTGCTGCTAGTGGAAGAGCTCCATCCCGAGTGCCGTTAAGGGGGACTATGGGAACTATTGGGGTGTCTAGTAGTGGCGCCATTGCATATCTGGTACAACTTTTGCTCTGGGTGGTATCTGATAAGGGGCTGTGATATGAGATGAAAGAAAGAAGACTTAAAACTCGACAACGAAGATTTAGTGGGCAAGAGAAGAGGAGTAAGGAGAGGAGAAGGGGGGGGAAGCGAGAGCTGGCAGAGAATTTAATAGCCTCCGCTTTGAAAAAGAAATAGCCGGCGAACCCTAACACAGTCAAGCTCCCCCATTGAAGCTATTCGCGGGTGGACAAGCCAACTGATAAGGCACGGTATCATACAAGCACCCTCCGATAACGGGTGAGATTCGGAGGATAGTTTCTGGCCCCGTGCAGCGCCATGCCCTACCCACTTGTCCTCTCTCCTCGTATCTCACTCGCACAATCACAATCTACGATATTGTGCATTGACCCCATCCATCCATCTACCCATCTCCATCTCAACCCAATCCACAAAGTATGATGCCGGTACCAATTCCCCACCCCACTGTACCCTTCACTTCTCCATTTCACATCCCCACACCCCCTCCAAATCTAAACTTAAATCTAAAATATTATAATAAAAACTAAAATAAAATAAAAAGCCCTCAAGCGCAAGAACCCCTAGCCTCTCCCAACATTGATCTCCCCAGAATGAAAAGAAGAAGAAAATCCGGGGAAGCCCATCTTACTACCTCTCTCCCCCTTCTCCCTCCCCAGCGCAATACAATAAGTACAATACACGATACCACCAGAACATTTTACCATATCATACCTCTCCCCCTTCAAACCGCCAAACTCCCAGGGTCCAAACCGGCCGGCCCGCACACCGCACGACAACAACTTCCCGGCAATCGATAAGCCCCCCCCCCCTCCTCCCCTTGTCCTATCCTAGCGTAGTCAGCGACAAGAGATAAGCTGGCTTACTCACCGGCTTCCTTGTACCCCATCTCATCCCCACCAAAAAAGGCACTTCTTGTCAACCGAAAATCCCCGTAACGGGAACAACTGCCCGAACTGCTACCGTAATACAAGTATTCAAACACAGTCCGGCGGGGGTTTTTTTTTGCTTCTTTTTACCTGGGGTGGATGGGATGGGATGAGCGATGGGGGGGAAGATCGATTGGTAGGAGATGTAGCCACTGTAGAACTGGTCCAATCGATATCGTAGATCCACTACCGGTATTCGATAGAAAATCCGGGTTCCAGAATTTCAGCCTAATTAGAAGTTGTGGGTGGTTTGCTTCCTATGATAGGGATGGATGGTTTGCTGTCCAGTATACCGCAGTCCACTAGAGGCTTCGTCGGGCTCGTTAGGTGTTTCTTTTCTTTGTTTTTGTTTTTTCCCTTTCCTTACCGTAGTCTTTCTTTCTTTCCCTATGTATGATAATATTATACAAGTACAAGCATCATATTATATTATCGTATTGGACAACAACCTTCCCGGGGCCAGGGTTCATGATATCCAACGTCAAGTCAAGTCAGGGGGGGGCTTTCCGCGGAATTACTTTTCTCTGGAAAAAGTGGTTTTGGCGGATGTTGGTGGAACTTGGGGCTTTCTCACGTACCAGTACTGTACCACCGTATGTATGCATGAGGTTCCACTCGACGAGTGAGTGAATGGCTCTTGCACAGTACGGTATCGCGAGATGTGGTAATGGTAAAGAACACGTCACTGGGAATTTCGGATACTTGTCGAATTTGGGGCGTGTGGAGGGGGAGGGGAGGAGAGCGGGTTCACGATGGGAGCTTCTGTCGAGTAATCAATCACCCATGCCGGTGAATGTTACTGTGTTTCGACTTGTTGAAAAGCCAACGGAAAGGACTATGATAACTTCATCATCATCATTGCGGTGGAAACTAACTACCGATCCCTTTTTTGCCTTCTTTATTTTTGGGAAAATAGTTCAAATTGGTTGTTATATTAATTAATGTTGAAAGCAGTGGGGGGAAAAGTAATCCACACCGTAAAAATAATAAAAAATAAAAATAAAGACCCCATGTGCCGCGAGCCTTTAAGCTGAGGTGATAACTTACCCACCGTGTTGCTCCGAATACCAACACGTACTTGTGCTTGTCCCAAGAATACCGGTATGCAAGTGTATATCGTATGATAAGCTTGCCATTGCGAGACGACGTTTGAATGCCGCTGACTCATTTATTTATTCCCTTCAGTGCCAGGGACTCTCAACTGAAGTCCCATTCCCTCCCTCTCCTGACCCCCACCCACTTGCTCTTCCACGAGCACACCACTGTTCCTCCCGCCCTCTACTCCGCCAGCCAACACTACATCCGCCTCTTCAGAAGCATTCAGTCCAAGTGCAGGTCTAGCCATTCTATTAACCCCTTCCATGTCCACGCGTGCCATCCTTTCATATCTAAGGGCCTCGTTATCCACAAGTGCGAGCCCCACCTCAGGATCGGGAGGTGTTCCACCGATCAATTCAATCTCAGGGGTCCACTTCCTGACTAAATACCGCTTTAAGCGGTTATATGCTCCAACGGGTTCGTCGTCTAATACTTGCCCTGCTGGTTGTCTGGGCGGAAGTAGACGTTTGGGTGACATCCAGTGAAGCATCAACCACCACTTTATTTTAGATACACGTCCCTTGGGTTGGACGTAGTTACGAGGGCCTGCGCGGGACCAAAGCTCTGGTCGGCGGTTGTGGAGGTCCGCATACAGGGCTTCGTAGATACCGCGTTGGTGTGGTGATTGGCGATGGCGGGTCAGCCAATGCTTAAGCAGATACCAGGATATAAAAACTGCCACCATCTATCTCACCATCAGCCGACAATAATTACCTTAAGAGCTGAACTAGGGGGACACATACAAATGGCGGAGCAGCAATGAAATACCACTTTATTGAGGGGCTCCCCGCAAACGTATCAACATTCATACCAAAAAAGCCAACAATGAATGTCAATGGCAAGAAAATAAACGTAATCCAAGATAATCTCCACATGCTCGTTCCTAGTTGTAAGCTTTGCCGTGAATCTCTGATCCCAACCGACTTATACATAAGTTCCGAGAGATTGTTCGTTCTTTTGACTAGATCTTCCTGAATCAGGTTGCTGAGTCGCTCAAAATCCTCAGGGGACTCCTTCAGCCAGAGCCCCTCATCCGATAAATCTCCATCGATTTCTACAAGATACTTTCGCATTTCGTTTACTACGTCTATGTGGTAGAACATAAGCTTCTCATACTTAAGCCAGTGCGCTAAATTGGACCACAGTTCAGGTGCTCGGCTTTCGTCTGCCGGCTGTTCATAAATTTTCTCTTCCTATAGACAGTCAGTGATAATACATGTTCTGCTCGGGTAGGGGAGACATACAAGGATACTAACATGCTCCCAGCTAGCATCCAAAAGTTGGTCCCAGCAAGCGCCTAATGCTTTGAATATATCTATGTTCATCAGTGCTGTATCTCCCTCGGCTCCGCAGAACTCTTACCTTGAGTAATGATCTTCATACACTCCAACGCCATCTGTTCATTCTTTTCTAGGTAGTCATTGGTGAGATAAAACGGCAACCTCCTCCACCGACTCTCCCATTCGCCTCTCGCAGGAATCAACGAATCGTAAATAGAGCGAGTCTCTGAGTTATCGAATATAATGATTGTGCTCCCATTATCATACAGCTCTTCTAAAGGCCTTGAGCTATGCTCCAAGCCTTGATACGGTGATACAAAGTCCGGCCCAGGAATCTGAAGATCCGACGCAGCATACTGAACATATACCGAGAGTCGCTGAGAATAAACATTATACCGGTGGACCGGGTTATCTGCGCCAGTCAACAACCCGAACCTCCACTTCACGATTGCGAGAAAGTTTGTACCATTATCGTCGTAACCCATTAGTCCAGACACACATGATTCCTTGTCCTCAATCTCAGAATCACCACATGCATAGCGTTTCATATAATCCAGTCCAAAAGAGCATTTCGTTACACCTCTCCAGGGATCGGAGGTCGTCTTCCAACTCTTTCCGAGAAGCAACGGCTTTCCGGCTCTCCTCCTCGGCTTCTTTTGCAGTAGCCAGTTAGCGAATTCCTGGAGACCCACAATATCGTCATTATCTTTTATACGGAATTTGTGAATTAAGAATCTGGTCGCCCAAGTGCAATTCTGTACGTGACTAAGTTCAAAACAACGATAAGCGTATGGCAAAAGGAGGCGAGTCAATGCAGGCGCATACAAAACTCTCAGGGTAGTATTCGCATCTCTCCCCTCTTTATAAACCGATTTCAAGGTTGCTATATCGTTGATCTCTTGAGCTACAACCTTTCGGTGTCCTTCTTCTGGTCCTCCGACCTCTTTCCGGGCATATAAGCTCAAGTCGAAATAACAACTAGGGGAAACAAATAGACAAACCCCTGTGAACATGATCGATCATCAAAACCCTCGGTTCCAGTTTAGTCTCTGCATTATACTCCTTATGCCACTGAAGTCCCGGACTTTTATCTCTTCCGGCAACTACCGTTCGTCAGCATCGGGCTCCCACCATACGGGCGGGAGGGTTTAGCAGACCTTTGGTAGGTATGCTCAGTCGCGGTTTACACCCATTCGTACATAGATCTTCTGAAGCGAAAAGGTCCTGTTAGCTTCCGTCGATGGCTATCACAGCAACAGACTGGGCCAAGAGTCACAAACCGTCATCAAAAGACTTCGTCGCAAGGGAGGTGTTATTCGTATGCTGTCTAGATAACGGCTCCATCTCCACATAATCTCCCTAGAGAACTCATCCAGACCAAAAATCGAACCCCGAAGACAGGAGGAGGAGGAGGAAGGCAGAAGGGATGTTGTGCTTGTAGACGAGCCAAGTTGCGGCCGTAGCCGAACTCGAGAGGACGAAGCTCATTGGAAGGAACTGGATGTTATGTGGCGCATGGTGGGGTGGGCAGTGGCCATGGCCGAGATGTGATGGTTAAGCGATCCCAGGGCTGAGAGTCTGTTGTGGGCAATGAGGGGTTGGTTCTTTTAATGGGAATGAGTTAAGGATCTACCGTTGAACCCCTGGGGGGAGAGTAATACGGCCCACACCTGAGCACGATGGTTTGTTTAGCGACTTAGAGTTAGCCGACGTTCCACCAATCAGCAAGGCAATTAGACTATTTCCTCGGTGGGATAAGTCTCCAAAATCTCGGACGAATACCATCACTATGTATCACTCGATACTGCTCCCAATTAATTTCGAGGTCATCTGACCCCAAACTATATATCCAGACTCCCTTCTTCGGGCCAATGTGTTGGAAATACCACTGAACGCAAGGAGATATTCGTATTGAAATTAAGAGTTGGAGAACATCAGAGGCAGAATTGGCAAAGGAAAAACTAAAGTGACAAACAAGCAGCCAAACGGAGAAGAGTGGCCACTAGGTCAAGTCGCCTAGGACAAAGATGATAAGTTAGGTGGCTGATACGTAATCCCTTTGCGGCCGCCAATACGCGATCCCGTTTCCAACACAACCAACACAATGTAGCCTGTACGAGTACTCGAGTACTGTACTTGTAGTTTGTACATAAATACTTATTCCTAGATGGGATATCTGATACAAGCCGTTCCGGTTTAACTGCTGCTCCTGCCGGGCCCCCGAAGAAGAATTTGTGCTGGTCTTGGGCGGGATGCGGGAGAACGTTGATGCCACCCTCAGCATATGGCGGGATCAGGTCTCGGCTGGGCGTCCATCCACTACTCGCCGTCCTGGATGGGATCATTTAACCACAGATTTCTACTCGCCTACGGTCACTCGATGGATACTTCGGCTCCTTGCTTACTTATAGCCGGGAGCATTAATGGTGGAGTGTGAAGAAAGTGAGCGAGAAAGGATGTGAAACACCTGAGAAGTAGGAAGGATTCAAGGCTCCTGTAAGTCCCTGAACTCAGGAATTTGTTCGGAGACCTGTGGGATCCGTGGGAGAGGGGATATCGGGCAGGCGAGGGGTCCTTGCTGTGAGATCGTGTGTGTTAACCAGTTTCATACTCCTGAGGCTCTGTAAGTTTAATGATATAATAATAATAGTAACGACAATAATAACCATAATCACGAATAGCACTACGAAGGTACAGCGCCTAAGTTTTGAATATTTTACTAGCAGGGGATGTTCGACTAACAGGGATGAGGAGGTGAATTGGGTAACCACTATGCCCAATTCGCTGTCCTTATACCCGATTTGCTGCCTTGGCCCCTGCTAGCGTAACACCCCCTGCTAGTAAAATATTCAAAACTTAGGTGCTGTACCTTCGTACTCGGGGGTGTCCATAAAAATCGGAAAGATCAAATCCTTGTCATGCAAGGTTGGCGAGCAGAAAGCAACAAAACTTGGAAAACTCCCCTGGGGATCAGCAGTCCAAG
>Ga0307513_10001768_pt1 | contig 30761 bp, 27 predicted proteins | sample 15_EM_MG_FD_202174 | JGI IMG/M metagenome (GOLD analysis project Ga0307513, IMG submission 202174) | Populus trichocarpa ectomycorrhiza microbial communities from riparian zone in the Pacific Northwest, United States - 15_EM | ecosystem: Host-associated > Plants > Roots > Unclassified | place... | reverse complement strand
ATTTACTTATTACTACTTCGTGCGTTTACTTACATGTTATATAGCTTTCATATCTAGATTCTAATAGAAACAGGCCTTTGTGAACGGTTGAAACAGACCCCAGAGCGTACAGAACAGTGTCTACGATCTAGAAATTGCAGAATATCTTTATATCTTCGAAATCGAGCAATACAACGAGATCTACACATTTATATTCAATAAAAACATTGCATAAATTTGTATATCTTCAGAAGAACATTTCTGAGACCTCACAATCTTAGAATTAATTGTGAATAACTCCTCACCACAATAAACGAACTGCGAGGTGGTAAATTCAGCCCTTGCATCGTTGAAATTCAAATAAATTACATACCCACAGTCACAGTCATGATTTATTAGTGTTTTCGACACTAATTTTGTGTGGATTGCGTCGCTCGGTCATTGAGCCTTGCTCCGTTTGTGTGTGTTTTGTGTTTGTTGTTTCTTCGGTCAGACTCACGTCGCACCTCTCAACGTCCATAAAACTATTACAATCCAGTTTCTTCCTGTCACATCCTCGTCATGTCAGCAGTCCTTCAACTTTGGGCAAACAAGATGGTACGTATCGATTATTCCCCTCTTCGTGTACACTGTATACTTATTATTAATATCGAAAATAGCCGCTCAAGGAAGCTGACTGCGATGAGACAATCGATACGAAGAAATAATTAACCCATGTACCGTTCCACATTAGAGTACTCAGCCGCCATTATTCTAGATACATGCCCTGTGGTTCGGTATTATCATTTACCTTCACAAGTACGGCGATAGTTAATGATGGACTACCTCCCTCAGCTCTCATTTGCGACGTACCTTGGTGCCCCTTTATCACGGAGACGACAGCGCCGATAGGATCTATGGTACGTTGCCACTTAGTTTTACGAGCACGATGAGGACTAATGATAAGCCTACCTCAGCTCTCGGGCACGATGTATCTGGGTGTCTATTTACCGCTGAAATGGACAGCGCCTATGGAGTCTACGAGGAGTGAGGCTGATGAATACGGGTGATGGATAATCCGAAGTGCCTGCTGATGGCCTCTACGAAAGTAAGCATAATAAATAGCGCGATGTGATTAGCTATTTACCTCCATTCGAGCTCGTGCTCGTCGTTTCGACTGAGATCAGCGATTAATTCATAACAGCATAAGTTTGAATTACAAGGGATTCCGGAGTCGTTGTCAATGACGTACGTCATCCTCGATGAAGGAGTCGACCCGACCTATTGATTTACTGCAGATTCGAGCCCGCTGGCAATGAACGCAAGAGAGAAAGATGAACCTGGGATAGCCACCGACATGCTACGATTGCGAGGAACCCAATGAATATTGCGCCTCCTCGTCGATGAGATAGACAGGACATTGCCTACCCTTATTAGATATCAAATCGATGGTCTATTTAGAATTTAATAAAAGTAGGCAGCTGCGCAGAACTCAACTAGCACTTTTTGCGGAGAGTTCATCTGAAATCCGGGGCTAGGCCAAGGCTCAAACCAGCTTTGGCAGTCTTCCTGAGTGTCTGACAGAAATCAGCGATAGTATGACGCGATAGGCTCTTAAAGTGGCTGTTGCAACACGAGTGGCCAGGCAATCCCAGCCTCAGCTGATTCACGAGAGGTCCAAGAGAAGGAGAAACGTCCTTGCGACGGCAAGACGTCTACCACAGGACAACAGTTTTCGATTTTGCCCCCTTTGAACTGTGCATTGATCGTGGCCAGAATATAGCTAGATTTAGGTTGGTGATAATATGTGCAGTCTATACCATCTACAGCTCGTGAGCACAGCTGCATGCTACGAGCGATGTAGAGCAAATCATCAAGAGACCGCACAAGCCCCACCTGACCGACTTACACATCGCCGCAGCGCTTTCGACTTTGTTCACCCCACATTTATTAGATATTAAATCAATGGTCAACTTAGAACTCAATAAAAGCAGGTCGGACACGACGGTCATGACGCGGGTTCCGATGGAAATTGGACGTCTCAAGGGCTGGGGGTGCTGACGCTATAACTACCCGCGAACGTCTTCGCATTGGTATCCTGGGTGATTGAGGTAGTAAAAAAACCCGTACGCGGGGGTGTTGATAACGGAGCCCGACGTGACCACGGACGAGGCCAAGGAGCACATATGAGGAGGATGGAAATGCTCCACGTCAGAAGGCAAAGACTTGATTTGAGATGAAGATCAACTTCAAAGCGACATGATACACGTTTAGTTATGACCTGCTCCACGACATTCAAGAGGTTGGGTGTGCGGATCGATTTGCCTCCGAGGAGACGGGCTGCAGCGCGAAGGAAGTTGCATGACGGGAGTAGGTGGGATAATCCCAGACAAACTGTGGGCGAGTTTCCGGAGGTTGTAGATGTGGAGACGGCTACGCGTTTCGTCATGGCACGTTTCTTGAGTTTACAATGGAACTGGACTTCAGCGCCGCTGAATTGGCGAAGTACGTCTTCACAGTAGCCCTATATACCAATGAGTAAACGAAATTGAAAGGAATATCATCAGTAGCTCACCGGGTTGAACCTCGGAAAGTTGGTAGAGTACCATAATTTCATCGTCCTGAATAGTAGGACCTACCTTCAAGAACATAAGCCCCCCGCTGGCCGTGCTGATACGCAGTCGTGGTTCGAGAGGTGAGTTGGTGTAGCGACGTTGTGGAGTGCTGGTTAACGCGCCGGATGACAGGCTGTTTGAGTTAACTGCGTGATGGGCTGAATGGATGGGAAGTGGAGAAATATGGTAAGTATCAGTTACATATTGGTAAATGAGAGTTTTAGCTTACTAAATCCTTTCTTCGAAGATTCTTGTCGTCACCTCCCTGGCCCCGGTGCTACAGACATAAACCTGGCCCAGGCCGTCGCCACCCCTCATCCTAGTCGTGTTGTACAGTTCATGGATGCCCCGTCATCAAAATTCAAGATCCACATGTTGGTTTGAGTGTCGTTCATGTGGAGGTCATATCATGGCACCTGGTAGATGGCAAGTTAGGGTTGATAGTTGCTCGTAACCATATGGACGTGTACTCACCTTCGATATGAAAGAGCGCGCCAAACCCATTCGCGCACTGTGATTCGTAAGCCAATCTTCGACCTGTCCTTCATTCACCCAGGCAGCATTGAGGAGGCAGGAGGTACAAGCTGATAAACGGTAAGCACTCTCGATGGAAATTTGAAACAGGAACTCACTGGAATTGGTAGCTGCCCTCGAGGTTCTACCCGCCTTCGCCAACGTAAGCTTCATATGTAGAGAAGAGGAGGATCAATGAAGATGTGGCAGTGGTGGGACATAAAGCAGGAAAGTCCCTTGTTGCCGTCGAATCTGCCCCTCATTTCCCCGTCTCCTTGCATCGTCATCGTTGTCTCTGGTAGGGAAGAAGGGCGCTATAAATAAACCAATAAGTAATTTTCCTCACATGGAAACATTCAAGGTCTACATACACTTCTGATATCCATTCACATTCCAGATGGCAAGTGCCTAGACGAGCAAATATGAATAACACAACACAACATAGGGATGAAAGCAAATGTGATTATATTCACACTCGTCACACACCACTGGGCTCTTGGCTCCATTTAGCGGTGTGAATTTGTGTGTAGAATGACGCGCAACCCCAGAACCAACGGGCTCTTGGCTCCTATTGCCAGTACCAGGGCACACAAAGGCGGAAGTGGGACCCAAAGTGAATAAAAGCGTACCAGGAATGAAGGTTACAGGCTGCGACTCTTGAAAAAACACCTCAGTGGCGACACTCAGTACAAATTGGTAACAAGAAGATACAGTGAATATCGTTCAGCAGGAATGAGAATGAGAAAAGAGATGTTTGAGGTTCAACAATCAATGTTCAACGTTGATGCCGAATATCATCCCTATCTATATTTCTCTGTAAACGGCTCCGCCGTTTACAGACCAAGCCCCTTTGGGCTGGTTCGCTCAGGCTTTGAGGGGATGGGGGTTCTGAATCAGGATCAGGTCGAATTTTCGTCTCAAGGTCCTCGGTTCGCCTGCAGCCGCCGTTTTGATCTGCAGGGTCCAATATTCACGCATCATCAAGATCACGTCCGTTCGCCTTGAAATTGTCCACATCCTTTCTTCTATGTCAAGACAGCACACCTGAATTTTTTCAGCTTCAGAAGTGCACTGCCACCTCCCCCACAGCCTGATCTGTGCTGTCAGACAGTGCAGCTCGCCCCGTCTTCTGAAGCACATTCAGATCAGCTCCCTTCGGCCTGATTCGCTCAGCGTTTCAAGAGGCCATGTAGGAGAGTCCATATCAGGTCCAAAAACCAGCCCATGATCAATGCTCCCCCCACAGCAGCCTGTTTGATCTGCAGGGTCTTTTTTCTCACGCATGCAAAACTCGCCCGTCAGGCTTGAAAATTTCCAACTATTTTTTTCCATCTCAGCATGATCCACTTGATTTTTTTCAGCCACAGGCATGCACTGCCACCTCCGCCACCGCTGTTTCTGGCTTTCACCCACTGTGGTTCATTTTTCCCCGGGGTCAACGGCACCTCTCTCTCCATTTCAAAGCACACATCCCATGCAGGGACCCTGCATCTCTCATCTACAAAAGAATGTATGCCTTTTGGGGCACAACTACCCCTCGCCATCGCCTAAATACCGCTTTTTCACCCAAAAAAATCACTCAGATATTCCCCCTTGTTTCCTTGGTGTCAGAGCAGGTCATCCAACCTCCCAAAACACCATATAAACTGTCCCCCTCAACTCACCCACCATCCCTTTCATTGTTGTGGTCAGTTTGTTCTCAATGCCTATCAAGATCTGCAAGATCAGATAAGGATCTCTGCTCTCTCTCTTCCTCCCCTCATGGCTCCCACCAAGTAGGTCCTCTAGTTCCATCCCCATTCCTCCCTTTTCATGGTCTTGCATCTCCCTAGACTGTTTTGTCCCCACTGCGACTATACCTGTCTCAGAAAAGATCGCTCTAGACTTGGTAGACATCAGAGGAGGTACCACTGTCATACTGCCCACTTCAAGGATGATGGTGAGTGCCTATCAGCTTCAGAAACTTCCATACATGTCTTAAAGCCCCCCCCCCCAGCCACCAAATCCAGTCTGGGCACTTCTGTCAGGCCTTCCCCTACTGCTCCATTGCCTTGCTTCGTTTCTTTCTGCCAAAAGAATCACAAGCAGCTCGATGATGTTCAAAATCATATCCAGCTAGTGCACAATAGCAAGAACAAAGTGGTTTGTGAGGTCGTTCTTTTTCCAGACCCGGTTGCCACCACCTCGTCTGTTGCTGCTACTGCCCATGACGATAATTCTTTCGATGCCAGCGTCGAAGCTGATGCCACTGCTGAAGATGTCGATGTTTTGTTTCCAGAAATGATTACCACTTCCTCAGGTGTCACAGACAGTGACAATACTCCCAACGATACCGCTTCTGATGCTCTCGGTGATACCACTTCTGATGTATTTGATGGTACTGCTTCTTACGCTTTCAATGATCCTATCGCTGGTTCTTTTGATGATACTACTGCTGACGATGATGTTGTTGATGACTCTGGTGAAGCCAGCGACAACGACTCTGGCATCGCTGCTGGCGCCGAAGACAGCTCAGATCCTGATTATATGGAATTGGATACAGGGCATGAGTATGCATCTCGGCGGCCATCTTCAAGAGGCCGGCAGCCTCGTGTTAGTGTTAGACACTCTCCTTATGCTACTTGCAGCAACAGCGAAAGCTCTTCACATCGTCACAGTCGTCCGTCGGCTCCACGGAGACTTTCAACAGATTTTCTCGGTCCATCACTGGCAAATCTCCATCTACAACCCTCTTCACGCACTCACTCACCCGCACCTATCACTCCATCTCCTCTGGCCCAGGTGGCTTTTTCCCGACCCAACTCCAACTCCCCCAGCCAGTCCTCCTCCTCTCAGAAGGAGGAGACGAACCCCATGGACATCGATCTGCCAGCCCCAGACGAGGACAGCGTCCTTCTCTCCATGGCTTCATTGAAAGCTATCCCACTCACCTACTTGCATGAAACGCCCATACCACTTCTGATAGTATGCAGCACATGCCAGCTGGGCCTTCATCCTAACTCAGCAATTACACATGCAAAGTCCAAGCATCAGATCCCGCTCAACAAGCATGAGAAGAAGAGCATCCAGGCGGTCCTCAACAAGCCCAGCATCATCCAGAAGCCAGGTGAGACAGCCCATCCAATATATCCTTGTCCACCTATCGATGGCCTCGAGCAGAAGAAGGGCTTCATATGCACTCTTTGTGATCATTGCTGTGGTGAAAAAAGCTCCATGCGTCAACACTTCAGTTTGAAACACAAGGGCTCCTTCCACACTGTCAACTCTGATTCCAAAGAAGTCACTGTTCAGGCCTTCTCTCCTCTGAACAGATCATACTTCCAGGTGCACCCCATGCTATCTGGGATGAGTCAAGACAATCTGTTCACTGTCTATTTGAAGCAGCATGTTCCTCTCATCGACTCACTTCACCTCCTTAACCCTCCTTTGGATCACAATGAAGTCCCCCCTCTTTTGAAGGCCACCCAATGGCATGAACATTTGGCCCGATTCATTGACGGGGACAAAAACAGGGTCAGGCTGCTGCTGGAGCTCACCCAGCCTCCCACATCTTCACAGGATGAGAATAGCTGGCTGGGGTCGCCACTGCGTAAAACCATCGAAGCTTACATGAAAGATGCAGCTCACAAGGGGAACACCTCTCCGATTGGTCTACGACGCCTGCTGATGCAGTGTCCCAGGTGAGGGGCTTTTTGTTTGTTTGTTTTTTGTTTTTTTTTCTTCAGCTGCTTCAGAAATCTCACTCACACTAGTTTTTCTTTCCCCCCCCCCAGGCATGCACACAGTGGCGACTACTGGGAGCCTCTTCCAGACAGCACAATCGAAAAATATGCCCGTTTGGTTCAACAGTGGACATATGCAATCATGCTCACCTTTGATCAAAACCATGCATCAGGCTATAAATTCCCTTTGACCGCCGAAGATGTGCAGCATGCTTCAGAGCTCAGGCATGCACTCATTTCTGATCCTGATGGGCTTCACATCGATCTCTTTCATGTCTTCATCAAGCCCTTGGTCTACCCTAAGGATCATAGCCTTATCCCTGGACCTTACTCCAAGTTCAATGAACCCTTTGAATGCTTTTATGCACTCTCCTGCCTTTGTGAGGATGGCAACTTCCAGCCATCTGACCTGGTGACCCAGAAGTTTGCAAAAATGAAGTACCTCATTCGAGGGACCATTCTCTATCAGGGTTTGAAGGTTTCAGAAGGGGATCATAATGCGTGAGTGGACTCTGTGCTGCTTTTTGCATCTTTGGTTTATACTAATGCTTTGTTCGTTTGCATATGCAAAGCGCTGTGGAGAAAGAGGCCCTCATCAACCTTCGCCCTGGCATCTTGTCCCCGATGAATGCAACCATCGACTATCAGACCATCGCCACCAATATCGCCATGAACATGTCCTCCCCTCCTGTCACACGTGTTTCTGAATGCGGGATGTTTACTGAGCATGGAGAGCTTACATGGAGTGTCCTCAGCTGGCGAGAAGGCCTTCGCAAGCTGGCTGATGAGATCCATAAAGCAGAGGATGAGCTGACCCTCGGCCAGGATTTCGGCCTCAACATTCCCAACGATGCCGGTGACAACTGGGCAAATGAGGAGCGAGGCTATGGCTGGACAGAAAGACATGCCTTCTTGCCAGACAAGCGCGCTCTGTTGGCAGCCATGCTCGCAAAGCCAGAGCTCAAGTTGGCAAAGCTCGACAATGCAGGCCGACTCACATTCGACCGTACCGCCGTCTGGGCCTTTCTACACAAGTGCGATGCTCTTAGTGAAAAGGTCGCGCTCCTCGCCTTCTTCACCGCTGGCCAGACCCCACGTGTTTCAGAGTTCATTGAACACAAATATGCCAATTCCACGAGGCCACGAACTTTGTTCAGAGAGGGCAAATCCCTCTGGCTCGCCACACGGCGCGTCAAGAGTGAAACCCTCGTAGGAAAGGAGACATTTTTGCCGATGAAGTGCCACCCAGAGCTCACAAGGATCCTGGAGGGCTACCTCCTCATCATTCGTCCTGTAGAAGCTGAAATGGTCAAGATCGTTCGAGGTGAGACGCAGTACCACATATACAGGGAGTACCTTTGGACGAAGGGCGGTGAACGTGTCACACCTGACCAGATGCGCGCATCCATTCTCAAGTTCAACACAGACTACTGTGGTGTGGCAGCTGGGACGAGGGACTACCGTCAGATCTGCGTGCAGATGGGTAGAACCTTCCTCGGGTCCGAATTCGAAATCAAACAGGAAGAGATGGATGCACTGGCTCAGCAGGCAGGTCACTCCATCACCATCGCTCGTATGAAGTATGCCACCGAGGAGGGCCAGATCACATCCATGTCGACCGATCTGCTGCTTCGCTTCGGTCGAGTGTCTGAGGCTTGGTGGGAGCATGCTGGCTTCAAACCTGGTCGTCCCCCCCTTCTTCCCCTTCGTGCTCGTCAGGAGCTTCGTGAGGCAGCTTTCGCAGCTGCCCAACTCCGGCCAGCACCAGCACCAGCTGTCGACATCCAGGCCATCATCCTCGCAGTCATTGCAGCAGTCATCGCTGAGTTTCAGAAGTTGCGAGGGAGTGTGGACACCCAAATAAAACAGTCTATTGCTCAGGCGCTCCCCGTAGCACACCACCACCCCAACATTGGTCACCCGCCACCACCCCACCACGCTCCACCTACTACTCGCTTCTCATCACCATCGCCGCCATTACCACCACCCCCCCTCAGCAGTGAAGATGTCCAGATGATCAACTCAGACGAAGAAGAAGATCACAGCTCACCTCTCACTCAAGGGCACCCACCGGTGGCACCAATTGACATGACAGATAGCATCTACGTCGAGGACTCGGCTGGACCTGAAGCTGACCAGACCTCTCTGCATCCGATTCACCATGCCAATCTACCCACCGATCCCACCACCCATGAGGAGGCGGTCTCAGACTCAGATGTGGACTTGAATGCCTTGCTCGCCCTGCATTCTCCCAATGCTCCCTCTCCTTCGTTCGCATCTCCTGAGCAGGAAAAGGCTGTTCGGCTCGCAGTCGAACACCGTCATAGCTTTGTTGCTGTTCTTCCATCCAGCGATAGAGGCTTGATCTATACTTTGCCTGCATTCAACTCAAAGGAAGAAGCAGGCCGTCGTCTGTCATACATCATCGTTTCTAGTTCTTCCCTGCTCAAAGATCATGCAGATCGTGCGAAGCAGTTAGACATCAAGTGCAAACAGTGGTCAGACAAGAACAGAAACGTCGACCCAGACAGACATCGCCTGGTGTTTTTGAACACACTGAGTCATGGTGCCGGCTCCCCAAAATTCAAAGAGTATGTTTATCTTTTTTTCTAACTCTGAACTATACTATTCTGATCGATTCGGGCTGGTTAGGCATTGGGTTGAACATGGGAAGCATGCCGCTCGTTGGGTTCTGGATGGCACAGATCTCTTCCTCTCAGATGCACAGGTTCACAGCCTTCATGATCATGCAACGATGTTCGACGACACGCAACGGATTTTCCTCGTGGAAGCTCTTCCCAAGCGACTTCAGGCCCGCTTTCTCGAACAGGCCCGTCTTCCTCCTGATACCAGCATCATCCGCGCACCTTGCAATCAGCCACATATCAGCTATATCAAGCTCACAAACCACACTGCTATGAATGAAACACAAGCCGTCATCAATCTTGCCGAAATCCTCAGCACCGTCATAGGCCACGATCGCAGAGGGATCATCTTTTGCCCTAGTCAACATGAAGCTGACCAATTGCACAATCGCTTCACTCAATCGTGCTGCGTTTCATACCCTGAGTTTTCTGAGGCAAATAAAGCACGCAGCGAAGATGAGTGGAAAAAAGGCACAAAACAATGGATTGCAACAACAGCTGGATTCACACTGGACGTTGATTCACCCTCCGTAGGAGCAGTCATCTTCCTTGGCGTTGGCATCACGCATGGTATGGACTTCCTATATCGAGGTGCTGGACAGAGCGGCAGAGATGGGCAACGCTCATGGGTCGTCGTGTTGCAAAATGAACCCCACCAGTTCGCCGTGCCTTACGATGGCCTTCAAGATGACGACGACCCCCAATGCCTCGCTGAAAGTTGGGCTTGGTTACAGGCTAACCGATGCCGAAGGCTTGGATTCACCATGCTTTACGACAATGACACGGTTTCATGTGCACAGCTGCCGGATGCCCATTTCTGCGACTTCTGCGAACCTCAGTCGAAACTCATGGTCACGCTCAAGAAGAAATTCAACCCACCCCTCATTTTCTGATCCACAAAATCCCCCTCTCGATTGGGGATCTCGTGGACCACTGGCTTCAATCGCATTCGTGAACTCAATTCACATGGACTACCTTTTTCCTTCAGCACAGAACGACGTGCGCTTCCTCCTATCACTTCCACTTGTCATAACACATCGCGTCTTCCATGCCTATCATTATTAGATCCTCATTCGGCAGTCAACCGAAGAACCAATATATTTAGGTGTTCTCTGTCCACGTTCTCAATGCCAACTGACCTTCTTATCTGCCTTCCAGCCCCACCGCAAAGCCACAAATTCTTAATGTCATGATATCCCCACATCTTCTTCTCGTTTGAATCCCATCCTTAGTTCCCATTTGGATTTACAACTCCCCCTCTTTCCCACTTCTTTCTTCTTCCTCCTCCTCGAGTTCGTCGACGACGGCGCAGGTAATTCATTTTCGTTGTCGTTCTTGCATTCCCGTTCACGCATTAACGTCGATTCTATCCATTCGACTTGCCGCCGTGTCCTTCGACGAAGAGTGGCGAGCCCATTTGATCATTTTCCTGCTGGCTCGCTGAAGCATTAACTCGGGACTCCTCCATGTGCGGCGCGCTCGCTCCCACCTTGCTAGCTTGACGGGTAATATATTTCTCTCTCGATTTAGGTGCTATGGACTCACTTTATCCTTCACAGCCCCTGTTGTTGATACCACCGTTCTCTTTCGCCATTACCGGTGCTCGCCAAAGCTCAGCGCACGCAGTCCCACTGCACTCTCCTCCTCCCCGAGCTCGTCAACGACTGTAACCATTCTACGACATTCTCGTTCTGGTCGTTTCCTTCCCGTTAGCTGATCGTCATTGCTCTAGACATCCAACGCGGCGTTGTGTCTCCAACGAAGAGAGTAGGTGAGCCTCTCTTGATTTTCCCACTGCTGTATTGACTCCCCGAAGCAAAAGATACCCCGCTCTTTCACAACGCCGTACGACGGGGCTACAGAGGTTTATAACGGTGAGTATCGTCCTCTCGATTGGGGGTGTTGGGGATTCACCATATCTTTCATAGCCTCGTCGTCGGTACTGCCCTCTCGGTTGATACCACCCCCTTTCGTTCGCCCTTCTTACTTTCTCCACACCGCCCCCTCGTTCGCTGTTGCCCGCGCCTATTTACATCATTCCGTTACTGACCCATACTACGTTGGAATAATATAAGTGGGCGGTTCCTCCTGGAATATTGTTCTTAATTTAACCCTACCGTTTTCCTGATGTTGCAGCAATACTGCCTTGGTCCTCTTCGACGTGCTTCTAAGAATGACTGCTGACGACAAAATCCATGGCTACCGTTGGAGTGGGCCAATAAAGCCCAATTGGAATGGAAGAGGCTTGACAAACTTGCCCACAAATGAAACATGTAAAAAGTGCATTGATTCACACAATAGACTAACTTAGCTACATACGATTGGGAGCATGCCATCCGCAATAATGATTATTCCATACAGAAACAGGAAAACATATACTCTTATCCACCTGATCATTAAGAATTCGAAAAATAATTAAAGAATAGCTGGTTTTTTTCTTTGGAGTTGACGATCTGAAATAACGTTAAATTAAGGATGTCGAGAAGCGACTTACGGCTCGAGCTTACCCAATCACGCAGCAAACCAAGTACCAACGGCAATTCAGACAAATCCTCTCGGCATATCTAATCTCCAGGATAAGATGTAACAATATCCATATAAGGATATTGTTACATCTTATCTTGGAGATTAGCGCGGTACTCCTCATCAAACTTTTGCCATACACACTCCCAAATAAAACTCGTAATAAATTATTTATGGTGCGTGTATGTTTAATACTACAAACAATATATATAAGCCGGACCCTCCTCCAATTTCCAGGGTGTGTCTATCTTTATTCCACCAGCAAATTACCCATTCACTGAAGATAGTTGGAAGATAGCTGCTGGCTTGGTGGAAATTTAGAATTTCAACACACCCACCTTGTGTCACTGCCGGGGCTGGACTATTTTGACGAGGCGGCAAAATGTTCCAGCAGATTGTTTGAATTTTGGGGCCAAGTCACATTTTGCCGTTCCAGAGAGCCTGAGTGGGGTCGCGTGGCCAACGCGTGGCTTTGGCAAAATTTTAACAATCTGCTGTCAAGTTTGCCTCTACGGCAAAATAATCCGGTCGCCGCAGTGTGTATGGTTTCAATGTTGAGGACTACTATAGGCACATATATCGAAGTCTGTCTAGCAGAGACTACTCCCAATCTAAGGGCAGAATTTCGAAACTCCAACATTTATCAGGCAAAAACGCCTGTTTGCAACGAAGGGATATTTTTCCTGTGGAATAGGGATAGTTTTTTTTCCAAAAATCGTGAACATTCGGTCGAAATAGTACAGTATTATATTTCTTCACTCACTTGTATTCACTTGCGCTTAGTTGCCATCAATGCCGTGCCCGTTCTTGAACTGTTTGATTCAGAGGCCGTCGCAAACACGCCCGTTATCTTTTCGTCATCGTGTTGATCAACAACTCTATGGTATTACTCATACATGTAACATCATATGAGGCTGTACTCTGAAGTCTGTGTTATGTACTCCCATCCTTTCTTCCTTGATCACACGACTCATGTAACAACTTGTAGCTGTTCTTTCCTCAAGCATGCCATAATTGTCATTCGCCATGAGTACACCTGCTCTTCGTCATCCCAACAATGAAAGTAAGTCCCGCAGACCCTGTTCCTTGAATTTTCAACTTAGACCTCAGTTTTCAGGTCATTCGAAACTCCGTTTCACTGGCGATCTGGCACTGCGGCGAGCAGCGGATTGTCTTCGATAGGATGATTTTGTAGCCCTTGACATGTCATCGGGAGCTGGTATGTGTTTCCACAGTCGCTTCGCTATGTTCGTTTGTTCATTCCAACCTTAGCCATCCTCGAATTTGAAGGCGCTTGAATGGACTTGAGCGGCGGCGGGTGTGCGATCAGGGTTCGTTACCTCGTTGTCTTGTTGAATGATATTCTAATCTGTTGTGTAAAGATTTATGTTATTCGGAATCCGGAATCCCTTCCCGCACTGGACTGTTTACACCTTACACATGAGGTTGACGGCTATCACCCCTTGTGTTCAGCCCAATAAAAAAGGAAAGAGCGATCTTTGCATTCGAAAGCCTTGCAATGCCACATGCCTCGACGATCGGCATCTCTTATTGCCCCCAGTTTCTTACTTCCAATTTCTTACTCCCAAACGGTATAGCCACATGTAATGTATTCTCATCGACGTCGGTGAGTTCCGCCCTATCTACTATCTTCTCTTCACGTTTCCTGCTCCTCATGGCACATTCCTTCCATCCGGATCACAGCGCACCAGAGACAACAGCGATGATGAGCAGAGACACGGAAATGAGGGGTAGATTCGATGGCGACAAGGGACTTTCCTGCTCTATGCGACACCGCCGCCACATCCTCATCGATCTCCCTCCTTCTCTCTAGATACTTACGTTGGCGAAGCCAGGTAGAACCTCGAGGACGGCTACCAATTCCAGTGAGTTTTTGTTCAAATTTCCATCGAGAGCGGGTACTTACCGCTTATTAGCTCATACCTCACTCCTCCTCAATGCTGCTGTGAGTTCCAACATCGGCGAACGAAGGACGACTCGAAGACTGGCTTACGAATCACAGTGGTAAAATGGGTTCGGGGCACTCTTTCACATCGTGAGGGTGAGTACACATCCATACGGTACGAACGACTACTGACCTGGACTCGCCATCTACCAGCTGCCACGACATGACCTCCACACGCAACGACACTCCCACCAACATGCGGATCGTGCTCGAACGGCGTGAACTTTGACGATGGGGCATCCATGAACTGTACAGCACGTCTAGGGTAAGGGATGGCGACAACGTGGGCCAGGTTTATGTCGATAGCACGACGACAAGGAGGGGTCGGTGGTTTTCGAATAGAGGATTTGGTAAGTTAAAGCTCTCATTCGCCGATACGCAACCGATACTCACCACTTTTCTCCACTTTCTATCCATTCTCCACATCTCACAGCCAAGTCTAACGGCCTATAGAATAAGTACTTACCATTTTCCATGTTCCTCTCGTTAGGTTCCTTCATTCCTCGCCATCTTCCTCGCCGCGGTGGAATCGAGCAGGCCCTAGCCATAGGTACGTTAGCACAGAATTTCACATCGTCCACAGGCAATGCCAACTCACCTAGACGAGTTCGCTAGCACAACGCGTGGGGACCTTTGGTGGGCGCGAGCAATAGCGAACGGGTGGGCGGTTTTGAACGAACGAGGAGGCGGTATGGAGAAAACGAGAGGGGTGAACGAATGAAGGGTGGTATCAACCGAGAGGGCAGTCCCGACAACGGGGGCTATGAAAGATATGGTAAACACCCCCAATCGAGAGGATTATCCTTACCGTTATCAACCTCTATAGCCCCGGCGTACGACGTTGCGAATGAGCGGGGTATCTTCCACATCGAGGAGTCAACACAGCGGCAGGAAAATCATGAGAGGCTTACCTACTCTCTTCGTCGGAGACACAGCGCCGCGTTGGATGTCTAGAACAGCAACAATGAGCGAACGGGAAGGCTGCGTGTGCTGAGCTTGGCGAGCGCCGGTAACGGCGAAGGAGAATGGCGGTATCAACGCGGGGAATACGAGAGATAAAGTTAGTTCAGAATACCCTGATTGCGAGAGAAATTTTTTACCTGTGTCAATCTAGCAAGATGGGAGCGAGCGCGCACATCGACGAATCGGAAGTTAACTGCTTCGGCGAGTCAACCACGGCGGCGGGAAAATGATCAAATGCGCTCACCACTCTTTGTCGAAAGACACGGTGGCGAGTCTAACAGGTAGAATGAGGGCTCGGGGGATTATTTTTCGGAAAAACGAGAATGCAGTGAAGGATCAGGCCTAATTTACATTATTCTTTCACTGGCCCCTCCTATGTTAAAATAATATAAATAGGAGTCGCGGAGGGGGACGACGACATGAGATTATCCATCCCTTCAAGAAATCCATCCCCACTGACGATGTTCTGCAGAATGAGGTTGTACTGCTTGTCCGTAAGCCCCATCCCAGCTAGAAGATTAATTCTTGCTTCATCTTCTTCACTGGGCCGTTGTGCGGAAGGGACATACGGCAGGCCAAAGTTGAAGTCGAACGGCGACAGTGAGCGCGGAGATTCAGCCATGCGCGCACATGTGCTGTTGGTAATCGCGTGCTCGAAGTTGGTGTCTGAGAGTGGAGGAAGGGCGCCGACGAGTGAAGAAACATTGCAAATGGTAAAGAATACAGCAACGATCTAGATACGTAGAACACGAGGTTAATACATTCTGATGCCAATGGCAGCGTGGATCAAAGCATCTCGCTCCTCATTTCGAGCACGACCACCTGGATAATAACCTTGATAGTATGCTTTCTTCTGGACCTCCGAGAGGGCCATGATAGCAGCTCTGGATATAAGGGGAGGTAAATTATGCTTAATTGATCATTGAGCATGTTGGAAGGTAGCGAAAGAAGGTAACTTACGTTGGCCAGAGTTGGATCTTCAAGATTCGGAAAGTAGACGATCTCAAACCGCTCATTGCTACCACCTGTACGGGACTCATTGAAAAGCTTAACCAGATAAGAGCGTAAGTGAATTTATGAACAAAAGCAGTTGTGCCACTTACAATGGCCGTCATCCTGGCCAATTTTCTGAGCTGCCGAGTGTTGTCTTGGACGTCTGCTGTCAAAGGAGCGAGGGCGGCCTGCATGGCCGCGCCGAACCATGCTGGTGCAGCTTCTTCGACTTCACCCTGCTGTTGTACTGTATTGGCGAGGCAAGGAAATTGTTAGGGTAAATCGACGAACAATAGACCATTTGCCGAACCTAAAAGTTTCGCAGCCATTGCTGTAGCATAAGTGTACCCATTGATGAGATCACCCTTAGTAATTTTCTGGCGACCTAAACATATCTTGGTATTGGCGAGACAGATATGACGTGCTTCACACTCACTATAAGCCAGGGCCAGGTCGCTTTGAAAGACGATCGATGCAACAAAGTCATCATTCGTTGGTGGGTGGGATGGCGCAGTTAGAACTGGTAGAGATTCCCTGCCATGAGCTGTTAAGACCGGTAGATCAATGGCTGCCATTCAGAAGTTGGAAAAATGCGCTATTGCGGTGCTGGTGAGTGATAACAGGTCGCCCAAAGTTTACATAACCCGACGAGAGCTTTTGAGTTTTAGCCACCAACACGTGATGGCTGATGGTTATGTAATCGTAGCAGCGTGCCGAGCACGCTAATCCCCGACTCCCACGCTGAATGAAGGCTTGAAACTAAATACTTCGAGGGCTGCTCGTCGTTAACCTGCGGTTGACTCCTCTCAGCCCATTTTCCTCCAGTCCGTGCAGGATGACGATTCATGTATTTTCCCCCTGATTAAGATCCCTAAAATGATACTTCCCCTTGTCAGTTTATGTTATGCTCGATTCTCGGACATGACTTGAAAAAAAAAAAAAAAAAAAACCTCGGGTCCATAATAGATAAGATAACGTCAAGATTCATCCGCGTACCGTGATCGTTCAACTACTTCGTTAAATATGCAATCCACGTAAGAAAAATAATAACTCAGGATACAGAACTTTGACAGAAATGTTATAAAAGTTCATTAACTCATTTTCTGTGGCCAGAGCATCTATGATGGGAAAACCCGTCGTTGCCGCAGGTGATTCGAGGTGAGGCTGAGTTTGCGCTGTACAGTATTACACCACTTTTTCTCACACAGCATGTACACACCGCGCGGACCGCGCATGCTGCAAGGTTTTGGAAACGGTTTTGATTCGGTACGAGTGAACAATAAAATCATCTAAAAAAATCGGCAAAAATGTTTTACACATTAATATCAAGTTTTGAGTGACTTTTTCCAGTAAATGCTCAGGTACTGGGTCGCTTTCTGTGTTTTCTCACACTCAACAAATCATTTGGCGGGTGGAGTCCCGTTTGCAGTTCCCAACAACCCTCTCTCTTCCTTACGTCAGAGAGTCGGGGATTATCTAAAATTGATGCGGTTCATAAACTGTTAGTGGTTTGAGTCCCCGGTTTGGGGACATGGGCCATGGCGCAGAGAATAGCAAACCAGGAATTAAAATATGTGCCGCAACTAGTCCTCAAAACCCCCAGTATCTCTCCAGTATAGTTCTCCAACGTCGTCAAAACGTCGACCAACTTCTCATCCTCATCTTCTCACCCCTGTTCTGAATATGGAGGCGTCAATGCCAAATCTGGATCCGCCGCCTCCCACAGCGAGCAAGGATCGCGCACGGCTGCCAGCTGGTCGGGTCTTTTGAGCACAATTTCAAGTCGGGTGCCTACACTCTGTGCTGGGAGAATATACGTGAAATGGAGGCTTGGATGCTTAAAGAAGAGGAAAAGAACACAGTGGAGTTTATCAAGCAACAGACCCTGCATCCGACTTCAAACGAGACCAAGATACTGTGGCACAAAAAACAAATATATGTGTGTGCTCGCGGCCTAAGTGGGGGGAAAAGCAAATACACTCGGAAGCACAGCTGGAATCGGGCTGTACCGACAAAAAAGCTCGAAGAAAGATGCCCCTGTCGGCTTACAATCAAGACCTATTCATACACAAGCAAGGTCCTCGGGAAATACAACGAGAAATACTCTCACGAGACAGGAAACATGAACACGCGCGTTACACGTCTGCGCAAGGATACTCGAGATGGAATAGAACGCCTCCTTCGCCTTGGTGTTGAGCCATGCAAGGTTCTCGAACAAATTCAAGGGAAAATATACACGGAGGATAACCTTAGGGGTTTGCAAGAAGAAGGGGCTCGTCGAAGTGAATTTTGTACCCGTTCAGATGTCCGGCGCATCGAAAAAATGATCGAAGAAGAAATCGTATGGTTGGCCTCTCAAGATGGTGCCTCAATCTTGAAGTGGGTGGAAACCTTGCGGGAGCGCGACCATTATGTCGAGATCAAGACAAGCTCGGATAGTACACCATTGGGTTCTGGGCTTGATACCAATGCATTTGTATTGATTATCCAGACGCAATATCAGCAAGAATGTTGGACCAAACACGGTGGCCGCTTTGCTGGCATTGACGCAACACATAACACAACACATTACGAAAATATGAGCCTATTCACGCTCTTAGTTCGTGATAGGTGGGGACATGGAATGCCAGCCGCGTGGATGATCTCCTCTAATGGAACTGAAGACACTATTCATTTTTTCTTACGATCAATCCGGATGCAAACTCCTGGCATTATACCCGAATTCTCATTGTCTGATAAAGATCACGCTCAAATAAACTCTATCAAGAGGCAATTCCCAAAATCCGCAATTCTTCTTTGTTGGTGGCACGTCCTGCATGCATGGCAACAACACTTTGTTACTTCGGCGCATCATGAGCTCTGGGCGCTTCTCAAGAAATGGATCCGGTTGGAAAATCGGACAGAATTTTGGCAACAGTGGGAGAAAATCAAAAATTGCGCACCGCCAAGCGTTATTCAATATCTCGAAACATTCTGGCTTGAAGATGAAAACATCAAGATGTGGTCAGCAATCTATCGGACCGATAGAAATGTATTCCAGCTCTGTGATACAAATATGCTTGTCGAAGCATGACATCATCTACTTAAGGGCACATTTATGCAGGGGAAGCGAAACCAGCGCCTCGACCATCTCATCCACATTCTCGTGGATCAAGCTATTCCACATTTTATCCACAAACACCGTCGACAATAGTTTGGATTTGAAGGCGCTGATCTGGAAGTTAAGAAGCGGCTTGAGATTGAAGAACGCGCCAAATCAATTAAACCAGATCAAATCAAAGCCACAGAGGAGGACGGCATCTATCAGGTTCAGTTAGGATCGAAACCAGGGGTTAATTATCGTGTCGATCTTGATGCCTAACAATATTAATTGTCGACCAAGGGCCTACTTCGATAATTAATATTATTAGGCTTTGGGCTGCTCGCATCACCCAGCGCCTGAAGGTTGTGACCAAGTTTTCGGAAAGGAAATGGCAGGAGATCCACGAGGCCACCCAAGAGGTCATCGCCTCTGTCAACAACGACTTTAACCCGGCAGAAGATAGCAACAACATCGACATTGACGACTCCCTTCTCTGCCACTGTCCATTGCCCGAGTCATTGACCAATTTTGTTTCAGCGTCATTTTCATTTCAACGCTACACGTCGCCTGCCCACCCGATATCTGTACCAAGTCATCTAATTCGACAGCGAGTGGATATTGATAGATACTCGTTCATCCCTAGTTTTTAATCTGAATTTCCCATCATGATATTCCTTTCCGAGCGCACCCGGACCATCTCCCAATTCAAACCTAAATCTTCGCGAATACGAGGTCGAACCCGAGGTGTAGAAGTGAGTCGAGGACAGTATCCTTTGTTGTGCTGACGTACCCAGGATTTTAAGGGAGTTTACATAAAACCTACTCAATAAGGCAATAACTGAACTAGGTAAACATTGTTGATGAGATTTTAGCCGAGGATTGCAGACAATCTGCATTTGTCTCTTTTTGGGAAAACGCCCACCATGGGAAAGGGCGGGATTCTTTGGGGATTCTCTCCAGCTTATCTTGGTCCTCGGGTGCCAAACTCTGTTCCGGGGTCATGGCCTGCTGTGACTTGGAACGGAATGAGTAGAAAACATTCCACCGGCTGTCAGATTCATCAATCATTGATGTCTATCACACCCTTTCACGCCATGGAATGATACACATCAGCAGCGGCCTGAGGCGCCTCACGAGCTCTCCCTTATTGTTCCTGCACGAGTGCAGCATACTTCTGACTAACAGATTTACGTCTGATAAGAATTATGATGATTAAGCTGATCCGATGAATTTACAAGACGCATCCTGCCGCGTCTGCATGCGCCTCCTCCCTCCTTCCAGCGCTCTCGACGGTCACAATAGCGACTGGGAGATGTTCGCAGAGATAAATGCATTCCAAAAATAGCATCCTCGAGTTGTGCCTAAATTCTGTTATGTCCGTACTAAGTATCCCCTATCGTGCGCCGAGTCCTGTAAGCCTCTCGAGCCTTATACTCCTAGCTTCCCTTGGACACTTGTAGTGTACAGATAAAATGTGAAGTAATTATAAAATGCAATATACCGGGGCATAAGTACAGGTATTTTGATATTTACGAGCAGATCGCCAGAGTGGTACTTACGATTCCACCATAGACTGGTTCGATTTACGAGATTTACGGCAAACCTGAGCTGGTTCGCGACACCATTTGCTTGTCGTCGGTTCCCCAGAGGTCCCTGTTGGGTCCCTGGGCATTTCGGCTCTTCAAAGTTCAACTGATAACGTGAGGAGAGCTTATTGTTCTCTCGACTACCAAATCAAGATAGGGACAGACGTAACGGTTTCAAGCTTTCAACTTTCTGGAATTGTCACTAGAGTCACCCGCAATAAGTAACATCAAACTCCATAAGGGAAGAGCAGCCAGAGCTGAAATTTCGGTATAAATAGGGACTGTCATGGCGGCTGTACACTAATTATCTGCATCATGGTCGCATTTCCAGTGAGATTCACACTGCTTATGTTTTGGCCAATGGGCATTGACTCAGATTTTATGCTGGGACACGTGTGTGGGGGTTCCCGCCCGACGTCGAATATGCGACCGTACAATCGTCGAGTTACACCCCTAAGGTGCAGATTCTAGATTGACTTATTGCCTAAATTAACAACTGATATGATTATAGCGGATGGTAGTTCTGAAAATGGAAAGTACTGGCATGATCAGGACGGTACCGTAAGTCTTCTGATATTGGTAAAGGGGGCTATTGGTATAATCGGCCATCCCTTTCAGAGCCGATTATGTCTTCAAGATAGAGTAGAAATGACCTATGTAAATATGATACTTATCTTTGACTGTTCAACTTATGTCGGCAATCGAGAGGAAGGTTCGGCAACGTCCGATGCCTTTTCAATGACCATTTGTGATGAGTACGCGTAATCTAGACCGGTGACCTCCCTTGCATGCAGCACCAAGGTCCTTCATACAAGGAACGGTACAGCTGAGTTTGAATTACTGATACAATCCTTACCATCGAAAAATCCTGCCCGGTCCGTCATCCGCCGGTCATTGCGGTATTACTCTTTTGGGAAGCCCGCACAACTTTCATTTTAGATTTCCTCTCATCTCGATTCCCAATTGTTATTAAAATACCTCAGTCGTAAATAATAAGCCTCCATTTATCTTGGCGCCACCGGAATCTCATAGGGGCAGTGGCAATCTTCAGGAGCAATGGCCGAACGTTGAGAGGCCCTGCCCACTTGAAGTGGGATCATTTGATGAGCGAGAAAGAGTTTGTAATTTTGCTGTTGATGACTTAGTTGTGTAGACGGTATCTGGGCAGTTGCAGTTGGCTCGGATTGAGGGTATATATATTTTTTGTCCTGCAAAGCTGGGGGTCGCCGAACGACTTTTTCCTTTTCCCGTAGTTCAGAATCAAATGATCATGATAGCTAGCCCTTGTTCCCAACTCAGATACAACAGGAGGTAGGGCGCCCAGCACACATTTGCACCTCATTTCACCATCCTGGATGCCGAAGAATATCTTCCTAATTTACGACGTTGTCGACACGGCCATTTTAGGTTTCTCTCAAAAGGGCAATACCGCAAGAAATTTACCAGAAAGGGAATTTCGATCATAAGGATTCTTATAAACCAGTCCAATGACGACGAGCACACAAAAGCAACTTTGGAAGGTCGCTCGGCCCGTGACATTTGGGCGACACACGCTTCATAATCGTCGACACATTGAATGGAAAAACACATTGGGAACACATGAATGTGTCGTCGATTGAGCCTGTCTGTCACTCTTTTCCCCAATCAGTGTGTCGTCGACCCGATTTGGGGAGTGTGTCAATGTTCGTATACCGTATACGCCGCCAAAATGTTGCACAGGAAGATAGGATAATACCTGAAAACAGAGTGTATAATTGTAGAATATCAAGCTGATATAGCAATGGGGCAAGGAGAAATTGGCAGATCAAGTTAAATCGTTCATTTTTCGATTGTTATTATGTAAGTCTATGATAAATATTTCCGTGCCAGTGTGCAAACGCTTCAATTTTCGAATACTTCCCCAATCGGACCACCAAAGATCAGGGAGACCCCGGGGAGTTCAAAGCTGAACCTTGAACTTTCTGGATCGGGTGACTTGGTTCCGCATCCTCAAACCGGATCAGAACGAACGACAGAAACAACAGAGCCACTGTCAGCTCAAAGTTGGCTCAAAGTGAACTCATCATTCATGCGGTCGGCCGAACTGAGTGCTTATCTAAGTATTACGAGTTGGCAGATGCCTCATGGTTCAGATGGTTTTATTGTTTCATTGAATAAGCGCAAGACCGAGACAGATCAAATGTAATAACGGGCAGCGGTTAGACGTCAGTGTAATCCGGAGGAATCCTGGAGGAATCCCACCCCTTGGCATCTCTGCCCCAATGAAAAAAGAGGTCCCCATTATTCAATCCCGTGTTCTCGTTATGCCTGGAAACTTGCGTCGGGAGAGAGATCGAAAAAGTCTGTGAATTTGAATAATATAAATAGGGCGACCGTAAGCTCGCTCATTCTACAAGAACACAATGGACGCTTTCCCGGTGAGACTGCACATTGCTCCACATATTTAACAGGGAATACAGACTCCATTTTAGCCGGGAACATTGGTATTTTTCTGGACAACCGGTGGAGAAATTGTTTATGCTAGAGTGGCGTCATCCGACTCGCCGTCCTTTCGATTGCCAGATGTGCGTATTCCATATTCAGCATGCATCAGAACTTAACAACTAATGGAAAAGTCGTAATCTAAGGGGACCCAGATCCTGAACCTCGATGAAGGGGAAAATGGAAAGGGGAAGCGAATTGTGCTTCCGTAAGTTACCTGGTGACTCATCGGTCGTCGGTGATTATTTTTGACGATTTCTTATTTCCAGAGCTTCTGGGGTGACTCGTGTATCATAAATGCTCATTCCCCGGCCTTCGGTCCTCTCCGCTTCTGCCAGCCGTTTTTGCGCTCTTCCTTGTCCAATGTCCACCACTTCTATCGGGAGGGTTTCATCGAGGAATACTGTGGAGGTTACGGATTTGTAGTATGGACTGAACTTTTACCTTAAGTTATATCCTAAGGGAGTGTGTCGTGCGAGTCGGAAGCGGCAATGATCTTGCCGTCCATATCAAACACCCTCATCCTGGGACCTGAAGACTTCCGGGGGTTCGAGATAAGTGGCGGTTACGACCATCGTTCATAGTCAGAATCATACCAGCTCATCGCGAACGTGACAACCCGTGGATTCGTATCATCACCTTACCAACTCATCTACGTCATCTCGAAACCGCCCGAGTGCCGCCCGTATCGTTACCCCACCTCCACCTCTACTATGCCGTCTTAAATGCGACATGTCACCTGCTTCTTAAATTCACCACCATCGGCTCCTCGTCTCTTCCGAGGTTCGAACCAATGCAGTGGCGAATCTACTTATTCCGCATACTTTCATCGTGCCGAACTCCATCCCAACCCGAAGAGGCCCTTGACTCCTGCGAGTTCACTTCCGCGCCATCCTTGACTTTCTTTCTACTCTCCCCTTCCTCCTCCCACCTTTTGGTATTGTAGAGCATCTAATCCGAGCCTTAAATACTTACAGCAGTTCATATCTTGTTTTCTTCATTAAAATGAAAGTAAAATGGACGGAATTTCTTTCGGTTCGATGTGACAAAGGCGGCGATGATCTCATTTCGATTCTATCATTTTATGTAGCATCACAGTTTACTAGACTTGAGTATCACTGCTTGGAGATAGATTGGGTCGCCAAGCGCTCAAATTGAGTAACAACCTCGATTTGCGCTCCCACCTTCTCATCCTGCATGTCTCATCTACGACCTACTTTTATTGAGATAGCAGAGAAGACGCCATAAACAGCAATCCCCACCCAGATGTTCCCCTCTCGCCTGCTTCCCGACGTCGAATCGACACCCTCAACAACCGGGTGTACGCTCCTGACGGCTCCTACCATGGTCCTCCCATTGGTGCATGGCACTCCATTAACGCGGACGACTTGCACCCATGCGTCACGTTCCAACCTCCCCCACCACCCGCAGTGCCCAAGAAACGTAGCTGGGATGTGGTTTCTGAGGACCTCATTCTTTCAGGTAAACGGGCAAGGAAGGGGCGTGTGCGGAGTAATTAGTTTACGTAGCTTATCTTGTTATACGATAAGTTTTCCTCCAATCGATACCCATTTCCTTCAGTCCAAAAGACAAACAGATACGGGTAATATATTTCACTACAACAGCCGTGATTTCTTGAGGTATGATAAGGCCAGTCTTAAGTCCCTTAGATAGCTGTGATATATCATGCGGCTATGAATGTTTCTAAGTCATCTGCAATTTTCTCCAAGTGCGTCAGAGGTCTGATATATCACGCAGCGGTGATTTTCTCTTTCTACACTCAGTGCGGAAGGTACCGTTTAAACGTGGCGTACAAGCATCGCCATGGACAACTACGAGTAACTACATGAATCAGTGACTTTGGAATACTTTCACTAGTCTATGGGTAAAAGGAAACCGTATCCGCAGGGCTGGGCTAGTTTAGAATAAAAAATATAAGGAAAAATGAGTAGCGACATTAAATAGGCCACGGGGATAAATGTATAGTAGCAACATGGGAAGAAAATGCGGGGCAGTGCTGCAGCAGCCGCCCAAATGTGCGAGGGCGGTGCCAAGCTATTGTTCCGTTTTGGGAAGGGGAGGGGGCGCGGGTAGGCGCGCATTGAATAGGTCACGGAGTGTACATCTATATATTACTACTAACGTGAGAGCAAGCGACCAGAAAATGCTGTGCAATGCTGCAGCAGCCGCCCAAATGTGGATTGGCGGAAGCTATTATGGAAGGGGCGGGCGGGGGAGGCGCGAAACGGGATTCCCCGGTCTTCAGGATACACCTGGCTGTGGTTTAACAGTAAGTTGATATTCTCGTGTACACTATTACAGGCTAGACTGATATAGTATCACCTAACATGTCAAGGACTCTTTGAAAAGCCTTCCGGAGGGTGATTCTGCAACGACGAATGTAGAAAGAACACAGGCTGGCAGTAGGCGGTCGAAAGCATAGAAGATTCAAGTAGATTACGCGTAGACTCGTGACCAGTCCTAGTATGAGGAGGTTTTTATGGGATGAGGTCCAAGTCCTCGATACTAGGCACAAGTTCCTTATTTTTCTTTTTGAATTTTTTCCAAAAAATTTCAGCCTTTCTGTGATCAGGTTATTAGAAGGGTTTGCACGGTGCACCTATTCATTAAACAAGAGATGAGCTATTATACATGCGACTATTTGACTTCAATAACTACAGATAAGTTAAATGTTGCATGCCAAAATTATGATGTGTCAACCACCTTCCTAATTTGGTCAATCCGCCGAGAGAGTCGGTACATAACTCTTCTCTGTTGATAAATGAATATAATTTGTTATGGCTTTATATTAAAAAAACATGTATAGTATCATAATATGCATTCAAAGTATATATTTGAGGTTGTTGAGTCTCACCACAGCAAAAATGAGAGGCCGGGCTTTAGGCTCTCGGATCAAACATATTTGATCTCCTGATCCGAACATCATGTTTAAATTCACTGTGGTGAGACTCAACTGCATCGAATATATACTTTAAATGCATATTCTGATACTATGGATGTATTTATAACGTGGGGTGATAATGGATTATGTTCATTTACCAACCAAGGAGAATTATGCGCTGATGCAGTCGGTAGATTGACCAAATTGGGAATGTGGCTGTGCTTTGACTCCGAATGCTCACGGGAGATATGAGATCGGGCATACAATTAATGGGCCCTTTCATGGGGGGCGTTTGACCTAAATATCATGAAGTTCCTGAATCCTGCGACGAATGAATAATTCTTTCGAGGAGGAGGAGAATAACTACGTACGTTGCAATTGCGTACACATCGGAAGCCAGGAGAACTTTAAAGATATCAGCATTCATTGTTGCAACAAGAGCGGAAGAGGAACTCACATTCATCCTTCCTGTCCTCCTCAATATCGCCCATCTCCTCCTGCATCGAATGCCCTGCAACTAAAGAGGGACTCAGTGAAGAGCATGGGACCAGGATAGATGTTGCTGTGGGTTGGAGATACTTGGGATGCTCGTCGCCAATGAAAACAGTGGCATCGTCAGGGTGATAATGGTAGAACTCTGGGCACGGTTAAACAGTGTCGATTTAGTGCTTATCAACTCACCGATGAGCAGGTCCCTCATCGCCGCAACCTCCGACTTGGAGGTTTGGGAGTCTTAAAAAAGGTGGTGTTGGTAGCGATAGGTCTTCTTCTTGTTGTCGACGAGGATGCGAGGGCGAAGAGCAACAGGAGAGGCGGCCAGGGTACTACCCAAGCGTTAGGAAGCAGGGTGTTGACACGGACGCAGATATGCTGCCCGTCTCCCTCTCCCGACAGTTGATGGTAAAGTTATCGCCCCAGTCCCCAGAGGGCTCTACCTTAATTGGTTTGTTATTCGACTTTCGACTGGTAGACTGATTAGATAGGGGAGGGGGATGAATATGCGAAATAATCTGCACATCTGGTTGAACAGACGTGCAGATGGGCTAACGCGCCGCTACTGCGGCTATCGACGAAAAACAGCACCCAGCAGGAGTTAAACTCCTGCTGAGTGAAAATCCTCGACTCGCATTTGCAAGCGAGAGAGGAAGAACGGCGGCGGGCGGTATTTGCGACGAACGACTTCCCCCACTTCCTCTCGCATTTCGCCGTTTCCTTTACAACTGTCGATTCGACGGAGGGTCTTGGCATCAAATCCCGCTCTGCCATCCTTCGACTCCACTACCTCGTTCCTTTGCCACCTCCCTTTGCAGCTTCCGATGAAATCCATCGGGGCTGTTAATGGAGGTGGGTGCGGTTCGGGTGTCGGTGTCTTTGCACACCGTGTTGCGGTTCAACACGGATTCGGGTGTTTCATCGTAGAGGCAACAGATGGCGGCGGTGTGGCGTTTTACGCTACCGCAGGGGTTTCGAGCAAAGGAGGGGAGTTGACTCCTCCACCAGCACGTCTGGAAACCACCCACCAATTCGTATCTCCCCAGCGTATACACGCTGAGGATGACAAGAACTCCTGCAAGCTCATCAAAGGCAAGCGGGGTCGGCGGTGGTGCGTTCGACTAATTGCACCATCGCAATTTCGACGGTACGGCGTAAGGTGCGGGTGTCGCGGCAATTGTCGTAAGCGAGGATGGATGTGCAGCGAAACGACATGTTTCGCCGGCTTGGGCGGTTGTCGGGAGGGAGAGGGAATGTAGGCGTCGAAACGATATGTTTCGACGGCTTTCGAAAGTACCTATAGTCAGAAGAAATGAGTTTGGGGTTTGCGAAATAGAAATCGCGGAAGGTGTTGTCAGTTCGACACCTTCCGCGACGCACCTAACGGGTCTCCCTCATCAAGAGTCTCCCCTATCGTCCTTACGCCCTTCCACATCCCCCCTGCTCCTTCTAAGTGTAGCCCACATCTCTCGGTGAGGAGGGGCGCTCGCGAAACCATACCATTCATGTAAATGAGCAAGAAATAACCTATAATCATCAAAAAAGCGGTCAGAAATGGTTAAAAATCAAGAATAAAACACTTACATAACTTTTTTTTGAGATTCTAGGATAGCCAAACAACATGGACGTGGCGGCAAGAGGGAGATGGCGGTGCAGAGCCAAGAGCAATTGTTCCGGATTGTTCCGGATCAATGATGCACAACCACTTAGTCACGAGTATGATGTCATTCACCATCAATGAAGGGTGACTGACAAATTGCGCTGACGATCGCAATCTCGTGTCTCCCACCACCACCGCCTCCAGAAAGTCCGGGAACTGGAAACTACGGCGCGATCACAACGGCGGCAAAATCCGCCGCAGGCAAGCACGGCCACGTGAGATCGCACATTTGCCGCGTCGTGCGTTCCGCGTCATCACAGCTCCTCACGCCCCCCTTCACACACGACCCAAATCCCTGCGACACCCCAAGGCGATACCACCTCCTTTCTACATTCCGAGAACATTCGATGGCACCTTCCTTATTTTCAGACACCAACACCTGCGCTCTTTGCCATTACAATGTCAAAATCAAGCTTGGGGGACCCGACTCCACAATCCCGGGATTTTTTTACCTTGCCGTCAGTATACTTTGCGTACTTATTTATTCTGTCCACTCTCACATGTTATTGTTTCAATAAGGCGGGCCATTCGACTGGCTCAACTTGGTGGCACATCTTTCAAGAACCCTTGCCAGTGGGACCGATACCAGACCACCTTCAGCGTCTTCGTGACAAGTCTCCATCTCCAATTCCTCCATCAACACCTCTGTTTCAAGTAACTACGGCGGCCGTAAAACCGAAGCTCTCATGCGCGTCTCGTGGGTGCAAGGGCCGAGCGAATCAAAAGTGCCATAAATCAATGTGTAGACGCGATTGTCTTCGCCATGGTGGTTGTGTATTGCATAGCCTTAACGTTTGTGCTTACCATCCTGTCGCAGCATCTGGGGACCTCCCTAATAGAGAAGGGCTTCTGCATGTAATTATGATGAGCGACGCTTGACATAGGCCTCTGGCCCAACGAGCAATAAATGGATTTTAAAATAAAAAAAAATAAAAAAAAAAGAAGGCCTTCTGCGATCCTTGAGCCCAGATCTTGTACGATACCTTGACAACACGACGGATACCCCTGCTGCTGGCGGCTCGCTCACAGTCAACAATCTACCCTCCTTCCCACCATCTTCTCTGCCACCTCCTTGGGATTTTTCGGACTCGCTGGTTACGCCCTCATCTACGCCGGGTTCTGTCTCTTATCCACCTCTCGTGTCCGCTTCTACCCCACGCCCTCAGGGGGATGTCGCAAACCGACCGAAAATGACAACCCAAATGAATCCGACTTGGATGGCTGACTTTACTTCTCCCAATCGTGCAAAGGTTTCTAGTTCTCAGCGCTCGAAGCAGGATCTTTCTGCCGTCCGGAAGTTCTTTCTTGTTTATTGGGACAATTCTTGGGAATCTGCATCTGTTCGTCTTATCCAAGAATGCCCCAACTGGCCGAACTGGAAGCTTGTTGACTATGAGCTGGCGTCCCTTGGAGACGAAATCTTGGCGGTTCAACTCTATGTGAAAGCGCATTGTGTTTGGGTTGACATTGGGCTGAACCACACCCACACTCTCACTACTAACTGTACAGTTTTGATACGTCGGAAGGGTGTTTGTGGCATCGACGAGCAAGAGCAGCTTGACCGGTTCCTCGAGCCGAAATCAGTCCGACGTTTTCGACAGGGTATGGCTGATGAGCGTACAGCGCTTCGTCGTCTTGAGAAAGGAAAGTTGAAGGAATCCGCAGCAAGGGTCGATAATGACTCCGATATCGAATTCGTCGAGGGTCCAACAGTTTCGAAACGACGGCGCATCAAGGTTGAACCCAACAGTTCGCCCTCTCCTTGTCCTATAATCCTGACTGAGCCAGGTACCTCCTCCATGCCTATCTACATTGCGGACTCCCCATTCTCGACCTCAGCAACCCGCGCTTCATCCTTCCCCATTCCATCTCCGCTTTCATCACCTGCTCGTACACCATTCTCCTCACGTACGCCACCTTTATCATCTCGCTGGCCGGCAGGCCTTTCCGCTATCGACATGTTCCAAGGCTTCGAAGAGATTGATGGGCTGATGAACAAGATGCTACATTCTGCCAAAAGGAACGAGAAACGGGCTGCTTTGATGGAGTGCGTTGGAGATGTTTTTGGACGATACGACATCCCTTACAGCACCTATCATGATCAACGGCTGAAATGGGATAGGGCTCCTCAGGAACTCCGAGATAAAGTTCTTGCCAACAGTGATTCGTGGTCATCCCTCGCTAGTCGAGTCCCTCTTAAGTAGGTGTTACTCGATGTCTCCCTTCGTTCTCTTTGGTATGTACCTTTTCATGATCACCTTTGCTTTGTACGTTATTCGATGCATGTATCTTTGGATCGCTTCACCTTGATTTGGCAATGTAGTTTTTTTCTGTAATATCTTTGTATCGCACACATGTTAGTCAATTGATTTGTCCATCTATCGAAGACTGTCTACTGTGGAATTGAATGACGGGGTCTAAAACCCTTGGGGCAGATAGAAATTTGCGCAGGCAGCTTGCGGTGCTTGCGCAACTTGCGCAACTTGGTTTCTGCGCAAGCTGACTCAAAATTTGCGCAAGTCCGCGTAAGTCTGCGCTATGGGTACAACAATACAATAATATATATATGTATAGAATCTTGTACAACGTATAGTAATTTTTGAATATTTACGACATCTACGGCGTGAGCGAACATGTAGAACGAGATGGCGCGTGGCAAT
>Ga0307513_10001767_pt1 | contig 30772 bp, 33 predicted proteins | sample 15_EM_MG_FD_202174 | JGI IMG/M metagenome (GOLD analysis project Ga0307513, IMG submission 202174) | Populus trichocarpa ectomycorrhiza microbial communities from riparian zone in the Pacific Northwest, United States - 15_EM | ecosystem: Host-associated > Plants > Roots > Unclassified | place... | reverse complement strand
GGGGTTGAGCAGTAGGGTTAGTAGAACCGGTTGTTGGCTCTTGGCGGTCATGTATCTCTATATATACCTTCGGTCATAGATAGGAAATACACTAAGTCATTCTTCCACCACCACCACGTTCCTACAGTCCTGCAGTGCTCTCTTGGTTGGTTAGTACTTGTAATAAACCCCATTGAATTAAGCCAGGAAACAGCTGCCGTATTAGCTTTTCTTGTCAGTTACTCCTTTAACTTAATTTATCTCGTAGTTGATTGGCTATTGTGTTTCTAGAAAAATAACTAAACACACCTAGAGAACTTAATACAATAGGAACAGGAACAACTTTCCAATTTTCAAACAGCCGAAACAGTTGACTTGCATGAAGTGTCCCTTGCTGCCTGGAGGTGTTCGGCTATCCACGCCCAAAATACCTTGTCCCAACATAGCTAAACCATAAGCTTAGATACCCTCCAGAGTTGCTATGACAGGAGCCAATGATCTACTGTAGGAATTCTCGTTTTACTTGTATAACTCACCACATTCAAAGATGTAGGAAGAACCTGCTATACTCCAGCACATTACGGTAGAAGAGCTTAGAAATTCTGTTTAAGCGCCTGAGTTTACCGTCCTAGTACCGGCACTCTACTGTTTTATATGAGAACTTTAGTTTAAAAGCATCTATTATCTCTGCGAGAAAAATAAATCAGTACAGTGCTCTACTTGCATGGAGACCCAGAGAAAGAGTTGCACTTCTTCTTTTGAACATTGACCATTTCAGGAGTCATAATTTTTCGAATCCTATCGTGTTTGCCACCATGGCGGAAGCCTTCATTCAGAAAAAGATTGATCTCACTGAACTTGTGCCTGCATTGCAAAACCGCGAAAAGCGCCACCTTAGGTGTACTTGTACTATTATACACAGGACAAACGACCCAATACGGCAGCACTCCCAAGCTCAGATCCTAAGCGAGGCCGGACGGGTACAATATCAACCAGACCAGCCGGCATATTTCAAGTGATAGTCTACTACTGAATACCCAATATATCACGATGATTAAACCCCTTGAATACCGGTAGATTTGTAAGGAGAGGGGAGTGTGTAGGTGGGAGACACAATCGATTGTCGAGTGTTTCCCATCCCATTGTTACTACTCGAGTAGTCCAACCTACGTAGCCAGCATACGAATTTGAGGAGGAAACGAATTTCGGGCGAAGCGACAGTAGGCGCCCGCCAAGACCGCGGCAAGATAATGATGACCCCGCTCTTCATCAGCCTCCGGAACTCCCTCGCACCCATAACTAATCCTCTGTATTGAATCTACAACCCTCCGAAAAAAATAGAAATGCAACAGTCTCGCGTCGGGGAAAATAGCAACTCTTTCAACAACAACAATTCCTTTAATAATAATACCGATACCTTTAATAATAATACCAACTCGTTCAACAACACCATCAACAATACCATCAACAATACCACCAATAATATCAACCATGTGTCTAACGCGAATAACGAAAGGGCCGAGATCCTCACATGGCTATCTCCACTGGAGCCGCGGATACGACACCATGATATTAGAGCCCACAGAGTCGAACATGTGGGAGACTGGCTCTTACAAACAGAGGAATATCAGAATTGGTTTGGCGGCGCTCGCGGCGGAGAACCCGACAAGTCCGCCTTATTTTGCTACGGAGACCCGGGGGTCGGCAAGACCTACATCACGTAAGAAACCATATCCTCGGTGAGGCAAATTGTTGCTAAGAAGCTGTGATGCCAGCTCCTTGGTAATAGATAGGTTGTGTGATTGGGCCAGGGGACGAAATGCTGCGGTTGCGTGCCTGTACCTCGACTTCGCCGCCCAGAAAGAGCAATCCCTAACGAGCATCCTGGGTTCCCTCCTAAAACAGATTGTTAGTGGACTCGGAAAGATTCCGGAAAAAATCGCCCAAGCTTTCCGAGGCGAGGGACAGGTCATCGGTGGCCGGAAACTGGAACTCGGTGAAATTGTGGAGATGTTACAAGATATCTCGTCCTCGCAGCCCACCTTCATATGCATTGATGCCCTCGATGAATGCATGGCCGAGTACCGGGCAAAGCTGCTCGGTGCACTGAAACAAATTCTGCACAAGTCCCCAAGCACTCGGATATTTCTGGCCGGGAGACCGCATATGCGGAATGAGGTGGAGAGGCATCTTGCTGGGAGGGTTGTGGCTGTATCCATTATACCCACCAGGGATGATATCGTTAGATTCCTCCAAGCGAAATTAGGCGAGGATACAACACCAGACGCGATGGACGAGAGCTTGGAGGAGGAGATCCTAAAGACCATTCCCGAGACGGTTTCAGAAATGTAAGTAGGGGGCAAGGACGCTAGTAAAAGCACGTATCTTCATGAGCTAACAGATCTATGCCTAGATTCCTACTCGTATCCCTAAACATTAAAGCGATACTAGAGGAAACGACGATCGATTGGAGGCGAGAGAAGCTCGGTGCAGTGACAAATAGCTTGGGCTTAGCGGGTGCATACGATGCAACAATAGGGCGGATAAAAGCACAAGCGGGGGGTGGAACAAGACTCGGGATGGCCGCTCTGATGTGGATTTCACATTCGGAGCGGCCGTTGAATGTGGATGAGATATGCCACGCCCTGGCGGTCCATATGGGGTCAACGGAAATTAAAACCAACAATGTGCCTTCGATCCGGACAGTATTAAGCTGTTGCCAAGGACTTGCTACCGTCGATGAAGGGTCCTCGACTATTAGGCTGATCCATTTCTCGCTTAAAGAGTATCTTTCCCGTCACGCTGACTTGTTCGACAATGCTCACTCAAAAATGGCGGAGACTTGTTTGACATATCTCAATTCCCAGGCCATCAAGGATCTTTCGGCCAGCCCCTCTCATGACCCCCGTGGCACACCCTTCCTAGAATATTCCTCTTTACATTGGGGAACCCACATGCGAATGGAGCTCTCAGACCGCTCAAGGTGCCTTGCACTCCACCTCCTCGATCAATACGAGGATCACATATCTGCCGAATTACTCTGGAAGTCAGCCGTCGAGCTGCGCTTCGTTTCCCTCAAGCCATTTTCTGCGCTGCACTGTATTTCATATTTCGGCATTGCCGAAGTTGCGACCGATTTAATAAGCACGAAAAAATGGGATATAAACCAAGGAGATAGCGCAGGTCTGACGCCACTCATGTGGGCTGCAATGTATGGGCGTGAAGAAGTAGTAAAGTCACTCTTGGAAGAGAAGCGTACTCAATCCGATATACCGGACAGGGAATATGGTCGAACAGCACTCTTATGGGCTGCAAAGAGTGGGCATGAAGGGGTGATCAAGCTATTGCTTGGTCCGCCGTTTTTCAATCCTGGGAGCGTAGGCTTTTGGGGGAAATCTCGGGTGGTGAGTCTACTATTTAGAAGGAAATGCGTCAACCCCGGCAGGAAAGACGGTCATGGCCGAACACCGCTCTCGTGGGCCGCCCGGAATGGGCATGACAGAGCAGTGAAGCTACTATTGGGGCTAGAAGACATTAGCCCTGATACGCCGGATGAGGATGGCCGGACAGCGCTCTCGTTCGCCGCCTGTAATGGGCATGATGGAGCAGTGGAGCTACTGTTGGAACGAGAAGACGTTAGCCCCGATAGACCAGACCATTATGGCCAAACGCCGCTCTCGCTGGCTGCCTGGACTGGGCGTGACGGGCCAGTGAGGCTACTGCTAAAACGGGAAGACGTTAGCCCTGATACACTGGACATTTACGGCCAATCACCACTCTGGTGGGCCGCCAGGTATGGGCATGATGAAGTAGTGAAGATACTATTGGAACGGAAAGACGTTAACCCCGATGGGCCAGACAATTATGGCCAAACACCGCTCTCGATAGCCGCCGAGAATGGGAATATTGGAATAGTGAAGCTGCTGTTAGAAAAGGAGGACGTTAGCCCGGATAGGCCAGACAATCGCCGCAGAACACCGCTCGATTTAGCCAACCGGTTCAAACATACCGAAATAGTGAAGCTACTTAAGGCCCGAATGGCTGCAACCTCCAGCGCGGTATAAGGCCCTACAGATATAACCCCTTCCGGCACTTCAAGCCCAGCCATCTGCCCCTTTTACAACATTAGGAGACACTCTACGACTATTACTATCCTCTCCGGTCCCCATTCGACCTCCGAAGACGACGATACCCTCTTGCAGACATCGCCCCCCACTAGCACCGGAAATGCTAAGTGAGCGGGCAGAGTTTATGCAATCAAGCCTGAGATATGTGTATGAAGTACATTCGCCTTTTGATTTCCCTTCCTCCCGCTGGTGTTGTAGGGACTGGAGTTTGAAGTTTTCTCGGATAAATCCCGTCCCCTACTCTTCCTGTATCATACCCCATTTCTTTGCTTCACAATAGAACGGACTTGGGTTAAAGTGTAGCATAGCGTGTTATGGCAGAATTTCTTTTGGGATACCTCTTGATCTTATCTCTTATATGTATGATGCTCTACAATGCAAGGACAAACGTAACAACCTAGAAAGTCTAATCAGGCCTGCTGCACTCCCTTCTCCCTTCCTGTCCATCCACTCCAGTCTGCCAACCACGATGCCTACTTAGAAGGCCGAGCGGAATAAGCAGAAGAAAGGAAAGATTAAGAAAGCGAAAAAAAAGTCTGCAAATATCTCACTCCGCGGAAGAAACAGAAGAAAGCTTCACATTATCTAGAGATGGTGTTATTAAGCTGCGGGCGCAAGACCAGCTACAAATACTTGGCAATTTAAAAAGTCTCCGGACGGCTTTGTGCCAAGATAGGTATTGATAAGTGCAGGGCGTCCGGAGACTTTTTAAATGGCCAATTAGGCCTCGTCGTTCCCAACTCCGTTGAGATCCTCGAGAGGTCGCCCTAGTTTGCATTACGATAAAATTTGGCAGTCGAACAAGCATGCCCACGCCGTTCCGAGCCATATCCCTTCTTAATCCCCCAGTCCATGAATGTAGTATACCGGAACATCGTTGGATGTTCCATTGATGGAAGATCAACTGATCACAGGATGTCACTCGGCACGATATCTGATTCGAATCTCAAGTTTACATCGCGTACGATACCGGTTTTATCTCCGCCCTCTCTACGCGTTTTTTGAAGTGTAAGGAGAGTCATGTGTGCACTACCTCCTATGTTTTACAGAACAATGGTAGGGGCTGGTGCAATTGGGCCCAGTGCTTTCCAGCTCCAGCTGCCTCCCCGGGTACGGTTTGGCTCTTCCTTCTCCTTACCTCTCAGAGGAGTTGAGCAGCTCACATTTTGGCAAAAAAAATTCGCCTCCTGTCTATAGTTAGAGGTTTTCGATTACATATCACTTACCCCAATTACCACTATTCAAGCTTCTACGGTACGGTTCCGGCCGTTTGTACACAACACCTCGATTGATGCAATCGGGGACACCTTCGCATAATGTCGGCTCAAAAATAGATACAATTAAACCTTTAACTCAAACAAAATTAAAGTAAAAATTTTAGAAAAAAAACTCCACTGCCGTTGTGGTTTAAACATCTACTAGTTTTTTTCAGTCAATTTTATGCCAAGGCATCCCCCCTCGTGTCGATTGAGGTGTTGTGTAGACTATAGACAGCCGAAACCATCCCAATGCTATCGTGTGTAACCCATCCTCATCGCCAGGGTTAGGTTTTTTTCACTCCCTGGGAAGATATATAAAAATTGAAACAAAAGCCACCGACAGGATTTGAACCTGTGCTCGTGAGGGAAACAGATTTCTTGTCTGTTGCCTTAGCCACTCAGCCACGACGTCTTACTTACTGTACTTTGGTGGCTCAATGAAAACTGGAAACAGGGTATCCGGCTCAGATAACCCCGCACCAAGAGCCCCCAAAAACCCGGAAAGCAGCCCGAGGGACCAGGTCTTGATAAATTAGTATGATATTATGATGGAAAAGTGAAAACAGAACCTATAATATCATAACAAGAAATGGTGATTCTTTCCGAAAGAATCTGGCCCTGGAGTATTGTATGGGCATGAGAGTACCTTGCCCACTACATGGCACAAGTATTCTTTTAAGATACCCAGAATGCGCTCTCGATTGCATTTACCCTAATTCAGCGCAGATGGTCTCAGAGGAGGGAAATGAGGATACCGGATTCAGCCTTTTAAATACACAATTAGCCTCCTGCACCGTGGATTAAGTATATTGTGGATCCAACCCCGCTCTTCCTCTGTAGGTTCATCCTGCACACAATCCTCCCTGCCTTTAAGTGTTTTGTCTACCCATTCTCTTACCCCTGTAGTCTTGTGATCTAAAATCCGCTTGTTAAGGGAGTCGGTTTATGAGCCCTCTCTGCAGCATGGGCCCATACAGAAAAAGATACCATCTCCTAGCATCAAGCGTTATGACTCCAGATCCCCAATCCAGGTCTTGTGCCCACAGCTACAAGTTGCCATACTTGTACGGTATCAATTGTGTGCATTACGGTATGATTCGAACGCTCATACTGTAGGGGTTTTCAAAGCCAAAGGTTAATTTTCAGTAACGAGTAAACATGAGAAGTTGCGTAGGGTTGCTTTACTGTGTTAGCCAGTAGTGCCCAGGTTTCGGATAGCACACGGACGCCCAAACACGCCAAAGTATGATAAAGGTAAAGTGTGGAGGTTAAAATGGATCCGACAGATACCATAAAACCCTGCCCTGTGTTTACTAACAAGCCAAAGCTATCATAAGAGATTATTGCCAGAGAATGTGGATAAATATTTCTAATGTGTACTATAACCTTTTAGGGCCCTTTTTCGAATTGTTAAAATCTTCCCTCCGCCCCATGTATCATTTCTGAGTTCTAGCAGGGTTTGGTTAAAGAGAATTCTACACATTTGCAGACCTCATGATTCCCTGAGCTACTTGAAAAACAAGTACCATTTTCTACCTAAAGGAAAAGTAATATTAAGTTAACTGCTTCTTTACCATGCCAAGCTTACATGAAACAGCAAAGTAAGCCATTGTAAGCCTTTCCCAGCTTGTCAACTTCGAATAAATATCAGGGGAGACGTTTTCGTGCAAGGCAGGAGTTCTTTTGCTGGTTAACTACCTTTTCCTTCCACGAGGAACATCTCCCCTAGTACAGTATTGTGTTGTGCCATATTAATAGTACTCCTACTGTACAGTAGTGATGGGTGATCGGTCAAGTTGAACGAAGCCGCCATCCGGAAAACCCGCATATCCGGGTAACTCTTCCACACAGGAGCCGGATCATGTGACCGTCATGCCCTTGCAGAAAACACAGTCGCCATGGTTAGGTTGAACCCGGATGTTGTACTTGTATGACTATCGTACGGGAATTTCCGTGCCCCTCCAATTTGGCTCCAGCGATATCCTGAACCTCGCCCCCACCCCGAATGTTCCACCCAAAATTTCACCCTCCCCCACCCCCCCGGACAACTCCCGGCAAAGATTTGCGACTCCACTACCCATAAAAATATTCCAAAGAATAATGCCCACAACTCGCGGGTCTCGGGCAGCCAAACCCGTCCGATACTCCGTCGACCCTTACCAAACCTTGGACAGCGACACCGAATCCCGGCCGACAAACAATCACCACGAAGAGGACGAAGACGACGAATACCAAGTCCCAGAAAAACCTGGATCCTCCAGCCGGCGGGGTCCACCAAAGATTCCCGGACAAGATGCATCCGCATCGGACGCTAGCTCTGACAGCTCTGAAGACGAGGATGAGGAGGATGAGGACGTCTATGACTCTGGAGGAGAGGTCCCACGGGCACGAGGGAATACACGAGGGAGGAGAGGAGGACGAGGACGAATATCCCAACAAACCTCTGGTCACCGCAGGGATGCCGCCGCATTAATAACTTCTACAAGTGCCAGAGTCCACCGCCGACACGAATTCCGCGGTCCCAAGACTGGGCGAAAGCGTCGGAGGAGAGCCGCTAGCGAAGATACGAATTCTGACGCAGAGGAAGGCGGATCTCTTGCCCTTAAACTACCAAACCCGAATGTCAAACTTACCTATCGTCCACGGATTAATCAAGCAACTGGAAAGCGGGAAAGGCTGTTCACGACATATGGAATGAATACCCAGGCGCTGGTGATAGCCACGGGGGTTCGAGACCGTTCCCTGGGGGTCCCAGCAGTGCCAGAAGAGGGAAGCTTTGAGCCGAATCCTTTCTGGCAGGAAGGGCAGGATGAATTGGTTGATTTGGGTGATGGTAGGCAGAGGGTTGAGAGGATGGAGTATTATGATGTGAATCCGATCGATGGGACAGGGTCTACTGCAGAAACGTATATGCCATCTAAAAACGAGGACCCAATCAAATGTATTATTGGTCCCGGGGCCGAGCAAAAAATGTTGACATTCCAAAGGTTTGGGGTATTTAACCTGAAGGAATCTGGTGAACATAAGAAGGGATATACACTAAACGCTGGAGGACATGTGATAAGTATGGAATGGGCACCAAATAGGCCAAAAGGTACAGAAAAGATTCGATTTCTAGCCCATGAACTTTGCAGTGGCTAATGTCTTCACAAGGCGTTCAGTATCTTGCGATATCCACCAAGAAATCAGGCCCCGATAGATCACAGTTCCCAGAACCGAAACCGACCACAAAGTCCATATATGTTCCTGACCCCTCACCCTCATGCATACAGATCTGGCGCTTCCCTACCTCCGAGGATGTGAAGCCCAGCGACCCACCATCCATGGCATTGGCCTTGTGTCATGAATGGGGCTATGCACAACACCTCACATGGTGCCCGATCATAAAAACACTAAAAAGCGAAAAGGAGCTTGGCTTGCTCGGGGGTGTATTCCGAGACGGAAAATTGAGAATAATGAGGATCGTTCTACCAGACGACGATACCGATGGGGATTGCATCTTCTGTGGGTGATCCCTTTCCTCAGATCCTACCCCCCGATTGATTACTGATGACTGTGAGCCGTTCAAAAGTGAAGATAGCAGAACCAGCGTTTGAATGCTCCATAAGAGACTCCATGTGTTCTTCTCTGGCCTGGATATCTGACCACGAGGTCGTGGCTGGCACCACAACTGGGGAAATTGTAGTATGGGACCTGCGCTATAAATTCGACGGGGGTAGCAACCACCCCACTCCCTTGTTCCTATACCCGAAAACGATAAACTAACATATCTTGCAAAGAGTTCATCCCTACCCAACTCTTCCCCCTCCATCACAGCTACATAACTCAGCTCGCAACCTGCTACCCCTCCTTCCCCTACCATATTCTAACCGCCTCAATGGACGGCTACTGCCGCCTAACCTCCCTTCTAGATCCCTTCGCAGACACAATCGTCAATAACCGCTCCCGCATTGCCCCTCAGTCAATCGCCTGGGTCGACGCCCTCCAAGCCGCCGTCTCCAGTGAAGAAGGAGCATGGATAAAGTACTACCCGCTCCGCCGCTTCTATTCCTCAACCATGCTCGCCCGACACGGTGGCATTGGCGGCTCCGTTGCCTCCTCTAGAATGCATACATTTGTGCTGAGTGGGGGCACCGAGGGAGAGGCTATCTTTTCGAATCCGGCACGGAGAATGTTTCATGCGAAGATTAAGAACTACCAGCAGACTTGGTTCCAACTGGAGTTTGCGCAGAGTACTGGGATGTTTAGGATTAATGAGGGGTTTAAGCTCGAGATGAAGGAGCCGCTCAGTGCCATGGTTCATTCAACGGTAAGTTCATTGTCCGGGAGGAGAGGGGGGAGGAGGGAGGGCGGAATTGACTGGCTAAATTGTGAGATTGACAGGTTTATCCAGAGCAATCTGCTATTACTTCTGTGTGCTGGAACCCCAATGACAATTGTGGAGGATGGGCTACTGCGGGGGCTGCATGTGGGCTAGTAAGGGTCGAAGATGTCACAATATATACCGAGTAGTTTTACCTGTACTTTGATGTGAAAGGTTCAGCTGTGACATAGTGGTGCGGCTTATTTATTAGACTCACGGGAGATTAAGCCCTGCCATCTTCCTCACAGTAGCTTTAATAATTCTGCCCCAAACCTCCCGGTCTTGTATTATATGCAGTAAAAATTCGAATAATTGAAGCTATGTCGCTGGGCTTCCGGTCTCGGTAAGGTCAAGGAAAAAATATAATTTTCTCTGTCTCGCAAGGGGGAAAGGAACTACGCTTTTGCCCCCTTTCCGATGAAGAGAATTTTGGACTCACCCGGTTCAATTATTCAAATTTTTACCGTACCATCTTGTTGGCCGAATCACCATCCATGATTCGCAATCTTCTCAGGAGATGGTTATCTAATCAGATCAAGGTGACTGGTAGTTCTGAACGAAGCCCTAATCAACAAGCGACCCCACCAAACCCTCAAACGCACCGCACCAACACACGATCAGCCGAGCCTACGCGGGAACTTTCCACCAGCAGCACCCACCAATTTCTCCGACGCCGCTCCTAAAACTCTCCAACTTCATCCCCAATCTCCCACAACTAACCCACCAAGCAGCAAGTTGAAATGGCAAAAAGAGGGTATAATCCCCCCCCCTGCTCTCGTAATTTTCCTGGGAAGCTAATGAAATGAATAAAGTCGTGGAGGTGCCGCCGGCAACAAGCTCAAGATGACCCTCGGTCTCCCCGTCGGCGCGGTGATGAACTGCTGCGACAACAGCGGTGCCCGCAACCTGTACATCATCTCCGTCAAGGGAATCGGTGCTCGTCTCAACCGTCTCCCGGCCGCCGGTGTTGGCGACATGGTTATGGCTACTGTGAAGAAGGGAAAGCCCGAGCTGCGCAAGAAGGTTATGCCGGCAGTTGTCGTGCGCCAGAGCAAGCCGTGGAGGAGGGCTGATGGGGTTTACCTATATTTTGAGGACAATGCTGGAGTGGTATGTACTTCTCCGGAGGAACCGATGTTGGGAGAAGAGTAGGAGAATTAACGATGGTGATGGTGGTGATGGTTAGATCGTCAATCCTAAGGGTGAAATGAAGGGATCCGCTATTACTGGCCCTGTTGGTAAAGAGGCGGCGGACTTGTGGCCTGTGAGCTACCCATACTTCCCTCCTTCGTACCATATGCTAATTCTCCGCTACCCCCAGCGTATTGCCTCAAACTCTGGTGTTGTCATGTAAACAAAAAAAACAAAAACGGTATTTCTAAACCAAAAAATAAAGGGTTGTTCGGTTCCTTTGGGGTTCTTCGTTATTATCTCTCTCTCTCTTTTTTCTTCCCCCCCATTTCTCTCTTCACCTAGTTTTTCCCGGAGTCTATACGCTTTTTATGTGATTGAGGGGCGGGGCTATTGTGATGCTTGGGAAATAAACAAGAGCATTGTTCTCGTGAAAGGGATTCGGATGGCGAGGTGCTGAGGATCGAACTTTGGTCGGCCATATGAATTGGGGAGAAGTGGAGGATGACGAGATCATATTCAGAACATTCGCTTCCCAGCACGCGGAGCTCACCCAAAACCCGTATCATACCCAATTACAACCCCCTAGTTACATCCCAGGCTCGATTACATATCATATCAGCCCCCAGCCTAACCCAAATACACTGCTCCCTTTCGTCCATTGTTCGATGTGTGCTTCAGAATTCCATAGTTCCACTTCGCCTTAAATTCAACGCACCTACAAAACTTTCCAATGTAGAATATGCTACTGATTGGCGAATTATCCCCTTTTTAAATTTCTACTCGTAACATAAGTTTTTATGATACTACTAGCCAAATAGTTGATTTCACTCGGATATGTCAAACTCCCGTTAAGCGGGCTTTCACGTGGAATCGGTATTTAGCCTGGACCTTTTTCTTGTGCAACCTGACAAGCTGGCTAGAGTTCAAGGCAAAACATCTTGCAACGGCGGTTGGACGGGAGGGGGCTCTACTCAGCTTGATTGAGCTGGGGGAAGCAACGGTGGCCATGGGGGAAGCGGTAAGCTGGTTTGATTAGATTGCACTGCATCCGACCATAGCGCCTGTACTCGAAATTCACCGACACCAAAAGACCTTCTCCTTCTCCTTCTTTCCCGACCACCTCTCCTATCCCATCCTACCTACTCACACAGCTTTACCCCCAAACCTCTATTTCCCTTCCTTCTTCTCCCCATTTCTGCATATATCTACATGGCCAAAAACCGGTACCGGTACCTCTCACCAAAATGACGCTAAAAAACATCCTAATAATAGTCCACCTAGACCTCCTCCTCCCACTGGCCGTCTTCCTAAACCTATACCTATACTTCTACCCCGTCTTCCACTTCTGCGCCTTCACGCCCCAGCCGGACGGGAGCGAGGCACCCTTCCGCCTGCTAGCGTTGGCAGACCCACAGCTAGAGGGCGACTCTACACTACAAAAGTACAAAACCGCCGAGTCAATAGCAGCAGCAGCAGAAGCAGAAGCAACGACAGACACATCCTCCCCTTCCTCCTCTCTATGGGACTACGTGCACCCCACCGACATCGGCCTCACCATCCGCGGACTGGGCAAGGTGCTGGACCTCTGGGGCAACGATCTCTATCTCCGCCATGTATTCCGCACCACCCGGCAAATGCTGGCGCCCACGCACACGGTGGTACTAGGCGACCTGCTGGGCTCGCAGTGGATCAGCGATGAGGAGTTCAAGATCCGTGGCGAGAGGTTTTGGCGCATCTTTGGCGGGAAGGAGGAAGGGGAGGGGAAGGTGACGGGTGAGGATGTGGAGCGGTACGCGGGGAATATCGCCGCGGATCGGGAGGTTTGGCGGAAGAAGGTGATTATCGTTCCCGGAAATCACGATATCGGGTATGCCGGGGATATGGATTGGAGCCGGATCACGCGGTTCGAGGAGATGTTTGGGGTCGTTAATTATATGGTTAACTTTACGCCCAACGCCTCTATCTCTGCTAGCAATAGCACCACCACCGACACAACAACCCAAGAAGAACAATCACAGAACATCCCCCCAACCCTCCGCCTAATAATCCTAAACTCCCTCCCACTAGATTCCCCAATCCTAGACCCCACGATACAAGACGCCTCACACGCCCTCCTCGACCAATCTCTCGAGTCCAAATCCCCCTCTCTCCGCCAGTCCTCCCTCCTCCTCACCCACCTCCCCCTCCACAAGCCCGCGGGCCTCTGCGCCGACGCGCCGCTAGTAACCCACTACCCAGCCCACCACGGCGGCGGAATAAAGGAGCAGAACCACCTCTCCGAAACCTCCAGCGAGCTGCTCCTCGACCGGGCATTCGGCCTACCAGCCACCACCAGTGATGAGGGCGCTAAAGCGAAGGAACACGGTATGGTACTCACCGGACACGACCACGTCGGCTGCGACGTACGCCACTCCTGGATCGGTGGGGAAACGGGCTGGAATCAGAGCTCGTGGGAAGAGTGGCGGGAGAAGGAGATGGAAGGCAGGTTGGAGGAGGGCGTACGGGAGGTCACGGTGCGAAGCATGATGGGTGAGTTTGGGGGGAATGCTGGGTTGGTGTCTGCTTGGTTTGATCTTGAAAGTGATTGTATGTCCTCCTTTCCACTTACTCCCTCGCTAGCTTATTATCTAACTGGACTAATCATGATGGTGGTGTGTAAAAAAGCCTGGAAATTCGAATACCAAACCTGCAAACTTGGCATTCAGCATGTGTGGTGGACCGTACATATCATCGATGTCATTGTCGCCATCACAGGTTTCGTTCTCTTCGTCGCGTACAAACGGGATGAGTTTAGGAATGCGGAGCAGGCGGCGAGGGTGCAGGAGTTGATTGATAGGAGTAAGAAGGATGAGTAGTGTGGTGGCGGGAAAAATTGAGATAAAAGTTTGTTTTTTTCTCTCTCTATATCTTTTTAGAACGCTCGCTTGCTTGGAAGGGGGGGACGAATACTGAGGCTACGGTGTATCCGTAGATTGAAGATGAAAGGTTATTATTTTCAGAACGCACAATTGGTAGAGAGGTGTTGGAGGGGAAAAAAGAGGTCATCACGAGAATGAATGAATGAATGAATGCAAAACGTTACATCGAGGGTTCCCAGATAGAATTAAGCTAGATGTTTAATGTTCCAGTACCGTACATGCACTACTCGCTCTCTCCCACAAAATACAGTGTGGTAATTCCCAACAGACTGACCATGTACCTTCGCCCGGCAACTACAAGTACGGTAAGTGGAAATTTCGAACGAGCTACAATGACCCATCCAAGAAACAAAACCCCGATTTTTTTTTTCCCCCTCCCACTTCACCTTCACCTCATCTCCAACTCCCCATCCTCCTCCTCCCAATACCCATTCCCATTCCCATTCCCCTCTTCCTCCCCATCCTCCTCCTCCTCCTCCTCTTCATCCTCATCCTCCTCCTCCTCCTCCTCCTCCTCCTCCCCAGCAACCTCAACAAAAAATCCCCCCACCTCCCCCACAACATCATCATCATCATCACCCCTCACCCTCCAAGCCAAAACCCCACAATCCCTAAGGCCCAAACTGGCAACGGTGCATATCCCCTTATCCTGCCCGTGCACCTCCACCCAGTCGCACAGACCCCCGCAGCTGATCTGCTGGTGCGTGGCGAGCACAATCTCGTCCGGCGAGGCGGGGATCTTCAGGCCGGAATCCAGGGCCTCCAGGTTGGCGGCGTTGATGGTGAGGTGCGCGTGGATCTGGGACTTTATCTGCGAGAGCGGGTCCGACTCCCGGGCGTAGAGGAGGATGGTCGTGCGGTGGGATTTTAGGAGGAGGGTGTGGGTTTTGGGGGTTGGGGGGGTCTGTGCGGGGTGGGTTGGTTAGTATGGGGAGGGGAGGAAGGGGGGGGGGGGAGAAGTGTACCTCGATTGTTGTCATTTTTGGTTTTTTGGATGGGGTGGTGGAGGGTAGCTGGTTGGTTGGTTGGTTGGTTGGTAGGTTGTATAGGTGTGTGCTTGCGAGTTGGTAGGAGTTATGTGTGTAGTGTAGTAAGGTATGATGATAGCTAGGAAAAGGAAAGAAACGACGTAAAGACTCGTTGACCGTTGTGTTGTGGTGTGCGGTAGAAATCTCCTCGGATGGAGGAAAGGTGGCAACTCTCCGAAGGTGGGGTGAAGCTCTCCGTCCCTGCCAAGACTCGCGGTATAAGTTTGCGGCCGATAAGGTAGAACAGTCACGTGTCTTATCTACCCAACGCGCTCTGCAACCGAAAGGTTCACCAAATTTTTCTTGTCGGACTCACGTGGTTAATATATCAATTGACCGCACTTTTACCTTACCCAAACAACGCGAACCCCCCCACCAGTACGATACCACTACGATGTCACTACAGCCGCACTTGTCTATAATGAACGCCGAGAATTCCGACTCAAGAGTCTCGTTCACTGATCATAACTGCGCTCTACAGTAAATCCGCTACCGTGGCCGCGGGGCACTGTTCCATAACCAGGGATTCATTATAACGAGGTTCACCATCGTCAGATACAGCCCTTCACAAACAATAACGTGGTCTCCAATTTTAATCACAAGAGTGCAGCTCGAGATGGGTTTAAGGTCCAATTAAGCTTTCAACAGCGCCCATCAAAAAGAGAAAATACCTTCTCTCAGTCTCTTAAAAACAAACTCCAAGCCACCCCCCCCGAAATCTAAGGTAAACATAAACATAACTTTCCTGGCAGGTACCGGTGTGCTGGTGTTGACAGAATTCACTTGAGAAAGGCGAAAAAGAGAAATAAGTGTGTGATCAATATAGAGTGGGATGGAATAAGGTAAACAAGAAAAGTAAAAGAGAAGAAAAAAAGGAATAATCCAGTGGTAATGAAAGAAGCAAGGGGGAAGAAAGAAACTGCAGGAGAAGCATTCATACGATAGAAGTCCGCAAAGAATTGTCGGTCTCCCATCTCTACACTCTTTCTTTCCTCAAATGCGCGCCATACAAGCTTCACCCCCGCCTTCATCTAATGACGATATTAAGACTTCCACTTCAATGAACTCTCTCCAGCTACTGTAGAAGGAAGAGAAAAGAATGAAAACAAAACAAGTAATCCATCCAAATTACGCCAAACATCAGAGGAAAGAAACTCTCGCATGTCAAAAAAACAAACGTCTAGCGCCAATTCTGCTTTCCAGGAAATGCCATACTCTCCCTCTCGTTTCCTTCGCTAATTTGGCCCAATAGCATCGCGTTCTTACTGCTGATTCGAAGGCTCCCACCGCCCGGCCCATTAATAGTCATTCTCCTTGCTCCCGTCTTGATACCGTTGCTCTTAGGACTCAGCACCGTTGTTATACTTCCATTCTCCTTATCGCCTCGAGGCATTCTGCGTGCATGTCCGATCTTGAACAATCCGTTATCTGGGCTCAATTGGCTCGAGCAAGATGGGCTCCGCCGCTTGCCTACTGGCCTACTGACGGTGGACGACGCGATTGATTTCCGCATGGCGCTTTTGGATGGGCGAGCGTGGGATCTCCAGGGCTTTGCCTCGTCTGATGAACTGGGGTCACTTAAAACATCAGCGTTCGTCCTCACCCTGTTGATAGCCTGCTCGGTATCGAATGACCTTAATGGGGAGTCTGAGGGTAATGGGATCTCCGCAGGCGGAACCGCCGCCAATGATTCCCGGTTTTTCGACAAGAAACCTACTGCCAAACGGTTGTTCCTCGGCCTGATAGGCGGTTGCATGATCCCGGGTGCTTCCTCGGTAGAGAAATTCATTGCGGAGAATGATGGCTCATTCTCAAGGGGTGCTACTAGGATTGATGACGAGTCATCGTAGAGAATTGAAGGCTCCTCCAATCTCTTTCTTCTCGGTTCTTCTAAAGTGAACGACGAATCCTCAGTCTCATCCTGCCATCTCACACGCTTCTTCTTACCGAACTTGACAGCCTTTTTCGGGGTCTTGACCTTGATCGGCCGGGGTGAATATCGCACAGGTGAGGCAGAATGAATAATTCCAAGTTGGGGGAGCTGAGATGGCTTCGCTGGGGAAGCCATACTCAAGCTCACTCGGGGCAACTTCTTCTTCCGTGGCGAAGCAGGTCTGTATGAATCATAAGACTCGCCCGAAACCAGCTCTCCACTCGGCTTGATAACATGAGAAGCGGCATCAGATGCACCCCGCTGAACCTCGAATAAGGATTTCTTAGCCAATTCTAGCGCCTCTTCCTCCGTCACATTTGACTCGAGGATACGAGTTATCGTACCAACGGTCTCGAAGTGGGCTTTCGAAAGAGTGTGAACTATAGCTGAAAAGTCCACATCAACTTCAGCGATCGCATGCAGGATATCTCTTTCAGCAGTTTTCCTTAGAAGATTAGCCTCGCAGGTCAATGTAGCGACATCGGTTTCTGTAACCCCATCATGGGCCTGTAGACTCCGCAGACTCGCCTGCAGGGCAGAATCGATGACTTTCTCCCAGTTAGGTCCCACAAGTTTTTGCTGAAGATACTGGTGGTTTCCGCGCAGATCAAGTATGACCTTCTGTGCCTCAGCACGCATCTTCAGCACGCAAGCCGGGGGATCCTCAGTCTGATAACTATCAAAGGCCTGGTCAAAAGCAGCTATCCATGCAGTCACCACCGACGTCCGTCTCTCCACCATCCTGAGGTTCTTGAGATCATTAATCCTTTCACACCTCATTTCCTTAGACTGTTCAAAAGCCGCTCTCAGCCTTTTCATCCCATCCTTGATTGAGTTCTCTTTGGCAGAGCCCTGTCGAACAATCTTTTCCATCGCCTCCCTGGTAGAATCGCCCAACCGCTTCCTGAGCTCCTCCACCTCGCCCCGGAGTTCATAGATCGCTTTCACATACTGACTAACATGCCTATTGACGTTCATCGTATTTCTGGAAATCTTGGTCTTGATATTCTTTGCTCGATCCGCGTATTTAAGGGTATTGTGGGTCTCCTCATAGTGCTGACTAGAGGGACTGACGCAAACAATCATGACCGTTTTGCAATTCCCCCCTAACGAGAACTTAAGCAATCGAGTGAGTTTAGAGTCTCGATAAGGGATATGGTTCGACTTGTGAGGATCACAGAGAGCGTTGATGCAGTTTCCCAGAGCTGTTTGTACAATCAGCACAAGCATAAACACGAGTGAGCCAAGTTTTGTATACTTACCAAGCAGGGACCGGTTGATATTGGCGCCTTCCAGTAGCCGGTCTCCTCGATTCTTAGTGACAGATGCACGCTCACTTCCGGCAAGATCAATAATTGATAACGTCGCCATTAGATGATTCTCCGAGAGACCAGCAGTCTTGGGCTTCTGCAGAACGTTGATTTGTAAAACGGCGTGGGAACGAGATGAAGTAGCGTTCGCTTCTGTCGGTGACATTGTACGATTTTGGTTACCCATCAAAATCATATTCATGACTTGCTGGACGTTCTTTGGCTGGTGTGTTGATAGTCCGGCAACGGAGATATTCTGGCTCGAGTCCTCCCGAAGCTGCAACCCCATCTTGCTTCCACCTGGGACCAAAAGGTCTCGGATAGTCTCATTGTATATTTCGAGATACGAAAGTGTCAATTCGATCTCCTTTTCGTCTGCCAGCAATCCGATTCTCTCGAATAACTCTGCGCAAGTAAGGAAAATTATCCCCGGGTGTTGTGGAGTTCCACTTTAAGTGAACAATCAAGTTAGCACAAATGGAAGCCTAAGAATAGGGGGCCCTCAAACCTGATGGTATGTGTCTTTCCGCATCCAGTAGCTCCATAAGCGAACACCGTAGCATTATATCCATCCAATACACTGTCCAGCAGCGATTTGGTTGTAGATTCGTAAACGTCTTCTTGAGTAGAGTTCTCATCGAAAACCTTATCGAAGCCAAATCGCATATCCTTGACTCTCTTTCCCTGCGGAACAATCGTCTTCTGATACCGTGCTACAGGATTTCCTTCCGGGGGATCGAATACTCTGACAATCCAATCAGATTAGCTCGGATTGAAATGGAAAGTGAGGGGTGAGGGGGGGGCAACGCACAGTACACGATCATCTATAACTTTGACTACACTTCGAATACCTTTCCCTGTAAGCTTTGGAGGGGGCGCTGCAACCAGGGAGCCGTCGCCAAAAAATGATGGTGAATCTTCAATTCGTGTCCTGAAACATTCCGTTAGCTGAGAAACTTTTCATCCGGATACTAGGGTGGGGTAAACAAACACTTGAGCGGCTTCTCGAATACTGAACGGACGGACCCGGACTAGAAAGAATAAGTTAAGGTTAGTGAATTTCTGGATCAAGAAATAGGTTCATGGAAATATCCCACCAGTCACCGAAATCGAAGACTTCTCAAACATTTTACCGTTCAGAGAAACCAAGAAAAATAATAAAGGAGTGTCAAAACAGAGCTGTGGTTTCCTGTATTTTTCAAACTACACAAACAACTTGATCAATTGTTGGTTGGAAAGTGTGGTTGTTTTTTTGTCGTCAATCGGTAGATGTTTTGGGGGGGGGAGGAAGGATTGACGGGGGAATGAAGGATCGGAGAGTAGGAGAGTGAGGAAAGTTGAAGCTTTTGACTCTTTGAAAGGCCAGACTTGCTGTTTGTTTAGGGTAGCCAAGGCGCGTGGGAAACCCTGCATCATTCGTTGCTGTAGCAACTGCCAGTGTCTCAACACTGCTCGCACATCACTCGCCACTGCTGCACTGCCCCCGCCACAACAACATGCCCCCTCTTCTAGCCCTTCGAGAAAACTACAGATAACTTACTGTAAATTAGTGTCAAGGGAAGTGTCACGCATTCAAGATTTCCGCATGCAATCTCACTGCTCTGGTAGTGGTTGGTGGTGTGGCTGCTTCTTGAGCGTTGACAGTGACCTTCTAAATCTGACTTATGACCAGGGGCGATCATGATAAATCACTCACCCCAAATAGCTCGACACAACAAACAAGGCTTGATGCAACCAACCAAGGCCCACAATGACCAAGATAGATAATTGTCACGGTTGATATCGTGGCTACAATCCACGCTCCTTGAGACTTTCAACTAATGAGTATTCCAAAATATCCCATTGGATAGCCCTACCCGCACTTTCCCCAGAACTCACGAAACCGAGCGACCGAGCGGCCCAATGACTCGCTGTTTACAAAAATCATGACTCCCGCCCCCCCCCCCAAAAAAAATGCAATGAGAGGCCCAAAGCGTCAACAAAAATATACTCGTAAACAGAGTTCAACAATTAGAGTTCTCACATGACTGCCCACCGTACCGTAATGTAATACTGGCTAGTCGATGTACGGTATTGCTTGTTTACCGCAGAGCGAACGGGATGCGAATTTTTTTTTTAATGACCCATGGCCGAATACACCAAGAATTATTTTAATGGGTACTTATTGCACCCTGCGCACCAGGAGACAGTAAGTCAAGTGAGGATCACAGCCTGTTCCCGCGTCGCGGGATTCCGGAGTGGCGAGGGTCAAGAAGCCTTTGCAGCATATTTTCTGCGCAGTTTTCTTAGTGCTGGAATCTCGTGACGCTGGAGCAGACTGTATGTAGATCGGAGTTTCACAGCAGTAGGCCGAGAAGGGTAAAGGGTATAGGTATCCGTTGTCCAGGCCAGCCCATCAGGAAGGAGAGATAATAGGAAAAGAAAACAAAAAGTTAGGGACAAAAAAAGCCAACTCCCACCAAAAATAAAAGAGAAGACGTGTGATTTACAAGGAAAAAGGGAAAAGGGATTTGTTTAGGTAAAAATTGAATAGGGAAGCGGCCCCTGGCACGAATGCTTTGGGAAGGAAGGAAGGAAAAATAACAAAACACATACAAAGAAGAGTGGTATGATTGACAAGAAAACGCCTCAGTCCCAATATCCGGCTAACCGCTTTTATACCCCAGCCCTACTTCGATACCGGCTATGCCCAACCAAGGAAAGAACATGCTATGATTTTGTGCTATGATTTAAGAACGATAGAAGGAACGCTAGAAAGGCAAGGAAGAAAAAAAGCAGAAACACGATTTATTCATCGCGATAGAACTTCCGGAAGATAAGATGAAGGAGCAAGTTTACGTTAAACTTGATCGTGCCGTCACACACCACCAGGAACTGGTTGTTGTGGAATTGCTTCTAAAGGGGCGTTAGTTTTCCATATGACTTGCTTGCGTTTTTGGAGTAATGTACCTGTAGTAGATCGTCCAACAAGACATCCGCGCTGGCCCCAGGAATCATCATACTGCCATTGCTGGCTTCGATATGGAAAACACCGATTACCTCTGAGGAGATGGTGAAGCCAACTTTATCCCATTTCCTCTCTGGAAAGCCTGCCAAACTCACCAACACGCCTTTATCCGCCAATCCTCTTGCATTATATTTGAAGGATCCAAATTCAGGCACCCGGCCAGATTTCTGGAGTTCTCGCATGTGGAAGTACTGCCTAGTGAAAGGCAGGACGACCTTCTTTTTCCCCTTCTTTGTCTGGAGCGTGACCATCGCTTGTTCGATATAGTCATTGTAGCTCTGAAGCTGGCCCTCTAGATAGACGGCCTTCTCGTTTAGGTGTGCAAGAGTTAATTTGACACCTTCAACTTCTCTGGCTCGTTGGACTCGGCGCCTGTGCTTCGTTCGGATATCGAGCGCAATGGCATTTAAAAGGTCCTGGTACTGGTTCTTGCGAGTGATTTTCCCAGTCGATTCTAGCCGGATTATGCATTCCAAGGAAGTCCTCTTGAGCTCTCCGTATGTCATACTGTGGGTTATGTTAGTGCTGTGCTATGATCAGGGAGGAAAAAACTCACGAATTAATGTCGCAGAGGGTTGTCGCGTCTGCATAAGCGTTCTTCTTCTTTCCGGTTTGTGCTCGCTCTTCCTCCAAGAGGGTCTCCCACCGTTCTTCATCCTCAACAGTGATGGGCTTTACGAGGATTTCCATAAGGGTTGAGCCGGTTTGTACACGGATGATATAAAGAATACAGCGCTTGGTTTCAACGAATAGTGCATTAACCTCGCTATCTGGATCCTCAATCTTCTGAAAGTGAGGGTCGAGATGGAGCCCAATCTCAGTATTGCCGACATTCTTCAGCTCAGCTTCTGAAGTCTTGACACTCCCGAGCTCGCTGATAATGACCCTCATCTGGTCTTCCTTGCTAGGCGCAATGGATTCAATATCCTGAGCGATCAAACGATGGATGGTGAAGATGTCCGACATCTTGATATAAAGGGTAGGTTTCTCTTTGCTTGTGAGATCTTCAAACTCGTCCATGTCGAAACGCGTCTTTAGGTTAGGAACGCCGATGATTGTCCTAAAAATGCTTTTCATCCGGCCAACCGCCTCGGGGATATGGTGATTGAGAGGCTGTAAGAAAAGATTGGCTTGCGCGAAGAGACGTCCGCTGGAGATTTGATTCAAGAGCTTCCCAAGTTCAGCAAGATTTTTCTTCTGCATTGGAGCCGGGGCTTTTTCAATAACACCATAGCTCTCGGGAGCCACCACCGCGGGGCCCCAATACTTCTGGTAGATGAAGTTCTCAACAATTTGCAAAATCGTTTCCTCGTTTTCATCGGGGAACCGCTCCGTGAGTGCTTTAACAGATTGCTGGGCGATATATCGTATGCCATACGGCATTAGATTGAGATTGTCTTCAAGAGAGCTTATGAAGTCGTAAGCAAGATTCCTCAGAGCGGAGAGATGAGCAACGAAGGTCTCCCGGGTTTCTTGGTCCTTGATCGCTATGTCACGACCAACGTTTGGATCGCGTTTGGATCTTTTGCCGGTTCGGAGTTCCTCGTTGTTGATGGAGGATAAATAAATTTGCTGGGGATCGCATTCGAGGTCAAGCTCCTCATTCTCGATGAATTCCTCCCTAACCAGGGTTCCAAGGACGTGTCTCATGAACTTTCTATCCCTTGGCGATCGAATGTAATTCATGGCCAGTTTCATCCAGAAGAAATTGACTCTTAGGTACTCTTCCGGGCGGCTGCAGTTGTCCACCTCTTCTTTGATACTCTTTGCAATTAGCTTTAATAGGTAGTACTCCTCACGCCTCTTCTGAGCATATCCGAAAATCCCCATCACTAAATTTTCGATTTTCTTTAGCTCTTGATCAGGTGTATTTTGCTCTCGAACTCGTTTGAATAACCTAGTGAGGTATAATGGCTGGGTCTGAAGGGCAAAAAACATTTGCTGGTAACGCTCAAGCCTCTTGCGAGAGTTGTTGTTGAGGGCTTTGAGGTCGAAGGGATCGGAGCTAGCTATTGCTGTGTTGCTGAGCAGATTTCCGACATGGCCGGTAAATCGTTTTTGGTGCTTGATGATTTCGTCCAGAGTGATCTTGTTCTTGACGAGCAAGGCAATTTTGATGTCAAGCTGGCTAACGTAGGCTTCGGCCAGCTCATTGGCTCGGACGTGCTGGACAACGTTCTTTCGAAGGGTTTCGAATTCGATTTCTTCATCAAAGTCGAAATCGCTATCATTGAGAAGATGGACAAAATTCTTCACGGTCCCGATTGGTGGATTCTTGCCGCCCACTGGAGAAGCGTAAGTATGAGTGTATGCAGTATTAGGGTGGCGAAAGGTACTTACTCAGCGATTTATAGGCCTCCCCTTGTTGCTTTGCTCGAACAAAACTCTGAATCTTCACAACCTTTTCCATATTTTCCTTGAAATGCTTTAATTTCCCGAAAAACACTTTCCTTTGTAAAAAGCCTCGTGCTGCAGCCTGAAGTTCAATAATGGTATCCTCTTCGTCTTGAACTGCTAGAATGATATCGTCTACATAGCTTCTGACCAGAGCACCTCGGATCGCAGCTTGCGTTTCAATGATCGAATCCATCTCGGAAAACAGTTCATCCAGGAATCGCCCTTGCCGTTGGCGGAATAGGAATCCACGAGCGTGTGCTTGGGTATCAATGATACTGTCGACCTCACTATCGAGGGCATCTAGAATATCCGAGACAGCCCAGCGTTGGAGAGCGCCTCGAGCTCTCGATTGTAAATCAACAACGGCTTCGGCTTGGGCATCTAGCTCATCCAGTATGGCGTCAAAGGCGCTCCTGGCCAGGGCACCTCGGACATGGGCTTGAAGTTCTATCACATCCTCAGTGGCCTCCTCAAGGCGTTCTAGCTTCCGCCGGTATTCCGCTCTGACGAGGTTTGCTCTTCCAATAGCCTGTAGTCTGGTCCATAATTCCACGTTGGCCTCAAGGGCTGCCTTGTCTGCGCTGAAATTCTGACGAACCATATAGCCTCTAATTGCTGCCTGAAGGTATGGGAGAACGCTATCCTCGGCGTTGAGGGTTCCTTGGTCTCTCTCCATATTTTTCCTGACTAAGGCACCCCGAGCAGCGGCCTGTAGTGCTGAAACCGCGATCTCTACTTCCTTCAATGCTGCGAGGTCTCGCTGGATGGCATTCCTCACAAGCATGCCTCGGGCACCGGCCATCATTCTGGTGAGAGAATCATCGGCTTTCCCTAAATTTTCAGCGTCCTTTGAAATTGCTTTCCGCACCAATTTCCCTCGGATAGCCCCTTGTAATGCTGTAACTGCTTTCCCGGTATCATTCAAGTCGCTGAGTAGGCGGTCCTTCTTCCTCCGCGCCAACACTCCACGGATCGCGGATTGTACATCGGTGATTCCTTGTTCGCTTTCGAAAACATCGTCCATCTTGGCAGCGAGGCTCATTCGCAGCAAAGCGCCTCTGGCTCTTGCTTGGAGATCCACGACATCATCCTCATTCTCATATACGTCACCCATCTGAGCACCAAGTCTCGCTCTCAAGAGCATACCTCTTGCCGCGGCTTGTAGCTCTATAATTCCAATCATTGCTAGTTCCAGCTCCACCCTCTGTTTCCTGAACTTTTCCCTTAATTTTTGTCCTCGGTATCGGGCCTGAAGTCGTATAATCAATCTCTCATGACTCGTGAAGTGTCGTAACTGGCGTGATATGGCTTGTCGAATGAGGTAACCTCTGGTGTGTGCCTGAACGTCCTTGGCCCATTTGGCCATATCCGCCTTATATCCAAATGCGATACGGGCAAACATTCCTCTAACAAGAGCCTGCAATTCGATGAGAGAGTCCTCCGAATCCCAAAGGAGTTCCATATGTTGGCCCAACCTGTTGCGGACCAAAAACCCTCTGCATATTCTTTGAAGGTGGATTATGTCTGGCTCCACCTCTTTCAGCTCCCTTTCGATCCTGTCCTCTTCTGATTCGACCGGTTCCGGCTCCGGCTCTGCATCGCCAAAATGTTTGTTTACGCCCCGGAAGGAAGGAAGGCTGACTCCAGCCATATCAAGACCTCGCTGGGTATTTTGAATTTCGGCTTCCGTGAACTCAAGTTTTCCAACAAGATTACCAATAGAATTATCTGTAAGACCAAGGCGGATAAGGAGATAAGAGAGCGCATGTAGACAGTAAATTACTTTGGGAATGTTCTTTTTGTTGTAAAGATCAGTGAGTTCGAATATAAAGATCTATGATGCAATTAGCCGGTGATGGTAAGTGTATGAGAGGACCAAGAGGGGCAATACATCTGGAAGCTCGACTCTCTTGAGGAATTTGAAGAAGCGGTCTATGTTGTCCGAATGGCGAAATTGTAGCTTTTTTGCTTCAAATATTCTGGGTACCAACTCAGGCGCAAATACCCGTACTAGCTTCGCAAGGGTCACGCCATCCCTTAATGCTTCTTCCAGCTCGACAACTGGGGGGATGGGTTCGCCAATGCAGTTTTCCAACCATCTGTTCGAGAACCAAGTAAGCTAAGCAAGCGGGCTAAATTTTATACGGGGCTTACTCTTTGGCTTCGCCAATGTGACACAAGTACTCGTAGGCTTGGATATACTGCCGCCGCTTGTCCATCCAATTCATTCTCTCCCAGCTGGTCAAGTTGTCGGTGTTTGCTCTCTGTAGCCGCTTCCGACCATACATCCCCGCCACATCCTGCCCGGCATCAATGGCAAACTCCTGATTGGGGCCTTCATTCTTTATTCGGGATAAAGTACGAAAGTGAGAGACACTGCTATTACGCAGTGAGTCGATATCACTTTCCTTGAGAGAGGTAGTGCCGGAAATCATAGATTGACGAAAGGACGAGTTATAAGGCGTTGGCGTCGGTAGAGGTCGTTGTAACGATCTTGGCGAGCCTGGAGCATTGCTTTGCGGCGATCCAGAGACACTGGGCGGGGGATGGCTATTACCACGGGAGTGGCGTGAACCCGAGGGGGAGAAGTTTGTTGTTCCGGTGGGGGGTCTTGGAGGGGTCGTAGGAATGGAGTTTGTGGTGTATGAGGAAACCATGGGTGACATATTAGCACCAAGAGACATTGTGTGTTTGTGTTTCGTAGAACCCTCCCGGGCCTCGACAGAGCCGAACCGGGAGGAGTTTGATGTTGTCGAGCTAACAGTTGTCGAGCGGGAAGAGGGAAAAGAGAAGGCTGTCGACGTCACGGATGTGGTTGAAGCGTTTGATGGCTGTCGTCTGTGTGGCGACGAGTTTGCGTATAGAGACATTGCAAAGAGAGTGAATGGCGCAAGGTAATGGCTCGCACCGATAGCAATGGAGGTATGAGGGTATAGCGATAAAGAGAGGAAGATGAGGGGGAGGGGGACAAAGAGCGAGGTGACGATGGTGACAATGGTGGGAGGAAGTTGTTGGCGTAGTTGGGGGGGGCTCTGTGTGGTGGGTATTAGGGCAGGCCGATAAAGGTCTCGGTAGTAAACAAATAATAATAAATGTGGCCAGTGCGCATCTGACACTGGGGAAGGGGCTTACGGCACCTTTGCGTAGAAAAGGGACTGACGAACTAGCTCAGAAAAAGGGCGAGCGAGGGCTGAGGAAGATTGGATGGGGGACGGGGAACCATAAAGGTTTTTAATATGATAAAAGCTTCGGCATGAAGGAAGAGGAGAGAAGAGGGAAAATTCTGTAGGGCATAGTACTAGTACAACTTCTTGTGATGCAAGTTTTATGCGGGTTAGTTGCTAGAGACGAATGTGAAGTTGTTGTGTCTAGCAGGCCTTGGTAAACAATCTTCCTCATTAGGCGTAGGGTTGGTTGCTAGTGTGAACCAGATTGAGCTGAACTGCCAACCGGATGTTGAAGCGGGCAGCAAGGCTCGCCAGGACAAGCCAGAAACCAGCCTCTCGTCGCTTGCATTTGCCCTTGAAAGAAATCCTTTCGTGCTGCTTATATAATACACTATCACGAGGAGGAAATCACCCTGCTCTTAGGTTACTTGTACCTGTATCACGGCATACCCTATCATACCCGTATCATACGATAACCTCTCAACGAGAAGATTATCTTTGACCTTATCAGATGACCGGATCCCACGCGGTCGAAAATTGCCCCACCAACAACCCCTTATGAGTGCCATCTCCCCCGTTCCCCGTTCCCCGCTAACCATCTTTTCCTTTTTTCTTCACAAAGTTTCCCCTAACCCTAGATGACCGTTCCTTTCTTCCTTCTCTTCCCTCCTTTCTCTCCCTTTCTTTCTTCTTCTTCTTCTCTCTCTCGGACTGGCATGCCGGTGTCCCTTGCTCAGTCGACTTCCCTTTCTCTTTCGCCTCCGATTGATTGCAAGTAGCCATCTTCCTCCAAGTTATCTTGCAACCACTCCTTACAGTTCCTTCAAAATGTCCTCCACGGCAGCAAACATTGAACCCCTTGACTACTCAACCGCCCTGAGCGTTCTAGAGAAGGAATATGAGAGAGATGGCTTAGATGTCCGTTCTCTCCTTGATACCTCCAAGCGTGGGGGTCTAACGTAAGTTCCATATTTCCTTCCCCACTCGTTCCCTCTGTCTCCCTCTGTGGAGTGAATTTTGCTCTGATCCGGTGTCATTTCACGAGGGCAGATACAACGATTTTCTCATCCTTCCGGGTTACATTGGATTCCCAGCATCCGATGTGACTCTCGATTCAAAAATAACCAAGCGGATTTCGCTCAAGCTCCCGTTAGTTTCTTCCCCGATGGACACAGTAACTGAGGAACAGATGGCTATTTTTATGGCACTTCTCGGTGGTGTCGGTGTCATTCACCACAATTGCACTGCTGAGGATCAGGCCGAGATGGTGAGAAAGGTCAAAAAGTACGAGAACGGGTTCATCTTGGACCCCGTTGTCATGGGTCCCAAGAACACTGTCGGAGATGTTAGAACGGTCAAAGCGAAGCAAGGATTTGCTGGAATTCCTATTACTGGTAAGGAACCGAATTTTCTTCATCAATTGCTTTTCGACGGGCTTCATATGATGATTAAAGTCTATTATAACTTTCGTTCAACCGTATCGATGTACATCTCGTGTGGAGAACTAAAATTATCTGATATCGGCCGCACAATATTTCTGCCCCCCCATTAACTTTTAGCATGCGGGATTTATTGCTAATACTGGGCCTACTCTAGAGGACGGCCATCTCCACTCGAAGCTTATCGGTATCGTCACCATGCGTGACATTCAATTCCACAAAGATAACACTACCGCTCTTTCCGAGGTTATGACCACCGAGCTCCTTACCGCTCCGGAAGGGATTAACTTGCGCGAAGCTAATGGGATCCTTCGTTCTTCAAAGAAGGGAAAACTCCCAATCGTTGATAAGGCCGGTAATCTTACCGCGCTCCTCTCCCGTTCTGATCTGATGAAGAACCTTCACTTTCCTCTCGCCTCCAAGCGCCCCTATAGCAAGCAATTGCTATGTGCTGCGGCTATCGGTACTCGCGAGGACGACAAGGCTAGATTGAGAAAGCTTGCCGAGGCTGGCTTGGACATTGTAATCTTGGATAGCTCCCAGGGTAACAGCTTGTACCAAATTTCCATGATCAAGTGGATCAAAAAGGAGTTCCCCAACATTGATGTCATTGCCGGAAACATTGTTACCAGAGAGCAGGCTGCGAGCCTGATTGCTGCCGGTGCCGATGGTCTTCGTATTGGTATGGGATCTGGGTCAGCCTGCATTACCCAGGAGGTCATGGCGGTCGGGCGCCCCCAGGCAGCTGCTGTTTATAGCATTTGTGAGTTTGCCAGCCGTTTTGGTGTTCCTTGCATAGCAGACGGAGGCATTCAGAACGTTGGTCACATAGTCAAGGGCCTTGCTCTGGGCGCTAGCACTGTCATGATGGGCGGTCTCTTGGCTGGAACGACTGAGTCGCCTGGCAAGTACTTCTTGAGCTCTGAGGGCAAGCTTGTCAAAGCCTACCGCGGGATGGGTAGTATTGATGCGATGGAGAGCATGAGAACTGGGGATAATGCTGCCACTGGAAGATATTTTTCTGAGGGTGACAAGATCAGGGTTGCTCAAGGAGTAAGGTTCGTAGTGAGGTTTATTTACTATTGATACCGGATTACAGCTGACTGAATATAGTGGCTCTGTTTTGGACCGTGGCTCGGTAACAAAGTTTGTCCCATACCTCCAGGCTGGCCTTCAACATTCTTTCCAGGATATTGGGGTTCAGAGTGTTTCCGAGCTTCAACAGGGGGTCAAAGACGGCTTTGTCCGCTTCGAAATCAGAACTGTCTCCGCTCAGGCCGAAGGAAATGTTCATGGATTACATGATTTCAACAAGAAACTGTACTCGTAGACTCTGTTTATCATGTTTTCCCATAGCCTTTTCATTTGGGTTTTACGGTGTATGTCGGATGGGATCAAAAGTTCTGTACCCTTTTTCCAAGATGGGTGACGGTTGAATGGAAATGTTATTTTATCTCTCTGAGCTATATTCAGCGGATAAATATAACGCTTCCTATTCTCAAGACTCGGGCAAAGGAAGTGCCGATGTGGGCACTTGAAGGTTGTTTTTGCTACAACGGGAATTAAATATAATAATAAAAAAGTTATACATAGAGCATTTCGATCTTATGACTGCGCAAGTTAAGTCTTATATCGCGCTTTAGTCCCTCTAATAGAGCACTAAGCCCCAACCAGTATTACAGCGTTTTAACTTGGAGTATGTGTTTTAAACGAAACTGTACCTTGGCTCTGGGGGTGATTGAGCCTATTCTTACTGATTCTTTGCACTCTAACTAGAGCTTTCATGAAACATATCCAAGCCCATTCGGGTTTACTCATTCACATAAGTCGAACGATCCTGCAGTTTCTTCCCCGTCGGTCTTGAGTCGCATGTTCGCCACCGCCCACCCGGCTGCTATTATGACTCGCTATTTCTCGGCGGGGATAAACAACTAGGGGGTTGGACTGATGGTCTTTGATCGCCAGCTAGTTTCGCAATAGTATGGTCCATGTCGCTTCATAAGGGTGGCGAGGGTGGTGGTCAAGCAACGGGATTTACTGTATCTAGGGGAAGACTAGGAACATTATCCATTCCACCCTGTTGCCTGGGGGGGGGGGAGGGGGATAACCGGTCCGGTACTCTAGGAATACTATGCGCGCGAGCCTCAGGCTGGGAAAAAACGAAACTGCATCGCTGAGGTTAAATAAAACTCCACTCTGTTTTTCAGAAATCGAGTGGGTGAGCCGTGCACCTGCCAAGGATAACCTAACCGTCTTGTGTCAGATATATAAAACTGTCCGTGTACTGTACACCGACGTGGCTCCATCATGGAAAATCCTTGACGCGGGTGGCAAACCGGTATAGTAAGTGACCGGCCTGACTTGGCTAATGGCTTTCCGTCGGGTTGGAGTAAATGCTTCCTTCCTATCATATCATACTTCCTGCTTTGTATCATGTGTGAGCGAGTGAGAGCCCGTGATTCCTCGGTTGTTTTTTTGTGTGGCCGGCACCAATGGTTCTGGTGTGGGCGGTGGCGGAAATTAGGAAGAGCGATTATGTGGGATTTGTGTGGCTGGCGTCGTTGTGGGCTGTGAGATTTTTCTTTGGGGGGGGGGGGGGCTCCGGGGGTGCAATGTCCTCTTCCACTGCGCGGGGGGGGGGGGGGGGGGGGGGGGGATTATTGGCGCAAGGGGGTTTTTTTTTTTAAAACGGGGGGGGGGGGGTTTAAAAA
>Ga0307513_10001766_pt1 | contig 30774 bp, 31 predicted proteins | sample 15_EM_MG_FD_202174 | JGI IMG/M metagenome (GOLD analysis project Ga0307513, IMG submission 202174) | Populus trichocarpa ectomycorrhiza microbial communities from riparian zone in the Pacific Northwest, United States - 15_EM | ecosystem: Host-associated > Plants > Roots > Unclassified | place... | reverse complement strand
TGTACCAGCTCATGTCTACCGGTAGTATACTAAGTATACTGGCCTATCCTCAATATGGTTACCTCTTGGTATGCCATTCGGGCTTGAGTTTAGTCCACTGTAGCTACCTATTCGTAGGGTCGTTACAAACGGCAGATCAGCGTGCTAAGGAAGTCCACCATAGAACCGTCGCTAATCGCCGTTGGCAGGCTGATCAAGAGAGGGTTGAAAGGTCTGATCGGCGGGCAGATTTGATACGGCGTGAGAACCACTTCAACTTCATCAAGATGCACTACCTGACTCACTTGGCCTTCCACGTAGGGCGTTTTGGATCCATATCGATGTATTCAACCGAGATCGGTGAACTAGCACATAAGGATCAGATTAAAGATGGCTACCGCAGGTCAAACAAGAATGAAGCCGCCCGACAGATCTTGTCGCACTATGGCCGCCAGCACGCCCTAGGAATAAGGTTGCAGACAATAGAAGCACTTTCGAAAGTTGAAGGTGTGATCGTGGTAGAAGATAGTGGGATGGAAATGCCGACTGTTCCAAGTCGCAGCACACCTCGCCGGGTGCTTAAAGGCCGTATGAAGAACACCAGCACGCTGACCGAATTATGCACAGCCCTCGATATCCATTATTCCAACATGATGGAGGAGATACTGCGTTTTATCAGGCAGACCGCTGCGGATGACCGGCGGTTGCCTGCGGACCCCGCCGAACTCGGGTTACTTCCTGTAGAAGGATTTGCTCAGCTTGAAATCCCAGTGCCCGACTTTCAGGAAACTGACAGGTTCCAGATCCACCGGGCCCGCTGCACTGGAACAAGGGCATTCCGCAACGGTGGCTCTAGAAACGATTGGGTGTGGGTCCAGACTGGTGGGGAAGCGAACTATGGAGATTTACGGGGACGCGTGGTGGCTCGGTTGCTAGCACTTTTCAAGATAAGAAATATTCTAAGTGAGGCCGCAGCTGTCCATCGCCTGGCATTAGTTCGCATACTCGATCCGATCAATGGTGGCAGATTTCACATTCCGAGCGGACATATTCGAGTCGGCAACCGGATTAATGGTCGTGACATGCGAATAGTCAGTATAGGGGCAGTGATTGGACAGGCCCAGGTAATTCCTAGCGGTGAGAAGCAATGGATAGTGAATCACAGGATTGATCTGCGGACGTTTAATGAAATATATTAAATTATTCTATCCAATTATGTACAGTATTTGTTCGCCTGAGTTGAAACTGGGCACTTAAGGTGGCAGTTCACGTATTGAGTGTCCGGCTTCAAGCTGGCCGAGGGAGTACTACACGATCCGCGGGCATTGGAGAGAATGTTTTAAATAGGTTGAATTGTTCTGCATGAATATACGGCCAAGTTGAAGCCGTACGCTTAAGGTGGCAGTGCGCATATTCAGTGTCCGGCTTCAACTAGGCCAGGGGAGTACTACATGATCCGTGGGCGTTTAAGGCAATGTTTTAAATAGGTTGAATTGTTCCACACGAATATTCGGCCGAGTTGAAGCTGGATACTTAAGGTGGCAGTTCCCATATTGAGTGTCCGGCTTCAACTCGGCCGCAGGAGTCATACATGATTCGCGGGTATTGAAGGGAATGTTTTAAATGGGATGAATTGTTCTGTATGAATATACGGCCAAGTTGAAGCCGTACACTTAAGGTGGGAGTGCCCATATTCAGTGTTCGGCTGCAACTCGGCCGGGGGAGTACTACACGATCCACGGGCATTTAAGGGAATGTTTTAAATAGGTTGAATTGTTCTGCATGAATATACGGCCAAGTTGAAGCCGTACGCTTAAGGTGGCAGTGCCCATATTCAGAGTCCGGCTTCAACTCGGCCGGGGGACTACTACACGATCCGTGGGCTTTTAAGGCAATTTTTTAAATAGGTTGAATTGTTCCACACGAATATCGGGCTGAGTTGAAGCTGGACACTGAAGGTGGCGGTTCCCATATTAAGTGTCCGGCTTCAACTCGGCCTCGAGAGTCATACATGATTCGCAGGTATTGAAGGGAATGTTTTAAATGGGATGAATTGTTCCGTATGAATATACGGCCAAGTTGAAGCTGTACACTTAGGGTGGCAGTGCCCATATTGAGTGTCCGGCTTCCACTCGGCCGCAGGGGTACTACATGATCTGTGGGCGTTTAAGGGAATGTTTTAAATAAATTGAATTGAATAGGCGGTCAAGTTGAAGCCGGCGACTTAAGGGAGAGATTCCCGTAGAAAGTGTCCACCTTCAACTCGGCGGCCCGAGTTCTGTGGATGATTAATGCGAAACTATGCTCTCCTGTGGGAAGCGAAGCCAACCAAAGTAGGGGATCTGCATGGCGGCTGCGCCGGGCGTCTTGTGAACAGTAAGGGAATTATGGAAATAACAGGAGGGTGCAGACTAAGAAACAAGTGACGTAGGATGGCAGCGGACAGAAGCGGATGGAAGCGGACAGATCTAGGTCGCCACAGCTGTGAGGGTAGCAGAGATGGTCGCTGGACGGGCGCAACCGGAAGGAATAGGCAGGAGGCCAGTAGACGAGAGGATAAGGGAGCGGATACAAGGGGGAGGAACGACGAGGGGGTGGGGCCGCAACAAGCGTGTCGGACGCGGTGGAGGAAAAGTGGGGCGTCCGGGGGCACCAGATGCAAGCAATGAAAGGCAAAGAAGGCACTGGAGATCGGGGAGGACCGGACGCAAAGAGTGGACGCTATTCGTCCGGAAGCGGGCTCTGTCCGTCCGGAGAAAAACGTTTTTTTGCAGATGTGTCCGAGTCATCTGGACGGGTTAACATTGAGACGACAACACCATCACACTACTATCAACCGGACTGGACTCCCGAAATGAGTGGTGCCGAATTCCATTATCCAGCTCAAATGTTCGTTTTGTCATGAAAGATACGAGGGTGCAGGCTATACGAGACAGAACTCCGAAGGGGGCAACCAAATGTCAATATTCCACTGGCATCCACCTTATGGACTCCACCTGCCAATATCCGTACTGACCGGGGTACTGACCTTTCTGATGACAATGAACCTATTAAACACTGCAATTGTGGCTACCAATCAGATCCTGCCCCGAAATACAGCTAGTAGTAAGGGAGATGCACCTGATGAGACGAGTAGGCGGGAGCCAGAAACAGAAGTACTAGAGGACAACATGTACCCAGTCACTCCGGAACAGAAGGATTATCCAGGCACCAGGTGTAACAGGTTTATTCCTGTCTGACGAATATTCAAAAGAACCAGCGATAGACCTGCTAATAGCGGGTTCCCCTCCTATTTCGCGTTGCTCATAGTCGGGAAAAGCAAGTGTGACGCAAAGGCAAGTGTGACGCCCCAGTTTTTTTTTTTTAATAGGCTTACATAATATTATTTTCAACTGCAACCTTTTTTTTGTTGCATGGCGAGTACTAGACACTTTGAGCCAAATATTAGTACTTACAATTGAAAGGCCATAACCTTGGTAAACCTGGATGCTTGTAAGAGAATAGAAGACATAAGGTCTATTTTCATGTAAGTAACTAGTACATAGTCTCAATTTAAAAATATACAAAGTCTGCATTTCTAGTAATAGAGTCATTTGACTCAGACATGCAAGAATCAGAATCCATTTCATCTGCTGAATCCTCACAATCATCAGCGCTCTGACAACCATCTCTGACAACATGACTTTGAGATTCCTCTTGACCTTGTCTACTTATACTCCCAGTATAAATTTCATAGTCTTCCTCATGATCATTGAAAGTAAGCAGTTGAGGATCAATTGCGCTTGTAATTTCAGCTGATCTTGGCTGTAACATTAATAAGACTTGCAATAGATCTGGTGGTGCCTCTAATGATTCAAGATCTTCAGGACTTGGATGCTTTTCAGGATCAGGAATTACAACCAAAAGCTCCACAGGTACAATGCCGCCCTCTGCCTGAATTATCTTTACTTGCTTTTTCCGTTCCTTTTCAGCCTTACGAGCAGCAATCCCCCGACGGTTCAGAGATGCCTTGGCTTTGTTGATAGCAATCTGAATATTCTTTTGAGCCTTCTTAATAGCTAGGGCCTTTTCCTTTTCCTCCTTTTCCTTCTTTCTAAGTCTGGCAGACTCAACTGTAATAACACCGCCTTTTTGGATCACCCGTCTGGATTTACTTTTCCGTTGTGCAGCTTCCGCGATTCGTGTTTGCACATTCTGGTAGGATTCCTGCTGAAGTTCAGCTTGTGCCAGATATACCTGTGTATCTTTTGCCCACTGTTTGAATCGGTCCTTACAGGATGGACTAAAGGCTTCTGCTCGATCAACCCATTCACCCATTCCTCTTTGACACTCAAAGTATGTACTAGGAAGAACAGGAAGCTCTAACTCTCCTCCTTCTTCAACTGAAATAGCACTTTGGGTCCCTGGATCTCCATTACTGTTTGGTGAATTGGTAGCCGCAACTTCAGGACCTTTACCCTTATTGTAATGGCGCATCTTCTTTAATCCCGCTTTGAAGGAAACCGAAAACATTCCTAACTCTTGAAAAGAGTTTTTGATTGTATAAGGCTAAAACGTCTGCTCACAGATGGAGCTTAGGTCGCGAAAGAAGGAGCATAGAGTATACTCAATATCCAAGGAGTGTAGAGCATGGTGAATTGCCTTATTGTGATAGTGCTTCCAGGGACGAAACACGCCAACATCGAGAGGCTGTAGAACATGGGTAAGATGAGAGGGAAATTGGAACGGCACAATGTGATTCTCATGACATTTAATTATAAAGTCATCCTTACAATGGGTGATATGACCATCAAGAAGTAGAAGCCGCCAATGCTGATTGGGACCAGCATCAATCTGCTTGATAAAGTGATCAAGCCAGGTAAGAGCGATCTTCTCATTCGTATACCCAGTTGGGGAAATTGCGATCAGCTCGGCTCCAGTCAGGTTGTCATGGATCCAGTTCTCCATAATTTTCTCTCCAGGACAGATAATAACTGGCGGAGGGGGGGGCCTTCCATCGGCACAGATTGTCTCCATAATTGTGAGTGACTGGCGGTTTTCAGGGCTGGCAGTATATAGCTCCTTTACCTCTGTAGGGACAATAACGATCTCGCCTGTTGGACATCCAATCCTGACTCCAGATTCATCCATGTTGAATATATATTTGGCTTGATTGATGTGATATTTGGTAAGGATACTTTGATATTCAAGAAAAAAGCTTTTCAAATCCTCCTCGCTATGAGTTCCAATACGAGCGTGAGCAATTGGTTTTGTCTTGATTGTATGTAGAAGAGGATTCTTTTTCAACCACTGATGGAACCAGGTAAGCGAAGGTGGATTCAGGTTCTCCTTTTGACGAAGGTGACAGATCGCAGCGAATATAATGGATGGTGAAGCTCCAAGTCCAATCTCAAATTGTTCTTGGCAAAATCGAAGAACAGCCAGCTCTTGGGCCTCTGTTAGGATAACATTATTGCCGCCGTGTCGATTAAAAGTGCCCCGAGTATTCCGTTGTTGATGGCGCTTACGCAGCTGCCGCATCCTAATTGAGGATGGCTTGACATTAAACATTGTAGCCGCAGTACTTGCCATCTCACAGGGCTCTTGATCTAGCCACTGCATTGCCCTGTCTAAACGTTGCTTCATTTCCATCTTAGCTTAATCGTAAGTGGATTTGATCCTCTGAGACGGGGTAGCTGTTGCTAGTAGAGCAGTCGAATGAGCTGTTGAAGTAAAGGTATTGTGAGTATTGGGGTTGATATAGGGCGAAGGAGATTGTAGTCGTAGGGCGAGGACCAAAACAGTGATAATGGTGATTTCGGCTGCTGCGAGGGAATCTGAATCCAGAGTGAAGCTGCCCGTATTTGCTACCAAGGACTATGAACCAGAACCTGTACGTAGGTGATTCTTGCTCAGCCTCCAGGGAGGAGATCTTAATAAAGAGGTCAGGTGAGAGCTTGTGGAGGCAGGAACCCTGAATGGAGATGGGAAGTGACAGCTGTAGTAGGCCAGAAACTTGAACGAAGAGCGGAGGTGATTGCTGCTATGGGCTGGAAGCCAGAAAAGGTATAGGGACAATCACTATGACGGCAGGATCAAAATTGGTGCCCCTCTTGCTCGATGGTTGCTGCTGCTGAGTGGTCAGACTAGGAGCTTGTCCTTCGCTTTCTTTTTTAGTTGGGTGTTCTTTTTGCAAAGGGTTTTTTACTATTAAAAAACAAAACTGGGGCGTAACACTTGCCTTTGCGTCACACTTGCTTTTCCCGACTATGAGCAACGCGAAATAGGAGGGGAACCGGCTATTAGCGCTGGTGCTAAGGGGGGCTTCAAGGGACCGGTAGCTAGAAATATAATAGTTGAAGGACAAATTGGACTCAGAGATTCAGGGATTGCCGTTCAACCAAGTGTATTGTTAGACTGAAGGTCTGTCAAATTCTGATGTCTCCTGCTAGCCAGGAGACTGGTTTAAATACAAAACCCAAGAGCAATAGCCTTCCAGCAATCAAGATCATGATCAGTAGCTGCGCAATTACCGGAATCCTGTAATCCTACAAGACCAAAGAAATCAACATAGCTCAGCCTCCACCAGTGCTCTAAGACCATTCCATACCCGGAATCCTAAATATAAACTTCCTGCAAAGCAAACTAAACATAGCAACACGCGAGCATAGCCTATCTGACTCAGAGATAGTGGCGGAGCTGAAATCAAATCAAATAAACCAAATATAAATCAACTAAACATAGGAGATCGTGCACTACCCGCTCCTGTGTACCATTACCAGAACATGTACACATGTTACATTCCTTATTCGGAAAAATCAACAATCATTCCAAAGTCTTCGCTGTCCTCAGTGCTCTAGTCTGTGTGCCACAGGATGCTGTCTTTATCTGTCAGGAAATATTCCTGCTCGGACCAGCTAGAAGCATATTCTGCATCATCATAGGGTTCCCAGAAGTCCTCTGGGCAATGGTTTGCGGTACAGGGTGTGGAGGAAACTTCCATGGGTTCCCGGGAAGCTTAAATGTAGTGGGAGGTAATCTGGAGCGTTGGTTCAGCTGCATGGTTTGCATCCTAGTATTCCTGTATGAGTTCCCGGGAGGGCTCGAGGTTCTCGATAGGTTCCCAGGAGTTATCGGCTCACTCATAGCCTTTCTAGTATACTAGGCATTCGTGCCTGTTGTTCTGGCGGCGGTAGTCGAGTATCCGCTCTGCTTCCCATTCTTCTCCATTGTCGATTAGGATGGGTGCTGGCTTCGCAATTCTACGTGACTTGAATCAATCGGGATCGTTCTGTCTGAATTCCTTAAGGGAGGAAACATGGAAGTAGGGTTTCTAGCGGGCCATTCTGGGCGGGAGGTGTAGCTTGTAGTTGTCTGTGTCAGGTAGATGTTGTAGGACCTTCAAAGGTCTGAACCCGCATGGCTCTAGCATCTTAGATCGTCCAGTGGAGGAGGTATAAGGGTGGCCTCTAACAAGGACTCTGCTGCTATTCTTGAAGGGTTCCGTAGGGTTTTGCGGCGTTTGTCAGCCTGGACAGTCGGGCGGACGGTACCCTGCTTTCTGGCCATGTCTACTTCCATTCTCGTTGCTTCATGGTCGTTTAAGATATCGTCCACAGCTGGTACCTTGCTGGCGGATCTTTGAACAGGGCTAAATATGTTCCAGAGGCGTCCATAGAGGGTCTGGTATGGCGATATGCCTAGGGATTCATGGGGGGCGCCATTCATCGCTGCGGCAATAGGTGGGAGATCGCCGGACCACTTGTTTTGTCTGGGGTTAACGAAGTTCCTCATTACCTGTTTGAGGGTACGGATCCTTCGCTCAACCTAGCTATTCGTTTGGTGGTGGCATTGGGTAGCCATCCACATCTGGATACCAAGGCACTTCATCATTTGTGACCAAAACCTAAAGGTAAAGAGAGAGTCCTGGTAAAGGACAATGCTGAGAGGGAGACCATGGATGTCAAAGATAGTGCTGTTGAGTTTCTTGAAGATCTTTTCAGAGGTAGCAGCGTCCTTGAGTGGGATGAGGTATGTGTAGGAGGTAAAGCGGTCCATTATGACTATGATAGATGTATAGCCATTGGATTTGATAAAAGGGCTGGCGAAGTCTATGGCTAGGGATTGGTAGGCTTCGTCGGGGTCAGGGAGGGTAAGGGATCGTCCATAGGGTCAGGTAGTGGGCTCCTTGTTAATCTGGCACTTATCGCATGACCGACAGTAGAGGACAAAGTCCTGGCGCATCTGTGGCCACCAGAAGAAGCAAGCCGCATAGGAGTAGCATTTGTAAGCTGAGCAATGTCCGAGGCCTTCATGGACAGTTGAGAGGATGAAATCCCGTAGGGATACCCCCTTCTCAAGAGGTCCTACTGGTATATAAAGGTTTTCGTACCCATTGGTGTTCTGGGCAAGTAGAAGGCCATCGCGGATCAAGTAGTGCAATTTGTTACCGGTTTCCTTGACCCTGGTGTACAGGGCCGGCGAGGGCATGGGCGGTGTGGCTAGAATGGTATCATTCATACGAAAAGGCGTGAGGCTTTCTGAGAGGTATGCGATATCGGGGAGCGACGCCAGGCCTGCCTCAAGGGCTGTATTCGATGTTGAAGTCCTACCCGGCTCATTTCTCTTTGTCTTCTTACAGTGCTTCCGAACCTTAGCGCTTTTTGGCCAGTAGCCTGCATCTTCTTTTTCATTCCTATATATTTCACACCCAGCGTCAGTGCATGACGTCCAGCTCATTTCTGAGTGTCATCGTTCCACTTCACTAGAGATTGGGTGAGTTCAATTATCAGCCCAAGAGTTTCCAATCACTATTCTGCTATCGTTGCTGGCTGCGCTTGGTGTAGCTGGCCAGGAGGCAGAGGCCTTTCACTTCGGGGAACAGGTTACTGCATTGCTAGTAATTTCGTCCATAAGGTATTCAGGGCAGCAACGACAGATAGAGTCACTGCTGATAAGAGTGGGAGAGGTTTGGGCTTCGCATGAGTGGTTCATGGCGTCGTCTGATTCAATGCTAAAATCGGTAGAGGAGGCGTACCTTGTATTGATTTGTAGGCGTTGGGTAGGGTCAGGTACCTCCAGGCTGTCATAAGCGATAGTGGGGTCCTTAAGCCTTATATCCAACGGCCCTGGGGTTCTCTCATAGATTCTCCATCAATAGTCTGCCAGGAAATTCTTGACTCCTGGCTGGTATTTTATTTTAAAATTATACCGACTAATATGCGTTAGGCATCCCTGCTGTCGTGCATCGAAATTCTTTTGTGTCATGACTTTAGCGAGGCTTTCGTCATCTGTAACCACTGTAAACTCCCTGCGTAGCAAATGGGGAGCGAATGCTTCCATAGCCTCAATGATTGCGAGGGTTTCCTGGTGGTGTGTGGGGTAGTTGCTTTGTGATGACGTCAGGTTCCGGCTGTGGAACGCTGCAGGCCTGCCTGCATCTCTGGTTGGTCCTTGACCTATCCAAGCGCCCGTACCTGTAGGCGATGCATCGGTGAAAAGCCATATCAGGTCGGGCTTATTATAGTCGATCGGTTCACGGCCTTTGTACTTATCTGCAGCTCGCTTGACCGCTTCAAAGGCTGCTTGCTGCAGATCTGTCCACAGCCATTCAGGGTTCCCACTGAGCTCTCTGAGTGGTGCTGTGATGGTGGCAATATGGGGAATGAGCTGCAAGATATAATTAACCATTCCATTGAATCGCTGCAGTTCTTACTGGTTCTCTGGTCTTATCCAGTTTATTATAGTCCGGATTTTCTCTGGTGCAGGGTGGATGCCATTATCATCTATCATATGGCCCAGGATATCGAGTTTAGTGGCAAAGAAAACACCTGTCTTTGGGTTGGCATAATAGCCGGTGTTCTGCAGCTTTCTGCAGCCATTCGTAACTTCCTTAACATGCTCTTCAAAGCTGTTACTGAAGACAAAAATATCGTCAATGTAGACCTATATGTTCTTGCCTAATTCGTCATGGAATAGGTCCTCCATAGTCCTCACAGCGGTTCCGGCAGCACGCCTGGCTCCTTGCATCATGACCTGGCTCGTAAACCCGACGAAGGCTGTCTTGATAGTGTTGTACTTCACATCATCGCGATGCACTCTTGTATGGAAGTAGGCGTTGCTGAGATCTATCTTGCTACGGCAACGTCCTCTGGCTACCGCGTTGAGTATGGTATTCTGTTCTGGGATCTGTGTGTCATCGGCCTGGGTCTTATCATTCCTGAAGCGGAGGTCTACCAGGGGGCAGACTCTGCTATCGCTTTTGGCTTCCACAAACATGCTGACTCCTCCGGGCACACTGGTCCTATAGAAGATACCGGCATTCATCTGCTTGTTGATCCATGCCTTGTATTTGGTCATCAGGGCTTGTGGTGCTTTGAAGGTGCGTGTCTTCAAAAGCTTCATCTGGTCTATTAGGCTTATCCTGTGCATTATCTTGCGTACTTGGGGCTGTTCCTCAGGTAATTCTTTGACGAATACCGTGGTGAACATCGCCAGGAAGTCTGGTACTTCCTGTCACTGTGTCATAGCTAATCTGGATTCTCTGGATTTTCCGTCACACGTAACTCTCACCTTGTACTTGGGGAGGTTCATGCTGTTCTTTTGGCCATCGATAACCACTCCTAGCCTTTTGAGGTCGTCCATACTGATGCGGATATCATAGTCGGATACCGGCGTGACCAGCATAGGCAACTTGTTGACTCTCATCTTGCCTAGATGAATCATAACCTCAACAAAGAAGTTGCGAGTTGATAGCGATACTTTAACTACTATCTTCAGCGTGACGGGACTCTTCTGGGCTAGGTAGGTGATGTTGGCTGTTGAAACGAATTTGTTGGATATCAAGGTCCTGCCAATGCTTCCTGTATCTGTGAGGGCTCTGACGGGCTTGCCATTGATGTTGATACTGAATTTGAGTGCCTGAAATGGCCCGTTCTTAGGCGTGCCTACTGTAGTCTTGTAGGTTCTGATAGAGCAGCTGCCATCTAGCTCCTCAGTCCTTTCTGTATCGGGCTCATATTTGCCTTCGCTGCTATCTAGGCTTTCCTCAGAGATGCGAACATGCTTGGTCTTGACTTCTTTCTTTGAGCATTCATTTGCCATGTATCCGCTTTCACCTGAGTAGAAAGAGGCTCCTTCCGTCATATGGCGGTCCATTTCAGCCTTACTTGGCTTGTTGGCCTTGATGTCGGTCCTCTTCTTGGCTGGGGCCTTTCCTTTGCCTGTGTTCCTAGGTGTTGATGTGGTAGAGGGCTTGCGGTAGGTATTCTCTCTCTTTTGTGTCTGGGGTTTGCTGCTAGAAGCCTGGCTTGTATTGCTGCCTTTGTAGCCGCCAGTTCTATTCTTTGTAGCGTCATACCGTTCTCCAACAGCCACTATCTGGTCCCCGGTATCTTCTGGTCTGAGCTGGGGCTCAACATTGCCGTGTAGTCTAGAGTCCATAGCGTCGAGAAATCGCTGCTTCTGTGCATAGTATCAGATGGATCCAGCTGGAAGGGATCCTTTGAGGTCTGCTAGCTTTCAAGCTATCTTCGATATGCCTGGTGGCTGTCCTCCTGCTGGCTGGAGGATATTCTGCCACTTGTGATAGGTGTTATCAGTATTTGTAGAGGCTTTGAATAGCTGCTGAAAGTGGTGTGTCAGCTGTGGTAGGGTGAGGTTCTCTTCCTCGCTGTCTAGTATCTGGAATTCATTTTTTGCTTTCCCTTCTGTGTAAAAGCCATAGTAGTCCGCCACTCCAGGGGACTCATTGGTCAGTCCGGATCTCGCTTGCTACTTCTTGACTGTTCTAAGCCAACGCTTGAGTTTGTCTGGTTTGAGGGGTTCTCCTGCACCACTAAACATGGGCGGTTTAGGGACGTTAGGAGGGGGCAACCTGGCCGGACCTGGGTGTGCCATGGTGCCTGTACGTGGGCCTGGGGCAGGGGGTGGTGGATCTGGTCATGAAGGGTGCTCTCTGGCGCTGCTGAATCTTGAGGGTCTTTGTGGCGTGTCTGGGATGAATGTTCAAGTTGTGGGTAGTGGTGGCTCTCTATGCTCTCAGGAGGGCGCTCTAGTTGGTGTCTGACTTCTGCAGACTCCTAGAATGCGGGGTGCTCGCCACCTGCTTGAAGTGGGGCGTTCTCATGGGAGTTCAGTTTCCGAAGTTTGCTGAGCAGCGGCTCTTTCCTCAAGCCCCAGGGTTCTCTTTGAATAAGTTCCTCACCTGTAAGGTGGTGGTCTTCGTCTCAATCTATATATAGATCTCCTGGGACGAGATGACGGCTTCTTGCTGGTGGATCGGGTGAGCCTGGCGTGGGCCCAGTGGCCGGCTCTTGTGTGGTTCGTTCTGGGGTATCGTCTGTGGGTTCTACTAAAGGATGATTGGAGGCCCTCCTGGACCTGTTAACCCTTCGGCTCCTGCGTTCTGCTATTGTGAATGTTGCACCTGAGCCAGGAGTTCCTTTCCCCCCGCTTCTGCTTCTAACTAGTTATCAAGATACTGGGACGGTGATCAATCCTACCATGCTGTTCACAATCCTGAGAACAAAGGGTTTTCACCTGCTGTGGGCAAAAAAATGTACAAGGTTTATTCCTGTCTGACGAAAATACAATAGAACCGGCGTTAAACCTGCTAGCACTGGTGCTAAGGGTGGCTGCAAGGGACCGATTGCTAGAAGGATAATAGTTGAAGGACAAATTGGACTCAGGGACTCCGGGATTGGCGTTCAACCAAATGGATTCTTAGACTGAAGGTCCTTCGAAGTCTGCTGTCTCCTGCTAGCCAGGAGACTGTTTTAATTACAAAACCCAAGAGCGATAGCCTTCCTGCAATCACAATCATTGCCAGTAGCTGTGAACATACTAAAATCCTGTAATCCTGCAAGACCAAAGAAAGCAACATAGCTCAGCCTTCACCAGTGCTACATCACCATTCCATGCCCGGAATCCTAAATATAAACTTACCGCAAAGCGAACTAAAGATAGCAATACGATACCATTGCTTATCTGACTCAGAGACCGTGGCGGAGCTGAAATCAAATCAAATAAATCAAATATAAATCAACTAAACATAGAAGATCCTGCACAACCCGCTCCTGTGCAGTGTTCCCAAGCGTCCAGCCCGTCTGTCTTTTGCCTAAGATGGGACGGACGCCAAGTCTGCCCCCTTTGCCCTGGACGGACGGTGAATTCAAGTCTGTCCTAATCCAGGTCCTGGACTAACGGCTGGGCGCTGCAGGTGTCTCATGTGACTGCGAAGTCAGTTCTTGAAGAAACGAAACATTTTTATTGTAATGCTAATAATAGAATATATTGAAATCCAGTGTGAAATTGCCTCCTTGATTAACCATGCTGGGTACTCATATCTGATCCCTATTCTCACAATCCGGCACCTGTCCCGCTTCCTCCCCCTAGGCTTACCGCCCTCTCCTCCTAATCACTTACCCTCTTCTCTATATCGCCAAAGGGCTTCTCTTCAATTAGCCCTGCCTTCGGCCAGGATTTCCTACATTCAATCGCTTCGATAACCTCATCAGTCAATCAACGACGGCGATCTGTAATGAGCTTCTTTCCACTAAATGTAATCAATCAGTATGAAAACTAATACTAGTATGTTTATCATGAGTGTTGCAACTTAAAAAGGTAGAAACAATAACCTACCTGCTAAATACTCGTTCCACCTCAGTACACATTGCCGCAATACTATGTACCCCACGAGCTATGTGGGCTAGCTGGGACCAACGAAGGTTACCAAAGCGGACTGCCCAATATCCTAGTATATCTGGAACCTCTTCCTTCTCTTCGCAGGCTTGGAAGCGGTCAAACTGATCAATATCCCCCAGCATCAACCGTCCACTCTTTTTCTGCTTCCATCTTGATAGGCTATCATCGGGAGATAGGGCCAGGTCACTGGCAATGTGTGAGCTAGTTGAAGAAGATATTTCTACAGCAGTAGTACATATATATGATCAAGTGCAATATTCTGTAGTCCAAAGTTCACGGCTTTTCATCTTCGCTAGCAATATCCAGTCAGGGTGGTCTTGCCACTCGATTTCAAAATATTTTAGCTTGGTGTCCGGAATAAGAGCTCCTGCCGCATATAAGACTCGCAATCTGTCAGCTAATGCGTAGTATCTAAATTACGATTTACTATTAACTAGTGAACAGGTAGTAATAGTTGATCTATTAAAAGAGATATGTCATATTTTGGAACAGGAACTACAATACTAGTATCAATTAGATATTCAATTTCAAATTGATAGAAGAAAAAGGGGAGGTTAGAAGCATATAGGAATCGTATAAGAAAGGGCCTACTTGTCAAGAATTCCCCAGGCATGATTGATCGAGGTTAAGAGATGCGTGCTATGAACAGTGAGATCTGAGTAGGTTTGTTTTGCATCCTCCCAGTGGGCAAGAAGATCATCCATTGCGGGAAGTACACAAGCTAGGTATCCATTCACATGGTTTTTTTGAGTTCCAGTACCTTGGAGCTGCAGGGTAAGCCTACGAAATGTCTTCACAATTTGCAGTATTGTGGCCAAATCATCCCAATCATCCCTCGTGAGGTCACCAGATGTAACTCAATCAGGATTGTCAAGATCCAGATCACGTAAATCCAACTCACAGGCAGAGGGTAGACCGACACAATGAGGTTTGGTTTTACGTTCCTCTGTTACGGCTATTCTAATAATGCTATTCAAGACATCCCGTAAGTTGGAAGCCCTTTCCAGAGTATCGGCATCGCTTGACCAGCGCGTAACATTACCTACTAAAGGAATCAGAGGTCCTGTATACTCAATCCCACCAGCAGCTCTTACTTTTTGAGCCAAGCGGTCACACCTCTTTGGATATTATGCAACTTGCCCATAGGACCTGTCTTTCTCCAAGAGTGTAGCAGCAAGGCCTCCTGCGTAATATCCATATTATAGGCAATATCGGATTCGAAGGTTCCCAATCAGACCCCCACATGAATCCTTTCACTACTAGGTTAATGATGTTTCCAAAGCAAGGGATTCGTGATGTTTAGGGGTTAAACTCGATGTTTCTGTCCTGCAACATGGATCCTAGCTCCCTGAGAGCAGAATCATTGTTACTAGCATTATCAGTAGTTATATATCCAATCCTCCCAGCAATCCCCAAGCGGTCAAGAACCGGGACGAGATTTTGTGCAATATTGGGGCCACTATGAGGACCAAAAAAGCCGTGGAAACCTAAGGTTGATGAATGAAGTCTTCCTTCTGCTGTTACCCAGTTGCCGACAATTCCAAGATATGAGCCGTGGTTCGGAGAGCTCCACAAGTCAAAGCTTAAATGGATACGAAAAGGCAGACGCTCAAAGTACTTTTGAACGGTGATGCTTGACTCGCGATACAGTCGTATGATCCAAGTGGTTATCGTAGTACTTGATTTTATTAAACAATTGTGAAGGCCATCTGGTTGCGTAGCCTAATTATTATTATTCATTAGTGATTATGGTTCCTGTCTTTAACTGATTCAATTGACATTTATAACACGAGTACCTTTGCGTATATATCGAATGGTGATCAGTTACACAACTAAGCAAATAGTGTCATAGTATACGAAACGTTGGGTCCTCAACTGCATAAAAGGCAGTGTGGGTAACATAGATCCAACAGATTAGAAGTTGCTTAAAAACATCAGAATTGAACTGAAGTCATGGGCTCTGGTTCTCCCAAAAGCAGGGACAATTCTGGACTCACTGGCTATAGTGCTATTTGGCTGGCCCCCTTCCGAATACTCCTTCGTCACTCCATGCGCTCCAGCAAGATGCAGGGTCACATTTTTCGTGCATGAATCGGCATACAACGGAGCACGACTAGCGGGACCTAAAAATATATTTGAAGAAATGGCACATTAATTAATAACTCTGTATTGATTGTTTGAAAGTGAAAACCTACACCGTGCACAGTGCCAACACCATTTCCCTTTTTCAAATACCTCGGTTCCATTGATTGGAAATCAGCCATGTCCCTTACGGGCTTTTCTTTTCATGAGAAATGCTGCAGGAATGGTGAGATGCATGCCGGATATGTCACTGGTAATGGCAGCCGAACTCTGTCCTCCAGCTAGGTGGCCATCTATTGAATTACTACCAAATGTCCCAGTTAAAAGTTCCGATGCAGCTGAACTCAAGCTGTCACTATTGGTTGAGTTATCATTCTCCAAGTCGATATCCACCTGAAAGTTGTTATTAAAGTACGGGGGTAAGACTTGGGAAATTGAATCCTCAGGGGCATGGGATCCATGACTCCGATAGGAGGAATGAGATAATGCTTCTGACATAATTATGGAACTGAAGATAGTAGACCTTGAAGAAAAAAAGAAGTATTAGGGAAAAAAGGGAATATTGGTTGATATCGGCTTGATCTTTTCGCTGAGAGTTATTGATATTGGGAATCCACCCCACAGGCTGTATATTTAAGCATACTGTATTCTTTTAACCGATATAGGAATTAGCGACTAGGCTGATAAAACAACTCATCACTATTGGTGTACCTATGAAATATCTTGACGCCCCAATGAGAGATTTGCAGCGCCCTGCAAATAAGAGACATCCTTAGAAAGGACCTCAGGGCCCTACAGGTAACGGCCGGGTCCTACTAGTAACGCCCGTCCATAGAATGGACGCCAGGGCCCTACAGGTAATGCCCGTCCTTAGTGAGGACCCCAGGGCCCTGCAGGTAACGGCCGTCCATGCCAAAGACTGCAGGGCCCTACTGGAAGTTTGCGTTGCCATTAAGGCTGCAAGGCCCCGTGCGTCAACCTCCAGGGCTGCAGTGGGTATCAAAGATGTACGCCCTGCCCAGCCGTCCTTACCCACCCTGCCTGGGACGGACAGGACTATTGGACGACAGGGCCCTACAGTCTGCCCGGGACAGTTGGGAACACTGCTCCTGTGTACCATTTACCGGAATATGTACACATGTTACAGTAGCTCAACATGATTTTATGGCTAGTTTTAATTATAGAGAACATAACCAGTGTTATTAATATGAATCATTATTTCAGTTAATTTAAACAAACACAATTAATAAAAATTATTTACTAATATCTTGGCATTTAAGAATAAAAGATTATGAGAAAACTATCACATTGTAAAGGAGTAATTTCTATCAACCGATCACTATTCCAAATCACCTTCGTCAAAAACTATGCCAAAAGCACCAGCTTTTATCCTTCCAGGCCAGTGCGTTGAGCTGTACCAAGATGTCGAAATAGGAATTCAGGCTGCTATCGAATCTCGCAGCACAAATCTAAACCCTTTTCCAAACATTCCAGAGATTGCATGCAACTACGAGATACCGGTGTCACCCCTACGAGCACGACTACAAGGCTCTCAGTTACACTAGTAGAGGCCAGAAGCTAACCACAAGCTCACTGATAAGCAAGAAATAGCAGTTTGCCAGTATCATGACCGGCTTGATACATTTGGTACAAGTGCTCACCTGCGAATGCTAACCGGCTGTGCTCATCCTGGTTGCAATACACACCTTGTGGCCAAGGGCCAGCACCTGTTGTGAGCAACCATTGGGCTCTACGATTCCCAAACTGCCATTCCAATATTTCATTCACAAACTAGTATCACTTGACGTTAATCGAAAAAATCAGTATCCACTAGAAAGTATCAAAGCCTGGTTTCTCAAGTACTATGATATCTGTGTGAAGTACACTATCTACCAAGATGACAAATACAACGTTGATGAAAGTATTTTCCACATTGGTATCTGATGCAATCAATGGATTATAACTCCAGATCCAACGAGACAACCTTATCTTGACAGCTCCACCCATCGCAGGCTCGTGGGTATTTGCCACACGATTAGTGGTAATGGAGTCGAGTTACCTCCAATGATCATTGTTCCTGGTATCATTCACCAAGAATCCTGGTAAACCACAACGCGAATTCCAGATAATTACCTTGTAGGGACATCAGAAACAGGCTACAATAATGATGAGTTGACAATAAAGTGGCTTGTCTAGTTTGAGCACTACTCGGCTGCTGGGCTTGCTGGAAGTTACCATCTATTACTCCTCAATGGATTCAGCTCCTACTGTACCAAGGAGTTGACCTTTCTGACTTATCCAAGATTCTTGTGTTATGTCTTCCTGCTCACTCCAGTTATCTTCTGCAACCTCTAGATATGGTTGTTTTTCAGCCTTATAGGTATTACCATGCGGAGGCGGTTGAGGCAGTGACTTGAACAGGGTGTAGCGATTTTGACAAACCAGAATTTTTTAAATACAATTGATACCATTCGTCAACAAACCTTTAAGTCATCTACTATCCTATCAGCCTTGTGTACAACTGGCCTCATCCCTTATAATCCTGCTATTGTTTTATCCAAACTCTGAGAGTTAGTCATTCCCCCCTCTCAACAATTGGAGCCTGTATCTACATCTTCATCTGGTATTCCACTTACAATTGCAAGTCTTAAGACTATGAGTGACGAATTACTTGAAAAGGGCCAAGAACTATCTCCAAGCTTTCAAGCCAAACTCAAACTTGATCTACAAGGCGGGTTAACCTTTCCACAGTCAAGGGCCTTGGCTATAGAACATATGGAGCAGACCCACGTGGCAGAGGACATAAGGCAAGCTAGTCGAAGCGGGCAGAGCAGTAGGCACATCCAAACAGAAGGAGTTATTTATGCCTCAGAAGCACGCTAAATGGCAAAGAGAAAGGAGGATATGGCTGTAGTGGAAAAGCCAAGAGAGATCTGGGTAGGGCTCGGAGTGCCCAAAAGCCGCTAGATACTGCTTAGCATAAGCGTTTCCTTAATGAGATTTAGGAAAAAGCCAAGGCTATGACAAAGAGGATACGTGAAAAAGTCAAGGCTTTGCAAAAGGAGAGGCGGGACAAGGTAAAGGCTATAGAAAAGGACTGGCGTGAGAAGCAGAAAGCTATAGAAAAGGAGAGACGTGAAAAGGAAAAGGCCATAGAAAAGGAGAGGCGTGCAAAGGAAAAGGGCAAGAGAAAGGGGAGGTGTGCTCAAAGGATGACACCCTCACCTATGAGTGCTGGAATTAGCTAATAGGCGAGATTGTGAAGCCTTATGCAAAATGAAATACACTGATAAAATACGATATTATTATTATCCTACAATACTTTATTTGGCTACAAAGTGATATTGAGCCACAGACTGATGTTGAGCCACATAGTGATGTTAAGCCACAAAATCATGTTGAGCCACAAAGTCATGTTGAGACACAAAGTCATGTTGAGCCACAAAGTCATGTTGAGCTGTCAGGCACTCAGGAGGAGTGCCCAGGTTTTGAGCTTGCGAATATCCTGGGTTGCGGCCGCACGCCGCAACCTTGGCACGATTATGGTCAGTGCCGTTGTTCTGGCAACAAGGACAATTCTAGTGACGACCGTCGTAGCAAGGCCCCTCTAATATGCGACTGCCGTACAGAAAAAAGAAGCAAATTGAAAGCACACTTTTTGAAACCCTGCCCGGTGCCTCCGCCCCAACTAACAGCTAACAAAGCTACCTCCGATTTATTATCTACTATACACCTATTCATCCCGGCGCCCCCTCCACTCTCTACCTCTTCTGCTGTTCAGGCAGTTAGCAGTGAACGCAGTTTCCAGCAGCAGCAGGGCAAGGTTGACTTACAATATTTGGATCTGGTCTTCCCATAGGCCAGACATGAGTGGCGTACTCTTCGAGATCCTGTCGAGAGAAGGTAATATCCCTTTCGTGTTTGCCCTTGCCCCGGGCGGGCGGGCGAAGGAAGACTTTTTCGAAGTTGAGCATCAAGGACTCTTCGCTTGGTACGCTAGGGGCGAGGTCGAATTCGCGCATTATTGTTGGGGAAGTTATGGTGGCTGTAGGTTGACCCGGAGAAACATATGAGTCCGGAACGGTGTCCAATTCCCACTGCTGGAAATGTATTTCTTTCTTTTGTTCGGAGAATGAGATGAGGAAAACTATTTTCACCTGTCCGCCAGAGTTCTCGAACCACCAGTTGGCATCGACCTCCAAGCGCTCACGGGATTGGGAAACTCCACATTCGATGACCACGGTTGGCCAGTCGGCCGCACCGTGGAGAGGTGACCAAGGTTCCCAGGCAATATTCGCTTGCTTTTGGCTCCCATTCCCTTCGTATGTGGCGCCATCAATCCGGCAAATATAACTATGTAGCCCCATTCTACCTATCTTCACATCCAACCTGGTTCCCAATCCGCTACCCACCATTGCCTGAATTGGGCAAGCAAATATTCTGATTATCAATGTCTCTTCACGGTTGAAGTAATGGAAGCGGGCTCCTTTGCGGTGTATATTGAGAGTACGCTCCATCGCCAAAAATTGGTCTTGCGTCACAGGGGCGAATACTAGGTGCTGGCCAGCCTTGCCAGAACGTAATTTTTTGACTTGTGAGTCAATGGCCCTTATGAGAGACTGCCCGTTGCGGTATTGCTGGTGCTCCTCACCCTCCAACCCCTTGGTGAGATAGTAAGTAATGTCGTGTGGTGCACTAGGTTGTGGGCCTAGGTGTGCGGAGGCTAGAGAGGAAGGTGGGGAGAGATCCAGTCTCTGTCCTGGTGGGGGATATCCCAGGGGCTTGGGGGGCGGGGAGGGAGTTTGGGGTGCACCCACATTCTCAGCAGGCACGGCAGCCATTTTTACTGGAGGTCGGTGGCAGCTACGGGGGAGAGTGCTGCTAGTAGGTGGTGTCAGTGTCGGAGGTTGTGGATTGTGGATTGTGGATTTCCAGAGTTGTGAGAGAGAGGTGTGGTGGTTGCAGCAGGGAATCAGGGCATTGTTGGCTTTTCAGTTCGGTAGGTTTGGCCAGGTAATGTCATCGGTGACTGTCACCAGCCTAGGTTAGGTGAGACCTGATCACTTTTCAGCGAGACAGCTCCCTCCGCGAGGCTTGGGAAAGATTTGCTAGCCCATGCCATGCTTTGCTGAACCTTCACTCGGTCTCACGTAATGTATGATAGTTAGAGCAAACCGCAACCCAAAAATACTTCCAGCTAGGGCCATTTTCTACACCTAATCCGGTGAAAAAAAGGCAAGAAAGAAAAAAAACTTGACATCCCCTCCAAACCACGAGTCTCACCGTCTCCGCGACCCTTACCCGTCGGAATTAAGACCAAAAAGCGTAGGTTTGATACTTTAAGAAATTACGGCGAATTATATGATAGATACACTGTTGTGCTATGTACATTTTTAACTAACCTTTCCTTCCTTCCTTCCTTCCTTCCTTCCTTCACCTATCATACATACATCGCAACAGTACCTCCCAAGCGTCCCCCCGGCACCGCAAAAACACTTTCCGTATCCAACGCAGCACAAAATCCCCGCAGCAGCCATAACAAGCGTTAGTCCGTCGGTCTTCTCTCCCCTCTGGAAGAGAGCCATGGTTGTATTTATGCTATTGATGTGGAAAGGTGCTCTTTGCGCTGGATAATTATTTTTCTCGCAAAATCTGGCAGATTATATTCCACCCCATCTTCCCCTCATACGACCTGTAATACAAGTTCCAAGAATAGAAATAAGTTACCCACGCGAGCACCTTGTTGCCCCCGCGCCCGCCAAAATACTCGCCGCACTACACATTAAGCAGTCAATGGTGGGATGGTATAAACGTGATGAATTGCCCGGTATTGCGGGGGGCCCTCGCTCGGGGCGGGGGGGGGGATGATGGGAGAGAATGATCGCTCAGGTCAATAGAGTATCAATGGGTTTAACACAGTGCTTAACTCTGGGACCTCACCCTGTCTGTAGGAGTCATCATTGAGTAGAGATATAAAATTCCTAACAGCGAGTATTTGCCTATACCAAAGGCATCTCGAGCCGTGGCGCCAAGAGATTTACGTTTGCACCTGAATACGGGAATCAGGGCGCCCAGTCTTCCCGATACTTCCGTAATAGGCAAGCACAAAACTAGAATGCTATAATAATAAGTCCGCAGTACAGGTGGCCCCCCTTTCATCTCTCTTCCTATAACATCACCCACTCAACCCCACCCTCTCAACTACCACTGCCAGAACCGCTTTCCACACTACCTCCTCCAATACCTCCCCAGTGCCTTCCTCCCCTACCCAGCCTTCAATCCTCCCTGCAACATCCCCGACCAGCCTCTCATACACATCTCCCAAACAAGAGCCTGCAGTCCGCCTCCGCCTTATCCACCCCAGTCATTTCAACCTTCGTACAGCAGGGGTCCGGCGTGAGCGGGGTTAGGCAATACCTCCCCTCGCGCTTCCTCTTTTTCGCTGCTTCACGCACTGGGGCTGGGGACCGTGAGGGAGAGGGGGAGATGGATGGGGAAGGGATTGGTACGGAACTATGAAAAGGGGGAGCTCTCTGTCCAGACGCGCTAAAAACAGGTGGTTCCGGAATGCCTTTTAATTGTCTCTCCTCCCGTTCCATTCTTTCCTTTTCCCCCTGTAGTCTCTCCACCTCACCGTCGTGTTGAGTGGCGGCTTTCTTTTCTCCCTTCTTTGCTTTTCGAGTCCCCCCCGCTCGTTCCTCTCAATCGCCTTTTCCCAATCTCTGACCGTTTTTTTCCGTTCTTTCACACTCTTCTCTCACACTTTCATTGCCTTTGCAGCAGCGTTCTCAGCAGCCTTACGAACGGTCGGGTCCGGGATTTTCGAGTAGTTGATTCGGTTAGGTTTGGTAACGGCGGTGAGACTACTGGGGGTGCCGGTGCAGGGGTGGGGGAAGAAGTAGGGATCGCAAGGGGAGCATGGTCGGGCATCAGGGGTCAGACTTTTCCATTCGGGTTGCGGCTATAGGCACAGGAGCAGATCTCCTTTGCCCGCCCTGCATTTCGTAAGACGCCCCGTTACCAGATACCGGATCTGGATCCAGATGTGTCATTGCCCCACCTCCAGAAGAGATAGTGCTTGCGCTAAGATTCCTGGCCTGTGATTTAAGGGTGAGCGGGTCAACTTCAAGATAGGTCTCCCGGGTCATTTCCTGTAGTGTGTTACCGCCTGTACCCAGGACTCCCGCATCTGCGAGGTCAAGTGAGTGCTCCGGGCGCACTACTGCCGGTGCCGGCCTCAGTGGATCCCTAGAGCGTCCCGTGGAGGATGTGTAGTAGTTTACGAAATGTACCTGTACTGTTTGCCGTCCGGAGTGTACTCGCCAGTCTCAAGCTTCCGAATTGCATTGTAGCGATTAATCAAACCCAGGGGATCAGCCAAGCAGCCACTATTTTATTGGTTCAGTGGCTTCGGAAAAGAGGGCGGTTAGAATGGGGAACGAACCCGAACTCAAGATGCGATATCGAGTACTGCCCTGTTGCCACGGTAAGCCGGGAATGGTGCTTATTGATAAATTTGAGTGCCGAATCCCACGTTCACTTGAGTTCTCACATTAGCGCTTCCACCTCCCCCCCCGCGGGAATATTGTTATCAACCCATACCCTGCTTACTCTGCACAATCGTGAAATTCTGCCCGGGTCTTCTGTCAAAGAACTCAACCACCGTGCTGCCGGGAGAAACCGTTGACAGCGAAGCGGTACTCGAATTTTCGCCAGCATACACCCCCCACCCGCGGCTGAATCATCCTCCTCAGAAGGATCCTTCCCTTCTGACCTAAACAAATTCCCCAGACCAGCAGATGTAACCCCCGGATGCATCCCCAAAAGCGGTGAATCGAAATAGTCAACTCCCAAAATCCTATGTCTAAATCCCCGCCGCTCATTCCTCAACAACACCACCTCCGCCCCTAGAATCCCCCCCACAGAGCGACCAAGTGATACAACACCCGTGCCTGGATTCTCAAATTGCGCGAACCATTTCGAAAACACTTCCGTCGCTACGGAGATGTTGTACCTAGTCTTGAACTTTGGGTACACCTTTGGGTGAATGTACCAGCCCAAGTCATCCAAAGTGACCGATCACAAGTTGTGCAGATGGGCGGGGAAGCTCTGGAAGCTAGTTTCATTGCCCATGAAGCCAGGGATACAGACCAAAAAGAAGCTTCCGCTTCCCCCTGGGGATAGAGGCTGTAAGGTGCTACGGAAGTTTGTACCATCGTGCTGCTGGATCGTAATCCTTGTCAACAGGAGTCGGAGGACGAATTCTCGGCTGATGGTGAGAGAGAGTAGTTTGGTGACGGAGACAACGGAATAACGAGTTCCCGGAGGCAACGGAGGCAGCGCGCCTCGCTCGGGAAAGCCTGCGATGCGGCTATTCCTATCGGCAATCTTTGTTTCGTGTTCGTCTATTGGCTTGTCTCTTCTCAAGCTTCACTGAGCTGAAGTCAAGCTACGGATATGTTGCCTCAAGACGTTGAAGGGCTTGGCACAAGGTTTGCCAAGCCTGAAATGCGGCTGAAACGACCAGATCCTATCATTGACTCGCTTCTCCCTTCCGGACTCCTATCGGTGGCGACAGATTAGGATACTCTTACCAGGTAAGTTACCTGTATGACAACCTGCTTACGACCTTGGGGGCACTTGTACCAGTACTTTTATCTACCGTGGTCTGTGTCGGGTTTTCCCGAGCTATAGGCATACTGACTGGCAGGGCAAAGGTGGGAATAAGGCAGCATCGTGTGCGCTGATTTAAATGCTTCCACCGATCCAAGCTCGTTTCACGGTGTGGTGAAGTAGGGTAGTGTGGGGTGGCTCCCCACCGTACGATACCCCAAGGTGCCAGCTCAGATGTATAGTACTTTATAAGAAACGGGGAGCCGTGTTCTGTCAGACGCCGGACTGGAACTTCATGCGAGTTCCCTTTGGTTATATGATACCGGGATTGTGCCTTTCAACACAACGAGACAAACCCCAATACTGCACTCCTCGGGTGAGCACCCCACACTCGAACCCGGACAAGAATAACATACTACATCACACCTCGCATCTTACTTGGATCAAGTATGCTTTCCGGACATTTCCTAGAAACAAGCCGGCTAATGATGTCTGTAATCAATGTGTATGATGTAGTTAAACAGATGCTTCAACTTTGTTACTAAAAAATGGACCGCTGGTATAGCCCGCATCACAACCGGGGCTATCGTTAGTAGCCCCGATAGCCTGGTGCGGCCCTAGGACCTTCGATTTCAGCCCATGCCGTGCCGTCTCCGCCATCAATCTTCGAGTGATAGTCTATGGACTTGATCGGGCTATTTATGGATTGGTGATGGATCCGCATCCGCTTGTTAACACGCCTTGCGGCATCTCCAATCTCATCCGAAGGTTTCATAACACTAGCCTGATCATCGCTGGGAACATGCTGATTGCTCCACCCTCTTCGCGCCAAGTTACCCTTTCACCCCCGATCCCAACATCCCACCGTTATGTATGTGAGAATGCATCATCCTTCTTGTTCGTGCGACACACATTATTCCCATCCTAGCGTTCGGAGGTTTCGCGGCTTGAGTGATATGATGGGAGGGAATGCTGTGCGTTATATGATTCCTCCTCTAAAGTTAAGATGGGATAGACCCACCGCGGCGCAACGGAAAATTAACCGAGGTTGTCAAGCCCCGGCAATTGATGGACAGCAAGGGCAGGTCCTTCGCCAGAAGCCGACCCACAGAGCACTTTTCCAAGCATAGTCTACCAAAATCGTAAATAATTGGGTGGGCCCTGGGGTTTTTAAAGCTTGGTTGAGTTACTATTTTGGTATCATATGTTGAACATCGATGGCTCGGGGGAGAAAGGAAACGTACCAATCAAGTGTTGCGACGCCGCTAGATCTTGGTGATCACCTACTCAGACTCTTCCCGAGATGAAATGTATTTTACTTGCTACTCCCAGAATATCGCCTCTCTCCCAACTAATTTTCTCCTTCGAACAATTTGCAAAAACGACTTTCATAAGATGCATCCCCAGTCCGCGTAATCTCAGAGCAATCGGATTCATCAACTAACCCGATACCACAAGCCCAGGGACACCGGCAGCCCAATGCGGATGAGCATACAGCTCTGGTAAACGAGAAGGGTCGCAATCATGGGGTCGCTCCGAGAGGCCGGTTGACTAAATGTATTTCACTTGGAATCCGATTTCCGTCTTCAGTAGTTGCAGGTCTGCACCTGTTGCTACGCCGCAGAGTTAGGGTTTCTGACCGCCGTGGTTGATTATTATTGTGTTGGACTGTCGAAGACCTTAGATGCATCGGACCTTCATCGCAGAGATATAAGTGAGGGAGGGAATTGAGAATGTGTTCCATTTGGCTTGTTTTCTTGCCACTACGGCAAGTCTATTCGTGTGCACGATAGACATTTGGATTTGTGAGTTCATTGATCTGAGTGAGCAAAGATGATCGGAGCTGATAATGATAGATAGAAAATAATTGCATACACCATGTCTAGCCATTACTACGAGCCCATCGCGGGAAGTCCCCGGCCCTTGTCCGGGTGTGTTCCCACCTTCAGGTCTATGGATATTTCACCCCTGTGTCGACTCTCTCCAGCCGCGACTGTTCTCGTCCCGTCCGAGGAAACTATTCGACAGGAATCACAACCCCAAAGAAGGAGTCGTCGCCAATCCCAAGGTTACGCAGGATGGAACGTTCTTCGACGACTACCGGGCATGGACTATCTCTTCCTCCAGGTTTACCGCTTAGCTCTACCCCGGTATGCAAGAAGATGGGCACTTTCCCAAAGGTAATCTACGAGCATTCACCCCCAGGGAGGTTTCGCATCAGGAGTGAAGTAGCTTTCCCGGGATCTGTTCCTAGTCCGCCACCAGGCTTACCATATTCCACACCTTCGCGGAGCTCGAAACGGGGGTCTCAACTCGCCTGTGGCTCATAGGGCTCAACCGGATTGCGTTCCCCGGTAGGGATTATTTAAGGCGATAGTCGCAATCTTGCCCGGCCCCCCTTCCCCATAGAAATTGCCATTCCACCGCCAATGGTGGATGAGAAGCCAATTTACAGTCAAAGACACTCGTATCGGAAATCGGATTCCTCAATAATTTCTCCTTTGCGGGCAACTGTATACGTCCCCGGAGAAGGAGATGAAGAAGACGGGTTATTACTAGAGTGAGAGGAGGACCATTAAGAACTACAAATGCAACGTCCGATTATCACAGGGTCTACCATGCCTCATCAAAGCCCACACAGGACTCAATAGCCCTGATGCCGGGTTTCCAAGTACCGTCTTTACCAACATCGACCCACCTGGATGCATTGGATGCATTCCTTCCCCCACCACGAGCACTGTCATACGGCCGGCCTACACAAGCAGATTTGGTTAGCCTCCGGGCCGCGGCTCAAGGTGCCAAACGCATACCTGGCACACGAAATGGAGCAGGAAGAACTTCGTTCTGAACATGTATCGGTCAGCATTCCATAACCACGCGATCGATACAATATTCTAACAACCTCTTATACAGGCGCCATTACAACACCCAAACCCAGTTCAACACTCCCTCTCCTTCCCCGAACACTTCACCTTCGGCCCCTCCCCAAACAACCCCTTCTACACGATCTATGCAATGCGCCAAACTTCGCATGGTGAAACCTTCAATGAGCTCACACTCCTACGTTGAGATCCCACGACGGGTATGGATTCAAGCTATATAACCTTGGGCCTGGAACCACCCTCCAGCCGAATGCCTCCGGCAGGTGACGGCCCAACCACAGTGATATACCCGGAAGAAGCAGTCCTCTCCGTAATTTCCCCTAGCACCCCTCTCGCTAGAAGCGGCAACACCACCTTTCCAGCCACCGTCCCACAATCAAAAATCCAATCCGTGCCAAAGCAACCATACAAAGGCATAGGCTGCCTAGGCAACCGAATACTGTCGACTATCATGGGACGCCCAACGCCGGCGGTAGTGCCTTTACTGCTCTAGGGTGGCGAATGGCGAAGATGCATATCTCGTCGACATCACGGGAGAAGTTGACTTCGACCCGCTCGGGCCAAGGGAAGCATCAAACTGATCAACGCGGACACGAACGGAACGATGGTAGAATCGGACTTTTCCCGCAGTCCTCTATTTGTCAAGACGAGAGCTATGGGGATAATTCCGAACGATTAGATCGTTGATGTAGCGGTATGCGCGGTGTTAACTGTTGCAGCGGTGGGGGGCGGCGCATGAAGATTGTCCGCCGCAGTCAGAGTAGTAGCTCAACAATCCTGAGCGGTCTGGACATATGGGGTGACGGGGTTGTAGTATAGCGCGGCGGGGGCGCGGGGGTTGCTGGGGTAGCATGGCTTTCTGGTTTGGAAATGTATTTAGAGAGGTCCGGGGGGTAAATATCATTCTGCTTAGATTATTTCCCGAGTGATATTTTTTGGTGTAGTTTAATAGTTGGTCATTCATTCCTTTATTGAAGGCATCACGTTCCAATAACAATTCTGGGTTAGATTAGACGCGGCGTGAGGAGGAAGGTTGCGTTGCTATTGATCATTAGTGGGCGGTTAATTCTGTCCACGCACCATATTCACAACCCCAGCGAGAAAGGAATCTGATTGCTGTAACGTATTGGACCAGGAAGAGGATCAGACGGTGAAGTGGATTAGTTAAAATGTACTAAAAAAATAGAAATATGGAAAGCTCAATTGACCCACAACCCTGAAAGGATGAGATTCAGGAGGGGAGGAGACACTTCTGAGCGCCCACTGTTTTAGATTTGGCTGTTTTTGAGTTGAATTCGTAGATTTACCCCTGCTCAACTTCCCGCGGTCGGGGTTCGCGCAAAATTCACATACAAACCGATCTGCGTCTAATCCACTTCCCGGTCCAATAAGTTACCCCAACGAAGAGACATCACGACAGAGATCATGATAGGGCTGTCTCACGAAGCAGCAGGCAAAGTACCAGTGTTCGCAACGGGGCAGTCCGTCCGTCCTGGGCCAGGACGAGGACGGACGACATTGTGTCGTCCCCCGTCGTCCCCCGCCGTCTTCCGATGTTTTCCGCTGTTTTCCGCCGTCCCCTACCGTCCCCTGGCAGAACTTGTCTCAGGTCGTGGGGCTCGTCGTCCTTGCTAATGACCGCCGTCCTGGGAATTCGAGGACGAGGGCGGACTACATTTTGCCGTCCCGTCTCGTCCGGGGGTCTTGGCAGTCCCCCCGCCGGGCCCTACGGGGGCCCGGACGGCTGAGAACACGGCAAAGTATTTGGGACCCGGCTAGATAACAAGATTTCTCTGATGGGAATGGAGTCTGACTGCGCCCGCGTGGACGAAACCGCTTATCAAGGACGTTCGAGTGGAAAAGAAGCTGACCTTGCGTGGAGACCGTACAAGTTTCGCCCTGATGAGAAGGATTGGCCGACTCTCGTCATAGAGTGCGCGGTATCACAATCATACAATAGTTTGATTAATACTGCCCACTGGTGGCTTTCCAACTCTGGGGGCAAGGTGCAAAGCGTACTCTTGATTGCGGTTGACAAGGCGGAGAAGAAACTTAATCTGGAACTCTGGGAAAATGGCCCATCCTAAACCCGATATGAGCTCCGAGACCGCCCTGGCCACACAGCAACCCTACCGAAAATGGTAGACAAATTGGAGATCTTGGGAAGTAAAGCCCCAAAGGAGCATCGTTAACTTTAAAGTTTCAAAACATTTTCCTCCGTGCACCCGTCAAACCCTCTCCCTCTCCCCCTCTCCCGAGTCCTCCGAGCCCTCTCGCTCCCGGGAGTCCTCCCCCTCTCCCTCTTGCTCCCCCGAGTCTTCCTCCGAGCCCTCTAGCTCCCCCGAGTCCTCCTCCGAGCCCTCTCGCTCTCCCAAGACCCCCAAGACCGCTCCCCGCCCTGCCGTGGAGGAAGGTGATTTCGTTTTCACCAGAAAGGACCTGGAGGAATATGCCAGATGTGTGTGGAATCATGCTTCGTAAGTCAAGCTCTCCCTTTCAATCTTTTATGTTAACCTTGCCCCACGGATATTGGAAACTGCATTCAACACTAATTTTTATGGCAGGTCCACACGCGGAAGGAGAAGGAGGCAGTACTGGTGTGCCACCCATGTGGTGGGCAAAAGGGTGGGGAGGATTTGCTTTGCTCGTGTGGGGATCTGTTTTGCTTTCGGTGGATCTTGTTTTGCTCGTGGGAGGGAATGACTACTCCCAATAGATAGTGAAACTTCCGATATTTCCCACCTCCAAGAATTCCGCCCTCTAGTGATACCAGTGTTTCCAGAGTCCCCACATTTGACTTATGGAAAATCCTTCAGAAAATTCCATGCCACTTATAGTTTCCAATTCCGCGACATTCCACGGACCTTAATTCCAGCAAAAGTAGTCTTTTATCATACTTCACGGTGGAAAATAGTCTTCAGTTATGTCTGCCTTGGCCGCACTCTCTTATTTGAATTCATACTCGCTACTCAGTTCATTGTACATCATATCCAAGTTCTGCACAAAATTTCCTTGTCGCTTAGCCATCACGAGACTTCACTCGAAACCTAGTCATCAGTCATGTCTGGCCGCCCCTGTGCCAAGACCCCTCTCCTCTTTCCACCCCCCCTTATTTCCAACCTTGTGCTACTCCCTACCTGCTGGAATTATCAGAGGTTTTTTTGTACGTGATCGAGTAATTCATATCCGCCCCTATTGTAGAGTAAGCGAGAGGGACTACAACGGATCATTGAATAAGTTACCCACACATCAGTACTTCCTCACTTTTGCCCCTCTCGACTGGCCACCGGATCACAGAGTAACCTATCTAAGAGTAAGTTAGGGCAGTAATTGCGGAGAGCCGGGAGGCGTTATAAAATATCCTCTGCAGGAGAGACCAAGGTGGTTTTAAACTCTTCAGGTCCGGAATAAGGGGAAATAATTATTGTTATGAGGTGATGATTTCGGAGGATATGCGAGTATGAGCGGAGAGGAAAGTATAGAGGAGGAGGAAGTCTGTATTCGTTGCTTGCCTATCTATCTACCGTGCGGAAGG
>Ga0307513_10001765_pt1 | contig 30791 bp, 35 predicted proteins | sample 15_EM_MG_FD_202174 | JGI IMG/M metagenome (GOLD analysis project Ga0307513, IMG submission 202174) | Populus trichocarpa ectomycorrhiza microbial communities from riparian zone in the Pacific Northwest, United States - 15_EM | ecosystem: Host-associated > Plants > Roots > Unclassified | place... | reverse complement strand
GCAAGCCATGTTTAAACTCTCCCCCCCCCCCCCCCCCTACATCTCCATTGAGATCTAAAGTGTCTTTTTGTTCTCCTTTAAGATACTACCCCGGCTAGCTGGGTCTACCAAGTTTATGGCAGGCTACCGGACTAGCAGGGCCCCAAAATTAAAAACATTTCTCATTCACTAGTAAACGCCAGGAGTCACACTAGGTTACCTTACCGTGTCGCCAATATTATCCCCATGTTTCTGGTAGCACACTCGATCGTGCCAAAGTGATTAGAAGCAAAGCGCGTACTGTAAGCCATTACTCACTCATGACCCCCAAACCCACGTGTCCTTTTAGCAGAGATAGCAGACAATCACTTTTGGTGTTTATTGTCATACCTAAGCAATTATTTTCTCGGCTTTGATTTTCCTCCGCCCCCCATGCTCCATTTCCGAGCCCCGTTAACCAGCATTCTGTGGTCGCTACAGGCCTTCTCTCCCATCCCCGCACTTAAGCAAATAAAGGATGGTATGATCTGGTTGGTCGAGTCGGGATGGTATGATAAGCCTGCCGTCTTTGTGTCCAAATTTGGATCAAACATTCAGCTAAAAAAAACAAGAGAAAACATAGGTTCCTACAACTTTTTAGACTTGAAAACCCATATTCTATGATACTTTATGGTTTATGCACTAGTAAACCCAGCGCCCCAAGCCCGATGTCCCCAGAGCTTCCCGAGTGCTCGTTCATGATCCGACCAGGGAAGCAATATACCTGTATAGCCACACCAGTCAGGACAACGCAAAATCAAGACAACCACGGACACAACTTCTCTTTAAGGAAAAACCCCACCCTGCAAACAATAAATTTCACAAGCAAACTCACTTCCCAGCCCCGCACCCCGGCCCGTCATATGTTTCATCCAAGTTCAACACACTAAGTTAATCCCCCCCCTCGCCATTAACAAACCCAAGCAAAGATAAACGCCTACTCGCTTCCAGCCACCCCCAGCAAGCATTCCATCAAAAACACCGCCTCCTCTCCCCTGCAAACTCTTGAAAATCAAGCTCCAACCTTTTTCCTCTCTCTCTATGACCCCTCACCATTTTAAAAACACCGCCGTACTCGTGTTCTGTCCTCATATCCCTTCCCATCCCAAAAATGGACCCACGAAAGGAAATAATACAGTGCAGTACAGTACCCCGCCGCCCAAGTAGGGCAGAAATCAGACCAGATCAGGTCAGATATACACACTAGGCCAAAGGAAAAGGCGCCTGTGTTACGATACACACTTCGGCTTAAACCTCATTATCCCTTTCGGTAGCAGTGTAGAAGGCCCCACAAGAAGTTATGGAATACTGTAGTCATTCAAAGTTAGCCACCCAAATATATCCCCGTCTATTCCGGTTAATAGGCCAGTAGTAGTACAAGTATGTGCCCTCGTAAGAGTATTCATATTTCCAGCGCTTATTAGCTAAGATAATACTTATCGTGTTACCCGAATGCCAAGTCACAGGAAGTTTCCCCATTCTGCCAAAACTCCCCACCTACCCTCAAAACTGCAATCTAGACCTAACTTACCACCAAACAATGCGCCTTCAAGAAAGAAAAAAACTAAACTTTCCTAAAACAAATAACCCCTCCGATAACCTTTTAGGGGAAGACCTTTCTTATGATTGGTTTTTTCCATTGCATCGGCAGTCCCGAAGACAATCATTGAAATGTGATTGCGCCCGGGTTGATCACTCGACAAGGACATGCGACATCCACCCAATCCAAGCCCCCAACCATGACAAGAAAACTTCCCAACGCAGAAACTTTGAATAATCGAACCCATGTGTGCTCCGCTATGTATAATTGTCAGAATGCTCCGTTCTCCGGAAAACGAGCGCGAGAGAGAGAGAGAGGCACAGCAAAAGGCGCAGCCCCTTCCCCCCGCTCCCTCCGAGATGGACAGACAGACAAAAAGAAACAGAATTGCTGGACCTTACTTACGGTGTATTGTACTTTCGGAGGGAAAACGAGGAGGGGGAAACATGGGTCAATTCTGGGATAATTCTGCTGGAACAAACAGGAACATACAAGAACCTGGCAATGATGAAAAACCTGAACACAGGGATGAAAATTTTCGCATGGCAAATCTTCTGTCCACATCTGAGCGCCTGCACCCAATTCAGACTCAAATGTTCGGGTTTCCCCATGCTAGTACAGTACCTTGCCTCCGAGTACTCGAGTACAGTGCCCTCTCAAAAGGGCCTATCCCCGATTCGGAAACTTTGTGTCAAAGTCAGCGGTAAGGGGAAGGTTTTGAATTCCGCACGCTGCAATCATACCCACTCACTCATTTACCCACCCTTCCACCTTTTCCGCTACTTGCAACTTACGAGTGAGCCTCCCATCTGGCATACCCGTCCATACTCCCATCACCACCACCGGACCCCGCCACCGCCTTTCCATCCTCGCTTCCAAACTTAGCTCTAATCTACGCCGGCGGTAAAGCTAAAGCTTAGCTCTCCAGCAACGCATCACTTACCACCGCATAGCGCCGGTGTGGGTGTGATACCACGGCGAAGATCAGATTAGATCTTTTGTTCGTCGAGCCCGGTGGTGGATATGCGATCCGGAGGGAGTAGTTCCCAGTGCTCTGATAATTACTATAATACGGTACTGTACGGTACCAAGAGCGATAAAGTGATTACGAAGCCATATAAGACCACAGCACTGAACCCCGGTATCCTGTCGATTAACAGGAGTTGCAAATGTCCCGTCCGGTGGCGATTGTAAGTGGCGCTCTCACAAAAACGGGCTTATTGCCCAACGAGTAGAACCGCTGGAGGGAGCTGAAAACTTGAGGCGCGCAGTAAGTTATTATATTATAGCGAATTATATAATACGTACCTTAGAGTGCGGTATGATGCCGGACAATGCCAATCAACACCTTAGCGAACCCCAAATACGACCAACTTCAAACTCTTCTAAGTCAACAACAACAACTCAAAAGCTCAAAAGCTTCTGTAAAAGTCTTTATTTGATGGTTGTCTAAAGAATTACAGAGGGGTTTAAGGAAATATGAACTTCCTGCTGTGCTAGAGCAGTTCAAAGATTTCCATTTTTTGGTGGGAGAGGTGCCAAATTAACACACCCTAAAATTACTGTATCAGGTAATATCTTGGCGGTACCATGCCTAATGCGGCAATAATTATCGCCGATCATTTCACTGGGTGAGATAACCGAACCCAATTAGGAAGGTTGTTGGCGCTTAGTAAGCAACGGCGAATTAACACAGGTGTCGATAGGCAGTGTCCGGCACTATACCGGTATCTCCGATGGTAGAGATTTGTTCGGGCGATTCTGCATCACGAGGGCGAAACGTGAGATGAATCCACAACCAATCCCCCATACTCGTAATTTATTCACAACATCTGTAGGGAACATTTTAGGCAAGTGCGAACACAGTACGTACTACAACAACAAACTCTTCCACCAGTACTACACCTTTGTAATTACCCTCATTTCCTACAAATGGTACCAGCACTGTAACTCGTTCCTCAAAGGTGGGGTTTCGCTTGGGCTCAAGCGAGTCACCATATTATGTAGAGTACGGTACTTGACCTTTCAAACAAGAGTTCCCCTCCCCCCCAATCCACAATCACCAGCCCGGCACGATATCCGTGGCCACGTCCGCGGTACTGTACTAGTACTGCTCCCATCACAAAATGCAATATAAGTGAGAAAAATTGTTCGCCAATCAAGTTCTGCGCTGGAGCGTCTGCGGTACCGGTAGTTGAGTTGTGTGGTGAGGAGGATGACAGGGGAATAACGCCACATCATTGGTTGCCGGCCTATCGGGTTGCAGTGCAGGGTTCTACCACGAGAGATTCCAAACGACAAAAAAAACCCCTACAACCTCGCTCTGGCCAAGGGGGAGAGAATCAAGCATTGTTTTTCCACAAGCCAAGCAATTTGGCAGGAAATAAAAGCACAACCTCCCGTGTACCGGAACCCACCTGATTAGTAGATATGATGATGATGATGATGGCAAGGCAGCTCCTAAGATTGGGAGAGCCATCTCCGGACCGGTGCCCAATTCTGTCTCCAACCGATAACCCCCTTCCCCCCGCCCCACGTAAACTCGCTTACTCGCATCACAACATCATCAACGCTCATCTGCGACCGCCAAGGCCTGAATGCATTACTCCCAATCAGAATCCATCACGGTCGGCTTGCACCGCCAAGGCTAGCCTTCGTTGGATCAGATCTCCGGTACCAACCCTGCGCTTGCACGGTGCCGGGAAGCCGGGCCAGCGTTTGATACAGGTATGCAGTGTCGGGTATAATAGCATCATATCATACTATGTTTGTTGCTCTTCAGGTTGGGAGAGACCGAGAGGGATTACGGATGGTACTGTATGATGCGGCAGTTGGTGAGATAATCAAACAAACGGATATTATGCTCCAAGTCGAGTTACGGGATACCGGTTGTCTGTCTGGTGGTGGTGGTGGTGGTGGTGGTTATCCGGAGGGTGAAAATGGGGCTTGGATATCATTGACTAGGCTACAGCACCGGTATCTCCTACACTTCCCTACTGTAGCTACAATGTTGGAACATCATAGACAAACTCTTGATATCATCCTGGCCTCTACATGACAACACACCTACCCACCTATCCCTCCACTGCCCACTGCTGCCTCTATCCGCCCTCGGAATAGAATAATGGGAAACACGCCTAAACCCTTCCCCGTTGGATCCTCCAGTTAACTGAAATATCGTACCTGCTTGCTGCAGTCACAAAATCACTCTATTAGACCAACCCGCAATCACTAGCCTGGCTTGGGATTGCTTTTTTTGCTAGCTGGCTCACCGGAGGGGGGGGGGGGGAGGGCTCCGATTTACCGGAGGAGGGGGTTCTTCGATCCACTTCTCCGTTTTCATGCTCGTACCATACATTCAGGTGCTGCACTTTGTGAGCTCCCGCTCTTGATAGGAGGGGGGTATAGTGGTCTAGTGGAATCAGTGAGTGGATAAAATAAACCAGTGCAGGATAGATAGCAGGGAGTAAGGGGGGAGGAAAGAGGAAGGAGAAGGGAAGAAATAAGAAACGCGCGTGCGTGGCAGGTCTAATACCAACAAGGCGGTGTAATTAAAGTTCCGACGCATAGACGATTTTCCCTTTCTTCCAAAATCGTTGGTCAAACAATCGAATATATGAAAGTGTACTCGAGTATAACTCTGCGTCAAGGCTGATATTATGATTACGACACCCGTATTGCACTTTTAAACACTTCAAAACCATTGAACTATCATCGAACCCCAAACAGTGTGCTGTGCACCTAGCCTGACTGACCACGATACCCGGGTACGAACAGTCAAACTTTGGGCCAATGCCTTAGACTAACCAAACAATGTGCTTCCTGTAGCCTTAGAAAAAACTCATTGGGTCCACCATCGGATTGCCTAACGGAAACCGCCGACTAAACTGCGACAGGCTTAACCGAGCAGGTTAACAAAATGACGAATACCAGTTAACGAGATCCAGCGGGCTCATCTTAAATAAGCTATACCCTGTCTGGAAAACGCTAGTCCTTCTCGTGGCCTTTTTGTCTCGGATTGAGAAGGCCAGGAAGGAGGAGCCTGGTCGTGGATAAGTGAATTGCAGGAGTTTTTTCCGGGAGTCGTACCTGCATTCCACAGCCCCCCCCCTGCACCCACCAGACCCCAACCCAACCCAATCCAATCTACTCGCGATATCACAAAACCCCAGCACCATATTCAGCTTCCCTTACTTGTCCCAGGCCATAAGTACCCGAAAACAGGGATTAAAGAAATATATGGCAAAACATCCGTGCGTGTCTGTGCCCCCATAGGAATGATCCCCCTCCATTTTCGGGTACTTATGGCCTGGGACAAGTACCGGTTATCATATCGCTCGTGGGCATTACCCCTTTCGCCTTGCAGCCCACCCACCCCTCTGCATGCAGGCACACTACAAGTTGCTTCTTCCCTCCTCCTCCTCTGCCATCCCAATAACGCCCGCGCCCAAGCCCAGCGAGCAAGCAGTCGAGTGATCCATTACGTGATAGGATCACACTTCCCCCGCCCCTTTATCCCCGGTTTGGTGAGTGAGGCGGTCACCACCGGAAACTTGACTTGTACCGGTAGCACATACCCGTTGCCCCCACAGCAAGACGGTGGGAGATGATGGAGGTGGTATGTGAGTGGCCGGGCCGGGCCCCGGGATGGGAGGAAGGGAGGGAGAAGAAGCGGAGTGGTGGGGAGATCTTTAGTACCGGTACTGCGTTGCGTTACATGTAACACAGTCCACTAGTGTGACGATTACCCTCTCGCGCGCGTAGAAATGATGATGCTATGTTTTTGCTCCACTACCGTAGAGTACCAGTGGATGCCATAAGCGTGGTTTGTTCAATCTATTAATCCACTCGTTCACTTATACAGCCTGCTCCCCCCCCCCTCTTCGTTATTGTCTTGCTCGGCAATTCGCATGAATAAACCTGCGCTTTACCGCGATTATCATCCTTCGAGGAATATAAGAGGTCTTGAATCTAGTCTCCTCTTGGCCCACCGCACAGAATAGACTTTCCATTAGAATATCGTGTCGTATCCTCCACGCTTTCTTGAAATGTTGCTTACAGTATTAGACGGATCCTGGAGATTACTTGTACTTGTGTTCTAGTGCTTGCACAGTTCTAATCTATCGAGTACTATAGCATCTCACTGTGCTTTAGTGCCGTCATATTCCAGAGATAAGGTTTTGGGCCTAGGGCTAGGGAAAAACTACCCGCTTTCCATGTGTTAGCCTAGAAGGTAGATGCTGTACGAGTACTGTACACTCCCGTTTGAAAAGTTCTCGTAACCACACTAGTACATTCATGTAGTTGTGGCTGGCAATAGTATGTTGGCCCCAGCCAAGCATCAGCCACAAATACATAAATGTACCAGTGTGGTTACGAGGACTTTTCAAACGTGAGTGTACACTGCAAGATGTAATAGATCTGACCCTCCTCTCCCCTACGGTATCATAGCAGTAATGAACGAACAAGCACTCCCACCCGGCGCTTGCACGATCACTATACCACACCAAAGTACTATACAGTACACACCTCAATGCACACCACGAACTCACTTCCCTTTCTTTCCCGGGAGGAAACGTTTAATCCATCATCATCCGACCACACCATTGCAGTGACAAGGCAAACTTAATCTACCCACCTACCTACCTACAGTACCTGCTACACAATGTAAGGAACGTGCATGAAATCCGATTACCCACACTCCCACTCCCTGGGAGGAGCAAGAAGCTTAGCATCGCAGAAAAGATATCATGCGGCCCACCACCAGCGACACGTCAAACAACATCCTTCCTCAGACTACAATGCACTTCAGGAATAGACCAAAACAGAACGGAAGAAAAAATGAAACGAAAAATGAATAAGACTATCACCGTACGAGTGAGTACATTGCGCGTTAGTGCACTCCTCCATTGCTTTTCCATTCGCCAGTGTCAAGCTTTCCACAAGCGCAGTGGCTACCCGCCCGCCCGCCCGCCGGCGAACGTATCATGGACGGGATGGCATACGGTAATAAACGAAGCGGATTGGCTGACGAGTATAAGGCGAATGTATCATACCCATAACAAAGTTTAGTTATAACAAAATTTAGTCCCAAGTTTTCTGGTTGGGTAAGTAATAATATTGCGTGGGTAATTTTATCTGATACCGGTACAAGCCGACGGTTTCCTGTGAATGGACGGTTGAAAATTCTGATGAACTAGAGGAGGAGGAGGAGGAGGAGGGTAATATTGTTTGACCTGGTGTTATATGATACTCGCTTCATCTATTAGCCGGACCAGGGAGTCGTGACCCGGAGGAACAAATGGACGAACGCACGAGTAAATAAGCTTTCTGGGGGGGGAGGGTTTTTTGGTCGGATTTGATTTGATTTGATTTGATCGTTTTGAGGGCCCCTGATTCCACAGCACTGCAATCACGGCAGAGAGTGGAATGGGCAAACCCTTAGGCTACAGAGAGGGCAGAATTTGCATTACTTATCGATAAGGCGGACAACTCCAGTGATAGTACCGGTACTGTAATATTGGACGCTTCCCTGGTGAAACGATCGGCGTGCGTGGAAGACGTTGCCAAGGTTATAATAAGTTAGCTAGCAGTCCATAGCGTATTGTCGAAATCATATCTTGTCTCGTCTTATCACGCAGTAATTAATATCATGCGCGCTTTGGCCCGGGGATTATGGAGCGGTTAGTTAAGTACCTTTACAATGCGTGTGACGAAATACAAGCATTACCCCCATTATTATTGGTAGTAAAGACTGTTTTTTAGGGTGGGTTAGCCACTGCGAGAAGGCAACGATAGGCTGTGCTGTGGCTATTTGTGGGTACAAGTACGAACAAGTACTGCTCTGAGCTGTACGTAGGCGCCCGGTCACAACTCCCTGCAGACATTGACAGAGGTATGCTACCCGATCGACGAGACTGGCCGTATGATACCATGGAAACCGCTCTTTTTTCGGTACGAGTACCCGGTTACTAAACTGGTCCTGCTACCCTAATTGTGCTAATTATACTTGGAGACTTTGCCTGGATGTCTGGATAGGGTACCGGTAGCGTATCAATTACAGTAGGTATCAAGTTATCTGCGTTGTTTTATCCGAACTGTTTCATTCCCTATGTCTCCATCAAAGACAATCGCTTGCGCGGGGAGCAGGCAGCGGCTCTTGCGGGCAAACGGGTTTTGGAATGACTTTCCTTTCTAAAAGGGTCCGTCCATTGATTTCCTGTCAGGACAGACGCTTCATTGAGACGATCGATAGTGCCCTCTTCGCTCCCTTACCTCCCAGTCCATTACCCGTATACTCGTAATGTCCTGACGTTTGTGAACACAGCTCCTATTGCATGATGCCAAGATCAGGGCAAAAAAGCTGAACTTTGGCGGTATGCAATAGCAGTTCTGTTCACAGACGTCAGGACATTACGAGTAATCTGGCAATAGTCGGATTGGAGCTAAAGCGAAATTGGGGCAACCGAGCCAGCAGGAGGGCACAGAGAAGGCAATTTTGCCACAGCTTAAGCATATAGGCAGCAGCGGTTGGGCGGGTTCGAGGGGGTACGTTAAGTTACGGATTTGTGCTGTACTCGAGTTGGGTACAGTACTAGTAGATGGCTTGTCCAATGTTGGTTGTTTCTTTTTTACAGAAGATCATGCGGGCGTTGTCGCAGTAAATTTGGACTCTTTGTCTGTTTCCCAAACCAGTGGGGATACAATCGGATGGAAGCAGCATTTAGGGAAGTTTAATTAAACCGTTTTCCATCAATTGGATGCTGTTCCTTGCCTGAGAGTGGTAATGCTAGACCACGCCACGGCGGTGATTAACAATGCCGACTGGGCCGTTGTTGAAGGGAAAGCGAACTTCCGTCTCAGTGTCTCCCGGAGATGGCTCGGCGCGAGCGAATGATTGGCTTGCCAAGCGCAGAGCTCGTCGCCTAGACTTCGGAATTGCCCCCCCCCTGTCCGAATCCACGATGTCATAGCGGTAGCTGGACTTGCCCTCGAGCACAAGTGGCCAGGGCACGGTTGTGACCTGCGATGGAGAAAACTGTAACGTTGCCGACCGTGTTCTTGGCCACAACCTAGAGATTAGCCACCCGACAACAACGACCCATGGCATGACATCTCCACGAAAGCCAATGAGGGGGGACTGAATTTTGGAGAAATATTATACTAGACAGAGTTTACCAATCCTGATAGTCCATTTGAGCACAAAATTAAATGTTGAAAAAGAAAATTGCCCTTATAAAGAGACAAAAAGCCAAACCAACCGAGTGACAAACTAAGATACAAAAGAAAAAAAATGAAAATGAAACTAGTGAAGATATTGCTTCCAGAAAGCTGAGGTAGCAGGTCCTGGATCTCCTGCTTGGTTAAACGAAATCTGAGCTAATGGTTGGCGATGCAAAGTCTGCCCAATGGGGCCTCGTCTGAGGTCTAAAGTACCTTCCCTCTGCTCAATATCACGAACCTCACTTTCCAACAACCCGGTGACTTCTCCACCCAAGCCTTTTTGCTCTTGAGCTATAGCCACCCGCCGTTTAGCTGAAGAGGTTTTCAACTCAGTCTGAAGTTGCTTTCTTTTCTTGTCCTGAGCCTTTGTCTCATCAAGTAGTTGTTTCTTGCGTAGCCGATGAAGCTCTTTAATCCCAATTACCTTTGCCTTAGTAATAACTCTCCAGTCTGTTTTGCTTGCAGGCTGCTTGTCTTTTTCTTTGCGGAGAAGTTCGGTGGATACTCGGGCTTCTGCAGCACTTGAGCGTGCAGCAGAAGCAAGTTGACCGATGAGAGAGCTAGTTTCAGCTGATTCTGAGGACTGCAAGGCAAGATGTTCAATCTCTGAAAGCTGCTCATGCTGGCGAGTAGGAGGAGGTAGGTGGTGAGTATTTCGCGAAGGTGTAGGGTTAGGACTTTGACGAGTAGGATCATCAAGTACCCGGCGTCTATTGACTGGCAAGATTCCTGTCGCACGAAAGGCACTCACAATATTATTCCTAGTTAGAGCCTTTGTACATACCCGGATATGCATAGGAAAGAAGTCTCCCTTATGAATCCGTGCAAGAGGATCATGATTTCTGGACCATATGTCCACTTCCTGACCATAGTAGCGCTGGAGAGGGGAGAAAATGCCTACATCAAGAGGCTGGAGAAGGTGAGTGGTATGCGATGGAAAACAAAGAAGCTGAATATAATGCTAAAGAGCAAAGGACACGAATTCATAGCTTAGATGAGAGCTATGACCATCAATCAGCAATAGTCGATATGCATCCTGGTTCGTAGGCTGGCTATAAGGATGAAAATGCTCAGAAAGCCATTTAAAACCAGTATAATTATTTGACCACCCAGTCAGTGAGAGAGCAAATGTTGCCTCCTCTTGTTCTTTAGAATCATGCCATCCTAAATACTGGGCTTCCCCCTTATAGATAACATATGGTGCTATCATCTCTCCTCCTGCTCCAATTGTTTCCACTAATGTGATCCATTCTCTACCCCCCTCTTGAATGAGCCTTGGATTCTTTCTTGTACTGCAACAAAGAACTTTCTCTCGACTTGATATCCCTAAAAGGAAACCCTTCGCATCGACATTCCAGATATTCTCCGGTAGAATATGGTACCGACTTCGAACCTCGATTAGGCGGTTAAAAAACTGATTTAATACAGAGGAATCTCTAGCAAGTGCTCTTTCTCAATTAATAGCTTGAGCAAATCAGCTACTAAGTGCTGCATGTCTCTTGCGAAAGCGATCGATAAACCTCTTCCCAAGTTGTTGACTTCGATTGTTGGTACTACCTCCCCGACCCTGCAATATCCCCAGCATCATTTTCCTAACCAAATGCCCCCTTGGCGGCATTCCCATATCGTCCAATTCGATTACCCATCTAACTATCCTATCCTCCTCCTCAGGAGTGAACTTTTGCTGGCTTTGGTGGGCATTGGGCAGGGCTCTTGTGCGGTTCTCATACCGATTTATCAACATAGTCTTATTTAGTGAGAACCGTCTTGCAACTGAACGGTAACTCGCTTCTGGGTGCTCATGCAAGTAAGCAAATGCTTCAGAGAGTGCCTCTTCACGTATTCTAATTGTGGACATCTCTGCTATTCATGAGGTTCAGTTCTGGTTGAGGAATTCGGTTTGAAGGCTCTATTTGCGGGGTTGTTGTGGGGTTGCTAATCTCTAGGTGGTGGCCAAGAACACGGTCGGCAACGTTACTCGAGTAAAGCTTGCCTGAAAGGGAACGGGCCCAGTGCCGAAAGACTTTTCGAAACGCTGCCCCCTAACAAACGGAAAAAGAAAGAAGCGCTCGGAAAAGGAGCGCAGAAGCGCGGCTTGTCTACGGTACTGCGATAGCGAAAGCACTTGTGCAAGGTACTCTACAAGAACGAGTACTCGTACAGAACGTTGGCCTGATCTTTTCCACCTTCAGAAAAAGGGTAAAAAAAGAGCCAAGAATGACCCTTCGCCTAGTCACACCCACCAAACTTTCGCCAGCAAGGGGACCGAAATAGCCTAACTTATGCTCGCTAGGTACTGGCGGTAGGGTGGTGTTGAGCTGAAGTGATGATCAGGGCTGACAATTGACATAGCGGTTTTTTTGCGAAATCGATTGCCATGCTTCTTATCGCACCCACAGCCACAGTCCATAATGGGCTACTTCCCCTGTTTCGAGTGACGGCGATTAGAAGGTAAACTTTGGGAGTTCTTCTTCAGGGGAAGGTACAGTAACGGTCAAGGGTGAGCAATGATGGGATGGATGGATGACAGGTAAGGATTTGCCCTCCTGAAGCTTACTAGTGCACTGTTATGTCGCATTCGCTGTTCAGCACCGAGGCACGCTAGGTGAATGGCAGGTTTCGTGCCGGCAAATTGTGGGATGGCACAGCCTATCAGACGTCAAAGGGAGGGATGGTTGTCCTTGATGTGGGCTGGGTTACGCAAAACATCTGGGAAGGGACGAAGAGATCTACCTGTGCGGCTGGAATTGACCCAAATACCGTACAGTCTTCACCATGGTCGCAAAAAAACTGGGCGAGTGACAAGCAGGGGTGTTTTGTGTGCAGAAAAGGATTTTGTCAAGGTTAGGGTTACGAAATACCTGGTATCGTATGGCAACAGTTACTGTACTGATCCCTGCTCGTTGCCCGCACAGCTTCTTCACGACCAAGGCAAAGACTGTAAATCTACCTGTACGGAGTGTGCCAGGCCTCTTCTTATTGTGTGTCACAGCATGGGTCCGTGAATCGCCCGATCAGTGAGCTGCAGGAACCGCCGACCACAACCCTTCCTCTGGTTCCTTGGGGTGGGACCAGGCACACACACTGCCATTCACCACCAATGGATCCATCCAAGGGAACCCCAGAGGGGAAACAAAAAAAAGGAATACCTCAGGTACGCTATTCCTCCCCTGCAGTCGTACTCTTGCTTGCCCCCCCCCAATCCTGTGACCCCTCCTAATCATTGTGTTTGCTCTCTCCTCTCTCTCTCTCTCCCCTTTCTCGTGAGATATAAGATGCCCACCCCCGCCCCGCCATCATGTCTCTTTTTCTCCCCTTCACCCTTCACCCTTCACCAACCCACTCCGTTCCCTTAGCCTTCTTTGCTACCTTCGATAGGTTCGACCTTTCACACACGCCAGCGGCAACCCCCCTTTTGGAATCTATTCTGTGAATAAATTCCATATTCCATTCCTTACCGGACTTACGAGCTACGGTGTATACCTCATTTCGAGGTGAGTTTCCCTCGGTGGTCTATTTTTTCCATCTTACTGCCCATTCCTCTCCCAGCCAGCCAAAGCCGGACAAACAAGCCCCCTTCGTCCCTATTTACTTCCCACTTGTCCATGAATCATGAACCCTTTTATGCAGTGGATTACCGAAGCGTTTTCCAGTGACAGCCAGAGAAAACCCGGACAGCTGCCACCCCCCTCTGCCCTTCCTTTTCCCTCCATTCTTCCCATCTATTTCGATGCCCAAATAACAAGCCTTTCCGTTCTGTCTCTCTCTCTTGCATGTCGCTAACCCTCAACCCACCACTGGGTCTCCAGAATTTAGATAATTCGTGAAAGTTTGTCAGGCTACAATCAATCAATACACTCATTCTTTTAACGAACTATATTACCACATCACTCGAAAGATCTACAAGTCCAAAGCAAATCACACTCTTTCCAACAAAGTTGTCGACAAAAAGAAGCTAGTCTTTCCCCCATATTTATTTTCTTGAAGAAACCAAAAAGGTTGTCGATAAAAGTCCAACAATGAAGTTCTCAGCAGCAACCATCGCCGCCTTGTCGGTTTTCCTCCCTCAGATCGTCTCCGCGCACGTGACCATGGTCGAGCCAAAGCAATGGTTCGTCCCTGAGCGCATCGGTGCTACCGTTGAGACCAGCGATAGTCAGCAGCACCCTCTACAGGCCGATGGATCGAACTACCCTTGCCACGGTGTTACTCCAGAGGCTCCCGTGGCAACATATGCGCCCGGAAGCAGCCAGAAACTCAAGCTTGTGGGCACTGCCGTGCACGGTGGTGGATCTGGCCAGATGGCCATCACTTACGATGTTAAACCTACCAAAGATTCCAAGTTCCGTGTAATGCAGTCGTGGATGGGAGGTCATCCTGTCGACGCACCTGGTAACCTGGAGCCTGCCTCAGCTACATTCCCCCTAGATACCAAAAATCCTCTCACCTTCAAGGTCCCGCCTGGCCTTCCTAAGGGCAAGGCTGTAGTCGCTTGGTAAATCTCATACACCCCCCATTGCAATCATGAGGAAGACGACTGATGATGAAAACAGGACTTGGTTCAACAGGCTCGGCAACCGAGAAATGTACATGAAGTGTGCCACGGTCGAGATCACTGGTTCGGAGACGTCCACCGCTGCTTTCGATGCCCTCCCAGAAATGTTCCGCGCAAACTCCGGCAATGGCTGCGCGGTCCCCGAGGGCGTCCAGGCCATCGCATTCAAGAATCCAGGACCCACGACCGTTGGGACGGGAATCACTCCCATCGCCTGTGACAACACGAAGCCTGGTAGTGGAACACCAACAACCCCCGGCAACCCGGGCGGGTCCGGCACTGGAACCCCCAGCTCCTCAAGCGTCGTCTCCGCCCCCGCAGGTTCTGCCCCCGCAAGTTCCGCCCCCGCAGGCTCCGCCCCCACAGGCTCCGCCAAACCCACAGGCACCTCCAAACCCACGGGCTCCAAACCCTCAGGCTCCCCTCCAGTTTCCAGCTCTGCTCCTCCTTCTTACACCCCTGCTCCCCCATCTCAGCAGAAGCCACCCTCAGCCCCCCAGCCGACTACCTCTATCCAGGCTCCTGCTCCTTCTCAACCCGCGGCTGGTGGTGCTTGCACCGAGGGTGCCGTCTTCTGCAATGCGGACGGAAGTTGGTCTCAGTGCGGATCCGGGCGCCTTCAAAACATGGGTAAGGTCGCCCCCGGTATGGCATGCAAGAACGGGACTTTCGGGCGCCAAAAGCGATCCATCCGCTTCTCTCACGATCACATGCGCCGTCGTCATGCTGGTGCTGACGCTGACGTCTCACTGTAGAGAAAAATGGGGTTGGTATTTTGAGTTTCATAGACCAGGAAGCGGGCACACACCTTTATGTATCTTTTCTCGTTTCTTTTTTATATTTTATTTTTTCTTGTTTGGTCTTTTTTAGGTGTTTTTGATTGGTGTAACTTAGGGCAAGGCATTGTGAGGAAAATTATAAACACACGGGAAGGAAAAATAAAGTGTTGTCGAACGACATTTTGGTTGTGCGTTTCGGGGTTTGTAATATAATCATTTGAATTTCCTTTTGAAACTTTTAAAAAACTTTTGGTCCTAAAAAGGGTCAGGTTTTGGCAGCAGCACCTTTTGCCCATTGGACATGGAGTATCACTCGAGCTCCAGTGGTCTGTTGGATACAGCCCACAACCTGTGGTAGTATTATTTTGGCGGCGGAAAGCGTAAGATACTACGGAGCCACCCCCAAGCATAAGCCATAGTACCGTGCTGCTATAATACTAGCTCCTCTTGGACAGTTATACACAACCATTAACTCAACATTTCCCCATACAACATAACTTTAGCAGCGCCCGAGCAGCGAGTAACTCTGCATACCACAATCGCCGATCCGTCAATTCGAGTCACGACCAGACCCATTCCCGCCTCGTAAGCCTCTTCCCCGCACTTCTAGTACTTGTACTGGAACTACAAGACAAGAAACAAACTATAATACTGGGCCAATCCCACTGCAAAGACTCGTCAATTCTCACCACACAAGGATGAAAAAAGAGGTATGATACCATATTTATTTGTAAAATAAAATATATATCATAAAATAAATACAGGACACCCCACAGCAAGCATCCTAAATTGTTGTCCGGGAACCCCCTCCCACTCCCACAAAAAAAAAAAAAAAGGGCAACTTCTAAGGTCCTCGGATGAAATGAGATAAACGACGGGCTGTGGGGTGAGGAGAACGAGAGACGAAAACATTAACGAGGTATAGCCAACGAAGACTGGTGAACCCGTAACTCGAGATACGGGATTGGGTCCTGTGGTTGAAGGAGGAAGCTCCGGGGGCAGCGGGGGTGAAGAAATGGAAATGGAGAAAATTGGAATTGTCCGTTCCTGTACCAAACCAAAGAATAGTTACATCGGGGATAGTCTACTAGCCCCATGGAATTCGGGGAACATTTGTCCTCTGACAAAGAAAGCGAATGTTTCGGAGGAAGATCACCGGAACCCCCCACCACCCCCACCACCCCCCCCCCCGTTCCTCGTTCTATAGATATCATGAGTACTATGATTGGATACCGATGTCCTTTTTTTTACCAAAGATAAAGTATCAGGCGCCTGACCTGTCTATTTTCTGAAGGGGCAGTTAAAAGATCAAGAAGAAAGAGTGTTATTGGCCAGTTCCTATGGTCTAATGGCTTAGGAGACTGGTCTACTAATTTGAAACAGGGACCATCACGAGTTCGAATCCGGGGGGCAGTGGAGTAGTCGAGCATTTAAAAAAAAAATGCTCGGCGAACCACTTTTTTGCTGGGGGGTAGGGTAGGTCTAGGGTTGGTAATGCCCTTGGGTCAGTTCCCGCTAAATGTTGCGGTGGGGCTGCTGGCTGGAGTTCGGGTACTGTATGCCTGGAACTTGCATAATATATATTATATTATATATCTATATTATATTATTATAAAAGAGGCGCGAGAGAGTCAAGGTTAGAGAAGACAATAATATGCTATCGAGGCGAGGGGAACGTTAGTCAGTACCTAAAAACTGACATAAATATTAGCTTGTATTTGGATACGGTATGGCTAAAAGAGATGCACTCACATCTGAGATCCCCATGCTCCACCCACTGCCCAGCCAAAAGTAAAGTACGATATCTCGAATGCACGCAGGAATGGGCACTAGAGGCCTTATAGCAATTGGACCCGAAATACCGGATGAAAACCCCTATTGCTCTCCGCAATTAGACTATGTCGCACGCACAGCACAGGAGGGCCACACAACTAAAGCAAGCCCAGGGAGCCATTCTCAGGTTCAATTGCACCGCTGTTCCTCTTCCCTAACTCTAACCCTCTAGGCACAGGCAGTCCTTAGCAGCGAAGAAAATGCTGCTTGCCACCGATTAAGCATTTACGGGTGCCGTTAGGCGGAGCTTTAGAACCGTTTCCCGCTAGCTAACTATGGCAAAAAAGAAAGAAACTGGAATGTTCCCGTCAGTGCCGAACTAGCGGTCAGTTAATTTTTCCCTGGATTTTTGTCTATGATGGTCACCGGCCCAACAGCACAATGGTAGTAAGTAAGCATTATAGATCACCTGCACAGTACCAAAAAAAATCCTCATTTCATAAAACTGCTGCTGCTACCGTTGCACCCTTTGTTCCCCTAGTATTCATTAACTTCTGCGCCTCGGGATATAATATATCCTCAATTCGACACAATCGCCAAGCCGGCAGCCATTATACTCCTCATTAGACGACCAAGAACAACCTCCCTCCCTCCCACTGACCCACCGGTGCAACAGCATGACATACCGCAGCCACCCGTAAACTAGCCGCACAGCCATGGCACTCTCCAGCGGGGGTGAGAGTAAGAGTAAGAGTAAGAGGATAATGGAAAACCGGCACCGTATACTGTGCTGCATATTTCTTATATTGTGGCAGATACTTCGGCCCCACCAGGTAGCTGATACTGTCAAGTACCACGTCTCACACACCCAGTGCGTAAGCCAAGTTAGTCTGTTCAAACGACCGAGTGCACCGCTTGTACCACACTTTATTGGGGCACGTTCCAGCATTTGGGGGTAGGAGCAATATTCGTGCTTATTGAATGATGCATGTCCTGAAATACTTGCTCGATGGGTGGATGGATAGATGGGGCGCACAGGTGTGTATTTAGTCCCGTGGTAGCTTCTGGAGCTGTAGAACTCGGCCCTTGAGCTTTGATCTGTGTATCCTCTCGCGTAGAGTTTTCTTTCCTTCTCTTTTCTCTTGGTTGTTCGTGGTTTTGGTGGGGTCATGGTGGGTCACTCGGGTCGGTGTTTTTGTGAAGCTGGGATTGAAGGGTCTTGTTGGTTTGGCTTGGTTGGGTTCGGGGATGGTAGTGGGGTGAGTGGGTGTGGTGAAGAAGTTCCGTACTATGGCTAGGGGAGTTTTTTCTGTAGAGAATGGGTGGTTTGGGTGAGTTGGGTGAGAGCTGCTGAGGTGGATTTTGGCTAGCTGAAATTCTGCGCGTGGATTATTCTCTAGAGGGGAGATGAAAGTATTCTATGATATTACAAAATGGTTGGCAATCTAAAAGCAAGTTTCCCGAGCTTCTAACAAACAAAAAAATAAAGAAATAGGGGGCCCATCCGATCCCCGCTACAGCTTCGCTTTAATCCCCTCCCTCTCCCGAAGCCAACACCCCCTCCACCACCAATTCTCCGCGACAACCCTCGCCCCAACGGCCCCAGCCACCGGTGGCAACCCCCAAAGCATCCACTTCCACCACCCATCCCTACCCGCCTTCAACCTGTCCACAACCCTGGCAACCTCCTCCCGCAACTCCTCCAGACTCCCATCATTCGAAATGGCCGTTCCCCTTCCTCGCGTGCCGCCAAAAACTCTATCGCACCGCTCGGCCTTCTCTTGAACGCTCATCTGCGACGCCACGCGCTTTTCCGCGTCTTCGCGCGTGAGGTGGGTGTCGCGGGTGAGTAATCGCCGGAGCTGTACATCCGGGGAGGAAATGGAGACGACGAGAACCGCGCCGCAGATTAGGTCCAAGGAGGACTCGAAGAGTAACGGGATGTCCAGGACAACGGCCCAGGCCCCGGAGAGGTAGTGGTATGCTATTGATTTGTACCTACGGTTTCCCTTATGTCAATAAAAGTCTACAAGGGGAGGAGGAGGAGAAGAAACCAACATCTCCTTTCTAACAAGCGGGTGCACAATCCCGTTCAACACCCCCCGATCCTTCTTCCTCTCTGGGTCGTCGCCGAACACGCGCCGGCCTAGGATCGCGCGGTTGAGTGTCCCGTCCTCGTTCAGTAGGCCGGGTGTGCTCTCAGAAAAGTACCTTACTATGGCAGTGTGCCCCGGTGTGCCCACTTCCACCACCTTCCGTGCGAGCTCGTCTGCATCGATTATTGGGAGTGCGTGGTCCTTCGAGAGAATCTTTGATACGGTGGATTTTCCCGTCGAGATGGAGCCGGTTAGGCCTATTAGGAGCATTCTGGTTTGTTTGTTTGTTGGTTGTGGAAAGGAGGGAGGGATTAAAGGGATAAAGGGATGAGGGATGGGAGAAGGTGGTTCTCGACTCAGATGGTGAACGAATCTCAGAGACTTTTTGTTTTGTTTTAGGTGGTTTTGTCGAGATGGTGGGGAATGGGGCGAGGGTTTAAGCTCTCGGATGACGTGATATGGGTAGGACCGAGGTTGGTTTTTTGGTTGCACTTGTCCTATCCGTCCTATGATACTATCATAACTTACCCTAATCACCCAATTGATCTCCTTCAAGGACTTTATTTCCCTTTTTCGATAGGGAAGCCAATTGCACTTTTCACCCATACCACTGAGTACAGCACAGTACTGGGTGTGCTGTCGGACCGCAGTTATTCACTTGATTGATCGAAATGCCTCAGCTTGCTCAGCCTTCATATCACACCAACCCACCACTTTGCTCCATATTCGCCTATCCCGACCTCAATAAACATCATGCTCAGTCATATCACAACTCCCCAAGCAACAACCCATAGATTCAATCCGAGTTAGTTATATCATACAAATACCAGGCAAACATTTCCGTAAAAATAAAACAAAACTTTTCACCCTATCATAACATCGAGATCTGCGAAATAAAATAGGGAAGCCTTATTTTTTCGCCTTCTTTTTGGAAGGGCCGTCGTCCTCAATGCCATTACGCCTCTGCTTCTTGCGGTCGACATCGACATCATCTAGGATTGGACCGTTTTCGATGTCGGAATCGGACTCGATGTCTACTTCGTCTTCGTCATCGACGTCCTCCAACGTTTCACCTGCTTGTATGTCAGCGAACCAGGATTTCCCGAGGAATGGGAATGACGCACTGAAATACTTGGGAGCGTTGGGGTAAACATCCTCGCCTAACTGAAAAGCCAGCTCGCCACCTTTCGGGAAGACTTCCACGATTCTATCTTCATCCTCTTCATCTTCATCGCTCTCTTCATCTTCACCGCCCTCTTCATCCTTGACTTCCCCAAGACTATCATGCTTCCCGGTCCACTCAAACCAATTGAAGAAGCTAGACGGCCCCTTCCTCATTAGATCCCCAAGTTTCTTCATTCCCTCACCATCCTTCTTCCCGCTCTTGCGCTCCTCCCAGGCTTCGACGGCCGCAGCGCTGACCCCCTCGGTCAAATCTTTCCCATCCTTCCACTTGATGCCGACAGGGACACTACTCATGGCCCCGCCCTTTCCGAAAACAAAAGTCTTTGCCAGAACAGTGTCTTCGAAAAAGTCATTCTCCTCGAAAGTGAAGCTAAGGCAAATAGTGCGCGGCTCGTTGTCGACATCTGGGCGGGAGAGGGTCATGGAGCGTAGGGACCCCAAGAGGTGGCCGTCCTCGGTTGTGATGTGCTCGTCAAAGCTGAGCATTGAAGAGGCCTGCTCGATGACCAATGGCCAGAAGCCTCTAATTTGGGAAGTTATGGCATCGCGTTTTTGGAAGAGGGGAATATGACGATTGTACGTGTCGCGTACTATTGTTTTCGCATTTTTCGCAGTGGTTAGTCAAGTGTTCACTCTGTAGAAGTTGTTAGGGGTGAGAAGGAGGAAGGAAGGAAGGGCGGAATTACGAATTTGCACGTCCAGCGCGTCGAATTCTCTCTCGAGAGTGGCAAGCTGGCCTATGTATTGCTGGATCGCTTCGTGATGGACAATTTCTTCGGTCATTTCGCCAATTTTCGAATTGAGCGACAAGAGAATAAAAGGGGTTGTGTTGGTTGACGTGGTGGGTTCGGGTTTTCTCTCTTGTCGCTGGAGAGAGACGAGGAAGGCTGCCAAGAAGTCAGGGTCGAACAGGGCGAGGTTATGGTTGGGTGCAGACCTACCGGGAATTTTTGAGCCTCCTCCTCTAGGTGATGCTCTGCACTACTGCGTCTCCTGTATTTATTAGAACGGCCAATCAGCAGCTGCACTCACATAATAATTATTATAATACGAGAGGAATGAAATTTTGGTGATCACTGTTTTGAAGTTGAGATGTTTTGATTATTAAGGTATTATTCGAGCACGCTTTCTGCAATGCCGTCGACCCCGTGCATTGTAATACCCGCAATAGTCCTCGCTGCCGCCGAATCCGATGCTGCGCATCTATCATGAGCTCTCAGCCTCACCTATCTTTGAGCATGCAGCATCACTAATCAGGAGAAAAGGAGGGGGAATTGCAGAGGAGGAGCTGGTTAACGCGATACCGGTGCGTGTACGGTTTGGGCAGGGAGTATATAAGTGTAAGCACAACTGCCCTATCGTATGATACATATTAGATTCGTAGTCTTTGGTGGGCTCACTGAGCAGGTGTTTCGTCTTAGACCTCTATCACTGACTAGATCATAGGATGTCACTCACTCCCGGGTCAAACTGACCATGGATCTAATCTAATCTAATCTATCTGCCAGACCTTTTATTCGGAGATAAAATAAGCACCACCTCTCTTCGCCATAACCATCACCCGGGCACAGAATGAAGTTCGCTATCGGCGACGACGTCGGCCAGCTAAAAGGTCACCTTCATCAAAAACCCCTAATCTAATACAATTGCCCCCGCTGACAATTTGTAGTAATAACTGCCCCCCGCGGCACCGATACTTCCCTCAAGACCTCCGTCCGCCCACGCATTTCTTCGTACTTCACGCCGGATAGGAAAGAACCGGTATATGCTGTTTTTAAGATTGATAAATACCGGGGCGAAGAGCGAGCTGGATTGGTACATTCTCCTCGCATGGGAGTCGAATTGAGCGAAAGGTAGTTAATTACAAGTAGGTAGCGGTGGTCTTCACCTTTGGAAAAGTCAAACTCGTCGATACAAGTGTTTCTCCGATCAACGGCGAGGAGAAGTACCTTCTCTATACGCATGCCTCCCCAATAACTCCTTCTACCACTGCTCCAGCAAGCCCGGTGGTATCCGCCGGTGTACAACATGGCATCCTTTACCTCTTCCGCTCAAACGGCGAAGTTGTGTTCTATCGCTTCGATGGGGAATCGCCGCTTGTTAGGACCGTGCCCCTCCCTGGGAATGTAGCCGCGGGAGCGGTATTCACAGAAGCGCTCGTGAATGGCTGGCCGGATGCTATCGCGATCGGCGGCGAGAAGCGAGACTTGGAAATTTTCGAACCTACGACGGAGGAAGGAGGCTGGAAGAGCATTTGGAAAGCTAAAAATGTGAAGCAAGATAAACTGGGCTTAGAAGTCCCTGTTTTTATCTGTAGGATTTTATTTTTGAGCGCTGGAAGTGGAGAAGTAGCGGGTAATACAGCAGCGGCCCATCCTAGAAGGCGAGCGACCGTGCAGACGTCGAGTAGGAAATATAGGCTAGCAACTGGAACCTACTACTCACATCTACGAATCTACGATACCACCGTCTCCCGCCGTCCAATCTTCACCACAACCCTTACCAAATCCCCTATATTATCTCTCCACCTTCACCCCTCTACCCAGTCTCCGTCCCCCACCCCCACACCCTTGACCGCACCCAACACCTCTCCCGAATTATCAACAACCTCGTCTCCCCACAACTGGATCTACACAGACTCAAACGGGCGCTTCGCGCTCTACAGCTCTACTACCCGCCGCGAAGTAGGAATCTACAAGGGCTCCACCGGCGCCGTCAATTCCACTGCCACATTTTCCAAAGATGTCGTTGCGGGGGTAGGCTTTGATCGGTATCTTCGTGTTTATGAGGGCGCCGAGAGGGAAGTTGTTGTTAAGGCTTATGTCAAGAGTAAGGGTACGGCAGTGGTGGTGTTGGATGGGGAGGACGAGGTGGTTCAAGTGGAGAAGTCACAGGAGGAGGAAGAGGAGGGGGAGGTTTGGGAAGAGATGGAGGAGGTAGTGGGTGGGGGGAGTGGTGAGAGAGACGGAGGGGAGGGGGGTGATTTTACTGAGGCACTTGTGAAGGTTCGTAGGAGGAGGCCGAGGACTGATAAGGAGGGGGGTGGGAGTAAGAAACGGAGGGTGGAGGTTTAAATTGGGGCGCAGGAGAATGTATAATATGACAGGGGTCTAAAACTCTTTGCTCTATTTTAACTTGAAAAGTGGCCTTTTATTTAACTAGATCTCGAGCCCGGAATCTCCCCTCTTTTCCCAGTCTTGAAGTGTTAAGCTATGGCTGGGTTATGGACACTGGTAACAGCATTAAATGGTATTGTAACTCGAAACTCTCTACTAGCTAACAGCGTTAACGATCGGGCTTATGCTGGCGATGCACGATGACTAGCGAACGCCGATTTACAAACGAGACTGATACAAGCAGCTGTCATTAGAACTACGGTGTTGCTTTTAGCTCCATCAATCATACTAGAGCCACCGCACCATAGACCTCCATTCCTTACCAAACCCCTTACTGGTTAGCCTGGACAGAACAGTAACCTTTCCCTTTCAATTCTTGAAGCGCACTAGTGTGATAAGTATTTCCTCCCAGGGCGATGGCAAATTTACCAGAAATTCTCCAGTTACAATAGTTGGCATACCGTACAGTAAGTACTCAAATAGAGGGGAAATGTGCTGGGGGACGTTGTAATTCCCCTTCTCAGCTTAGCGGGGGGGGGTTAGTGCGCTGGAACGACGCCAGTGATGCAAGTCTTGGTGCTTCGTGAACATCGGGGACTGGTACTTTCTGGGGGTTTGCCTCTCGGGCTTGGGAAATATGTGGCTTGAACGTGTTGGATTTTGTTGTTTTCGCGGGGGGTATTTAGCGTTGGTTTGGTTCATGTGTGGTCACTCGTGTTTTGTGGAGGCTGGGAACGTGGAAGAGGGGATGCTGTAGTGGGAGTTCTGTTTTCGGGGGATAGGAGGGGTAGAGATGCCGGGAAACGCGAATAATTTCCGAAGTGGAAGTTGGTATGCGATTGCTATAACTTTCGGTATCATACTGGCTATCAGAATGATGCATATTTGGAGTGGGTAGGGTTGGTTGTGATTTATCGCCGCGTCTGCCTATTCTGCACAACCATCACCGTACCTTAGTAGGTATGATATTGTGAAATTTATAGCCTCTGGCGCCTTGCTGTACTACTCACACAGGAATTGAGGTGACGAATACCCTACCTTTGCTTCAAGATAGATCCCTGTACATGAATAGGGGTTTTTCTTTTTCTTCTTCTATCATACTGTCGCAAGGGCTTTGGCTCGAGATGATATAAGGTCTTTACGAGCTCTAGGGACCCCTGGGTTGTTTATTTTTCCTACTGTGTTCAATGGGTTTATTTATAACTAATCAGAAGAGCCTCTCAGAGCCAACTGCCCTTCTGGCGAGTGAGCTGGCGAGGTTCATTTAGTTGGTGGGAATCTGACTCTAATGCTGTCCATCCGCTTGATACTGGGGAGTACTTGTGATCTGAGCGATGAGTCCGTTAAATTCTGAGATGACAAGTTATCTTATCAGAACAATTTTCTCCCTCATTTAAGGGACTGTGTCTACATTCTGCCAGCTGCTCGAAAAGCTCTTTGCAATAGCTTGTCTGTGCGGTGAGATATTGAAGGATTTATGGGGACGACGTAATAGTATTCTCATATTCTCCCGTTGGGACAGCAAGGAAGCCTCACCGGTATGCCTCAAGTGAAGGAGGCATTTAGCCTTGGGTTTGAGAAAAGCATTTTTCGAGTTGCAAAGGCCCGAGTTGACCTGTCAGTTTTTGTATGCGGAAAGGCGGTACGATACCATACGCACCACACCGGAGTCTTTCGATTCGAACACCTTGCATAAACGGTTTTCAACCCCTGGGGGGGGAGGCTGAATACCACTAATATTAAATACAAAGTGAATTTAGTTGTCAATGTTCTTGGCATTCCCGAAAGGTGTATAAATATGTGTATCGAGGCTCGAGAATCCCATTCCCTCTGCTCCTCACCACGGCCACGGAAAACGGGGGTATTTAATCAAACCCACCAAAAAGCAGATATATACCCCACCGGATAGACTACTCCAACGTTTCAAGAAATCATGGGATTCACCAAAGACTTAGGCCTCACGCTTCTCCTCATATTTTCGTCCACCCTCCTGACCTCCGGCACCCCGGTTCCCAATTCTCCCGCCGAGCTCTCATCCTCTGACATTGCAGAACTCGCACTCATCAACCAGAAATCCTTCTCAATCAGCATCCCAGTCTACCAACTCTCCGACGACGGCACGGCTGAGCTCCTTGGTGAAACCGTTGGTGGGCAATTGGTCTGCGAAACCAGCGCTGGGAGCCCATACATCTGGGACATCTACATGGCCTCAACCCAGCTCAATAGGGCCGGTTGGTGCCAGCAGCTGAACCCCGGCGGCTCGAAGTGCACCTTGCATTCCCACTACAAGACGGCGGCGTTGAGTATTTGCGGGACTTGGCTGGTGGCGGTGAAGTGCGAGGAGTTGGCCCAGGTGGGGGCTCTGATTACGGAGCATTGCAGGTGGGGGGCTAGGGCTGGTGGTCAGTATTACTACGATAAGAGCCCAGGGTTTTTGAAGGGGGTTGTGCATTGGAATGATGTGTAGGGGTGGTGGTGGTGGTGGTGGTGGGTTGCTGGATGGAGAGAATTTGGAGTTTGCTATTGTGAGACTCGAGTGGTGTGGGTGGGTTGTGTTTATGGTGAATGTGTATATGAATGTGAATGTGGGAAAAGATGTGATAAGGAGGTCTGGCGTTGAATGGCTTGTCTTTTTTGAAGTTAGGGAGCGGCTTGGGCCTTTAGTAAATACACTAGTGACAGCACTTGTCTAGTTTGATCTTGGCTTGAGGTGGTCTACTAGTTGGTGTGGCAGAATATGGACACCCTTAATGTCTCTCTGGGGAGGGCGGTTCGTGGGCATTTAACGATTGAAGCATTGCTTGAATTGGTCGAGTGATACTTAATGATCACCCACTGTCTACATGACTACAGCCTACGATCATCTTTAGAGTAACAGAGACCGAAATATCTCTCCCACTATATCACCCGCTCCAACTCCTCATCCGCTTCCACCATCTACAAAGTGGGTAGGGCCCGGCCTGCCCAAATCCCCAATCGCAGCACTCAAAGCCCGACTACATCCTCCCCGGTAAAGCCAGCAACTCTACGCCTTCAACTCACCCTGGATAGTAGCAATAACCTTCCTCGTATGCCGTGCCCTCCTAAACTCCAGGTACCAAATCCCTGAAAAAACGAAAGACGGGAAAGCGCCCAACAGATTAGCCCCTACCCCCCAAACCAAGCAGTGTGTGTAATAATGAGAGAAAAAAGAAAAAAGGGGGGGAAACCCACCCTGCCAAGTCCCCAGCCCCAACCTCCCCTCCACAATCGGTACCGTGACCGTAACACCCACAAGTGAACTTTTGACATGAGCCGGCATGTCGTCCTTTCCCTCCGCGTCGTGCCTGTACAGCCCCTCGTGCTTGTGGTCCTCGGGCACGATGCGGTCCAACGAATCGCTCATGTCGGCACGCACATCGCTGTCGCAGTTCTCGTTCAGCGATAGCGCGCACGAGGTGTGCTGGATGAAGAGGGTGAGTAGGCCGACGCGGTAGTTGGCGAGTTCGGGCAGCGAGGAGGTTATCGTGTCGGTGATTAGGTAGCTGCCACGCGAGGAGGAGGGAAGGGTGAGGGTTTTTTGGAACCAAGGCATTGTTTGGCTGGCTTGTTGGTTGGCGACTGGTCGGTGGAGGATGAGGGTAGCTGTGTTTGGAGATTGGATGGATTGGCGGGGGTGGTGGTCTAGTGGTGGGGTGATGACATTGTGAATGGTGGGGGATGAGTCAGCGGGGTTTTTTATATATTCAAATCATGATTGCTCACTCGGAGGAGTGGGGGTATGTTTTGTTCGTATATGGTTTCTTCTGTCAAATGCTTCTTTCGGCTTTTTGTTTTTCCAAAGCTTGGTCCTTGTCTGAACTGAATATGTGCTCTTTTATTGTTTCTTTGTTATTCCTGTATGGCTTCTTTGAGGGTATTTGTTTTCTAATTCCTTGTTGAGATATTGACAGTAATAGCTGAATTGAATGACTCTACTATATAGCTGGACTATGTCTTGCTTATTGTTCAATTGAAGATCATCATTACAAAAAGAACCCTTAACAATTAGCTGTAACCATTCTTTGTTTGAGTGCTAATTGCATACTATAACATGTTTAAATTATGTATAGTATAATATGATAACTAGCTTTTGATCTATATATAGTAGATCCCAACTCTCATACTAAGATGCCTTTTTTCTTCTCTAATCTGATGCCTGGTCTTAATATTCTCTTATAACATTCTTGTTTTCTCATCTCTTGCCTCACTTCAAACTCTTCTATTCTCTTTTGGATGCTGCATTCTACTAGCCTTTTCTTTATCCTATGTTGATATATTAAAGTTGCTGGCATCATGGGTATACCAATGAAGAAAATTTCACATACCTTTTACAATTGTAAATACTTGCTGTGCTACCACTGATCCATAGAAAGATAAGTCATCATCAAATTCTAATTCTACCAGTATCTGTATTTTCATATGCCAAAGAATCAGGTTTCTACTATCAAATTTCTTTCTGAATAGTACTATAGTATAGTTAAACTACCTCTTGTTATCTATTAATTCTTGAGGTTCTTTGCTCTCATTGTATCAGTATGAAGCATGAATTGTTATGGGGTAGTTTGGCCAAGCTCCTTTCCCTCAATTTTCCTACCCCGCTTTTTTCCTTCCTATTTGGGAAGGTCGATTCAGGGTTCAATACTACAACACAACACAAATCTCACGATTATCCCGACCACTGAACTTGGAGCTTCATAAGTGAACTGGGATGGCCTCCTTGTGAGATAAAACACCATGGTTGGCACCCTACTGCTACTACACATATTATCGGCAGCGCTTCATTACGTTTGTCGAAAATCACTATACTCATTGGATACCTTACATGAAGTCCTTTCAGAAGCACTTGTGTATGAAGTACGGCAGGCAATATACCTTCGAGGCTGGCACCATACTGCTGCCGGCTGGCACCTTACTGCTACCGGCTAGCACCCTACTGCTACCGGCTGGGACCCTACGGCCACCGGCTGGCACCCTACTGCTTCCTTCCTACTGGCTTGCATCCTACTGCCATTACACGAAAAACCCTGCACCCCCAGTCCGGCAACACACAAGACCCATCAAGCATGACAACGGCAATCTTCACCACCCTGGAGTCCACGTAGTGGTCCAGTTCCCGGTTATCTCATAGGTATGGTGGGGAACACAAGTAAAAGATCATAAGCTGCAAGCTTGATGATGATAGTGTAAGAAACTCCAATCATGGGGAATTTTAACTTTCATACCATGCCTTATGGCATTATTAGTTAGTATAGTTTTTGATTTGTTTCTTTTGTTTTTGTTTTTGCTTTGAGTTTTTATTTGCCATGAGATATTTCCCAAATGCAGCGGTTGAACTCTAGGAAGTGCTAGTCATGTACCTAAAATCATACGACGGAATTAACAAAAAAAAGAAAAATGGGGTAGTTTGGCTATCATGCTTGGTGTTGTGCCCACACGGTAACTTGCCTACTTTGTATATAGCTCAATGTGCATCTCTTTCTCTTTCTTAGTTAGAAAACAACAGCAACAATAACTGACTGATATTCACACCCAGGTAAATAATTAATGGACATTGTTTTCTTACTATTTCAATTGGGTTCATCTCTTTCTCTATTGTTCTATCCTTATTCGGTCAATTAGACAAGCATTTGACATCCAGGTCAACTACTGCATTGTCAATTCTTTCTTTCTTTCTTCTTTGAGCATAACCTTTTTCTCTTATATTTCTCTCTTATCACTCAGGTTAGCTAGTCCTTCTGCAAAGTTGTATTTACTTAGCAAATTGTGGATCACAGAAGGATTGACTATATTTAAGCCACTGGGCACATTTCAGTCTTCTCACATATCCCACACCTGAGTGGGTAATCAAGGATAGTTATCCTGTATAGGTTGATTGGTGTGTATCTAAAAGCTTGACAACTTGATATCTGTTTCTTCCTGTACTATCGCACAGAATATTCAGTGGGTAATGAATGTCAATTCATACAAAGGTTCAGCTTAGTTGACATACAATCTCAATTGGTTCAAGCATCCTTCTCCTATCAATTCTTTATCTGGTGAATTAAGTAGATCATTATTCACTCAGTTTTCTACCCAATTATCTTATGGTTTAGAAGTAGGTTAGGCTATGGGTGACAGAAGCAGAATACAGCTTGTATGATATATCATCCAACAAATGGGTAGTATGGAAATAGCCTGACACCAGTAGTGATGAATGTCTAGTTGTGTACAGGAATAACTGTCACTGAACAAGCATAGCTAGGAGGGTATAGTGAGATGAGATGAGTATAGTGAGATGTGATGTGGAATGAAGGTAGTAGGAAAACTGAAGTGTAATTTCTTCCTAGTTGTAATCATATACTAGGCCAATAAGTAGCTGCAATGGCTTTGCAGTTTACCTGTAAATTTAATGCAAATCTTTTACACTAATTTGGGAAATTGGATTTACTGTGTGGAGAATAAGAACTATAGTTGAGAACTGCACAAATTAAAGAACTATTTGTTAGTCTTTAGGCAAGTATATTTGCTCTTCTTATTTCTTGGTAACTTCCTCCTATTAATGTAGAATGTTCAGTAATTAGCCTATAAACTATAGTGACATTCTTCAAATTCTAAATGAATTAATACTAACATTAAGTCTGGAAGTATCTCTTCTCCAACTAATCTCAATATATTCTCAAGCTGATAGTGGCAATTTTACAATCCATCACAAGTTTCAATACTGTAGTTCAATAATATATCATAGATATTACTAGTTCTCAATAGTCTCAGATCTGATATGTATATAAAAATATCTCATATTTGATCCTTCAACTTGCATATTGATAGTAGTGTTTTCTTCAAGTTTATTTGATATAGTTGTTTTTATATTCTTATATAAACTTTAGAGTATTGAAAATCTTATAACAAGTAGGCTTTTGGGATTTCAATTCCTTAATTAGATAATTTACCACTATTTCCAAATTTGATCCTTTAGGCATTCTGCCTGAAAGGGTTTGTCTTGTTAATGCCTTGATATTAATTAGATACCTAATTTATTTGGCAGTCATTATGATTTCTATAGACTTCCTGTTATTCCTTATTTTATTAAGAAAAAATGTTACTCTATAAGTTAGTATCTTTTATAGATTAAGTTGGGTAGAAAATACTAAGAGTTCAACTATAACAAAGATTTCATACATACTAAGAGAAATTCAATACACTATCAAGTAGTATCAAGTTCCAGTATCTTCTACTCTTATTTGAATTAGAGTTATATCAAATCTCTAGAAATTATAACGTTAGCCAGTTTCACATATTGGGAAAAAACAGGAGTACTTAGAGGTACAATGATGAGATTATTGAAATTGATATTAATTAATTAATTTATTGCAGTCTGTGCATCAGCAAAAATAATACCTTGCGTCCTGTGCGCCCCGTGCGTCTGACGCCCGGGACGTCGGAATGCTAATCGCGAATCAGGACGTAACGTCGGATCGACGTCGCGTCCTGACTTTGCGTCACCTA